>Ga0210400_10000090_pt1 | contig 122527 bp, 99 predicted proteins | sample IncBWH26MmetaG_FD_155456 | JGI IMG/M metagenome (GOLD analysis project Ga0210400, IMG submission 155456) | Forest soil microbial communities from Barre Woods Harvard Forest LTER site, Petersham, Massachusetts, United States - Inc-BW-H-26-M | ecosystem: Environmental > Terrestrial > Soil >... | reverse complement strand
TTGAAAAACTCCTGCGTGGAGACGCCGAACAGAGCTGTGTATGCCTTGTTCTGGGCCATCTCAGTGGTAGGGATCGGGGCGCCATCCATCCGGCCAAAGGCCTTGAGATTGCCGCCGTCGTCGAGAATCGCTACGTTCTCGCTAACGCCAAGTTCTCTGGCTTTCACCACCGCTGCATCCACCATTTTCTGTGCTAGCTCATAAGAGATGCTGTATTTCTTCACCACATTAGCCATTGGAATCTTCCTCCATTCGATGTGTATTGCGTGTTGGTCATCCTCGCACTTCGCGCAATCGAGGCGGCCTTGGAATTAGTGAGCCAGCTTTCCTCCATCCACCGGGATAGAGGAGCCAGTCATGTACGACGCGTTTGCCGAACCCACAAAGGCGATCACGTGAGCGATCTCCTCCGGTGTCGCCAGACGCTTGAGGGGTACTGTTGAGACGAGCGCCGCCTTATTCTCATCGGTGTTGGTGAAGCGTGTGAGCATGCCCGTATCCGTAGTGCCCACAGCGATGACGTTTACCCGAACTCCAGTCCCCGCGACTTCCAGTGCAGCGGATTTTGTCAACCCCTCCACCGCATGTTTGCTGGCCACATAAACGGACGCCCCAGCAGCGCCCACACTTCCATATGTCGACGAGATATTGACGATGCTTCCGATCCCCTGTGGCAGCATCACCCGCAGCTCGTGCTTCATGCTTAACAGCACGCCAAGTACGTTCGTGTCAAACGTATCCGCGTAGCTCTCCGCAGTCTGTTCTGTTACGAGACCCCGCAATCCTTCCGTCCCGGCATTATTGACTGCAATATCCAGGCGTCCGAAGCGCCTAACGGCTTGATCCATAAGGTTCCGCACGTCCTCATCCTTGCGGACATCCGTACGGACGAAAATGGCCTCTGCTCCGAGCGCTTGTAGCTCCGCAACCAACTCCTGTCCTTGTTTATCGCGACGGCCGGAGACAACGACGCGCGCGCCCTCTCTGGCGAAAATGACTGCAGTGGCGCGACCGATTCCTGTCAACGCGCCGGTAATCAAAACAACTGGTGAACTCATCGCACTACCTCCGTTGATCTTGACCCATGCAACCTGAGCATGACTAAGAAGTCCGCCAAGCCGCTCTGGGGTAACTCAGATCACCTTTTTAGATGGTGAAACTAGCTGTTGGTAGCGCGGCTGAAGCATGCTTTGTTAAGCTGGGAGCGATGCTTCACAAGTATGGGAGCGGGAAATGGAATTACGACATCTTCGCTATTTCGTGGCGGTTGCGGAGGCGGGAAGCCTAACGGTGGCGGCAGCGCGAAAACTACACACGTCACAACCTTCGTTGAGCCGGCAGATTCGAGACCTTGAGGAGGAGGTAGGCGCTCAACTCCTAACGCGCACCGCTCGCGGCATCGAACTTACACCGGCAGGCCGAGCCTTTCTCGAACACGCCCGCTCGGTGCTATCGCAGGTTGAAGCGGCAGCTGAAGCCGCACGCCGCGTCGCTCATCCCGCCAAGCCATGCTTCGTCATGGGCTTTCTGACCGGACACGAATTGACGTGGATGCCCGAAGCTTTACAGATCTTGCGCGATGAACTGCCTAACATCGACGTGATGGTATCGAGTCAATACTCGCCTCCGCTTGCGGACGGCCTTTCGAAAGGAAAAATCGATGCGGCCTTTCTTCGACGGGAACAAGGGATGCCAGACTTGGCGTTCCGCCTTCTCGTCAAGGAGCCCTTGGTGGTGGTGTTGCCTAGTGACCACCGTCTCGCTGCGCTCGAAGCCATTAGTCCGGGGGATCTAGCAGGCGAGACCTTCGTGACCGTGTCGGACACGGCTCCTGTGCTGCGTGGGGTGATCGACAATTACCTGAAGCGGTCCGGAATCAATATCACGCCGGCTCACGAGGTGGACCACGTCGTCATGGCAGTGTCCTTAATAGCTTCGACTGGCGGCGTAGCGCTGCTACCTGCTTACGTACAGAATTTTCTCACTTCGTCGGTAACGAGTCGTCCTCTCAAGGGAGACGCGCCGACTGTCGAGCTGGTCCTCGGCTACAAAAAGTCCAACGAGTCTCCCGCTCTAAAGCTTCTGCTTTCGAGATTGGACGAGTTGGTCGCTCGTGCCTCGAAGAAGACCCATGAAGTTGAGAAAGTCGATCGAGGCTTTGCTCATCGGAGTTAGTTCCTTCTTCACTCGCAAGCCCGTTTCTGCGATGATGCGTAGCGCATTTTGCGAACGCGGCATCGCGTTGTTTTCGAGCTGTTATTCGGACCAAGTGACGCGGTTTTTCTCGACGCCATCAAAAAGTTGCCGTCTAACCCTCTTATGTTTTTCGCTGACGATTAGGGAGGTGGCCCGGATGCTCGCTGATAGTTCCAGTATGAAGCTGTTCGACTTATCGAACCAGGTCGCCATCGTCACCGGCTCGGGGCGAGGCTTGGGCGCCGCCATCGCACGCGGGCTGGCCGCTGCCGGAGCTTCCGTGATGGTCTGCTCCCGGACGCAGGTAGAAGTAGATCGGCTGGCGGCGGACATCAATCGAAGCGGCGGAAAAGCTGCCGCGACGGTGGTCGACACTCGCAATCGCGAGAGTTGCCAGCGCCTCATGGACGAAACCGTCGCACGTTTTGGTCGGCTAGATATCCTCGTGAACAACGCCGGCATTGACGTTATAACTCCCGCCGAAGACGTAACCGATGAGGGCTGGGAACAAGTTATCGATATCAACCTCAAAGGGTATTTTCTATGCTCTCAGTTGGCTGCCCGCCGGATGCTGAGTCAAGGGACCGGCGGCTCGATCATCAACAATTCTTCGATCTGCTCGATGATCGGAATTCATGGGCTTACGATTTATTCCGCGTCAAAAGGCGGGGTCAATCAACTCACTCGAGTCATGGCCGTCGAATGGGCGCCGCGCGGCATTCGTGTTAATGCCATAGCGCCGGGCTATTTTGAAAACGTCATGCAGGGTGCCACTGATGAGCACGCCCGCTCCGAAAAGCAGAAACAGGTCATCACCTTCACCCCGATGGCGAGACGGGGACACCCCGACGAATTGATCGGTCCGGTCATCTTTCTGGCCTCCAGAGCTTCGTCCTACGTCACCGGTGCCGTCCTGACCGTTGATGGGGGGTACACCGCCCAATAGCAGCGCGGCACATCGCGGTTAGTAGCAGTGGATTAGTTCCAAGAAGAGGTCTCCCCATGTCTCCAAAAATTCTCGACTACATGCGCCAATATAAATACAAGAAACTCGTCTTCTGCAACGATGCGTCGAGTGGATTGCGCGCGATCATTGCCATTCATTCGACAAGCCTGGGCCCTGCCACGGGCGGCCTGCGGATGTGGCCGTATGCAAGCGAAGAAGAAGCGATATTCGATGCTCTGCGCCTGGCTCGAGGCATGACCTACAAATACGCCGCAGCCGGAGTGAACTTGGGAGGCGGCAAAGCGGTCATCATCGGCGACCCGAAGCGCGACAAGAGCGAGGCACTCTTACGAGCCTTGGGGCGGTTCATCGATCAGTTGGGCGGCGAATACATCACCGGCGAAGATGTCGGCACCACGCTCGCGGACATGGAAGTCATTTTCAGCGAGACCAACCACGTTGTAACGTTGCCAAAGCATTGCGGAGGCGCTGGGGATATCGCGCCAGCAACCGCGCTCGGATCGGTGGCGGCGACCAAGGCTTGTGCGAACCGCGTCTGGGGTAAAGACGAACTCAAAGGCCGCAAAATCGCGCTCCAGGGTCTCGGCGCTGTCGGCTACAAAGCGCTGCGCATGCTCGTCGAGGAAGGGGCTCAAGTCGTCGTCGCAGACGTGGATTCGCAGAAAGTTGATTCGGCCATAGCGGAGTTTAAGGTAACGGCGGTCCCTCCCAAAGATATCTATAAGCAAGACGTCGATATTTTTGCACCCTACGCTCTGGGTGCGGTGATCAACGACGAAACCATTTCCCAACTGCGAGCGAAGATAGTCGCAGGTTCGGCGAACAATATTCTTGCCGAAGAACGTCATGGAGACGAGCTTGAGCGGCGCGGAATCGTCTATGCCGTCGACTACATAGCGAATTCCGGCGGGACAATTTACGACACGGACCGGCTGCGCAAAGGCGGCTTTCAGCCCGAGCGGGCCATGGCAAACGTCCGGAAGATCTACGACCGCATCAAAGAGGTGTTCCGTCTTGCGGAGCGTGACCACATTCCTTGCTACGCCGCCGCCGATCGGCTGGCCGAAGAACGCATTGCAGCGCTCGAAGCTGTCCGTTTGCTCGATCCTGCCAAGCTTCCTCAAAATGTTACCCGCTCGTGACCTGGGGGCTGTTCTCTCGATTCAACAGTCTCAAATTCTATTTTTGTTTTAGCTTGTGTTGATGCTGAGGAGAAAAGTCAACGCGGCACCCAATTGGGACTGTGGGTGAAAAGTCCCTTGACGACGCCCATCTGATAGACGATGAAACAACCGAAGCCCAGACTCACTAGCCCTGAGACCAGTCCCAGTCCACGATTGAGCCGCGCAAAGCGGTTCTCGGAAAATGTAAATGGAACGGCAATCGCCGCGGTGATCAGCATCATCCCCGCGACCGTGCCAACTCCGAATACCAGAAGATATAAGACCGCCCAGGACGGAACGCGGATCGTCGTGAGCACCAACAACGCCACGGCTGCCGATCCCGCGAGACCGTGAACGATGCCTATGGCCAGCGGCCGCACAACCTGATAAAGACCCAGCCGGCCAAGCGTGCGATCCATCCAACTCAGAGGTGTAGCATCCTCGGCATGGCCGTGTTTCTCAGGGCTGTGGCTGTGCGGATGACTGTGAACGTAATCTCCGTGTCCATTGGGATGCGAATGCTGCCCCGACTGCAATGGCGTGACTGTTTCCGTAATCCAGCGCATCATCCCGGTCAGATTCAGAATTCCAAGAAGAATCAGCATCAGGCCCACGGACATTTCCATGGTGAGACCAATTCTCGGCGGAATCACCAAGCCAAATAGGATGATCGCGGAACCCACAACGAGAATCGTGATCGTGTGCCCCACGCCCCAGAGGACTCCGATCAATGCCGCATGCCGGATGCTTCGCTGGCGGCTCACAATCGTCGTTACCGCAACGACGTGGTCTGGATCGGTCGCGTGGCGCATGCCAAGAAAAAACCCCAGCGCGATAATCGAAAGAAGAGTGATCATTTATTTCCAGATCGTGGTAGCAGCGCGAGAAGGCATATTCTAAGGCAATTTCACCGGCGCTTCTCTGTCATTTTTCTTCGGGCGATGGCAGAAACCTAATCAGCCTGTGAATCTCGCACAGAATTACGCGTGCGTCCCAAAATTCGCCGCGCAACCTCGCCCCACGGTAGCGCCTCGAACTCCGCGAGGTAAGAATAAGCCACCGGCACTACCAGCAAGGTCAGCAGGAGGCAAAGCGTCTGTCCTCCAATAATCGTCACCGCGATTGATGCGCGCTGCTCCGAGCCGGCTCCGATTCCGATCGCCACTGGAATCAGTCCCGCCACGATGGACAGCGTGGTCATCAGAATTGGCCGCAACCTCACGCGATTGGCTTCTAGAATCGCTTCGCGCACCGGCATCCCCGTTGCGCGCAGGCGATTCGTATAATCCACCTGCAAAATTCCATTTTTCTTCACGATCCCGAGCAGCAGGAACATTCCCAACGCGCTCCACAGGCTCAGCGCGCGCCCCGTAATCCACAGCGAAAACAGCGCGAATGGCACGCTCAACGGCAGCGTCAGCATGATAATGAAGGGATAAGAAAAGCTTTCGAACTGCGCCGCCAGAACCATATACATAAAAATCGACGCCAGCAGCATCGCGAGCAAAAGATTCCAGGTCGTCTCTTCGAGTATCTTCACCTGTCCGGAAAACCGGTACGAATAACCGGGCGGCAATCCCACCTCCTTGATGGATTGAATCGTGTGCGCCGCGCCGAGATCGAGCGGATAGCCGGAGGCCACGTTCGCAAACACGCTTACCTGAAATTCGCGATTGTACCGCCAGAGCGTCGCGGGTCCCGCGCCGCGCACAATTGTCGCCACGTTTTCGAGCCGTACTTGGCCCAGTCTTGTCGATGGCACCATCATCCGCGCGAGAACATCCGGATTATCCCGTTGCGCCTGCAGCAGTTGCATCGTCACCGGATATTGCTCCGAGCCTTCTTTGAACCGCGTGATTTCATCCTCACCCGAATAAAACAGCCGCACGGCATCGCTCACATCCGACATGCGCACGCCGATGTCCGCCGCGCGCTGCCGGTCCACTTTCACCTGGAGTTCTGGCGTGTTCAGGTTCAGGCTCGGATTCACGTCCACCAGGTCCGGATATTTCATCATTCGTACCGCGACCTGCTTGCTTATCTCCGCAAGTTGCGTGATGTCCGGCCCGCGGATCACCGCCCCGATCGGAAAATAAATCTCGCCGCCGAGTACCGACGGCAGCCGTACGTTATAAGTCATGTTGCGGTAGCCGCTCAAAATCCCGCGCACCACCGTCGCCATCTGTTCGTGCGTGCGTTTTCTTTCCGCGCGCGGCACTAGCCCGATGAACAAATGCGCGTGATTTGTCGGCCCGTGCGTATAGGACTGCACAAAGGAAACTTCGGGCAGCGCTATGATCTTTTCCGCCATATCCGTTGTCAGTATCGTTGTTTTCTCCAGCGCTGTGCCTTCCGGCAGCGTGAACGAGCTCTGCAGCTCCGCCTGGTCGTCCGACGGGATCCAATCGCGCCCCACCAGGCGGTAAAACCCAAACGTCGAAAGAAAAGTCACTAAGCAGATCACAAGAATCATCCGGCGGTGCGCCAGCGACCACTCAAGCAGACTCCCGTACACCCTTTCCACCGTATGCATGAAGCCGTGGACGTGTTTCTCTTTTTCCTTCTCGGTCACTTTCAGCAATCTCGAGCTCATCATCGGCGTCAGCGTGAACGCCACCAGCAGCGACACCATGATCGCCATCGCCATTGTCCACCCAAACGAGTTCACGTATTTTCGTGCGTACCCCGTCATGAACGCGATCGGCAGAAAAATGATCACCAGCGAGAGCGTCGTGGCCATCACCGCCAGCCCGATTTCCCTCGTGGCCTTGATGGCCGCGCTTTCCCGGTCTTCCCCCTTGTCCTCCATGAACCGGAAAATGTTTTCGAGCACGATAATGGCGTCGTCGATGACGATCCCCACGGCCAGCGTCAACGCCAGCAGCGTCATGTTGTTCAGCGAAAAGTCCATTCCGCGCATCAGCGTGAACGTCGCCACGATGGAAGCGGGAATCGCCACCGCCGCAATCACCACCGCGCGCAGATTCCTCATGAACAGCCACACCACCAGGCTCGCCAGAATGCTTCCCAGAATCAGGTGTTCCAGCAGCGAATGAACCGAAGCCCGGATAAAATCCGAAATGTCGTGCACCACCAGCAGTTGCACTCCCGGCGGAAGTTGCGCGCGCAGTTCATCGAGCTTGCTTCTCACTTCATCGGCCACGCGCACTGTGTTCGCGCCCGATTGCCGCAGGATCTGCACGCTGACCACGTCTTGGCCGGAGGTGCCCTTCCGGAACAATGCCGACCAGGTGCGCAGCTCCGCCGCACCGTCCTCGACCTGCGCCACGTCCCGGACGCGCACGGGCGTGCCGCCCCGCGTCCCCACGACAATCTCTCCAAACTGTTCCGCCGAAGTCACGCGGCCCAGCGTGCGCAGGCCCAGCTCCTGCGGCCCGGTGATCATGCGCCCGCCCGGCGCTTCGATGTTTTCGCGCTGCAGCGCGTCGCGCACATCCAGCACCGTAAAGTTGTGCGCGGTCAGCTTCTGCGCGTCGAGTAACACGCGAATCTGCCGTCCCTGCCCGCCGTTCAAATCCACGCTGCCGACTCCGTCAACCGTCTGGATCGCGCGGCGCACCTGTTTGTCCGCGATTTCCGTCAGTTCGCGCCGGCTCATCGGTCCGCTTACCAGCAGCGTCATGATGGGGTCCGACTGCGGATCCAGCTTGGTGATTACCGGGGGCAGCGTCTCGCGAGGTAGCCGGTTGATGGCGGCCGACACTTTTTCCCGGATGTCTTGCGCCGCTCCTTCAATGTCGCGCTCCAACACAAACGTGCAGGTGATTTCCGCGAACCCCTCCGTGGAATAAACCTGGATTTCGTCGATCCCGCTCACCGAGGAGATGGCGTCCTCCAGCGGCAGCACCACGCCCGTGATTACTTCTTCAGGAGTCGCGCCCGGCAGCTCCACGTGCACGTTTATCGTTGCGGGATCGGCTTTCGGGAAAAGGTCCACGGCGAGCCCGCGGTACGAAAACACTCCCAGCGTCACCAGAAATGCGATCAGCATCACCGTGAACACGGGATGCTTTACGCAGATTTCGGCAAGCCTCATCGGTGTTTTTGTGCTTTCCCCGCGGAAATTACTTCAGCGCGGGCGCGCTCCCCCCGGATTGCTCCTGCACTGTCACGCCCTCGTGCAATTCTCCGGACACCGCCACCGCCACGCGGTCCCCCGGCTTCAATCCTTCCGCCACTTCGAATCTCTTTCCGCGCGCGTCTTCCGTCTGTCCCGCGGGGCGTATCTGCCTCTCCGTAACTCGGTTCGCATTCAGCAAAAAAACCTTGTACACGCCGTAGCGGTAATTCACTGCCTGCTCGGGAAGATAAATCGTCTTCTCTTCCTTCTCGCTGGGGATCGAGGCCTGCACGAAAAATCCCGGTTTCAAGCGACCGTCCAAATTTGTGAGCAGTGCTTCCGCTTCGAATGTGCGTGAATCCTGCGACACCGACGGGTTGATCCGCGAAACCCGCCCGTGAAATTCCTCCCCCGGAAACGCGTCTACGTGCAAATCGACCATCGCTCCGTCTTTGAGCCACCCCGCCCAGCGTTCCGGCACCGCCAGTCGCGCGCGCAGCCGGTCCGTTCGAACCACCACCATCACCGGAGTCTGCAGCCTCACATACTCCCCCGGATGCACCGCCCTCGTTTTCACGGCGCCCGGAAAAGGCGAACGAATCGTGGCGTCAGTCAGTTTCTTTTCGGCCAGCATTTCGCTCGCTTCGCTCGAAACCAGCATGCCCTTCAGCCGGTCCACTTCTTGCAATGCCACCGTGTAGCCAGCCTTTGTGCTCTGGTATCGGCTCGACGCTTCGTCCAGTTGTTGCTGCGATATCAAATTGTCCTTGAACATCTCTTGCGCGCGCCCGTACTTGCGCTCCGCGTCAAACAGGTCGGCCTCCGCCCGCTGCACCGACGCCAGCTTTCGCGCGTCCGCGGGCGGCGGATCGTTTGGCCCGATCCCCAGTTGCGCGCGTACTTGTCCCTCCTGGCCCTTTGCGCTGTCCAGCGCGAACTGCAGTTCGCGCGTATCAAGCTGAATCAGCGGTTGACCCTCTCTCACCGCGTCGCCCACGTCGGCCAACACGTCGCTCACGCGCCCTTCGACCTGAGCGCTCAGGGCGCTCTCTTCCAGAGCAAACAAAGACCCCACCGCCTGGATCCGCCTCTGCGCCGTTTCCTCCGCCACCGTGTACACGTGCACCGGCGTCGGATGCGCAGCATCCCCCAGCACGCTAGTTGACGCCGACTTCGCGCACCCCGCCGTAAACACGACGGGCAGCGCCAACAGTCCGACTGCCAGGCGCACCACACGCTTCGCATCTTTCACGGAAGGTCTTTCCGAAGACACCACAGACTTCACACTCCGTCCTACTATTTTGACGCACCACTATCCTAAATCGTTTCGCCCCCTAAATCACGGCTTGAATGGCGCGGCCCTCGCCCGCTGGCATGCACAGACTTCGGCGCATACACTATCCGATCAAGGGCACACGTAGAGGCCGCGGACCGTCGCGGGCATCTTTCAAATCTATTGCTGCTCTGGTCCTGCCCGTGCAGGCAAGCCGTGCTCGAGAAAAATGTTCTCTAGTGTACTCGGCTCGCCGCCTCTTCCACTCCCTTAAGCATCTTGTCCAGCTCCGCCCGTGAATAATATCGCCCGTTCGCAATGACGCCCGCGATCTTCTCCGTGTTCTTGATGTCAACCAGGGGATTCGCTGTCAGCAGCACGGCGTCGGCGAGTTTTCCTTCTTCAATCGTTCCGCTTTGTTTTTCCATTCCGAAAAACCGCGCAGCATTGAGCGTCGCTGTTTGCAGCGCCTCGAGCGGCGTGAACCCCGCATCCACAAAACGCTGCAGCTCCTCGTGCAAACTGAACCCCGGGAAAATGTAAACGCCCGGCGGAGTATCCGTCCCCGCCAGGAACGGCACTCCCGCGCGGTGCAGCATCTGCACAACTTCCAGCTCCTTCTGGATGAATTCCTTTCGCGTGGCGAGATCGTCCGTGTTGTAGCCCTCCATGATTTCGTCCCGGAAGCGTCTCCACGTTTTTTCCTTCCACGCCGCCGGCACGTACTTCGCGCGCGAATCCTTGGCGAAATCTGTCACGTCAATCAGGTTCCCACCTCGCTCCCACACCATCGTCGGGCATTGCCAGGTTTGATTCTTCGCGAGCAACGCAGCCAGCTTTGCAGCGCGCCCCGCATCAAATGTCGAAAGAAACTTTCCTTCGGTCTTGCCGCCTTTCAGGAACTCGTCTTCCAGCGGCGAGCTGCCTTCAAAAATCCCGATCAGATGCTCGAAACTCTTCATGCCTGCTTCGGACATCTCGCTCGCGCGCATCGCGTCCGGCACATGCCCTTCGAACGCAATCTGCTGCTTCTTCGCCTCTTCCGCAATCGCCAGGACTCCCTCCCGTGGAATCAGCGATTGCAGCTTGATGAAATCTGCTCCGCGCCGTTGCAGATCGTCGACCGCGCGCCGCCCGTCCTCCGTCGTCCCGATCGCCACCGAGCTCGGGAAACGTGGCTTCGGCCCATCGAGCATCGGCCCAGACGTGAAGATCCGGGGCCCCGTCAGCTTTCCGGCCAAGATCTCTTTCCGCCAGCCTTGCACCGTCTCGAGTTCGCTCCCCATGTCGCGCACGCCCGTCACGCCATTGGCGATGAACATCGGCAGCGCAATTTCCCTGGCGCCGGGAAACCAATCCCCGAATTCCAAATGGACGTGCATGTCCCACAATCCGGGGATCAGAAACAGGCCTCGACCTTCTACTTCCACTGCCCCGCCCGGAACCTTCGCCGTTTTTCGTGGTCCCACGGAGACGATACGGTTCCGTTCGATAACCACGATCTGGTCCGCTCGCACTGCGCCCGTCACCCCATCCACGACACTCGCGCCGGTGACGACTAGAATTCTTTCTGCCGGAGATTTCTGCGCGTGCAAAAAGCCTTGCCAGGGCGCCAAGATCAGAACGCAAACGACGAGAGCAGCTAATTGCCGTTTCAGAATTTTCATGGTTCGAGATTCTATCCTGGTTGCAGGAGATGTCCACTCCCGTCGAGATCGTGCCGCCAAACCTCGCGGTGTCATCCTGAGGGTCCGACCCGAAGGACCTCAACCCAACAAATCGCGACTCTGGGTTGTAGGTCAGGGCTTCAGCCCTGACAAAAAGGAAGCAAAGAAAAAGGTGCTTTAGCCCCGGAGTGGCAGGGCACCAATCAACCTAAGCACTACCTGCGACAATCTCACTTCTTGAATGCCCCCTCGATCGCCTTGCCCCACCTCGACAAATGATTGATCGATTCGTCATCCGTCGGATCCAAATGCAGCGGCGTCACCGACACCGCCCCCGCAAAAATCGCCGCGTAATCCGTGTCCGGTTCCACGTCTTTGTCAATTCTTTGTTCGAATAGCCAGAAATACGTTCGCCCACGCGGATCTTTGCCCTCGCTCAATTGATTCCGCGTGATTTTTTTCGATTGCCGCGTGAATTTCACTCCGCCGTCCCACGGCTCCGGCACATTGATATTCAGCAAAACTTGGTCCGGCAGGCCCTCGCGCAGAATCAATTCCGCCGTGGCGCGCGCCACCCGTGCCGCCGCATCGAATTTCACGCCGTTCTTCTTCGAACAAAGCGAAATCGCCAGCGCTGGAATGTGGTGCAACGCCGCTTCGCGTGCCGCCCCCACCGTTCCCGAGTAATACGCGTTCTCGCCCAGGTTCGCGCCGGCGTTAATCCCGGAAATCACCAGGTCCGGCCGTTCCGGGAGCAATTTGTGCAGCGCAACGATCACCGCGTCCGCCGGCGTGCCGTCCACCGCCCACTGCCGTTCTCCCGCGGGGTGGCAGATGATTGGCTGTCGCAGCGTCAGCGATTGCGCCGCTCCGCTCTGCTCCCGGCTCGGCGCCACCACGCTGACCGTCGCGAATCCCTCGAACGCCCCCGCCAGCACCTTCAGCCCCTCGGCCTGTATCCCATCATCATTCGTCAGCAGTATGTGCGGCATGAATTTTGTCTCTTCTCGTGTTTCCAGGAAATAGTTTACGTGAATTCTAATCGACAGGCTTGTTTTGCAGTCTTTACGACGGATTTAAGAGAAAATGACGGGTCATAACAAATGGGCCAGAAACTTACTTTAACAGTTGTTTTAATTACTCGAATAAGAATAACCTGCAACAATGTCAACCCACGGGTGAAACTGTGAAGCCTTCCCTTCGCGAAACCTTGGCTGACTCCCACGTCGCAGCCGTTGCTATTGCGGTTCTTCTAGTTTGGTCACTTGATTCGGGATTCCGGGCCCTATGGGATCCATTCTACCGGCTCGCTGACTTCTTGTTTACCGCATTTGCGATCTTTGGTATTCCCTACTTTTCTTTCTCTTATTCGGACCTCCTCAGTTTCGTCACTACGTTCTCCTATCTTTTCTTTTCTCTTGTCAGTCTTGCTGCGGCATACCTTGTCTCACGATGGGTGTACGGTGTGGGGCCGCTGCGCATCTTGAGCTCATATCGCAACAAACTAAGAGGCGGAGACAATGCTTAAGCGTCTGAAGAAAGCCTTTGTGGAAAGCTTTGTTGGGGCCATTGCTCTTGGATGGCTATTCGCGCAAGGGATACTACATTTCGCGAATAGTTTTGCCGCACCTTTTGCGGGTTGGATCACGCGTTGGGAATATCGCGGGCTTTCAAACTCCGCAACTCTTCCGTCAGGTTTCTTATTCCGAGACGCACTCCCTGAATTGGTCCGCTCATTTCTTGAATTGCTGATGGGATATGTTCTTCTCCGTTGGCTTTATTTCAAGCCCCTTAGCACACACACCGCCGCGTCAGGGCCAAATCCTGAAAAAGACATTTAATCGGATTGAAATGGTCGGGGCGCCCGGATTTGAACCGGGGACCTCACGCACCCCAAGCGTGCGCGCTACCAGGCTGCGCTACGCCCCGACAGCAGCAGAATTCAAGGCTATCACCGCCGTTCGAGTAGCGTCAAGAAAGCCCGCAGCGAATCGCGTAAATCCAGTAGCATCTTCCGGCTCAACAGTTGCGCCGCGCCTTCCGACGTCCCGCTGGCGGCATGTGCGGAACTCTCAGGCTCGCCAGCCCCGTTCTGCTCGCGCAAGTGCCGCCGCGCACCCGCAATCGTGAACCCCTCGTCGTACAGCAGCCGCTTGATCCGCAGCACCATGTCCACGTCTTGCTGACGGTACAGCCGGTGCCCGCTCGCGCTCTTCACCGGCTCCAGCATCGGGAACTCCGTCTCCCAATAGCGCAGCACAAACGGCTTCAGATCCGTCAGCCGGCTCACTTCTCCAATTCGATAGAGGCCTTGCTCGGCCGCCGTTTGCGTTGCTGTCGCCGTACTGTGCATCGTAAAAACCTTCTCGGGAGGGGGACGCCGCTATCCTAGCAGTTTCCGAAGTATTCCTGTAGGGGCGCAGCACGCTGCGCCCAATCCCAGATCGATTGCCGCCATCAGCCACTTCACTCGTCTCTGCGGCTCGATCTCTCCCCCCGCTTCCGCAGCCGCTGCACAAAGCGCACCGGTGTCCCCGTAAATGCAAACTTCGCTCGCAGTTGATTCTCCAGGAATCGCTCATAACTGAAGTGCAGCGGCGTCTTTTGGTTGGTGAACAACAAAAATGTCGGCGGCGCGGTCTTCGCCTGCGTGATGTAATAAATCTTCACCGGCCGCGACTTCGGTGTGCTGCCGCGCTGCAAATCCACTTCTTCTTTCAACCAGCGGTTCAGCTCCGGTGTCGACAAGTGCCGCCGCCGCGCAGCCGCCACCTGATCGATCAGCGGGAAAAGCTTCTGCGCTCGCTCGCCCGTTTTCGCCGAAACAAAAACGATCGGCGCATACCTCAAAAATTTCAACTTCCCGCGGATCAATTCCTCGTACTCGTGCATCATCCGCCCCGCATCGAAATTCGCCGGCTGTCTTTCTCCTTCCACGCGCCTCGCTCTTCCCTTCGTCGTGGCCGCATCGCGCACCGCCGCCTCTCGCGCCGCCTCGACCGCCAGGTCCCACTTGTTCACCACAATAATCACCGACCGCCCCGACTCTTCCGCGTAACTCGCAATCTGCGCGTCTCCCTGCGTCACGCCCTGCGCGCCATCGACAATCAGAAGCGCCACGTCGCACCGCTCCAGGCCGCGCCGCGCCATTACCACGCTCAACTTCTCCGCCACCAGCGTGGTCTTGCCTTTGCGCCGGATTCCCGCCGTGTCCACAAACCGGTACGTGCGCCCCTCTAATGTCACCTCCGTGTCCACGTTGTCCATCGTCGTCCCTGGCATCGGCGATACGATCGACCGCTCTTCCCCCGCCAAGCGATTCAGCAGCGTCGACTTCCCCACGTTCGGCCGGCCAATAATCGCAACCTCGACCACCTCGTCTCGTTTCTCTTCCTCTTCGGACTCCACCACGCTCACTTGCGCGAGCACTGCGTCCAGCAAGTCGTCCACGCCCGTGCCGTGTTCTGCCGCAATCGGAAAAACTGGCGCGCCCAGTTCATGAAACGCCGCGGCATTGGCTTCCTGCCGCGGTGAGTCCACTTTGTTCGCCGCAATCACGAACGGTTTTCCGGTCGTCCGCAGCAGTTGCGCCAGCTCTTGATCGAGTGGCGTAATCCCGGCGTGGCTGTCGACCACCAGCGCGAGCAGCGACGCCTTGTCAATCGCCACCCGCGCCTGCCGCAGAATTTCCTGCGGGATCAGCGCCTTGTCGCCGGGAATAATCCCGCCCGTGTCCACGATCTCGATCGCCCGGCCCCGCCATTCCGCTTTGCCGTAAATGCGGTCGCGCGTAATCCCCGGCTCGTTCGTCACGATCGACCGCCGGCTTCCCGTCAATCGGTTGAACAGCGTGGACTTGCCCACGTTCGGGCGCCCCACGATCACCAGCGATGGAAATAGATTCGTCATCAGCGATAACTATCGGCCTTCTGTGCGTAATCACAGCAACAACGCAATCTTCCACTCTAACGCATCGCCGCCCGCACCCAAAGCGGCCCAGCTCACTGATTTGCCTTTCTTATTTTTATGAATAGGTGAGAGCGCAGGCTTTGGCGAGCCCGCCGAAGCTAACTCGCGACGAGGTTCGAGGAGAGAACTTCCTTACTGGCTGTCTTGTACAGTTGCAAAATGTCCGATGCGCGCCGCAGCAAATCCGACGGCATGTCGCCCGCTTGGTAATCCACCCAACCCGACGTGTACGCCAGAACCATTTTCTGTCCCGAAGCTTTTATTTCCACCACTCCCACGCGGTCCAATGTCTCTTTCGCTTCGCTCAGCGTGCACTTTGGCAGCACCAGCAGAAAATCGTCGCTTCCAATCCGCGCCGCATAATCGGAGCCGCGAATCGCTTCCTTCAGCCGCCTCGCGAACTCTTTCACCAATTCGTCCGTCGCGCTCTTGTCGAATTTCGCCCTCAGTCGCTCGAAATCGTCCAGGTGAACCGTGGCCAGGCTCAGCGCGATATTTTGCCGCCGCGCCCGCGCGATTTCCTTCCCCAGATGCTGCTCGATCGAGGCCCGCGTGTACAAGCCCGTCACCGGGTCGAAACCCGACGGATCTTCCTTCTCGCCGGTGGTCTCTTCCGCCGCAGCGCTTTCCCGCTGAATCTTTTTCCGCGAACGCCGGAACGTCCACTGCCGGTACACCATCCACCCGTTAAACAGCAGCAACAGGCACATCAGTCCCCAGCGCGCCTGGTCGGAACGTATCTGGTAAAAGTGCTCGCTGTAGAGGAACAGTTGACGGAAACACGACAGAAGGAAGCCCGCCCCCGAAAGCAGCGTCACGAAAAACGCGGACAGCCACAGCCACCACTCGCGCCGCGCCAGCAGTTTCAGCTCCGCTTCCCTCTCCTGCGCGCGGATTCCCCCATGCCCCTCGAACGACAAGGGCGAGGGCTCCGGCCCGCCTGCCGTGGCAGGTTGGCTTGTCCGCAGGCTTGTCAGGAAACTCATATTCTGCTGCTTGCCCGCCTGGCCGGGCTTGCCTGCTCGCCTAGGCGAGCTCGCTCGAACTGCGCGAATCCCTGAAGTTACGGTTCCATGGATCGGGAACCCTGTCGATCTGCCGTCTATCCATCTATGTTGGCCCATGCTGCAAAGTGAGGCAACCTCGAAAGAGTACAGGCTGCCTAACCCTCAATACCTGCCCCTTCGGCCAGTCGCTTTCCAGCTGTGAGCCGCGCGCGCCGCCCGCCTCTTGTCTTGTGTAGCGGCGGCCTTCAGGCCCGCCTCTCTTTTCTCCGTCTCTGCCTTGATCGTCTTGGAGGATTACACTCCCCAGCGCCGGAGGCGCGCCAGAAGTTAGCCCAGTGCGCGAGCACTGGGTACCGGTGTATAAAGATGGCGAGCACCGTAGGCGCGACACATTTCTCAAACTCCCGAAGGAACCACAAATGCCAAATGACCCGGCCGGCAAAACCCTGCACGTGAACGGCATCGACCTGTACTACGAAACGCAAGGCGCGGGAGAGCCGCTCCTGCTTTTGCACGGTGGCAGCGGCTGCCACGACGATTGGGCCTACGCCGGCCGCGATCAGTTCGTCCGCGAATATACGCTCATCACACCGGACGCCCGCGGCCACGGCCGCTCGACCAATCCCGCCCGCACCATCACGCACCGCCAATGCGCGCTGGATACCCTCGCGCTGCTCGACCATCTCGGGATCCAGAAATGCCGCGCCATCGGCATGAGCATGGGCGGCAACATCCTTCTCCACATGGCCACGATGCAGCCGGACCGCATCGCAGCGATGGTTGTCGTCAGCCCGGCCATGTATTTTCCCGAGCAGGCCCGCGCCGTCATGCGCCAGGTTTCTCCTGACAATCAGCCGCCCAAAGAGTGGGAGACCATGCGCAAACGCCACAAGCACGGCGACGAACAGATCCGCGCCATTTGGGAATGGGCGCGCGCCATGGCCGACAGCCATGACGACATGAACTTCACGCCACTTTCGCTGTCCCGCATCACCGCGTCCACGCTCATCATCTACGGCGATCGCGACTTCCTCTACCCCGTCGAAATGGGCGTCGAGATGTATCGCGCCATCCCCCGCTCCGCCCTCTGTGTCGTCCCCAACGGCAATCATGGCCCCGTCTTCCTCGACGCCTCCCCTCGCTTCGTTGAAACCGCCCTCGCCTTCTTCCGCAAGTAGCGCCGGGTTTTCTTTTTCGTTGTCCCCGGTAGCATAGGCTTCAGCCTGTGGCTCCTGGCGCGCAACCCATGTTGATCCGTCACGCAGACAGCGATCGTCTGCAAAGTTGCTTATTGTAAGCGCCTTGCCTGGTTTTCTCCTGACACAGGCTGAAGCCTGTGCTACTGGTCTGCTTAACAATAAGACCCCCACCCCCGCCAATTTTTGGATGTGTGGCAAACACAGGGTTTTAAGTACCTGTGTTTTTGAAAGTGTGGCAAGGAAAGGAGTTACGGGTGGATTCTTCGGATGTGTGGCAAAGACAAGACTTAGTGGCGAGTGGCGGGTGCCCCCTCGACTTCGCTCGGGACAAGCGAGCGGCCAGACGAGAAAAGGATGGGGGAGGGGGGTGTACCCCCCTCGTTGTAAGGGAAAGAGTCTTGTAACGGCATAAAGAGAAAAGAGATAGAGAGCATTTGCCGTTGTAAAACAACGGGGCTGCAACGGAGCCTCAACGGGGCGAAGAAAGGAAGGGGACGGGAAGAATCTAACGCGCGAGTGGTAGGCTCGCGGCCGAGTGCGCTCGGTGGGAGATTCGTTCGCGGTGCGTCCAATCTCATGTGCGTCGGTGTCGCTTCAATTTATCGGGCTTCATGGACCAAGGTACGGCGGGGAATACGCGGGGGCAACTGGTCGGAAGTGGAGTTTGGGTGCAGGTGGCCGAGATTTTCAAGAGCGGACAGAAAATTCAAAAACTGCCGTTGCTGTGGCTAGCGGGCGCGGCGGAGAGGCCGCTTGGTCGTGTGAATCAAGGTGCGCAGGGCCGCATTGACGGATTGCTCGTCGGGGAAATGCTTGGCGACTTCGGGTGAGAGGAGTACGAGATTCGTTCCCGCTCGATAATGAGCGGCATATTTGCCGCGCACGCCGCCTTTCAGTTTAGAGAGGTCGTACTCTCGGCGCAGGTCGTCGCGTTGTTCTTGTTTCTCAGTTTTTTTCTTCATACTGTTTTCGTTCGCGCAGCGTCGTTTTACCTGATGCTCTCGTTGCGGTCTACATGGGCGACAATGACAATCCGGCCGGCCCCCTACATTCCCACGGTGATAAAGCGTTGCTCCGAAATCGAGTGATCGGGGTCGAGATATGTTATCGCCAGAGGATCACCAAATACGGTTGCCGCTTCTTGGAATGAGACCCGGTGCTTCCGGCGATTTTGGCTAGCTTTGACCGGATCCCATTCAAAATTCACCAAGTAATCTTACCGCGCTGCCGCTCGAAGGAGCAATCACTCCCCTATGCGCACCAATGGACGATCAAGCGCAGAATTTTATACAATCGCAAGCCGAAGTTGGAGTGCAATCGATGACATTTACGAGCATACGAGTGCTTGCCGTTGTTCTGGGCTGCTTTCTGGCGATGGGAGTTTCTGCTTTGGGCAAAGAAACGCGCGCGACGCTGATCTACGACGATGTGACCACGGAAGTGAATCCCGCGCAGGAAGAAGCGGGGCGGCTCTGGATTACGACGGCCGACCTGGAGCGGGCCACGCGTTTCGAGGTCAAGCCCCAGGGCGTGTGCCGGGATCAGCTTTGCTTTCCGCTGCCGAAGGCGCGCGCGCAGGAATTTGTGCGCAAAGACTCCGGCAAGACCTGGTTCAACATGACTGCGTTCGCGCAACTGGTGCAGCAGCCGGTGGCGCACGATGCGGCGCTCTCGACATGGTATTTCGGATTGCGCGCGGACCAGCGCCAGGGTCTGGCGTCGCTCGAGGCGCCCGACTTTTCGCTGGCCGACATGGACGCCAAGATGCATTCGCTCTCCGCTTTGCGCGGGAAGAAAGTCTTGCTGGTGACCTGGGCCTCCTGGTGAGGGTGCCGCTTCGACTTGCCAGGCTGGCAAGTGATTTACGAGAAGCTGAAGGACAAGAATTTCGAGATCGTCTCCGTCGCGCAGGACACCAACGGCGTGAAAGACGCCGGCCAGTGGATTACCGCCGCCAAGCCGACGTACACCGCGCTGATTGACGAAAAGCATCTCGTCTCGAAGCTCTACAACATGGTGAACGTGCCCACCGGCGTGTGGATCAACGAGCAGGGAAAAATCGTGCGGCCGAATGAAGTGGCGTTCGCCGACGACCGCTTCAAGAATTTCACCGGGCTCGATTCCGCGCCGTATCTGACGGCGCTGAGCGATTGGGTGGAAAAAGGCGACAACAGTGTTTACGTGATGAGCGAAGAAAAGCTGCACGAAAAATTGAGCGTAAACAACCCGGAAATTATTGTGGCCGCCGCGGAATTTGGCCTCGGCGAACAGCTTTACAAGAACGGCCATCTGCCCGAAGCGATTCCGCATTTCAAGGAAGCGCAGCGCCTGAACCCGAAGAGCTGGAACTACAAACGACAGGCATATGCGCTTTCCGACGCGAAGCGCGATTATGGGACCACATTCTCCGAGGAAGTGGAAAAATCCGGCGGCGGCAAAGTCTATTACGCTCCGCCCGACCTGCCCGGCGAAAACAAGCCCGAACAAAAAAAGCCGCTGCAAAATTAGTTTGCGCGATTTCTTCTGTTTGCTTGACGCCTCCGCGCGCCTGCGGTTACTGTAGTGGCAATCAATGGAGCCAATTTGGCATCCATCGGCGTTTCTGTTTGCGTCGTGGGCAAGCGCCGGGAAAAGTCTACCGGGGGAAAGCATGAACGCGAACTATTTGGGAAGTGACCGCATTGCGGTCCGTGAGGAAAGGTGTGCCTTGTCGAAATCGAATTCAACGTTGAAGTCTGCTTCTGCCTTGTGGGCCTTGATGATTGTGTGCGTGGCGGCGCTGCAGATTTTCTGCGTGAACGCGACGAACGCGCAAACGTTTCGCGGAACGATTCTCGGAACGGTGACGGACTCGTCCGGCGCGGCAGTGACCGGCGCGACGGTGACGGTGAAGAATAGCGAGACGGGATTACTGCGCACGGCCACGACCGGCGACGACGGAAGCTACTCCGTGCCAGAATTGCCAATCGGAAATTACAGCGTGACGGTGGAGAAAAGCGGATTCAAGAGCGGCGTAGTCTCGGGGATTCACGTGGAAATTTCAAGCGAACGAAGAGCGGACGTGTCGCTGCAGCCGGGCCAAGTCTCCCAGACGATCGAAGTGTCCGGCGAGGCGCTGCCGCTGGTGGAAACGACTTCGAACACGCTGGGCGGGGCATTCGAAGGCGGCCAGGTAGAAGCTCTCCCGATCAACGGGCGCGATTACACGAAATTATTTATCAACGTGCCGGGCGCAGCGGGCGAGCCGAACGGCGCGGGCGATTCGCCGGGTTCGTTCGGATACGTCGCGGTGAACGGCAATCGCGGACGCGCAAACAATTTCATGCTGGACGGCACCGATGAGAACGACGGATACCGCAACGATCCGGCGATCAACGAGGGCGGCGTGTTCGGCACGCCGGCGACGGTATTGCCGCTGGATGCGATTGCGGAATTCCGGGTGCTGTCGAATTTCGAGGCGGAGTACGGGCGCAATGCGGGCGGCGTCATCAACATCGTGACGAAGAGCGGAACGAACGCTTTTCACGGCAGCGCGTACGAATACTTCCGCAACGATCACCTGAACGCGCGGAATTTCTTCAACACCGAGCCGACAAAAGATGCTTTTCGCAACAATCAGTTTGGCGTAACACTGGGCGGAGCCATCGTAAAGGATAAAACGTTTTACTTCCTGGCCTATGAAGGGCAGCGTGAGGGGGGAGCGATTACGTCGCTCAACGTGGTGCCATCGGTTACGGACTTTCGGAATGCCATAACGAATATCAAAAACACGGCAAAGCCAGCGGCAGACCCAACGAAGTGCACGACGACGATCATCGCGTGCGTCACGAATCAGCCGGCGGGAGTCATTAATCCCGTGATGCTGAATTTCTTCAACTTCTGCCAAAGCAAAGGACAGTGCTCCGGCGGAAAGGACATCTGGCCCGGCGTCAATATCGCTAATGCAGCGGCGGGAGCAGCGAACTCCGTCGATGCCGATCCTTTCTCCAGCGGCATCAGCAGCATGATCGCGAAGATCGACCACGCCATTAACGCTAATAACCAATTGAGCGGGCGCTATTTCTTTGGAGACAGCAGGCAAAGCTTTCCGCTGGGGCTTGCGGGAGGGAACAACTTACCGGGCACGAACACGGTGACCCCAATCCGTACGCAACTGGTCTCTATCAGCCTGGTGAGCACCCTTTCCACAAACGTGGTGAATGAAGCGCGATTCGGCTGGAACCGCTACCGCAATGGGTTCGTTCCCGAGGACGCGAAGTCTATTGGCAACCCGAACGCATCGCTTGGCCTAAACACGGGGGTGACGAATCCGCGCGACTTCGGCTTGCCCACTATGCGGTTCCTGACGCTGTCGTTCCTGGGTTCGTCGCCGTTTTCCAATCCCCGGGACCGCGTGGATGCGAACTGGCAGGCCATTGACGGCTTATCGTGGAAACATGGACGGCACGACATCAAATTTGGGTACGAGTACCGACTGACCACCGTGCGATCGTTCAACGATTTCAGCGCTCGAGGAGTTTTTGTTTTCGGTCCTACCCTCCAGGGCTCGACGGTGCTGGCGCCGGAACTGCAGAACTTCTTATTGGGCAATCCGACGAGCACGCCACTATTTTCAAGCCGTATCGTCACCGGGGCGACGGATCGCGACGCGAAGCAGGCGAGCGACGGCCTGTACGTTCAGGATTCTTTCCGCTGGACCCGGAATTTCACTGTGAATATGGGGCTACGATGGGACTACTTTGGAGTGATTCACGAAGATCAGGGACGATTCAGCGTGTATGACCCTGCGGTCGGTCTTATCCACCGAGATCCGCTGTATGACAAGGATTTCCGAAGCTTCAGCCCGCGCCTGAGTGTGGCCTGGGATGTTTCAGGCAAACAGAAGACGGTTGTCCGTGCGGGATTCGGCGTGTTTTTTGACGACTTCTCGCAGGACGCATTCACCGGACAAATTTACGAAAATTCATTTAATGCAGGCGTGGCCTACAATCCTATCGGCCCTGATCCGATTTTCATAAACAAATCCCTTCCGGGAGTTCCTTTTCAGCCGGGTCTGGCTATCTTTGCGCCCGTACCTCCCAATGGCCCTGCTCCGAGCGCTACATCCGATGCATCGACGGTGGACAAGCACATGCGGAACCCGTACGTGTACAACTTCAACCTGAATGTGCAGCAGGAGCTTTTCAAGAACACCATGCTGCAGATCGGCTACGTGGGGTCGTCGGGACACAAGCTGCTCAGGTTGCGAGATATCAACCAGCCAAATCAGGCCGAAATTACGGCCGCCGACTTGGCCTGCAAGTGCATTAACGACTTCGCGGTGCCGCGGAATTTCACGACGATACTGAGCTCGATTGATCCGGTTGGACCTTTCGTCGTCAACCAGCTCGAAGCTTCAGCGGTCTCGCACTACCATTCACTACAAACCTCACTGACACAACAGAATTTCCACGGATGGACCAACCAGATCACCTATACGTGGTCGCACTCGATCGATACGGCGAGCGACAGCCAGGACTATGTGCCGAATGCGGCGGAATCGCAGGACGGGACAAACACGAAGGCAGAAAAAGGGCCCTCGAATTTCGACCTGCGGAACCGTTTTGTTTGGTCTTCGAGCTACGACTTGCCGAAGTGGGAGGCGGGTAGACGCATGGGCGAAGGCTGGATGGTCAGCGGCGTCGTGACGATTGCCAGCGGGCATCCCTTCAGCATGAATTACAACCTCTTCGACGATTACAGTGGTTCAGGATCTTCGGCCGATCGTCCCGATATTGTTGGCACGCCCCAATACAATTACAGCAATCCAGCGTTATTTCTGAACCTAAATACTTTCGCCATGCCGTGCACGCCGTTACCTCAGGTTCCTGCACCTAACCAACACCTAGGCTTTGCCTTTGACACCTGCACACCAGGGACTCGTCATTTTGGCAACTTGGGCCGCAACGCGCTTATGGGACCAAATTATAGGAATTTCGACCTCGCCCTGAGCAAAGAGACGAAGATCACGGAACGCCTCAAACTTGTGTTCCGCGTGGATGCGTACAACCTATTCAATCACCCGAACTTTGCCAGCCCGCTGGCGGTGGCTTTTTTTGCCGACGCAGCCCCTAACAGATCGCTACAGTTCCCAGCAGGGATTGACCCTGTGACAGGGAGGCACATCGGCAGCATGGCCATTACGGCGACATCCGACGTGGGTGTAGGAAATCCCGTGCTCGGTGGGGGAGGGACGCGAAGCCTCCAGCTTGCGCTGAGGCTGCAATTCTAAGCGCGACAGTAAGTTGCTGACTCGGCTTTCCTTAACGGCCCGGCGGAATCGCCGGGCCGCTTTGTTTGCGCCCAGAAGGACCCCCGCATCGTGAACAGTCAGCGGCACTTAGCGCCGTGGGGGATTTCTGTTAGAGTGCTGGCACAAAGGCCGGAAGAAACGCCGGTTAGATCGCCCTGGGAAGTTATCTCCCCACGGGTGTTAGGCTTGCGAAAGATTTGGGGGCGCTGCTGCGTAGTAGGGTATGGAAGCTCTGAGACCAGGCCGGATGAGCGCCCCGGGCAAACCCGAACCGATCGACACGATCACGCGGGCCAAGGCAGGGGACGCCGAGGCCTGGGGAGAACTGTATCGCGAGTTTGCTCCCGCGATCTTCCGGTTCTGCCGGAGGGCGCTGCCGACACGCGAAGACGCGGAAGACGCCACAATGGAAGTATTCACGAAATTACGGGACAAGCTGGGCCAATACGATCCGACCAGATCGTTCACGGCGTGGCTTTATAAGGTGGCGGCGAACCACTGTTGGGACACGTTGCGGCGGCGGAAGGTGCGGCAGGACAAAGAGACGGAGGACGTGGACAGCGTGCCTCTGGAGCATCCGGACGCGAACCAACTGGAAAAATTAATCGAGAAGCGAAGCAACGAAGAAGTGCGGAAGGCGCTGGACAAGCTGGGGAACCGGGCGAGGATGGCGCTGGTGATGCGCTACTACTCGGACATGAGCTACGACGAAATTGCCGATGCGCTAGGCGTGCGGCGGACATTCGTGGGAGTGGTGCTGCTGCGCGCACGGCATGAACTGCGGCAGGCGCTGGAAGGCACAAGCGCTTTCGCCGCGGGAGGGGCCTCGTGAACGATCCTGTGAACAATTCCGGTAACGACAAGACGAAACAAGCGGCGAATCATGTCGACGAAATGACGTGCCTTCTCTATGTGGAACGCCAATTGGACCGAGCGCGTGCACAGGAGATCAGCGCGCACGCGGAGGACTGCGCGGCATGCCGAACGCTGCTACGGGCGCTAGAGCGGGAATCGCGGCTGCTGACGCGCGCCATGCTGGAAGAAGAGGAACCGCTGCCGGCACGGCTGGCGGAATTTCAGGAGCGCGTGAAGCGCTCCCTGCAATGGATTTGGGCGCTTGCGTTTGGGTTGGCGGCAACCGGTGTCTATGCGCTTTATACAGGTTATATCGAACCCTGGCAACAGAGGCTGCAGGATGCGGGTTTTGGGGGCACGAGCCTGCTGGGGCTGCTGGTATTTCAGGGCGCTTTGTGGAAAGGATGGCAATCGATGATCTCGCTTTTGGAAGTAATCGCGCTGCTGACGGTGGGGGGCTTGGGCCTGGTGTTTTTCGGGCGGCGCATACGCATCCGGCGAGGCTCGGCCGTGGCGCTAGTGCTGGCGGGATTGTGCGCGGTGCTGGCGCTGCCGCAGGCGGCGTCGGCTACGGAATTCCGCAAAGGTTCGTCTGTCGAAGTGCGGGAAGGGGAAACGATTAAAGGGGATATTTTCCTGGCCGGCGACCGCGTTCGAATCGAAGGCACGGTGGATGGAGACGTATTTGCATTCTCGCAGGACGTGACGGTGAACGGCCATGTGACAGGCGACGTGATAGCGTTTACGCATACGCTGCGGATTGGCGGGAAAGTGGACGGGAATATTCGAGCGGGTTTGAATACGCTGACCGTAACGGGAAGCGTGGGCAAGAACGCCTTGATTTTCGCTGATTATGCCAATCTCGATTCGACGGGCAAAATCGGTGGCAGCTTAACGGCGTTCGCGGAGAGCATGAGCGTGGAAGGCAAGCTGGGGCGGGATATTCTTGTTTTCTCCAAACATTTGGGCGTAGCCGGTACGGTGGGCGGGGGCATCCAGGCAAAGGGCGGCACAATGAGCATTGCCGCGACGGGAGAAGTCGACGGGCCGGTGCGCTTCGATGGAGAGAACCCACCCGACGTATCTTCAGGCGCGAAGCTGGCCTCGCCGGTGCAGTACACGAAATGGGAACACAGGTCGACGTACCGAGATACCCACTATTACGTGTGGCGAGTCATTTGGACGGGGGCGTTCATTCTGTTCGGAATGGTGTTGTTCCTGTTAGCCTCAAAGTTCGCCGAAGAGACCGTGAGTGCCGCTGAATTATACGGAGCACCAATAGGATTGGGTGTTTTGGTCTTTTTTGCTCTTCCGATTGCGGCTGTTATCGCATGCATTACGGTCGTAGGCCTACCGCTCGGAATTCTCGCCATGAGCTTCTGGATTTTGATGCTGTTTACGGCGGAGCTCGTTGTGGGCACAGTCGTTGGCAATTGGATCCTCGGCAGGGTTGCAGACACCTGGGGCATGATTGGACGAATGGCGATAGGATTCGTGATCGTGCGAATTGCCTACACGTTCCTGTCGCAAGTGCATGTTCTCGGAACCCTCGCTGGACTGGGTATATTGATATGGGGCATGGGAGCGATTTCGCTGGCGATTTATCGAAGGTTCCAGCCAAGAATCGCGCCGAGCGGGCCGAGCGTGCCATTCGTGCCGACGCCTTTGCCGCCGAACACGACGGTGGGAGGAGTGCAGGCGATCTGAATTTGTCAAGAACGAATTGAGAAGCAAAACGGGCCAACCCGATTTCATCGGATTGGCCCGTCCTGTTTGCGGAGGCGGGAATAAATTTCTGCGGATTTGCGATTGAGCTCAGTTCACCGTGAAGCTGAACGTGGTGTTATGACTCAACGCCCCGGATGTCCCCGTAATGGTGATTGTGCTGGTGCCCTTGGGCGTGCTTCCCGTGCCGCCACCAACAGTCCTTGGAATGCCGCTGCAACCAGCCAGAGCGAGCACCCCGATGAAGGCAAATCCCCAGGCGAGCTTCCTGGCGCCACGCCGCGCGGCCGCCCTCGCCATCAGGAGCGCAAGAACCAAGCCAATGATCCCGAGGACACCCACGGGCGGGAATCGACGGAACGAAGGCAGGCTGGGAGGAATCATGGCCACCGTGGTGAGGCTGCCGGTGGAAGTCTGCTTGCCGGCGATGGGAGGCGTGACGCTGGCAGGCGTAAGAGTACACGTGGAATTTAACGGCTCGCCGGCGCAGGTAAGGGAGACGGCGGAAGCGAAGCTATTCTGCGAGGTTACGGTTACCGTGAAGGTGCCAGTTACGCCACCCGTGACGGTGACGGAAGAAGGCGCCACCGCGAGAGTGAAATCGGGCGTAGTCGTAGCGGATCCCGTGCCCGAGAGCGCCACAGTTTGGGGGGACCCGGAGGCGCCGGTGAAAGCAATGTTGAGAGTAGCGGTTTCCGAACCGCTGGTGGTGGGGGTGAAGACGACGTCGATGGTGCAGTTGGCGCCCGCCTTGAGTGTTGTGCCGCAAGTCGAACCGGCCATTTGCTGCGAAAAGTCGGAAGCGTTGGGACCAGTGAAGGTGATCGCGATGCCCGTCACCCCTGACTTAGTGTTGTTAATCAGCGAAACCGTCTGCGGGGAGCTGGTTGAATTGACATTGACAGTGCCGAAGGCGACTTGAGCAGGGTTCGCGAAGACCCCGGAGGCAGCGGCGGGGGAAAACTTGGCGACGAATACGTTTGCCGAGTTGGGCTTTAGAGTTGATTGGAATACTCCTGGTGTGGTCGGGAAGGTGGTTGAGTCCGTTACCCCAGCGATATAGGCGCTGGGGGATGAAGTGGGATCGAGGGCAATGGCATGAGCCCTGGTTCCGGTGGGGCTACCACACCAGTACGTGGAGAAGAGCACGCTAGTTGCGGTGGGATTCAGCTGCGAGAGAATCGCGCAATTTGAAGCGCCCTTCTCGCCCGGTTGAGGCCCCCCCAGAGTGACAGGGAAATCGAGAGAGTTGGTGATCCCTGTTACGTAGATATTGCCAAGCGAATCCGCGGCCACACCCGTGACCTTATCCGTGGTGCCGGCGGTGGAGCCTCCGAAATAGGTGGAAGTGAGAAGAGATGCGGCGCCGGACTTCGTGGTGTCGAACAGGGAAATAAATCCCCGGACGACCCCGTTATTTTTCGCTTTGAGCAACGCGTTTGCGGTAAAAGGGAAATCCGTGGCATTCGTAGTTCCAACGACCACTGCTTCGGAGTTAGCACCTAGAGCGATGCCAGCTGCCTGGTTGGAAGTGGTGGTGCCTCCGCCGGTGGTTCCGCCGAGGAATGACGAGTAGATGAGGCCGGGAACGCCAGCAACCGTGGTATTGAGGCGGGCGACAAAAGCGACGCCGACCGATCCAGTGATAACCGTTTGGAAGCCGTTAGCAGGGGTGGGGTGCGGGAAGTCGGTGGAGTTAGTAGTTCCGGCAATGAAGGCATTAGCGGTGGAATCGACCGCGATGCCAAAAGCGGAGTCGCTGCCGCTGCCACCCAAGTACGTTGAGTACAAGAGTCCGAGTGAGCCGGTCTTAGTAGTGTCGATGCGGGAGAGAAAGGCATTACCTCCGGCTTTGGAGTTGTTCAGAGTCTGGAAGGCAGCGACAGTTCCGTTAGTAGGAAAGTCGAGAGAAGAGGTTGACCCGGTGATGTAAACGATCCCCGTGGAATCCAGCGCGATGGCGTTGGAGGTCTCGCCACCGTGGCCTCCGAGAAAAGTTGAGTAAACTAAGGTTGCGCCAGTGGGATCAAGTTCCGTGAGAAAGGCGGTGCTAGTTCCTGCGGCCAGATTCGTGCCCTGGATCACCCCGGAAGTGACAGGGAAGCCTCCGGCGTCAGTTCCACCGGTGACAAAAGCATGGCCGGTCGAATCGACCGCTATGCCGTTGCCGACAGAGTTGGAGCCCGATGATCCCCCAAGATAGGTGGAATAAACAAGAGGGGCCGTAGCGGTCTTATTCAATTTGGTGACGAACACAGCAAGAGTTGCGCTATTAAGACTTTTCTGCACGGCGCCCGAGGTCGTGGGGAAATCTAGGGACCCCGTAGAACCCGTAACATAGGCGTTTCCCGCGGCGTCGACAGCAATGCCTAGCCCAATATCCTGGTTGTTACTCCCTCCGATGAGGGTGGAGTAGTCGAGGACTGGATCGACGACGAGAGGGCGGGTGGAATCGTAGGAAGCGACCTGGATGCCGATGGTGCGAGGGCCGCGCTGGACGAAATTGGAGGCGATCTCCTGACGGGCGCCGTTGACTTCCTGATACGCGAAAGGCTGATGGAGAAGGACTTCGCCCGCAGACGTGGTGAGAACGAGATCGCCGTGTAAGTTGATTTTGAGGCTATCGGCGCCATCGACAAGGAGAGCGATCTGTTTGGAATCGGCGCCGGGAGCGAGAACGTAGTCCGATTCTAGGCGGCCTTGATTGCCATAGTAAATGAGGTCCACGCCGGGGTAGACGCCGCGATATTTTACGCGGGCGTACTGCGGGACGCCGGTGTGCCACTTTGCGGGATCGTTGCCAAGCAAGTAGTTGCTGCGCCCGAGCTGGAGGTCGAGACCTTCGACCGGAGAACGTTGATTCGAACCGGCAAAGGCGAGGCGGACGACAGCGGTGGATTTCTTTGTGTTCTGTGAAGCTTTTGCGGGGCCGGGCGTGTCCAGACGCATAACAGCTTCCTGGCTGGTCAGGAAGAGCGCGTAGCCTTCACCGTGAGCCAGAAAGCGGACGTGGTCATCCGTCTGTCCCTGGTTTTTCTCGAAACTAAGAGGGAGCTTGCCGTATGACGCGAGAATACGAGCGTGCTCAGCCTTCTGACTTGTCGCCTGCAGCGCGGGAGAGAGGGAGGAAGACGCTGAATTCGAACGGCGCGCCGGGCCGAAGGCGACAAAAGAGGCCAAGACGGCGACGGAAAATATAAAAAGAACGGGCAATTTCCTGCTCATTACACACCCCATCAATGAAGCGAATAGTTGCCTGCACTCCTTGGTCGAGCGTCGGGAGGCTAGGACTCCAATGTACGCCGCGTTCCGAGACGGAAGCAGGGAAATGGACAGGAGATTGCCCAAGTTCTAAATGCTTCTTAGACAACAGAGGGCGGACGAGTCCGGGAAGCGGCGAGAGCCGAGGGAGGTGAAAGGATGTGCTATTGTTAGCAATCGATTGAATTTAGGGAATGATGACTGAGGCGAAGACCCTGGCAAAACGCGCGACCAAGGCGGCAAGAGACTCGAACGCAGCGGCGCGGGATAGGGAATACGTCCCCTTTGAGGATGATTCCAGAGGGGATAGGGACGAGTTTTCGAACGGCGAGGAGGGAGCCGCTGGGGCTGGGTCTGTTAGGGAGGGAAAGACCGAGAAACCCTCGATGCAGGAGATTTTCGGGCCGGGGGGATTCCTCGAAAAATGCATGTATGGAGGGTACGAACACCGGCAGGGGCAGTTGGAGATGGCGGAGATAGTGCACGACGCGTTCGAAACGCATCACCACGCGATCGTGGAAGCGGGAACGGGAACTGGGAAAACGCTGGCGTACCTGCTGCCGGCGATCTGCAGCGGGAGACGAGTTGTTATCTCGACGGCGACGAAGTCGCTGCAAGAGCAGCTTCACCAGAAGGATGTGCCCTTCCTGCAAAAACATTTTGCGCCGGAATTGAAAGCGGCGGTGATGAAGGGGCGGTCGAATTTTCTGTGCCGCGCGAAACTGCACCAGCTAGCCGACCAGCCGATGCTGAAAGGCCTGGACGAGGTAGACGAGTTCCGGCAGATCCGCGAATGGTCGAAACTGACAGAGACGGGGGACCGGGCGGAGCTGACATTCCTTCCCGACGAGTCGGAATTGTGGAGCCGGCTGGACGCGCGGAGAGACACGTGCACGGGACAGAAATGTCCCGAATTCAACCAGTGCTTCGTGACCGCGATGCACCAGCGGGCCAAGGAAGCAGATCTGATCATCGTCAACCATCACCTGTTTTTTGCCGATCTGGCGCTGAAGCAAGACGATTTCGGGAGCATCCTGCCGGAATACTCGGCTGTGGTGTTTGACGAGGCGCATGAAATCGAGGATGTGGCCAGCGATTATTTTGGGCGGCAAATCTCGAATTTCCGGTTCGAGGAACTGGCACGCGACGCCGATCAGACGCTGCGGGTGCTGAGCTTGGGAACTCCGTCGCTGCTGCGGCGGACGCAACGAATTCGCGAGCGCAACCGGGCATTTTTCGAGACGTTTCCGCCGAGAGACGGGAGATTCCCCTTTTCGCGGGCGGAGCGGGAGGCGTTCCTCGAGCAAAACCGCGAAGCGTACGATTCGCTGGTGACGGCGCTAAAGGGCATGGAGACGGAATTTGCAGCGCTTGCGCAAAAGCCGGAAGAACTGGTTCGAATGGCGAGGCGAAGCTTCGAACTGCGGCAGGAACTGGCGTTCCTGTTCGAATCGAACGAACGAAATTTTGTCTATTGGTACGAACGCAGGAACAAAGGCGTTTTTCTGGCGGCAACACCGATCGACGTGAGCCAGATCCTGCGGGAGCGGCTGTTCGAACAGTTCGATACGACGGTGCTCACGTCGGCGACGCTGACGGTGGGGGGACGCTTCGAATTCATCCGGCAGCGATTGGGAATCGATCATGTGAAAGAGCGAGCCTTGCCGCAGGAATTTGATTTTGCGGAGCAGGCGCTGCTGTATCTTCCCGGGGCGATGCCCGACGTGCGGAATCCGGCGTTTCCCGCAAAGGCTGCGGATGAAATCGTGCAGTTGCTGGAGATGAGCGGAGGCCGGGCGTTCTGCTTGTTCACCAGCTACGCCCAAATGAAGGATCTGTTTGAGCGCGTGAAAGGGCGAGTGAACTTTCCGATGCTGTTGCAGGGGACGGCGCCTCGCTCGGCGCTGCTCGAGCGATTCAAGAATACGGATGGGGCGGTACTGTTCGCGACTGCGAGTTTCTGGCAGGGCGTGGATGTGCCCGGTGAGCAGCTTTCTTGCGTGATCGTGGACCGGCTACCGTTTGCGGTGCCGAGCGACCCCATCGTTGCGGCGCGGGTGAAAGCGTTGCAGGAGGACGGCAGGAATCCTTTCGCGGAATATCAGGTGCCGGAGGCTGTGCTGGCGCTGAAACAAGGATTCGGACGGCTGATTCGAACGAGGACGGACAGGGGCGTGCTGGCATTGTTGGATAGCCGCATCCAGCGAATGCCGTATGGTAAGATTTTTCTGGAGTCCCTGCCGAAGTACGCGATAACGCATGAAGCAGCGGATGTAGCGCGGTTTTTCGGCAAAGGGAAATCCCGCTGAAGAAGCGGCGAAAATCAACTAAGAGCGCAGAGGCCGACACGCAAGGGAAAAGCGGGGAGCGGCATAGGAACTCCAGAAAATTATGTTTCAAGTGAGCGTAGAAGAGAGTTTTTCCGCGGGGCATGCGCTGCGCGGATATAAAGGGAAGTGCGAGAACGTGCACGGGCATAACTACCGCGTGCGCGTGACACTCGAAGGGCCGCAGCTCGATGCGATCGGGCTGCTGGTAGATTTCACGCACTTGAAGCAAGTCATCCGGGAAGTGATGGGGAGAATGGATCACCGGTTTATGAATGATTTGGAGCCGTTCAAGACGGTAAATCCGTCGGCGGAAAATGTGGCGAAATATTTCTACGATGAAGTATCGAGACAATTAAAGAATTTGCCGCCAGGAGCGCGGATTACCGACGTAATTTTGTGGGAGACGGATACCAGCAGGGCGCAGTACCGGCCGACGGGATAGAGAAGTTCCGGAACGGGTGAAGCGATGAATCGCGCATTCTTGATCATCCTGATTCCAGCGATACTGGTATTTGCCGGATACAGTGTTGTCCTGAGGATGATGGGATTTGCGCCGGGATATTCGAGATTGCTGATCGCGGCGGTGGTTTTGCTCGGAGCGATTTACTGGTTGTCACGCAGGTCGCCACGAGGAGCAAATTCCCGCCAGCGCTAAAGATCACACAGGCATGTTCATCACGGAAATATTCAAGTCAATTCAAGGAGAAGGGACGCGCGCGGGCCTGCCGTGTATTTTCGTTCGGCTGACTGGGTGCAATTTGCGGTGCACGTGGTGCGACACAGCTTACGCGTTTCACGGAGGGACGAAGATGGGCGTTGAAGAAGTGCTGGCGCGCGTGGACGAACTCGCGGGCCGGAGCGGGGATGGAGCTGCTTCAGGGGCAAGAGTGCCTCTTGTAGAGTTAACGGGCGGGGAACCGCTCTTGCAGGAGGAGATTTATCCGCTGGCGGAGAAACTGACCGGCGCGGGATACATGGTGATGATCGAGACGAGCGGGGAGCGGTATATCGGGCGTTTACCGCGCGAAGTCATTAAAATTGTGGACGTGAAATGCCCCGACTCGGGAGAGCCAGACACGTTTGAGATGAAGAACCTTGGAGCCCTCTCGGCGGAAGACGAAGTGAAGTTTGTGCTGTCAACCCGGCGGGACTACGAATTCGCGCGAGAATTTACGAAAGAACACCAGCTGGCGGAACGCGTGAAGCAAGTGCTTTTTTCGCCCGTTTTTGAAGATCCCCAGGGAAAATGGCCCGGCCTCGAGCCGCGCATGCTCGTGGAATGGATTCTGGCAGATGGTTTGCCGGTGCGGCTGGGATTGCAACTGCACAAATTCATCTGGGACCCGGCGATGCGTGGCGTTTGAGAGAATTGGAAAACCACTCCTTTTTGCCGCCTTCCTCCTAACAACAGGATTCTAACGAGATCGCGCAAGAACCACGTAAACCACATAAACCTCTATTTCAGGAAGAACGCCCAGGGAGTTCAATCAAGCTATACTGAGCATTGATGGGAGACGGATCCTTAAAATCGAAGGCGGTTGTCCTGCTGAGTGGGGGCATGGACTCATGCGTGAGCACGGCCATGGCGAGAGAGAAGCACGGCGCCGCGAACATCGCACTGCTGCATGCGGGCTACGGTCAACGCACCGAGAAGCGCGAGCGGCGAGCTTTTGATGACATTGCCGATTGCTATGGAGTGCGCCAGCGGTTGGTGGTGCAACTCGAACATTTCCGGGCGATTGGGGGATCGGCGCTGACGGACGAGAGGATCGCAGTGCCGGAGAATGAATTGGGAGCGCCGGGGTCACTCGGAAGTACAATTCCGGTGACATACGTGCCGTTCCGCAACGCGCATTTTCTTTCCGTGGCGGTGAGCTGGGCGGAGGCGATCGGGGCGAGGGCGATATACATCGGAGCCGTAGCGGAAGACAGCTCGGGATACCCGGATTGCCGCCCGGAATATTACCGCGTGTTCCAGGAGCTGGTGCGCGTGGGAACGCGGCCCGAGACGCGGATCGAGATTGTGACACCGGTGATCACCCTAAAGAAGAGCGAGATCATCCGGAAGGGCACGGAGCTAGGAGCGCCGCTGCATCTCACTTGGTCCTGTTACCAGAGCGAAGACGAAGCGTGCGGCGCCTGCGACAGCTGCCTGCTGAGGTTGCGCGCATTTGCGGAGGCGGGCCGGCCGGATCCCATTTGCTACCGGCACGGGGCGCCTGTGTCGCGTTGAGCTTGGATTCCAGCCCAGATTAGAGATAATAGGGCGTATAGGACCTGGGAAAGCCGAATGAGGGAGCTCCCGTGGCAAAAGGAGAATGGAGCATGAACCGATTGGTGTGTATCCACACAAAGCAGGGCGCGGGGAGAGTAGCGCTACGAGTACTCGCGGCGATGGCAATTGCTGTGCTTGCCGGAATGTGCGTACCGCGAGCCGCAGCGCAAAATACGGGAAGCATCAGCGGGCAGATTCTGGATATTACGGGCAAGCCGTGGGCAGACATCGGAATCCAGGCGGTGAGCGACCAGGGCGCGAAGCAAGAAACAAAGACGGATCAAAATGGGAAGTACGCGATTCGCAATTTGCGCGCGGCGATTTATACGGTGTCCGTGATATTGCCAGCGCCGAACAAACCTTTCGAGGTGCAGTGCCGGGTACAAAGCGGGGAAGAAACCAAAGCAGACGTGAACTTCAAGGATGTCGTGGCCAAGCAAGGAGCCGAGGCCCAGGAACAGGTTAAGAAGCAGGAAGAAGAGAAGCAAAAGTTTCAAAACATGAAACAGCACTTCGACGCCGCCGTGGTGATTCTGGACAAGGTGAAACAAGACAAGGCCGACCTAGCGAAGGCTCCCGCGGACCAGCGGGATGCCCTGAAGCAGGTCCTCGCGGATGATTCCGGAAAGGCTGTGACGGAGCTGGAGGCGGCGAAAGGGGCGGCCAGCGAAAAAGACCCCAACCTGAACCTCATACTTGCCCGGCTCGGGGATGCCTATGACGCGGCGGGAAGAAGCGACGATGCCATCAATGCGTACAAGCAGGCAATCGATCTGAAGCCGACTGCGGCTTACTACAGTAACCTCGGAGGAATTTTGGGACGTTCCGGGAAAACCGAGGAAGCGATGGCCGTGTATCAGAAGGCCGTGGAGCTGGACCCCGTAAACGCCGCTCAAACGTGGCGCAACATTGGAATCACGCTATATAACGCGAACCGGCTAGGCGATGCCGTGGAACCCCTCAAGAAATCCGCTGAGCTAGATCCAAAGAACGCACAAACCTGGTATCTCCTCGGTGCAGCCCTGGTGTACAAGATGACCATAAAGAAAGTCGGAGATAAGGATGTGCCGGAGTTCGCACCAGGGACGATCGAGGCTTATCAGAAGGCAATCGAGCTCGACCCCACTGGGCCGTACGGGATACAGGCTAAGCAAGGGCTCGAACAGCTGCAATTGATGGCTCCGGGCATCGACATGAAGGTTGGCACCAAGAAAAAGAAGTCCTGAGCTGAGAGGGATGGAATCAAAAGAAGTGCGGGGCCGGTTCCGCTGTGCGGGACCGGCCCTCTCGTTTTGTGGATAGGAGAGCCAGGAGATTCAACTGACCGAAAGATCTCTAATCGTAACGGATCAGAGGGCTGCAGCATGGGCGGTGTTGGTAGAGTGCACTTCGCCGAAGTTTGATTTATGCGCTCTAGCCGAAACTCTGCGCGGAAAGCCGGATTGGGCTGTTCTGATGGCTCTCGCGGAAGAGCACGGCGTGACGGGACTGTTGGCCGAACGAATCGGCGAGTTGGAGGAATCGTGCGTGCCGCAGGAGGTGCGCCAAGAGCTGCGGGCGAAACGCCGGGCACAGATCTTATTCTGCATGAGCTTGAATGCTGAGTTGTTTCGACTGATCGAGAAATTTTCCGAGGCGAGCCTCGAGGCTATGGTGGTGAAAGGCCCGGTGCTCTCTGCAAGGGCGTACGGCGACCCAGGAATGCGGCGCTACGAAGATGTCGATCTATTGGTGCGCCAGAGAGACGTTTTGCGATTTACAGAATTGCTGACGGCGGAGGGGTACGAGCCGAAAGTGCCGCCCTGCACTATCCGGGCGGGGAGGGTGCCGGGAGAGTATCTCTTTAAATGGCCCGGCACGAATCGGAGGATCGAACTACACACGGAAGAGACCTTGCGGTATTTTCCGAGGCGGCTTCCCGTGGAAAACTTCTTCGCCCGGCGAGCCTACCAATCAGTTGATGGGCATGCTGTCTCGGCGCTCTGCGCGGAAGATGAACTGGTGCTGGTCTGCGTTCACAATGCGAAACATTTTTGGGAACGGCTGATGTGGGTGGCTGATGTGGCAGGGCTAATCGCAAGCCAAGAGAAGCTGGATTGGGAGCGCGCGCTTTCGACGGCGCGAGAGGTGGGCGCCGAAAGAATGTTGATCCTGGGGCTGCGGCTTGCGGAGCAAGTTCTGCGAGTGAAAGTCCCGGAAGAGATGACAAACCCAGTTCGATCGGATGCAGGGGTGGAGCGATTGGCCGGAGAGATAATCGAACGGCTGCCTACGGCGAGAGGAGCTTCGCGCGGAGTGGCTGGCCGCGCATTGTTTCGGATGCGCATGCGGGGAGGGTTTTTCCACGGCGCGGGTTATTTGCTGAGGCTGACACTTTCTCCGACAGAAGAAGACTGGAGAGAAGATACTGGGAAAAAGCAGGGAAGGATTCTTGAGACCCTACAAAGGCCATTGAGGCTTGCGCGAAAGTACTGGACCAAGAACGACGGATAGGACCCGCGGAGTTTGGGCATCGTTTGAGAACGGCTTGCGCGCAAAAAGAAACAGGCCCGAACTGAAGCTCGGGCCCGTTGGGAGGAGACGCGTCAAATCTTGGTGCCGTGCAGCGTCAGGCGCTTGGTCTTTTCTTGCGGAGGCGGCAGCTCAACGGTGAGATTCATCTCGCTGCGATTGCGAAGAATTCCGAGCTTGACTGTTTTGTCGTCGTGTTTTGAAGAGAGTTTCTCGCGCAGGTCACCCACGGTGCGGACGCGCTCATCGTTAATTTTGGTGATGACATCGCCCGCCTTTAGGCCGGCCTTTTCCGCCGGAAAACCGGAATTGACTTCACGGACAAGAACGCCTTCGCCCTCCGGAGCGCCGAAAAAGGAGCCGAGTTGGCCGCTGAGGTCTTCCGCGTCAATGCCGAGACGCGGGCGTATGCTGGGCATCATCATCCTACCCCAATCCATTTGCGGCATCTCCGGAATCTCGATGGTGTCGGGAAGTTCCTGGACGTGGAAAGAGAAGGCGCCGGGTGCCGCGCCCGTTCGGACGCGCTGACCCTCTTCCGCTTTTCCAAGAGCGACGCTAAGAGTTTGCGAACGGCCCTCGCGCCAGATGGTGAGTTGCACTGTGCGTCCGGCGGGGATTTCGCGAATCATGCGGCGGAACTGAGCCGCGCCTTCGATTCGCTGGCCGTTGATTTCCGTGATGACGTCATCTTCCTTGAGACCCGCCTTGGCCGCAGGACTGTCCGGAACGATGCGACCGAGCACAACGCCGCGTTCAGAAGGCAGCTTCAGCCCTTTTGCTTTGTCGGAAGTAACTTCCTGGGTTTCGACCCCGAGCCAACTGCCGCCTCCATCGTCTGAGAGGAATACGGAGACATTATCGTCGGAGACTTCGACGGGTGCTTGTATCATCGGCAAGCCCTGCGCTTGCCGGACAAGCGTTCGCGCTGATTCCTGGAGCGTCCGAACTTGTGCGAGGTTGGCAAGTTCTCCCTTCTCGGCCAAGAGCGCGCGCACCTTGTCCAAATTAGTTACCGCAGGACAGTTGGCTGAATTTTCTTTTTCCTGCGAAGTTGCCGAGTGGCTGGGCAATGCGGCCAAAACCAATCCAAATGCAGCCAGCCCTCCTGCCATAATCAATAGGCGATTCCTCATGGTTGTCTTTCCCCCTTACCGCATTAGACGTGGCAAACGCTAAATGGTCGACCGCAAGGCTACAACGCGAATGCCGCCATTCACTGTGTTGAGCCGGATTGGCACACCGCCGTTTCCGAGATGGCCGCGTACTTCACGGGGGCGCAAAGAGCCTTGCATGATGAATGGCAGTTCAGAGGAGAAGCTGCCGTTGAGGGAGCGGGCCTCGAGGTCGGCATGGGTATCGGCGGGGATGGCGAGAAGGATGGAGCCGTTCGTCGTTTCCGCGGCGGCACCGTCTTTATCGTGGAAGCGCGCAAGTTCGAGGTGTACGCTGCCATTGGTGGTGTGTGCGTGGACATTTCCACCGCCTTCGAAGAGTTCAATATTGCCGTTCACGGTATGAAGATCTTCGACGGCATCCACACCGGCGACGCGTAGCGTGCCATTCACGGTGCCGATGTGCTGGAGGTGCGCGCCGCGGGGGACACGCACCGTATAGTCGACAACCACTTCGACGCCTTCGTCCTGCGGATAGCGTGTGATCAAAGAGATCGCGCCGGGCTTGGCGTCCACCTCGATGGAAACGCGGTCGAGGTCGGACTCCTTCTGTTTGGCACTTTTCACCGCATGAATCTCGACCGTGTCGCGGTCCCAGCCTTGTACTTCCACGGTGCCGTTGACGTTTTGCAACTCGAAGGAGCCGCCAGGCTGCAGCGGATAGGTTTGATTGAAATCCTTGCTGATAGCGAAGCAAGGAACTGCGGAAGCCAGAGCGACAAGAAGTGCGAACAAGGGAAGCGAGCGCGCGAGCGGGCGAAGCATAATGTTCTACCTCCTTCGAAGACATCCCAACGACGAGAATCGAGGACCCGAACGAAAATCGTGCGCGCTTGCGCGGCGGCGCTCTCGATCGTCAGTGCAACTGAAAATTGAAAGTCACGGTCGAGATCACGTCAATTTCTTTTCCATCCACCCAAACGGGCTTGGCCCGCCACCGGTTTACCGCTTCGCTTGCCGCATCGGCGAGAACCGGAGCGCCTTCGAGAACCTTTTGCAATTCGACGCGGCCGTCTTTCGTCACGACGACCTGAAGCTTCACCATGCCCTCGATACCCGCGCGGCGGGCGAGTTCGGGATAGGAGGGCCGCGGAGAATAAACGAGACGCTTCTCGAATTCACCGGGATCCTCGCGCAGTCCGCCGAAGAATGCGATTTCAAGCTTGGCCATCCAGCTTTCAAGCCAATCGCCTCTTTCTTCGGACTCGGGAGCCGAGCCTTCCACAGGCAAGAATTCCTTGTTGGCCGCGGGAGCGAGCTGCGGTAAGTCACTGAGACGCTGCGTCAAGCGTTCCTTCTGTTCGCGAATGAGCGAATCCCGCAGGGCGACCTCGGAATCGAGGAATTGGAGGTGGATGTTTCCGGCGGTCGTGCGGAGCTTGAGAAGGGGACCGCCGCCATTCAGAACGGTTACGGCGTGCAAGGGGCCCGCATTGCGATTTGCGGGTGGATCAAACGTCAAGTGAAGAGCGGGATCGGCTTCGATGTGGCGTGCGCCACCGGATTCGACAAAGGCTTCGATGTTCGCCGCGAGATTGCGCGGCAGGAAAACGACGATGTCTCCATTGCCCGAAGAAAGCTGAGAGGCACCGGCAAGGTGCACCGCGCCATTTTCAGTTGGGGAATCGGGATTGATCCACGCGGTGATAGTGCCGCCGGCGGTGGCGGCGCGCACTGCGCCTGCGACGCGCGTCAGGCAGATACTGCCCGCGCTCGATTCCACTTCCATCGGGCCGGAAACATACATGACGCGGATGCCGCCGCCGCCGGTTTGGGCGCGAACCGAGCCGCGCACCTCGCCGAAATCAATTTGCCCGCCGCCCGTGCGGACGTTGACGACGCTTCCCGCTTTTCCGACGGTGATGTTGCCGCCATCCGTGTCGAGCTCGGCGCGGCCGCCGATCTGGCCGGCTCGAATGTGTCCCCCGCCGCTGCGCAACACCGCATCGCCGGCAATATTTCCGGCGATGATGTGGCCTCCAGCAGTGAAGGCGTTCAGATCGCCCGCGACATCGAGCACCTGGATATGGCCACCTTGTGTTTCCAACTTTGCGACCCGGTGGCCAACAACAACTCCCCGTATTCCTCCAAAACCAATCTTTCCCGCGTGAATATTGCCGCCCTGCGTGATGAGCGCCGCTGTGCCGCCAATGTCCTGAGTTTCGATGTCGCCGGCAAGAGTGCTGATTTCGACGTTGTAACCAGGCGGAACGGCGAGTTCAAACTGCACCCAGAATTGAGCGCCGGAAGCGGGGTGGGAGGTTTGGGGTGGAAGAGCTCCATTAATTTCCACGCCGGAAGGTGTGGCTTTGGCGGTAAGCGAATAATGATCGAGAAGGTGCTGTGCCAGGGGAGCATGAGCATCGGTCTCAAGATGCACGGTATAACGAACGACCGGGGCGGCTCGGGGCTCGAGGGACGTGACTCTTACCGAGCCAAGATCGGCCGCGACGCGAAGAGTGAGGCCATCGCGTGTCTGCAAAACGCCAGTGCGATCCGCAGAGGTACGAGCAGAAGGAGGTGGCACGGGGGCAGGACTCGCGATTGCTTCGTGCTCCGGCGTTCCCGCGCAAACGGCCAAAGGCGAGCACAACGCCGCGCAAAGGAGCGAAGCGAACAAGCAGCAAGAGGGAGCGACTGGAGCGTGGCGAATAAACCGGAATGGGAGAAGAGCGTTCATCAGACGACGGAAATATCTTGGCTCGGTTGCGAGCTACTGCACTTCGCGCGGTCCAATCTGCCGGAGAGCTGCGGCGCTTTGCAGACGAACATAACTATTCGGATCGTGCCGCTGCAAATCCTCGAGGGTCTGAATGACGCGTGCCACCGAAGGATCGGGAGGAATGGAGTTTTCGCCCGGTGCGGGAGCGACTTCAACGGTGGAGGTTGATTTATTTCCCAAGGTGCGGACTAAAAGATTGACGGCTTCAACGCGAACGCCGGGATTGGAATCATGATCGAGCGCTTCCAGCAAAGTCTCGCGCACGGAGTCATCGGAAGTGGAATCACGAAGTGATTCGATCGCCTTCATGCGCACGGCCGGATTGTGATCGCTGCGGAGCGCGGTAAGCATGGCGCGGCGCACTTCGGAATCGTTGGTGCGCGACTTCAGCGCATCCAGGCAGTCGAGGCGCACGCCGGGATCGAACCGCTGACCGTTCTCGACAACGTAAGTGAGGACGCGGCGCACGTCGGTGTCATCAAGATTCCCAGAGAGCACGAGAGGCTGCTCGGCGCGGAGCTGGACCTGCACAGTGCCGGGGGCGGTATCCTGGCCCGGGGAAAAGTTGATACCCGCAATGGTCATTTTGGACAGTTGGTCGTCGGTGAGCTGCGGCCTGGCGAGGATATTGACAGTCTGGCCTGGGGAGTAGTTGGTGCTGCGGGAAGGAATCCATTGCAAAGTCTGGGTGCCAACAAAAACGCCGAACAAGATCAACGCGGCTGCACTCCACACGGGACGCAGGGCCATCCAGCGGCGCACCCAGCCGAAAGGGACCCAATGGTCGCGCACGGGAGGTGCGGAAAGGTCGTCCAGCAATTCGGAAAGCTCGCTGCGGCACTGCGAGAGCAAGATGCCCGAGGGGTCGAATTCCTCGGAAGGCTGCAAGGCGTCCGCAAACGCCGCGTTCAGCGCCTTCTCTTCCGCAAGTTGCGTGACACAAGAGGAGCAGGTGGCCAGGTGGGATTCGATTGTGGAGCGCTCGGCGGCATCGACCTCGTCGCACGCATAGAACACGAGAAGAGGCGCGACATCCCCGCAGCGCGCGGTTTTTCTGGGAGCGCTCATCGCAAGCCCTCCAACTGGCTGCGCAGTTTGCGGGTGGCGCGGAAGAGGGAATTCTTCACCGTTTCTTCCGTGGTGCCGAGAGCGTCGCCGATGGCGCGTAGCTTCAGGCCTTGATAGTGCTTCATTTCGAAAACAATCCTCTCGCGCGGTGAAAGCCGCTGCATGGCTGCGGCGAGCCGCACTTGAATTTCTTTGCCCAGGAGACGCCGCTCTGGATCGAGCGTGGGTCGATGCTCACGCTGGCGCTCGAAGAAATCGGTTATGCCTTCCTCACGATGGGCGGCGCCGAGTTCAGGAGCTTGGTCTTCGGGCCGCGCCTGCCTGCGGCGCAATTGGTCGAGGCAGACGTTGGTGACGATGCGGTAGAGCCAAGTGTAAAAGCTACATTCGAAGCGGAAGCGATGAAGATTGCGGTAAACCTTGAGGAATGCTTCCTGATAAACGTCGCGGGCATCTTCCGGGCGCTTCATCAGGTTGAGCGCCAGACGGAGGACGTCACGGTCATAGCGGCGAACAAGTTCCTCAAAGGCGGCACGCCCGCCTGCCTGCGCTTCAGCCACGAGGGCCCGTTCGTCGAGCTGGGACAAGGAAGTCACCGCGGACAAGGCGGGTTGAGAATGGCCCGCCCGGCCTGCTCCATCGGCAAACGCCAACGTCCATCTGGGAAGCGGCATATTTCGCTTTTCTTTCGCGCGTTTGGGTGTTGCCGCATGACCAGCAACACTTTAGCTGAAAAGACCCTGTTTCAGGTTAACACAAAGAAACGCGCGACCACCCAATTTGGACGTACTTCGACCCACCGGGTGAGCAGCCACTTCCTCAATTCATAACGCGGAAGTGACCTATTTTGTTTCGGAAAGACGGTCTGGGCGGAGGAGGATAGGTCGATTCAGAAGGGCACCAAGGGCCCGAACTGGATGCTTTTAGGCGCCGCTCGAAGCGCGCGATCGCCAAGCCGCGAAGGGCCAAGCCAGAAGCAGAATTAGCACCACGAGAACGATGTAGCCATTGGCGCGGTAAAAGGGTTCGGGCTGTTGCAGAAGCGGGAGAGCGTCTCCCAAAAGAAAAGTTCCCACGACCACAAGGAAACAACCGAGGATGTTGAATCGCATGATCCGGCGTACGCCGAAGACGATCACCGCCAGGACGATGGCTCGCATCAAGAATAGTCTGGCGAAATCGGCCAGGTTGATCCAATCACTTCCTACGAGAGCCAAGGCTCCAAGTAGAAAAAGCGAGAAACGCAGCCAGCGTGTGCGCATTTCCGCGGCGATGAACCCCGCCAGGATCGCGACAATCCCAATTTGAAATAATCCCCGGAGCAGGCTGCCGCCCAGAATCGCGCCGGCTGGCAGGATTGCATCGAAGTCAGCCCCAAACGATGCGCCCGCTACGCGGCGAAGAGTGGGCCAGTGTGCGAAGTAGGCTTCGACGAGATGGTTAAGTCCGAGAAGCGCAGCTCCCCCGCCGAGACCGATCCACAGAGCGTCGCGATAGTAAGCCGAGGGCATGCCGGTCCACGTAGGAAGGCGCTCCTCTCCAAATGCGCGCGAGGAGTAGTACCACGCCAAACCCATGAGCAGAGAGAGGGCTCCAAAGATCGCGATACTGTAGATAATCACGGACACGCCGAATAGTCCCCAGTACAGACGTAACGGAACGGCGGTCTTGTATTGTTGCAGGTAGTTGACAACGCCGCTGCCCAGCCCCAGGTTCAGTACAAAACTGAAGAGTCCGAGCAGCGCCCAATTCGAGAGGCGTTTCCACGGAATGGCCACGGCGGTGTGCGCGCGCAGATCCTTGAGATACACGATCAGCAAGGCCAGCCCCAGGGAAAAATACACGGCGTATGGAAAGTACCTATTCATCGTGTATGCCAGAGATTCTTGCTCTTGCTTGCGGCGCCAGTCGTCGGGGATTTTGATAAAAGTCCGGTAATTGGCGATTTCCACCCCCAGGACCTGGAGTTCGATGCGGGCATAAGCGTGGTCGGCGGAGTTTGAGGGGTTACTAGTGATTGAATCGAGCGGAGCATTCTGCTGCCAAATCAGCGAGTGATCCGTTCGATGAGGGCGTTTGTCAGAAGTTGCCTCGACGAGAGTCCACTGGCTGAGATCGATTTTCTTTTCATCGCGGAGATAGCGTTCCGCGCCTGCCACGGCCTCCTCTTTTCCAATCGAAACGCGGGCGTCCGATTCCGCCAGCGTGTGATGAAAGGAATGGAACGAACCATCCGGTTTGAGGACTACGGCAAATTCCTCGGTATGGCTGTCACGGAAGAACCGAGTGAACCACAACGCGCCGGGCACCTGGGTGGCATAGATTTTTTTGAGTTCGCTTACACCGATGCGCCGGCGGAGAAACTCGTTCACGAACGGGTCGGTCGTGTTGACCAGCACGGTGCTGTGGTGAAAGGAGCGCGGATCGAGGCCGCGCTGCCGAAGAATTTCATCGGCATGAGCCTGTGCCGATTTTGCGTTGACGGAAAGTTTTAGGTAATCGCCGATCGCCGGTTGCCTCAGCCGCCAGGTGAGCGCTCCACCGGTGATCAAGCAGACAACGAGGAATCCGATGGTGCCAGTAGTTAGCGCATCATAACGGCGCACGGAAATTGTAGCGTCAGGCGTGGGCGGGGCCCCTGCAAGCGAGAGATCGGAAATGGGTTCGGCTCGATTGAGCAAGTCTTCACTATTCTCAAACCTCCCGCGCCGCAAATAGGAAATGGCGGAATATGCCAACGGAGCGAATGCGGCCGCCCCCACGACCACGCCGGAAACCTGGAAGTAAAGACTGTTTGAGCGCAGCAGAAACAGACCCACCAGCGAGGCGTCCACGGTGTAGTGCCAGATGAGCGTGGCCAGAATGCCCCAGCGCAACATCACGATTCCAGCGACGATTCCGATGATGCCAATTTCGATGCCGCGAATGTAAGCGGGCTCCTGCGGGTAATTGCTGTGCAGGAAGCTCCAAAGGAAGGCCGGCACGATGACGGCAACCCAGCGCGAGCGCGTGACGCGCGCGAGCAACGGAATGGCAAACATGCGGAAGGTGAATTCTTCGCTGGTGGAAGCGAGCAGGCCGATGGCGACTCCGGAAATCCAGGGAAAATCCGTGCCCACGGAGTTTTCATAGTTGAGATCCTGGGGCGCCCAGGCGCCGAAATGCGCGGCAATCATATAGAAGCAGACGATGTAGCCAATGTGGGCAGCCGCCATCGACAGCCCGACGATGGCGGAAGAGAAAAACTCCTTCGAACGCAAAGCCCGAAGGGAAAGAACTTTCGTCAACCGGAGACGGTCCGGCTGCGAAACGCGATACAAAGGTTCCGCGGCGGGCAAAACCAGCACCACCATGAGAGCGGAACCCAAGCCGAAGAGGAGCGCGTTCACGAACTGTTTGAAAACGAAACTGCCATATGCGGAGTTCGTGTCGTACTGCATGCGCGAAAGAGGCCACTCGTTGAGCTGCATGAAAAAGAGCACCAGCGCGACGACCGCGCTCAGCTTGAAGGCGGCGCCCCAGCCGGTTTGGCCACGCCGAGCGAGGGAAATTCCCAGCCAGGTGGCGAGCGCAATCAGCAAAATGTAAGGAACAGCGAAAACAGCCGCGAGCGTGTCGTTGCCGGAGCGGAGCCTTTTGTAACTTCGCTCCCATTCTTCCGGCACATGGAGAAATTCCCTCGAGCCTCCGACCCGGTCGCCCTGAAGCGAGACTCTCAGCCGGTACGGTGCATCCTTAGCGCGAAAGCCGTGTTTCTCCCAGGTGAAAGACCAATCGAGACGGTTAGGACGTTTCTCGGAATTGACTTCTTCCGGCAAGAAGTCCCAAGCGCTTAGATTGGCTCCGAGTTTGCCGGTGAGGAAATTTTGCGCGGCAGTTTGCGCGGCAGCGCGGTCAAGCGTCGCGCCTGCTCGAGATTCTTCCACTTTGTGTGCGTAACCCGCGATTTCGCCCATGGGCGTGACGAGCACGTGAAACTCTTCCTCCTGCTGCGGTTTGAAAAAACGCACATCCCAATACCAGATGTGAAGCGTGGAGGACATCAACTGATTGGCCTGCTGCAGGCCGAGCTGGCGTTCGAGGTAGGTTTTGGCGTTGCCGTCTACGTCAAAAATAATCGCCGACTGATAGCCGCTAATGTTTTCGCCGAGTCCGGTGATGAATTTCTGCGCGCGCCGAAGAGCTTCATCGCGAGAGACGTTGAAATTGACCGAGGCTTCGGGAAACGCCCGGAAAAAATAATGGCGCGCAAAAAACACGCCGGCGATGCCAAGCAACACCCAAATCAGCAGGGTGCGTTTATCGGAACCTGTGAGACGCTCTCCGGGCAATAGAGCCTCCTCATCTAAGGGCTGAGAGACGAGCCTGGCGCGCGGCTGCTGCGAGACCCACTCTATCGATACGTGTGTGCGCGGCGCAAGTTTCGCGTGGTCAATGCTTTCCGCGCGAGACATCGTCGGTCCGCACTGCGGGTAATGATATAAAGAAAGAGCCGTGGCCGCCACGCAGAGAGGCGCGCCGCGTGGCCGACGAAGGTAATTATTGTCGATGGCGCTGAGCCTCACGACCGAAGTGCGGATAATCAAGGGCGTCGGCCCGCAACGCGCCGAGCTGCTGGCGAAGCGCGGAATTTACACCCTGGAAGACCTGCTCACCTATTTACCGTTCCGGTACGAAGACCGCATCCATTTTTCGAGAATTCAGGACATCCAGCCGAACGGCACCTACACGATTCGCGCGCGCGTGATGAGCGGGCAGGCCATCCGCAGCATGCGCGGGCGCGATGCGATCTATCATCTGCTCGTTCAGGACGATACCGGCTCGCTGCCCTGTAAGTTTTTTCACGGCGGCTATCTGCAGGACCGCTTGAAACCCGGGCAGTTGCTGATTCTTCATGGCAAGGCGGAAATCGACAAGTTGCGTCCCGCTCGGCTGGAGATGGTGAATCCGCAGCTTGAGGTGCTGCACAGCGAGGAACTGGATTCGACCGAGGTCGGGCGAATCGTCCCGATTTACGAGGCTATCGGCACGTTTGGATCGCGCGCCATTCGCCGCGCAATGTACGCCGCGGTTCAGTTGCTCGATCCGAAGATGCCGGACCTGCTGCCGCAAGAGCTGCGCGTGAAGCTCGGCTATCCATCGCGGCAAGAAGCGATTGTCCACACGCATTTTCCGCCGCCAGGGGAATCGCTCGAAGCGCTGAACACGTTTCGTTCACCCGCGCAGCAGCGTCTGATTTTCGAGGAGTTTTTTTTGTTTCAACTCAGTCTGGCGCTCGAGCGCCGGGCGGCGCGCAAGGAGAATGCCGTCGCCTTCCGCGTGCGGGAAGACAATGTGCGTGAGGCGCTAAAGCGCATCCTGCCGTTCAAGCCGACGGCGGCGCAGAAGCGCGTGCTCGCGGAGATTGCCGCGGATCTCGAGAAGCCGGCCCCCATGAACCGCTTGCTGCAGGGAGACGTCGGCAGCGGCAAGACCATAGTGGCGCTGCAGGCGGCGCTGATCGCCATCGAAAACGACTGTCAGGCCGCGCTGATGGCGCCCACGGAGATTCTTGCGGTGCAGCATTATTTGTCCGCGCGGCGCATTCTGGCGGCCGGAGGATACCGGGTGGAGCTGCTGATCAGCGGATTGAAGTTCGCCGAGAAAACCGCGGCGCTCCAACGCATTCGTTCCGGCGAAGCGCAGCTCGTTATAGGTACGCACGCCTTGATCGAGGACAAGGTGGAATTCGCGCGCCTGGGATTTGTGGCCATCGACGAGCAGCACCGCTTCGGCGTGATGCAGCGCAAGCGATTGATGGACAAAGCCGTTTCGCACGGCCATGCGCCGCACGTTCTCGTGCTCACGGCGACGCCCATTCCGCGAACGTTGTCGCTTACTTTGTATGGCGACTTGGACGTCTCGGTCATTGACGAGCTGCCTCCGGGACGCACGCCGATCGTTACGCGCATAACCTCGGAGCCGCATCTTCCAGGCGTTTGGGACTTTCTCCGCCGGGAGGTCCAGGCGGGACATCAGGCCTACGTCGTTTACCCGGTCATTGAGGAATCGAAGCTTGAGCTGAAAGCGGCCATGGAGGAATACGAGCGGCTATCGAAAGAAGTGTTTCCGAAGCTGAAGCTCGGATTGCTGCATGGGCGCCTTTCGAGCGAGGAAAAAGAAGACGTCATGCAGCGCTTCCGGAAAAACGAAATACAAATTCTGGTGGCGACCACCGTGGTGGAAGTCGGCGTGGACGTGCCGAACGCAACGGTGATGGTGATCGAACATGCCGAGCGCTTTGGATTGTCCCAGCTCCACCAGCTTCGCGGACGGATCGGTCGAGGCGCGGAGAAATCGCACTGCATCCTGGTCGCCCCCACGCGCATGACCGAGGAAGCGCGCGCGCGGCTCGACACCATGGTGCGCACCGCCAATGGATTTGAAATCGCCGAAACAGATCTCCAGCTCCGCGGCCCCGGTGAATTTTTTGGCACGCGGCAATCCGGCGATCTCGGATTCCATGTCGCAAGCCCCTTGCGCGACTGCGAATTGCTGGAGCTGGCGCGCCATGAGGCTTTCTCCCTGGCCGATGATCCCGCCCGAGAGCCTGTGCTCCAGAACATTCTTCGCTCGCTTCCGTCGCAGTGGCAGCGGAGGTATCATCTCGCCCGCGTCGGTTGAGCGAATTAGGACAAGTATACTTGTCGGGTTGATGCGTTAGGCAGAACCAAGCTTATAGAATCTTGGGCCGCCTCTTTCCCAGGGACCGGTGTATTCGTAAAGGTCCCCTGTTTCTAAGTCACGAAACCGTCTTGTGACCCATTGTTCGGGGTATTTCGCATTTTTTCTCAGCGGGTACGCCTCCTCGCGGACTCGACCCTCGGCAACTAGCTGCGAAAGCTCGCGCTGCAAGAGAATGTGTTCCCATTCCTGTTGCACATAACCATTTCCATTAGTTCTTACTCTGAAAATTTCATCGAGGGTTCCGGCCATCGGATTCTCCCTGGCGTGACTTGCTTTGAAGTTTACCACCGGCAGGTTTCATAGCCAGTAGCCGCATCATCGGATAATAGTCATCGCCGACCGCTAATCGCGATCGGAGCACTCGTTCCCTTTCATACCTCGAGCGAGTCCGATCGCCGAAGTTTTTGTGCCTTGACTAGGGACCGAGAACTGACGACTAATAACGGCACTCATGCGCGTTATTGCTGGAACCTACCGAAGTCGCATTCTAAAGAGTCTGAAGGGGCTGGCGCTTCGCCCCACTAGCGACCGTCTGCGGGAGACGCTTTTCAATGTGCTGGGGCAGGCTGTGGGCGGAGCAAGGTTCCTCGATCTTTTTGCAGGGACTGGCGCGGTCGGCATCGAGGCGATCAGTCGTGGAGCTTCCGACGTGGTGTTCATCGAAAATCACGCTCCGGCAGCCACGCTGATTCGGAAGAACCTGGATTCGTTGGGAGTGCGCTCCGGAGCCACCGTGCTCGGCGTGGATGTTTTGCGTGGCCTAGAAATGCTTGCAGCCAGCCGAAAAGGCAGAGCCGCTCCTTTCGATTTTGTATTTCTCGATCCTCCCTACGCGGCAACCGAAGAATACGCGCGCGTCTTGCGATTTTTGGGAGCGGCCGCCTTCTTGGCGCCAGACAGCATTGTGATCGCAGAGCATCGCCACAGTTTCGAGTTGCCCGCTCGTGCCGGCGCGCTCGTCCGCTATCGCGTATTGAAGCAAGGTGACGCCGCGCTCAGCTTCTATCGCCAGCGTCCTCCCGAAGAGGACGAAGCGGATCGCACAAAGTAAACCCCCCGGCGGTTTCCTCCATCTATCCCTCTTGGGCTGGCTCGCCCTATCTCTTTCATTCGAGGATACCAAGCACGGCACGGTATAATTGCGAGACTCATGTCGCTCGATGGCCTCACAGCTGCGTTTGACCTCTTGGGACAGTCGGAAAAGCCTGCGGCCTCCGTGCGTTTGGCCGGTGCTCAGGAGCCTCAGCTCGAAGTCTCCTGGGGAGGCTTTCACCAGAGCCTCGGAAGCAGTCTTAGGGCTCTGTTCGCGGGTCCCTGGGCGCCCGGTAAGTTTTTGGGAGGGGACTATTTCAAGGATTGCTGGATTGAACGGCGTATTCCGCGGCGCGCCGTTGTCGCAGCGGCGCTCTGGCACCTGGCATTTCTGATCCTGCCATTCCCGCAGATCTCCGCGGGACGCAAGAACCCCGCATTCGAGAACACCGAGCTAACCTGGTCAGGGCCGATCGATGATTTGCCGCTACTAGAGATCCACCGCGGTAAAGTTAAACCCACTCCCCGCGTCGAGCCGAAAGATCCTCCCCCAACCCAAGGTGCAGATGCATTTCATCCGCGGCAGCGCATCTTCACCGATCCCGCTCATCCCACTCACCCGCGGCAGACACTCATCAACCCTGCCGCCCCGCCCGAGCCGCCCAGGATTCTCCCGAACTTGCCGAATGTCGTGCAGTTGGCGCAGTCGGCCGCGCCTGCACGCCCGCGTTTGCAGATCAGCGAAGAAACGCTGAAAAAATTGCGCCCGCGTGAACGCAAGGCGGCAAAAGTCACGTCAGCTCCCACGCCGGATATTCCTAACGCCGAGCAGCGCATTGCGGAAATCAGCCTAGCTCTTCAGCAGAAGGGCCCTGCGCGGCCGAAAATCGAGGTGAATACCGGGTCCGCGCCGCGCGTTTTACAGCGTGCGCAAGATTCCGAGACTGCGCCTGCGCCCGATGCCGGCATGGCGCAGCCCAGCGTAGTAAATGGTGATGCGAGAACGCTGATTGCGCTCTCCGCGGCTCCGGCGCCGCCTGTAGTTCCTGTGTCACTTCCCCAAGGCAATCTCGCGGCTCGCGTTTCCATCTCTCCAGAAGGCAAGACTCCGGGTGCGCCTTCCGCCAAAGAAAGCACAGCCGGTGCAGGAAATAGTTCGGTGGGAGTCAGCATCAGCGGAGGAAGTCCCCGCGGGAAAGAAGGCGTTTCCGGGTTGGGCGGCGGCACCGCACCGATTAAAGCGCCGCGTTTGCTGGTAACGAAACCGGAAGCAAACTCAAGGAACGACGAACCCGTGGAAAGGACCGGGCCTCCCAATTTTGCGGCACTACCTGCGGGAGCCAAGCCCGAGCTGGTTTTTGCGTCGAAGCGCGTCTACTCGATGAACGTGAATATGCCGAATCTGAATAGCGCGACAGGAAGTTGGATTCTCAATTTTTCCGAGCTGCGGACAAACCCGGATGCGCCGCGCGTGGTCTCCGGAGATCTGTCAGGACCCTCCGCGTTGAAGAAGATCGATCCAAAGTACCCGTCCACGCTCATTAACGAACACGTGGAGGGCGAGGTCATCCTTTACGCCATCATTCGTGGCGACGGTTCCGTGGACAGTATACAGCTAGTGCGCGGCATTGACGACCAGCTAGATGCAAACGCCATCAAGGCGCTTAGCCAGTGGAAATTCCGCCCGGCCTCGAGACAGGGTGTGGCGATTGACCTCGAAGCGATCGTGCACATTCCCTTCCACGCTCCGGACGAGCGATAGGAAAATCCGCGACGAGAAGAGAGTTACGCTCGGCCTTCCGCGAGTTTTACAAGTGTATAAAGCGCGTGATTGAGTGGCGCGGGAACGCCGAGCTCCGCGGCGCGGCGAGCGATGTAGCCGTTCAGGGAATCAATCTCCGTGAGCTTGCCGCGATTCAGGTCCTGCGCCGTTGAGGAAAACGCTCCGGACATCTGTGCGGCGACCTTTAGCGCGCCCGACATGGCGGCGGTAAAATCTGCCAAGCCGGGCAATTGAATGTTCGCGGCGTGGGCCACGGCCAGCAGTTCCTTCACAATGTTTTCGACGACTTTGCGCGCATCCTCGCTCGCCGCAATCTGGCCGTATTTGGCCTTGCCCAGCGCCGAGATGGCATTCAGCGCGCAATTCCAGGTCAGCTTGGTCCAGAGCTCGCCAACAATGTTCTCCGAAATGCGGCAGGGCACGTGAGCGCGTTCGAAAAGGCCGGCGAAACGCTCGGTTTTTGCGTTGCGAGGGCCGACGACAAGATCTCCCCGGCCAACGTGCTTTACCCGGCCAGGTTCCGGAACAGACGCGGCCACGTAGACGACAGCGGGCAGCGCCTCGATGCCGGCGGCCGCGCGAATTTGCTCCACGTTATCCACACCGTTTTGCAGGCTGACAACAAGCGCGCCCGGCGCCAGCAGCGGCGCGATGGCGCGTGCAGTCGCGGCGTTATCCGTGGTTTTCACGCAAAAGAGAACAATCTCGGCAGCGCGAATTGAATTTATTTCCGTGGACGCTTCGACGCGCACAGACTCTTGAAATTGCACCGTGTCCAGGAAGAGTCCATTTTTCTTCACTGCTTCCACAAACGCGGGGCGGCCGACCATCACCACGGGCGCACCCGCCCGTGCCAGCATCCCGCCGAAGTAGCCCCCGACGGCGCCTGCTCCAACCACAGCGATCCTGGGCCAAGCGTCTTGTGGCATCAGGTGGTGACCACTGAGATCAGCCGGTCGATATCGCGCTCAGAATTATATAGGTGGGGCGAAACACGAATATTCCCTTCGCGCAGGCTTACAATCACGTTTTCTTTGCGCAGCCGCTCATAGAGCGCTGTAGTCTTTTCCGTCGTACGCGCCCTGAAGCAACCGTACGGCCCGCGCTGCGACGCATCCATTGGACTGGCAGGAACGCAACGATCCTTCGGCAGCCTCTCGTACATCATGTCGATCAGTTTGCGGTTGTGCGATGCCACCAACGCAGGTCCCATGCGCGCCACAAAATCAACTGAGGCGTCCATGGCCACCAGGTTGAGATTGAAATAACTGGCCCATTCCGGGGAGTCCCACCGCATTGCGCTTGGTGCCGGCTTCGGATCGTCGAAGGACAAGGAAGCAAAATTGTCTGAACCTGCCACGGCCATCCAATGGAAAGGGCCCGGCCGGACGATCGAGAGGTGCTCCCTCTTTACCCAGAAAAATCCCGTGCCAAACGGCCCAAGCAGCCACTTGTAGCCGGCGCTCACCAGAAAGTCTGCCCCAAGCTGGGTGACGTCCAGCGGAAGCGCACCGCAGCACTGGCTGACGTCCAGCAACAGCAGCGCCCCTGGCGCGTGACACGCTGCCGCAACCCGCTTGGCATCCAGCAGCGAGCCGTCGTCGAAACGCACCAGACTCACCGAAACCAGCCGGGTTCGCGGCGTCATCGCTCTAATCAGATCGTCGGCCGTGATGAATCGTTCGCTGGGCGAAACAATTTTCAGCTTTAGTCCTTCGCGTTCTTCCATCGGTTTCCACGCCGTATACTGCAGCGGAAACTCAGTTTTGGCAGTGACGATCTCGTCGCCCGGCTTCCACGTCAGGCCATACGCAACCGCCGCCAGGCCCGCACTCGCCCCGCTGGTGAGCGCAACCTCTTCGGGTTTTCCCCCAACCAGGTTCGCGATGGACGCTCTTATTCGGTTGGGCACGTCGAAAAAAGTGGAGTCCGGTTTGTGATGCGGATACTTCTTCGCCTCGAGCGCAGCTTGCGCGGCACGAATGGAAACACGAGGCATCGGCGACTGGCCCGACACATTCAGGTAGGTCGCGTCTTCGAATTCAAACCATTCTTGCCGCCAATCGGTGGGTGCGGAGGTTGTTGCCGTGGCCATGATTTCACCTCGGGATGATGCACAAATATCTAGGTTCGCGGATGCCGAGATGGATGCAACATCCAATTTGGGAGTCGGCCGCCGCGCTAAAAGTGGCCGCGCAGTTCGCGGAAAGCCGGCAGGATGACAAGCTTTCCGGAGCCGGCCAGCACCGGTTCGTGTTCCAGGTGCCAGGTGTGTTCGTGCGGGATATAGACGGCATTCAGGCCGAGCTTGAGCGCGGGATTGATGTCGCTGCGCGGGCTGTTGCCGATCATCCAGCCTTGCGATTTCACGATCTTATACTTGTGTATAAGCCCGTTATAGGTCTCGTGGTCTTTCTCGCGCACGATTTCGATGAATTCAAAGAATCCCTGCAAACCGGAGCGCTCGACCTTGGCAGCCTGCTCGGCAGGCTCGCCTTTTGTAAATAAAATTAGGCGGTGACGTTCGGTCAAATAGGCCAGCGTTTCAGGTACACCGTCGAGAATTTTTGGCGGCGTGCGTTCCAGCTCGACGACCCGCTGGTGGATCAAGGCGAGTGTTTCCCTTTTGGCCATCTGGTCCGCCAGTTTGAGGTAGGTTTCTTCCAAAGAACGGCCAAAGCTGCGAACTCCGTAGCCGTATTGCCGGATGTTCTTGCGCTCCGTTTCATTCAGGATGTGGCGGATATAGGCGCGGGTGTAGCCCGACGATTCGACCAGGCTAATGAAGTCTTCGATCAGTTTTTCGAAGAAGACATTATTTTCCCAAAGCGTGTCATCCGCGTCGATCAAGAGTGTATGTCGTCGCATAGTGATCCGTGTGCGGCGGCCCTTTGCCCCGCGCGCTTAGCTTGGATGTTAATCTAGCAGCCGAAGGGTGTCTTTGGCGATGGCAGCGGCTGCTCCGGGGCGACCCATTTGGCTGGCGGCTTGTCGCATACGTTCAAGCCGCGGCGGATTATTCAGCAATCCCGCGATCTTCCAGGCGGCTGCGGGCAGGTTGTTGCAGCGGATCGCGGCGCCCGCCTCAAGCAAGTGGTCTGCGTTGCGTTCTTCTTGTCCAGGGATTGGCTCGATGAGCGCCATCGGCAAACCCCGCGCGAGAGCTTCCGAAGTGGTCAGCCCGCCGGCTTTTCCGATCAGAAGATCCGCCGCGGCCATGTATTGATCCATTTCCGTCGTGAACCCCACCGGGCAAAGCTTCGCCGCGCCGCTCGGCAAAGTACCGGCACCTCGCGCGATTTCCGCCAATCGCTTGTGTACCTTCTCGGCCTTCCCCGCAATGGCCACGATCTGCCATGGTTCTTGCAACTCCAACAAATCGCGGACGAGCTGTTCGACCGGGCCTATGCCGTAACCTCCTGCCGAAATGAGGATCGTTGGCGCACCAGGATCCAAATTCAAACGGTTTCGCGCCATGGTTTTTTCCGGCTTTACGGCGAACAGCGGATCAATGGGAATTCCCGTCACGCGAACTATTTCGCGCGGAACTCCAAGGCGCGCCAGATATTCGGCTGCTTCTTCGATGGCCACGTAGTAGCGGTCGACCGTACGCGTGAGCCACATGGCATGCACGTCGTAGTCCGTAACGACGATGGCATGTCGGGTTTTCAGTCTGCGTTTGGCGATCAGCCAGGCGATGATTTCGGCAGGAAGAAAGTGCGTTGCCACGCAAAGATCCGGCTGCACGCGCTTCAGCATGCGAATCATTGGCTGGGTGTTGAGCCGGTCCATCGCCACGCGCCGCCGCAAATGCTGCCAGGGCTGGTCGGTCCTGTCGTAGAGCACGCCCATGAGTTCGGGGGCGCGTCGAACCATCGAGATATAAGCCTTGTCGTAGATTCGCTGGAACAGCCTGCTGACGTACTGGATCACATCGATGTGCTCGACCTGACACTCTCCCGTCGCCAGAAAGGCTTTCTCCAGCGCCTGTGCCGCCCGGACATGGCCTGCGCCGGAAGATGCGGATAAGAGCAGAACGCGCGGTTTTGATTTCATGCCGGGAAATTGGCCCTTATCCGATTTTCTTCACGCGGTCTTACGATGCCCGGCAGCAAGTTTTTCCAGGATGCCGTGGGCAACTTTCTGCAGCTCGCCAAATCGGGTGAGGTAATCCTGGAAATCGTGGTTCAGGGCTTGTGCGTCTTGCGGTCCCAGTTGCGTGCGCAAGATCATGTCGCGCAGTTTAACGGGATGAGGCAGCAGCGCGTCTTCCTGAAGCTCGTCGAGCGCGATCCTGGCGTCATAGTGATACATAGATTCCCCCCAGCGAAAAAATAAGGGCATCTGCATTGTACTCGCGCGCGAAACGCCATGCGAGCCTTGTGGGGACTGGGATCGGCGAAGAGAATTAAGCGGCAGAGGCCGCTGCAGGAAGAAACTCGTAGCGCTCGATTTTGGCGGCTACGCCTTTTTGACCGTTCAGGTTCGAATCCACTCGCACGATTCTGCCGCGGCAGCGGATGTCAACGCCCCCTGGTTGCGTCACTTGCTGCGGCAGCGTGAGGACGAAATCGATTTCGCTGTCGAGCTCGAAATTGGCATCGGCGAGAAAATAGAGTCCGCGGTAACTGACGTCGCGCGTTTGCGTTTGCAGTTCGGAATCCCTGGTCTCGAATGGAAGAACGCGCAACGGCAGGGTCATGGTAAATCGCCGCGCTTCGCGGCGCTCTGCTCCGTCGCTCATCGCACCCCCGGCTGGCTGGAATCTGAGGAAAGCTAACATTGCAGCGAGCAAACTGCAAAGGGAAAATCAAGAAATTTTGTCCTAGTACGAGGTATTGGCGGTTTGCATAAATTCTTTGTGGTCTAGTACTTATAGTGGTTCACCCCTTTCGGTACACTGACCGTTCGAACCTCATTCGCGCATGCCTCGATCACACGAGTCACGCAGTTTCTTTCTTGATGGGCCTGTGGGGCGCCTCGAAGCCATACTCTGGAGCCCCTCGAATGGCAAAGAGCCGTCGCTCGCCGCTCTCGTATGTCACCCTCATCCGCTGTTTGGCGGAACGATGCACAACAAGGTTGTCTACCAGACCGCGAAAGCTCTTGATGAACTCGGCCTGCCCGTGCTGCGCTTTAATTTTCGCGGTGCCGGCGCGAGCGAGGGCAAGCACGACCGGGGTCAGGGCGAACAGGACGACGTCCGCGCGGCGCTCGATTTTCTGGCGAAGGAATTTCCGTCTACGCCGTTATTGCTGGCGGGATTCAGCTTTGGCTGCTGGGTAGGTTTGCGCGTGGGTTGTGCGGATGCGCGCGTGAGCGAGCTCATCGGCATCGGCGTGCCCGTCAACGATTCGGATTTTTCCTATTTGGCGGAATGCAAAAAGCCGAAGTTATTCGTACAGGGCAGCGACGATCAATTTGGCTCCGTCCATAAACTTGAGGCTCTCGTGGCCTCACTTCCGGGAACAAACCGCGTGCGCATGGTTCAAGGCGGAGATCACTTTCTTACCGGGAAACTCGATCAGCTCGGTTCGACCATCGCGGATTGGCTAACAGGCCGCTACCCGAAAATTCTCAAATAAACTGCGGCGAACGTCCTTCTCACGCGCCTTCGCCGCGCGTAAACAGCTTGCCGAACTCGTCGACGGTGGCGGGAGGGATGCCGAGCAGCTTCGTATTTGCCCGAACGTGCTCCGCATGCGACATGCCTACCAGGGCGGTACTGATGCCCGGCGATGAGCGAACGAACTGCAGCGCGCGCTCCGCATCATTCTGGAGCCCCAGCGCCTGACCTACGAATGCGGGAAGATTGCGAGCCACTTGTCCTTGAAGAAGCGAAGCGCTGGCGATGAGCGCGATGCCGAGCTCACTGGCCGCTTCCATGATAGTGCGTTCGTGTCCGTCAATCGTTTGATTTCCAAGCGTCAGCGCCTCGGTCATGCCCAGATTGAAGGGAAGCTGCACGAAGCGGAACCTGTGTTTCTCTCCGGCGACGTCGCGGGCAATCTGCGCGAATTCAGCAAGCTCCATGGCGTCACGCGCGCGGGCCGGCTGTCGAAAGCCATTCCATGTGGCCATCCCATAGAACTGGATTTTCCCCGCTGCGGCAGCGGACTCCAGACATTCGAATGCATCCCGCACGCGTTCGAGAAAGTTCGGCCGCGAGATTTCACCCAGTTGCGTCTCCGGATTGTGCAGGTAGTAGACGTCGACGCAATCCGCGCCGAGATTGCGGAGGCTGCGCTCGAGCTGATTTTCCAAAAAGCGCGGCGTCATGCAGTGGCTCCCCGCGACAATGTCCTTCGCGGTGAAAACGCCCGGTTGGAGATACTCCCGGAAAAAATACTCGTTCGGATCGGCAGGCATCGAGCCATCCGGCGTGAGGTAGCCGCCCTTGGTGCAAAGGATTAGCTCTTCGCGCGCAATACCTTTCGCGGCGAGTTGTTTGATGGCCGCGCCGACGCTGCGTTCGCTCCTCTGGAAGCGATAGTTAATCGCCGCATCGATGAAGTTGATTCCGTTCTCGACGGCTGCGATCACGGCCGCGGTGTAATGCTCGTCGGTCTTGTCGTCGGGCTGCCCCAGGTACGTCCCAATTCCGAGTGACGAAGCCACGAGCCCTTGCGTCTCGCGAAAATACCCCTCGGCGGCGCGCCCGCTGAATCGCTTGGTGTAGCGGAGCGTTCCTTCTTTCGTCGCGGATTGGCTCATGAAGCTCCTTTGTTCTGATCCTTCTGTTTCGCGGGCTCTGCCGGCTCGCTTTTCTTTGGCATCAGCAATCGAGAGCACGCGCGAAGGATGCGTCGGTAGGGCCAGTCTTCCTCACGAAAGAATATTTCGCCCTCGCGCGGATTACTGTAATACCAGCGGGCCACCAGCCACAAATTTTCGCCCAGGTCATTCGTCTTGATTTGTTCGGATGCCGCGCCGGGGTTCTCCTCGCCCTGCTTTGCGGGGCCTTCGAGATAGTCACGGAAAATCTGTTCGGCGGAACGCGGCTGGCTCGCGATTTCCGCGAAACGCAGGAAAAACGGCTCCGCAAGGCGTCCGTCGCGGACCCCGTAAACACCGATGGTCTGTGCCTCCGCGGTGCGCTGCAAGATCACCGCGTTAAGATCCTGGATTCGACCCGCCAACTCTGGGCTACCTCGCAGCACTTCCTCGAGCTTTTCAATTTTCTTGTGTAGCGCCGCCGCACGTTCGAAATCGAGCTCCTCGCTCGCGCGTTCACGCTCTTGCTCAAAGCTTGAACGGAGCGAGTCCCCGCTGGTTTCGATAAACTGCACCAGCCGCTGTACCTCCACGTCGTACTCTTCCTTCGTGCACCCCGCGAAACATGGCGCCAGGCACATCTTCATTTCCGAATAGATGCAGCCCGGGAACGAAGGGTCGCGGCGGATCTTGATCTGGCAACGGCGAACCTTAAAGAGATCCAGGACGCGCTCAGCGAATGCTTCCGCGGACCGGCGCGAAGCGAACGGGCCGTAGTACGCGCCGGAAACGGGCGTCCCATGTTCGTCCACCGAAATCCGCCGTGTCACGAAGCATCGGGGATACGCGTTTCGCAGGTTCACCTTCAGAACGGCGGGCGGGCGCAGCCGCAATAAATCGCGGTAGCGTTTCGGGAAAATTCGCTTTGCCTGCTGGTAGTAGGTGAACGTCTGTTCGAACGCTGAACCCGTGACACGGTAACGCACGCCGCGGGTAAACTCACGCAGGTTCAGCCGCTTGCTCGCCGGACCGGGCGGGCCCAGCATGCGCTGCAGCCGCCGTTTCAAATCGGCCGTTCGAATCAAATACGGCTCGGCGTTTTCCTTGCGCGGCTCGATCAAACACACCGCTGGGTGCACGGGGAGCGCCGCAAAAAAATCAGCGTCGCGCGCAGGATCAAACTCGAGGCCGCGATCCAGTTCCAGCACATCCCAAGAATACTATGGTACTGCTTCATACTTGACCGCGACCCCCGCCTCATTAGGATTCTTTAGGAATACTAGGGCGTTCTTTGGGTAAGAAACCGAAAGAGAGGAGTTTGACTGCCACCTCACGTTGATTTCCATTGTTCCTTTGTTCCCCAGCGGCACTGCATGATTGTTGTCGTCGGCAGCAAAGAGATTTCCAGCACCGGATGCCAACGATTGATTGCTGCTGATGATACTAACTTGCGTACGAAAGTTAGTCGTAGGCCCGCAATCTCTCTCGAATACCACAACCTTCAATCTCTAATCTGGAGATTTCGTTTCGGATACGACGACATTCTCGCACTCGCATCCGCAAAGAATGATGCAGGCGACAAATGTAGAGCAAAGGGCTGAACGTCTCACGGTGATTTCAGGACCCACGAAGAAATAACCAGGCGCTGGATTTCGCTTGTGCCTTCGTAAATTTCCGTGATGCGCGCATCGCGGTAGTTGCGTTCGACTGGATACTCTCGGCTGTAACCGTTGCCGCCATGCAATTGAATCGCTTTATGCGTAACGCGAGTGGCCATTTCGCTGGCAAAGAGCTTCGCGATCGCCGCGTCCATGCTGAACCGCGAGCCGGTATCCTGTTTCCAGGCCGCTTTCCGCACCAGCAAGCGCGCCGCATCGATTTCCGTGGCCATGTCCGCCAGCATGAACTGAATCGCCTGGAACTGGGCGATGGGGTGCCCGAACGCCAGTCGTTCCTGCGAGTAGTTTGCCGCCGCCTCGAACGCGCCTTGCGCGATTCCCGTGGCTTGCGCGCCGATTCCGATGCGCCCGCCGTCCAGCGTGGAAAGAGCTACCTTGTAGCCTTCGCCTTCGTTGCCGATGCGATTCGCGACCGGCACTTCGCAATCGGTGAAAACAAGTTCGCTGCACGCGGTGGCGCTGATGCCCAGTTTTTTTTCTTCCTTGCCTACCTTGTATCCCGGCGTTCCTTTTTCAATGACCAGAGCAGTGATGCCTTTTTCGCCTTTGGCCGGCTCGGTATTTACATAAACGATGGCGGCATCTGCGGCCCCGCCATTCGTGATCCAGGCCTTCGTACCGTTGACGACGTACTTGTCACCCTTTTTGACCGCCTTGGTTTGCAGCGCGGCGGCGTTCGAGCCCGCTTGCGGCTCGGTTAGGGCGTAGCAGCCGATTCTTTCGCCGCGCGCATAGGGTAGCAGGAATTTTTTCTTTTGCTCTTCGGTGCCGAACCGATGGACGGGATCGCAGTAGAGCGAATTTTGCACGGAAAGAATTACGCCCGTGGAAGCGCAGCATCGTGAGATCTCCTCGATCACGATGGCGTAGCTGATATGGTCAAAGCCGGCTCCGCCCTCGGCTTCGGGCATAGCGATGCCAGTCAAGCCAAGCTCGGCGGCCTTTCGGAATGTCTCCCGAGGAAAGTGACCCGTCTCATCCAGCTCGCGCGCGAGCGGTTTCACTTCAGATTCTGCGAATTCGCGCACGCTTTTTTGCAGCAGCTTCTGCTCTTCACTCAGTTCCAAGTTCAACGCGAATCTCCGTCACAAAAGACCTTTTCAATAATCCGTCATTGTAACTTGACTACGACACGGCGCGTACTGTGGCAAGTCGCACCCGGCCTGCTGGAGCAAAGTGGCTAGATTGCCTTGCGAAGCCGCTCGTACGTTGTTTGTAGCTCTTCGGGGTGAACGCGCGTCTCGGCCGTAACAGACATGAAGTTGGAATCCCCATACCAGCGCGGCAGGGCGTGCAAATGCAAGTGTCCAGCGACTCCCGCGCCGGCTGCCCTCCCGAGGTTCATGCCAAAATTCATCCCATCCGGTTTGTAAGTGGTTTGGAATGCGGCCTCGACACGTTGGGCGAGCTGCATCATCTCGGCCAGGGCCGCGGTTTCGCACAGTTGGAGTTCCGCGACGTGCGCGTACGGCACGATCATGACGTGTCCGGAGGTGTAGGGGTAACGGTTCAGAATGACGAACGTTTTCACTCCGCGATGAACGATCAGCGTCTCCGCATCGTTATTCCGCGCCACGGCGTCGCAAAAAATACATTCCGGTTGTTTGCCGCTGGTGACCTGCACCATGTACTGGTAGCGCCAGGGAGTCCAGATGTAGTCCATCGCGTTGAGTGCCCCGTTTCCTCAAAACCTGTGCGCACAGCATAACGCAAATTTGCCGCGTAGGGGCTGGTTGGCACTCTCTTAAAACCTATTATTTATGGGCTGCATGCGTTCTGCGGGGAACTGTCATCCTGAGGCGATCCGATGAGGATCGCCGAAGGATCTCAACCGTGGAGTCTTGCACCGCGTCCTGGTTGAGATCCTTCGCGGCGCAAACGACGCGCCGCTCAGGATGACAGTGTGCCGCAGCTTGCCAGTAACAGACAAATTTGCATCTTGAGAGAAATGCAGGGACTGGCTGCCGCGGTCGAGAGGCTAATCTCGCCACGCCAAGGTCCTTCCAGTACTTCTCTGGCCCGGCAACAAAAACGCCGGCAAGTTGCCGGCGCCTATCCGAAATAAAACTAGCAATTTGGAATTTTTCAAGAGTGCGGCGAGTTGCCCGAAACAGCTCCCGCGGCTTCCGAATTGTTTACAAAATCCTTGAGTTCCTTGCTGGGCTTGAAAAAAGGAATCTTCTTCGCCGGCACATCGACCTTCTCGCCGGTCTTGGGATTGCGCCCAACGCGCCCGCGGCGCTGCCGCGTACGGAAACTGCCGAAGCCGCGAATCTCGATCTTCTCGCCCTTCTGCAGCGATTGGATAATGCTCTCGAAGATGGTCTCGACGATGGTTTCGGAATCTCGGCGCGGGACCTCGGTCACGCGCAGAACCTCTTCGATGAGGTCGGCCTTCGTCAGTGTGGGTTGCTTGGTCATTGTCGCCATGCCTCTTTGCACAGCCGAAGTAACGGCCGCCGCAGCTTTCTGAAGCGAAACGGTTTAGAGGGGCTCCGCACGCCTAATTGCACCCCTTCCTATCACTAAAATGACCTTCAGGTAAATGAAAATCCGCGGCCGCTTCCCCAGGGGTCTGAACGGCGCGCCCTTCCCCTAAATAAGCCTAACGCCCCGCGAGTTTGGACTGGATCGCGTCGCCAATGGTCGCCGTCGCGGAAGATTTCGACGTCGAACGGTACTGTTCGATCTCCCGGCGTTCCAGTTGCTTAACCGCGGCGCGATAGCTCAAACCAATCCGCCGCGTCTCTGCGCTGATTTTGATGATCTTGAAATCATATTCCTTGCCCGGTTCGAGGGGTCCCGCGCTCTTCAGCGGGCCGGTTGTGGTCCGCTGCATCGGCCCATGGCCTTCATCGCGCCGCTTGCGATCTTCAATCTCGGTGTTGTGGCAGAGGGCTTCGATGTTCTCTCCCAGTTCGACGAACGCCCCGAACATGGCGATCCGCGACACCTTACCCCTGACGATCTGCCCGACCTTGTGTTGCTTGATCCAATCGCCCCAGATGTCATTCACCTGCTTGATGCCCAGCGATACGCGGCGGTTCTCCGCATCGATCTTGAGCACCTTGGCCGTTACCGGCTCGCCCTTCTTGAAAACTTCATGCGGATTCTTGACGCGCCCGGTCCAGCTCACGTCGCCCACGTGGACGAGTCCATCGAAACCGTCCTCGATCTCGACAAACGCGCCAAACTCCGCGATGTTGCGCACTTTCCCCGTGACTACGCTGCCCACGGGATATTTTTCCGCTGTTTGCAGCCAGGGATCCGGCAGCGCCTGCTTGATCCCCAGCGAAACGCGCCGGTCGCTCGGCTTGATGTCCAGCACCACCACGTCTACTTCTTCACCGACCTTGGACAGTTTCGAGGGGTGCACGGCTTTTTTCGACCAACTCATTTCCGTCACATGCACCAGGCCCTCAATGCCTTGTTCCAATTCGACGAACACTCCGTAATCAACGACACCGACCACTTTGCCCTTGTACTTTCCGCCCGCCGGATATTTTTCCGCTGCATGCGCCCAGGGATCCGGGATCAACTGCTTGAGGCCCAGCGACACGCGCTGTTTTTCCTTGTCAAACTTGAGAATGATGACGTCCAGCTCCTGCTCCGGCTTCACGATGTCGGAAGGATGCTTGACGCGGCCCCAGCTCAAATCCGTGAGATGCAGCAAACCGTCAATTCCCCCGAGGTCCACGAAGGCGCCGTACTCGGTCACGTTTTTCACGTGTCCGTGCACGATCTGCCCCTCGGTGAGCGTTTCCATCAACGCGGCGCGTTTGGCGTGCAGTTCTTCCTCGAGCAATGCGCGCCGGCTCACCACCACGTTGCCGCGGCGACGGTTGAGCTTGGTGATGCGCACCTGCACGTCGGTACCCGCGAGATTGTCCAGGTTCTGCGTCGGCCGCAGGTCATATTGCGAGCCGGGGAGGAAAGCGCGCACGCCGATATCAACGACCAGCCCGCCCTTGATGCGATCCACAATCTTTCCGGTGATCGTTTCCTTTGCCTTGAACGCCGCATCCAGCTTTTCCCAGGTTCGCCGCCGCAGCACCTTCTGGTAGGAAACGATGGTGTAGCCGTCTTTGTGCTCTCCCGTGCGCTGCACCTCGATGGTGGCGTTGGGGTCGGGACGCGGAATCTCCGTTTCGCTGAATTCCGCGGCGGGAATCAGTCCTTCCGTTTTTCCGCCCAGATCCACGACCACGCCATGTTCCGTATAAGCGACGACCTTGACTTCGATAATCTCGTTTTGCGCGGCAGCTTCCTGCTGCTCGCCGTACTGCTCCATCAACTTGCTCATCTCTTCGGAGCCGGCCGCTTCCTCGGCCGCGGCGGCAGTTTCGGGGTCGACCGGCCCGGCAGCGCCGTGGCCTTCCGCGCCCGGTTTGGCTTCGGAATGAGACGCCTCTGTCGCGGACGTTTCCGGAGCTGCGGCCTGCAAAGCGGGGGAATTTTCCGCTGCGTCTCCGTCCGCGGAATTTACTTCTGTTGGGGAGTTCGTTTGAGCAGGTTCTGATTCTGAAGCAGGAACGGCGGCGGCCGCCGATGCAAGGTTATCGTGGTCAGAAAACATGGTTGAGTGCCTCCGGGATAAAAATCCCTTTTGTCGAAAAAGATTCCTTGCGGGTTCCCTAAAGGGTTTTGTGCAAGGAGGTTGACCGCTAGACGGCCACTTGGAACACAGATGCTGCGGGCGTGCTAAACGCTGCAACCCCAAAATGATACAAGTCGCATTTGGCTTGTGTCAATGAAACGAAACGGGCGGGTCTGGCTCCATACCGCAGCGAGAAACCAACGAAACAGCTAGATGCCATTCGCAGCCGTTATTGCCATCTGCGGCGCTTACTCTAGGCTTTTCCCAGGTCCAAACCAAGGTGGGTCTGCGGACTCTTTCAACTTCTGGTAGGACTTTCCAATTCTCCCGCGGAATTCTCTTCGATGCTTTTCCCCGCATTCACAAACGAAAAAAGCAGTCCTGAGGCCACGGTGATCAGCGCGGCCAGGTCCAGTGAGTGGCTCCAGTTGTAATGTACCGCCACGTAGGCCGTCACCGTCGACGAAATCGCTCCGCCCACGCTCCCCAGCGTGTTCATGAGTGCCGACAGCGACGCCGAGTAGTCGGGCGCCAAATCAATGCATGCGGCCCAGAAATTTGCCGCCGCAAACATGTTGAATCCCGCCGCCAGCGCGATCATCGGCAGCGCAATAACCGTAATGCTGAGGCGGCTTCCCAAGAGCAGCAGCACCGTCGAGACGCCCATCCCGAGCCACACGGCAGTGAGACGCCCGCGGCGCCGTCCAAGAGTTCGCGAGACGCGGTCCGAAAACCATCCGCCCACCGGCGACAGCAGCGCCATCGCGAAAAACGGCGCTGAAGTCCACACCGCCGCCCGCATCAGGTCCAAGCCGCGCACTTTTACCGCATAAAAATAAAACCAGTTGTAGTACACGTAAAATCCGTAGCCCTGGCACGCGTAACCCAGTATCAATCCCCACACCGAAACGCTCGTCAGCATCTTGAGCCACGGAACCTGTTTTTTTGCCGCTTCTACGGAACGGCCCGTGTCTCCCTTGCGCGACCCGGGATGAATAATCTGCAGTTCCGCCGCGTTCACTCCGGAATGCTCCTCCGGCCAATCCGTCGCATACCATTGCCAAATCACCACCACCGCAAACGCCAGTGCCGAGCAAAAATAGAACGCGATCCTCCAGCCAAAGTGCACCATGGTCCACGCGATGAAGATGGGCGTTAGCGTTCCTCCCAGACCGAGACCGCAGACCTGTAAGCCGCTTGCAAACCCGCGCTCGCGAATCGCCGTCCACGAAGCGATCACGCGCGTGACGTTCGAAGAGACGGCCGCTTCGCCTACGCCCGTCAAGAACCGGATCAAGCGCATCGCCGCCAGCACGCTCAATCCCGTCCCCACCGCGAATTGCGGCGCCAATCCCATCGCGCCCGCGCCCACCGCAAAGCACAGAATCGATGCGGTGAGCGTGCGTCGCGGTCCGATGCGGTCGCAGATATACCCCCAGGGAATTTGGAAAAGGGCGTAGCCCCATAGGAACGCGCTGAACACCCGCCCCATTGTGATGGTGTCGAACGAAAATTCTTCTTCGATGTATTTTCCGGCGATGCTCAAGTTCAGGCGGTTCAGCGCCGTCACCGCCATGATGAACATAATGATCCCGAGAATGCGCCAGCGGACGCGCGTCGCCCCCATTCCCGCCGCCGTGGCTGCGGCCGGAGTTGCTTCGTTCGAGAACGCGTGAGTGTTTTTCAACGGATGTGTCACCCACTTCTTTAATCCCGTTGCAGTCGCACCATCTTTGGCCGCCCGATTGTGCCTCAAACTTCCCGTCTGAGCTAGGTGAAGGAGTTTTGAAGTGTGCTCGTAACTTCCCGCCCGCGTGTACACCACGAATGTGCCCAGGAGGAAAGGACAGACCGCTTCCCTGCGGCCCGTCCTTTCCTCTCAGGAACGAACTACTACCAAACCAGCTTCAATCCCAGTTGTATCTGTCGCGATGACGTGGATGTGATTCCAAACACGCCGGCATTAGGAGCCTCAAACGACTGGTTGGCGTCATTTAAGAAATACTAATTCCGTTTTCCGTTCGCCGTTACACCAAGCCGGCTTTTGACAGCGGCAACTCCCGAATGCGTTTGCCGGTCGCCGCAAAAATCGCGTTGCACAGCGCCGGCGCAAACGGTGGCACGCCCGGCTCTCCGATTCCCGCGGGTGGAGCTTCGCTGGCTAGCAAGTGGACGTGCGTCTCTCGCGGCGCGTCGTTCATCCGTGACATTTGATAATCATTGAAGTTCGATTGGTCGATGACTCCATTCGTGGCCGTGATTTCCCCATAAAATGCCAGGCTCGTCCCGAAAACCGCCGCCCCTTCGAACTGCTGCCGCGCCATTTCCGGATTCACCACCGTCCCCGCGTCCAGGGCTGTGTCAACGCGTTCGATTTTCACTTTTCCCGCGTCATTGATCCGCACCTGCACCACCGTTGCCACATAGGTCAGAAAGCTGCGGTGTATCGCCAGCCCCATGCCGAATCCATTCCCTAGTTTCTTTTTGCCCCAACCCGATTTCTCCGCCGCCGTTTGCAGCACGCGCCGGAACCTTGCCGTGTCGATAGGGTACTGCTCGTAGTCGCCGTCGTAATTCGGATAGTCCTTCGGCAACTCGCTCTTGGGAATGACACGATCCGGCCCGAGTAGCTGCAATGCATACTCGAGCGGATCTTTGCCCGCCGCGTGCGCCAGCTCATCGGCGAAAGAGCCAATCCCGAACCCGTGATACACATTGGCCACCGAACGCAGCCAGCCAATGCGTACGTGTGCGGTCGCCGGGCCATTTTCCGCGCGATGGTTCGGCACCGCGAAAGGCATATCGCTAAACCCCAGCCCCAGCTCATCCGGCCCGGAATAGGTTGCCGTCGCGTCGAACGTCGATCCGATCGGCGGAAACACGCTGCGCTGCAGCCACGCGGCCGTCTTCCCGTCCGCTCCCAGAGCCGCTTTGAAATACATCGCCGCCACCGAATGATACGTATCGAACTTGATGTCGTCCTCGCGGCTCCATACCACCTTGACCGGCTTTCCGGTTTTCTTCGAGAGCACTGCCGCTTCCACTGCAAAATCCGGAAACGATTTCCTCCCAAACCCGCCGCCGAGCAGTGTCACGTGCACCGTCACGTCCTCTTTTTTCAAGCCCACCGCTTCCGCCACCGCATCCCGCGCGCCCTGTGGATTCTGCGTCGGCGCCCACACCTCTACTTTGCCGGCGTGATAATTGGCCAGCGCCGCGGGCGGCTCCATCGAGGCGTGCGCCAGCAGCGGCGCGTAATATTCCGCCTCAACAATCTTTCCGCCCTTCGCAAACGTCGCGTCCACGTCGCCGTTTTCACGCGTCACTTTTCCGGGTTTGCGCGCCGTCGCTTGCAATTCCTTCTTGTACGCATCGGAGTTGTAAACACTATGCGGGCTCTGCTCCCACTGAATCTGCAATTTCTTGCGTCCCTGCATCGCCGCCCAGGTGTTGTCCGCGAGGACCGCCACTCCGCCGAGCGCCTGCATTGTGACCGGGGGTTTGAACGGAGCGATGGTGACCGTTTGCTTCACGCCCGCCACCGCTAACGCCGCTTTGTCGTCCACTGATTTCACGGCGGCGCCGAGCACTGGTGGGTGCGTGACGCTCGCGTACAGCATTCCATCCATGTGCGTGTCTTGGCCGTAGACCGGCTTCCCCGTGCACAGGTCTTTCAGGTCGTAACTTTTTACGTCTTTACCGATGTACCGCCATTCGCTCCGTGATTTCAGCTTCAGCTCGCCCTTCTTCGGTATCGGCAATTTGGCCGCCGCCGTTGCCAGCTCGCCGTAACCGATCTTTTTTCCCGACTTCTTGTGTAGCACCGCATGCAATTCCGTGCTGCATTCGTCCGCAGGCACGCCCCACTGCTGCGCTGCAGCACGCACCAGCATCAGACGTGCTGTCCCGCCCGCTTCGCGCAGTGTATCGAAAAAGCTGCGCACCGAATGAGACCCGTCCGTATCCTGGTCCCCGTATTTCTCGTCGCCCGTCGCCTGCACGATTTTCACGCGCGACCAATCCGCATCCAGTTCGTCGGCCACGATCCGCGGCAATGCCGTCCGGCTCCCGCTCCCCATTTCCGAACGATGCGCGATAATGTAAGTTGTTCCGTCAGTGTCGATCGCCAAATAGACTCCGGCCTGGAACGGTGCCGTTGACATCGGCGCCAGCGAATCGCTCACATTTGCAGCGTCCGTCGCCGCAAATAGATTTTCCGGCATCACGCGCACGCTCAGCACAAACGCTCCCGCGCCCAGCATGCCCTTCAGGAAATCCCGGCGTTGCACGTTTTCAATGCGGATCATGGCGTCCCCCAACCCAATCCTTTATAGATACGAAAATCAGCGTAAATCCGTCCAAGGCACTGTTCCATCCTACCGCCATTCCTGTTTCTTGCAAGCACGGCCTGCAAAGAAATCGTTCTCTCTGATTGCGAATCGCCGCAGGGCAGGGCAAGCTGGAAGCAGAGAATAATTGCAAACCATGTCTCAAGAATTCATGCGCCGCGCCATTGCGCTGGCTATCGAAAATGTCCGCAACGGGAACGGCGGCCCATTTGCCGCCCTGGTGGTTAAAGACGGCCGGGTTATCGCCGAGGCGACCAACCGCGTCACCTCGACAAACGATCCCACCGCGCATGCCGAAATCGTCGCCATCCGCGAAGCGTGCCGCGTGTTGAAAGATTTTCAGCTTACCGGCTGCGATCTCTTCACCACCTGCGAGCCTTGCCCGATGTGCTTGGGTGCGATCTACTGGGCGCGTCCCGCGCGCATTTTTTATGCCGGCACGGCCGCCGACGCGGCCGCGGCGGGATTCGACGACGCGTTTATCTACGACGAATTGAAACTTTCTCTCGCGGGCCGCCGCATTCCCACGACGCAAATTCTCCGGCAAGAATCACTCGCGATTTTCGCCGCTTGGCAAAAGCAAGAGAACAAAACCCACTATTAGATTGATTTTACCTGCCGCAGCCTATCCGTTTTGCCAGGCTCCCAGCGCGCGGCGCAAATCCACAAGTTGTCCCAGGTGATACGAATTGTGATCCGCGAGCACCAGCGCCTCGCGCAGAATGGTCTGCCGCTGGCCATGCGGAATCCTGGCAAACAAATCCGTCTTTGGATTTTCCACCAGCCGGATCATCTCCTCCAGATCGTCCTGAAACGCGGCCACGCTTTTTTCCCACGCTTCGTCGCTCGGAGGAATCGGCGTTTTAGGCCAATAGCCCTCGGGAAATTCCGGCGAGCTATGCTTGGCATTGCGGCTGAACTCCAGAATGTCCCACTGCGCCAGCCGCGCGTGCTCCAGCAATTGCCACGCCGTGTGCGCCAGGCCCTGCGCAAACGTGCCGCGCTTGCCCGCCGGGAAACCTTCCAGCCCGTCCATGAAATGAATATGGGCGCCGCCGCCCTTTAAGAGGTAGACGAGATGCTCCCGCAGAGCGCGGTGTTTATCAGGGGCCGCGGCTTGCGTCTTTCGTTTCGGTGCTGTTTTCTTTTTCGCTCTCTTTTTCATCCTGCCTTCTCGGAAACAATAACTTGTTGTGGCATTTCGGGAATCAGATGCAGCGTGCTCTTCGTAAACCCTGCATTCCGGAACATTTTCTCATATTCCGCGAAAGTATAGGCGTCACCCGCATCTGTGTTTGCCAGCATGACCAGGCTGAAGCTTGCCGCTGTCGGAGGCGTCACGCGGTCTTCATTAGGTACGAACTCCAGTGTGACTCCCTTGCCGCCGGGCTTTAGCGCCGCAAGCGTTCGCCGCATCAGCTTTTCGCACGTCGGCTTGTCGAAGTGATGAAAAATGTTCGTCAGCAGCACGAAGTCGTAGCCTTCTCCCAAGTCCGTGTCAAACGCGCTTCCGGCCCGACTCTGGTAACGGCTGGCCACACCCGCGGCTCGCGCGTTTTCTTTCGCCACTTCGAGCACCGCCGGCCAGTCCACCGCAACAATTTGTGCATTCGGGTTCTGCTTCGCGATCGTTATGCCGTACATCCCATGCCCCGCCGCAATGTCCAACACCTTGCATGCCCTGCCCTCTGGCGCGCCAATGAGTTGCGCTATGAATGCCGCCGAGGGCATCGTCAGTGGCGCCATCGATTTCGCAAACGCGACCCAGAATTCGTCCTGCGGCTTGGTGTTGTCGCCCCCCGCTCCGGCCGATCCGCCCTTGCGCACCGCCTCCGTCAACAGATTGAAATTCTTCTGGTGCCGAGGTTGGCACAAAAATCCCGTCATCGAAGCCAGGCATGCGGGTGACTTCCGGTCAAGGAATACAGCGGCATCTTGCGTCAGCGCGTATCGTCCTTGTTCTTTCGTCAAGAGACCCAGAATCGTCAGGTAGTCGCATAGGATTCGCACTCCGCGCTGCGATGCGCTGGTCTTTGCCGCAATCGAAGCCAGCGTATTCGCGCCTGCCCCAATCGCGGTAAAAACATCCAGTTCGATCCCGGCGTTCAGCGCCGCGGTATCTTGATACGCGCTAAAAATGTTAAAGATGCGTTCCGGCGTCGGCCGGCCAGCGGTGGGTGTAGCCATGAGCGAATAGCTCCTTCCGAAGGGAAATCAGTATTCCTACTATACACGCGGAGAACGCGCGTCTTCCCGTTCAATGCGATTGCCCCGTTGCGGCCCGCGCTGGCATACTTTCCTTCCCCGCGCACGACGCGAGGCACACCATGAAACGCGAAGTTCACCGCTGGCACTCGCCGCGGCTCGGCATCGAGCTGGGCGTCGTTGTGTACGGCCACTGGGGATCTCCGCTCGTCGGCTTCCCCACGAGCGCCGGCGACGAGTGGGAACTCGAAGGCCAGAGCATGATCGGCGCGCTCGCCGATTTCATCGACGGCGGCAAGATCAAGTTTTTCAGCGTGAACACCGTCAACGGCCGGGGCTTTTACAACAAAGGCGCCCATCCGTTTCACCGCAGCTACGTCCAGGCCATGTTCGATTCCTACTTGCGCGAAGAGGTCGTTCCTTTCGTATACGACAATTGCCGGACGCAGAGAATCCCCATCTCCACCATGGGCGCGTCGTTCGGCGCGTATCACGCCGCCAACACTCTCTTCAAACACCCCGACGTGATCAAACGCTGCTTCGCCATGTCCGGCGTGTACGACGTCAGGAATTTCATGGACGGCATGTACGACGACAATTTCTATTTCAACAATCCCGTGGACTATCTCGCGAATCTCAATGACACGTGGCTCCTCGGCCAACTCGCCACCTGTGACATCCACATCACCACCGGCACCGGCCCGTGGGAAAACAGCGGCCCCTCCTATCGACTTTCCGAAGTTCTCGCCAGCAAGGGCATTCACCATCATCTCGACAATTGGGGCCCCCAGGGAGGCCACGACTGGCCCTACTGGAAGCACCAGATGCGCGAATATATCTCCCGCCCGTTCTGACTTCCACCGCCGTCATCTCACCCAATTTATCTTTAGCGCACAACGGTCCTCTTCGATTTCATGCGTGGTCATTCGCGGTCAAAATGTAAATAAGTCCATTCACAATGACCGAGTAAGGCTACCTGCGCAGCGAGACAGGAGACGCGCCATGGAATACCGGCAAAATCTGAAAGGTTGGCAAGCGGCGGCCGTAGCTCTGGGAATTCTTGGAGTTGTCATTTATCAGTGCGCGCGGCGAATGCAAACCCTCGACGAGTCCGCGCGCTTTGCGATCGGCGTCTCGCTGGTGCGCGAGTACCGGGGCACCGGGCTGAAACAGCAAGTGCAGGACTACCTGAAACAGAAAGCGAGCGGCGGCGCTGCACGCGAGCCGGCGCCCTCTGCGGCGCCCATACCCCAGGTGGAGCTGGCGTTGGTGGGTGCGCACGGATCGAAAGATGTCATGGTTGCGAAGGTGAAAGTGAAGGTGAACGGAGGCCCTCCGCCGGACGGGAGAAGCATACGTTACCTGGACCTGATGCGCTCCACCACGGACGGCCGTTGGCAGGTCGTGGCCGATAGCGACGCCTATCACTATATGATTAGCCTGCTCTCGCCGGCGCTGCCAAAGCCCACGAGCTGAAGCGAGTTGATTTGGTTCCAACCAGTCGTGGTTCCGATCCTGTAAGGCCGCCTGCCATTCTGGAGTTCCCCTCCTGCTGACTACTTGAGCTAGAATCCCGATGCCGCAGTCCTGGGCTACGAGCTTCCGGCTTGCGTGTCTGGCGTTTACCCCGGCTGTCTTCTTCGGGGCATCCGCCGCTTTTTGGCGGAAGGCCGGGCGCTCCTCTCTTTTGTCGAAAGGAAAATTGATGAAAATCGCAGCGCTGATTGCACGCTATCTCCTTGGCCTCGTCTTTGTGGTCTTCGGGTTGAATGGTTTCCTCCATTTCATTCCGATGCAACCTCTGCCTCCGGGACCTGCCGGTCAATTTTTGGGCGCGCTCTTCACGTCACATTACGTTCCCGTCGTTTCAGCGTTTCAAGTCGCGGGCGGCCTGCTGCTGCTCGTGAATCGCTACGTGCCGCTCGCGATGGTCCTCCTTGGCCCGGTGATCGTGAACATTTTTCTCTTTCATCTGCTCATGGATACGCGCGGCCTGCCGCTAGCCATCGTGGTGGTGATTCTGTGGGGAATTCTCTTCTTTCGCCACCGGCAGCATTTCGCCGGCATCTTTGTGCAACGCACGTCATAGGCAAATTCAGGAGCGAAAAGGTCCTCAGGATAGAAATTCTTCCTGAAATTTGAGGAGAGATCCGTCGACTCCCTGCGGTCGCTCCCCGAGAAGTCCGGGCAGGCAGGACAGGCATGCTCGTCGCATGCCTGGTTAACAAAATACCCCCCACCCCCGTCATTTTTTGGATGTGTGGCAAACAAAGGGTTTTAAACCTTGTGTTTTTGGAAGTGTGGCAAGGAAAGGAGTTACCGGCGCATTTTTTGGATGTGTGGCAAATACAGAAGTTAGCAAAAAAGGGCTCCCCATCGCAGCCAGGGAGCGAAACGGAAAGGAGGGGTGGGTATTCCCCCTGAGGGGAAACAGCATGGCGGGCGGAGCGATCACAGGGGCGATTGCCCAGCGCGGAGGACGGCCAAACCATAACGAAAAGTAGCAGGAATTGTTGTTACTGTCAAGATATATTTACACTTGATATAATTCGAATGGCGAATTTGGCGGGAAGCGCCAGATTCCACGGCGGATAAAGACCGGAGAGATTTATGACCTGCACAATATTGCATATTTCGCCCGAAACTATCCTACGAGCCGCAAAGGTGCTTAGCAAAAAAGTGATCCCGCAAGATGGGCCCGACACGGAGGTGTTCTCTTGGCCGAAACAGTTCTTCCGGGTCTATAATCCATCCAACTCATGCCGCTGACGAATGGCACAAAACTGGGTCCCTATGAGATTGTTGCGCCGCTGGGAGCGGGCGGGATGGGAGAGGTGTACCGCGCGCGGGATACGCGCCTGGAACGCACAGTGGCGATCAAGATTCTGCCTGCGCAGCTTTCTTCGGATCCCCTTCGCAAGCAACGGTTTGAGCGGGAAGCGAAAACGATTTCCAGTCTGAATCATCCGCATATTTGTGTATTGCATGACGTCGGCCACCAGGACGGAATCGACTACCTCGTGATGGAGTGCGTGGAAGGCGAAACGCTGGCAGTGCGGCTGGAGAAAGGGCCGCTGCCGCTCGAGCAAGTCTTGAGGTACGGCGCGCAGATTGCCGATGCGCTGGACAAAGCGCATCGCAGCGGTGTGGTGCATCGCGACTTAAAGCCCGGCAACATCATGCTCACGCCCACCGGCGCGAAGCTTCTCGATTTTGGCTTGGCCAAGCCCGCCGCGCCCGTGACGAGCGCCGCCATGCTCACGGCGGTGACGCAGGATTCGCCGGTGACCGAGCAGGGCACTATTGTCGGCACCTTTCAATACATGTCGCCAGAGCAAGTGGAAGGCAAAGAGCTCGATGGGCGAGGCGATATTTTTTCGCTGGGCGTGGTGCTCTACGAAATGCTCACGGGCCAGCGTGCTTTTGAAGGTAAGAGCCAACTCAGTGTGGCTTCGGCCATCCTGGAAAAGGAACCGGCGCCGATCACCACGGCCAAGCCGATGACGCCTCCGGCGCTGGATCACGCGATAAAGAAATGCCTGGCAAAACAGCCCGATGATCGCTGGCAAAGTGCAAGCGACCTGGCGAGCGAGCTGAAATGGATCGTGGAGAGCGGCTCACAGGCGGGTCCTGCGGTGGGAGGGGCTGCGCCGGGAAAGTTGCAAGGAGCATTACCTTGGCTCGTGTCTTTCGTGCTGCTCTTCGCCCTAATCGTTGTGGCGATTTGGTGGCGAAACTCCACTCCCCCAGAGCAAACTATGTATTTTCCTGCGCCGATGACGGTTCCTGCGCGCGACATTGCCGTAGCTCCAAATGGGCACACCGTTGCCGTCGTCGCATATCTGGAATCCGCGCGCAAGAATGTGATTTGGATTTACGAACTTGGATCACCAGACGCAAAGAGCCTCGCCGATACCGAAGACGCCACCTATCCGTTCTGGTCGGCCGACGGCCGATTCCTCGCCTTCTTTGCCGACGGAAAATTAAAGAAGTTGGAGCTATCAGGTGGCCCGGTGCAGACCATCTGCGACGCGCCCTCCGGCCGTGGCGGAACGTGGAACAAGGACGGCGTAATAGTTTTCACTCCAGTTGCTTCGTCTGGCGTAGGCCTCTACCGCATCTCGGCTTCGGGTGGAACAGTAACGCCGATCAGCAAGCTGGATACGAGTCGCGGTGAATTGAGCCACCGCTGGCCCATGTTTCTGCCCGACGGCAGGCATTTCCTCTACATGGCAGCTAATTTTGCCGGCCAGAAAGGTGTGGACGCCATCTTCGTCGGATCACTGGACTCGGACGAAAAACGTTTCATTCTGGAAGCCGATGCGAACGCAGCCTACGCCGCGCCAGGATACCTGCTATTTTACCGGGATAAAACCCTACTCGCTCAGCGCTTCGACAGCAAGCGCTTCGCTTTGACGGGAGAACCAACCACTATTCTTACCGATATCCAATACCAGTCGCAGGTAAAAAGAGCGGTGTTTGATGCCTCCGAACATGGCCTATTGGTAGCCCAGAGCGGGAGTGGGGTTGCCCTTTCACAACTCTTCTGGTTTGACCGCAAGGGCGTTCAGATTAGCGCGGTGGGCAAGCCTCAGGTGTATGGCAATCTATCCCTGGCGCCAAATGGAGAATCGGTGGCCGTAAGTATGACCGACATGGCGAGCCAGAATACCGACGTCTGGACCTATGACTTGCAGCGCGGCACCGCCAAGCGACTGACTTTCGACCCCGCTGCTGATTCCGTATCCGTCTGGAGCCCGGATGCAGCACGCCTGGTTTTTTCCTCTAATCGGAACGCCGCCAGGAACGACCTCTTTATGAAGAACTCCGACGGCTCGCAAGAAGAGAAACTCATCGTGCAGGGTGGCGTCAACAATTTTGCAAATGACTGGTCCAAAGACGGAAAATATATTCTGTACTCCCGCGACGCGGACTTGTGGTTTGCAACCCTCCCGGAGCTAAAGATCGCCCTGTTTCTGAAAGCGCCTTCCATTGTCAGGAACGGGCAATTCTCGCCCGACGGCAAATGGGTAGCCTACGCATCAAACGAGACGGGGCGGTGGGAGATTTATGTGACTTCCTTTCCGGATGCGAAAGGCAAGTGGCAAGTTTCCGCGGCCGGAGGAGAACAGCCGCGCTGGCGCGGCGACGGTAAAGAACTGTTTTACCTTTCTTCAGACGCGAAAATGATGGCAGCTCCTGCCACGACCGGGGCCAATTTTGATGCAGGCACACCCGTCGCCCTTTTCCGGACCGCTCCCCGCCAGGCAGTCCCTCTTTTTGACCTGTTCGCTTATGATGTGAGCCGCGACGGGCAGCGATTTCTAATCCTGACGCAGCTAAAGCAAGCAGAGACCGCCCCGATGTCCATCATTCTCAACTGGACCGCCAAGCTGAATAAATGATACTCGCGGCGGGCAGCAAACTCGGGCCGTATGAGATCGTCGCGCCGCTGGGCGCGGGCGGGATGGGCGAGGTGTACCGTGCCCGCGACACACGGCTAGAGCGCACGGTGGCGATCAAGATTCTGCCGGCGCAGCTTTCTGCTGATCCGGTCCGCAAGCAACGGTTTGAGCGCGAAGCCAAGACCATTTCCAGTCTGAATCATCCGCATATTTGTGTGCTGCATGATGTGGGCAGTCAGGATGGAGTGGACTATCTGGTGATGGAGTGTATGGAAGGTGAGACCCTGGCGAAGCGGCTGGAGAAGGGGCCGTTGCCGCTGGAGCAGGTGTTGAAGTATGGCACTGAGATCGCGGACGCGCTGGACAAGGCGCATCGCAGCGCGGTGGTGCACCGCGATTTGAAACCCGGCAACATCATGCTGACGAAGTCAGGTGCGAAATTGCTGGATTTCGGATTGGCGAAACCTGTGGCGCAGTTTGCGAACGTGGCAATGCTGACCGCAGCAGCGACGCAGGATTCCCCTGTAACCGAGCAAGGAACGATTGTTGGTACGTTTCAATACATGTCGCCAGAGCAAGTGGAAGGGAAAGAAGTCGACGCGCGAAGCGACATTTTCTCGTTTGGCGCTGTGCTGTATGAGATGTTGACCGGGCGGCGCGCATTCCCGGGCAAGAGTCAGTTGAGCGTAGCCTCAGCAGTGCTCGAAAAAGAACCGGAGCCGATCAGCGCGTTACAGCCAATGACACCTCCGGCGCTGGAGCGCGCGGTGAAATGCTGCCTGGCAAAGGATCCGGACGACCGCTGGCAGACTGCCCGCGATTTGCTGCTAGAACTAAAGTGGATCGCCGAAGGTGGCGGGCAGGTCAAACAAGTGCCTACCGCAGAAGAGAAAGGCAGCGGAGCGAAGTGGCGAAGAGCCTTGCTATGGGGCGTCGCGTCATTGCTGACGGCGGTCGTCACTGGGCTTGTAATCTGGAATCTGAAGCCCACTGCGCAGCGGCTCGTCACGCGCACGGTGATTATGCTGCCGCCCGGTCAGCGGCTTGCGGGATTGGATCAACCTGCCGTGGCCATTTCTCCCGACGGCACAGTTCTCGCGTACGTCGCCATCCAAGGCGGGACACAGCAGATTTATCTGCGGTCGCTGGACAGCCTGGAAGCCAGGCCGCTTTCTGGAACGGAGGGAGCCACCAACCCCTTCTTCTCGCCGGATGGCCAATGGCTGGGATTTTTTGCGGACCAGAAGCTGAAGAAGGTCCCGGTGAGTGGCGGCACAGCGCTCAGCCTTGGGGAGGCTCAGACTCCGCGCGGCGCCAGTTGGGGAGACCAGGGGACGATAGCCTTCGCAACCTTGCCATTCTCTGTTCTCCATCAAGTGGCGGACGGGGGAGGAACACGACAAGCGCTGACTCTTCTTGCGAAAAGCGAAAATAGCCACCGCTGGCCCGAGTTCTTGCCTGGGGGAAGGGCAGTGCTCTTCAGTGCCGCGCTGACTAGCTCGGTATGGGTCACCGCCCAGATTGCTGTTCACTCCGTCGCGACAGGTGAGCGACGCACTTTAGTTCAACTAGGTACGCAACCTCGCTACGCACCTTCCGGGCACTTGGTCTACGCGCAGGGACCGACCTTGATGGCCGTGCCGTTCGATTCCCAGAGTCTGGTGGTCACAGGAGCAACAGTGCCCGTTGTCGAAGGGATCCTACAATCTAGGTTCACCGGCGCCACCCAGTACAGTTTGTCGTCCACAGGATCTCTGATTTACATTACGGCGGGCGCTCAGGCAGCCGAAAGTAGAATGGTGTGGGTAAACCGCAATGGTGTAGAGCAACCGGTGGCCGCCCCTGGGCGCGCCTACCGGATACCGCGACTCTCCCCGGACGGCCGGCGGGTGGCCGTAAATATCGACGATCAGGAGACGCAAGTCTGGCTGTACGATCTCTCCCGGGATACGCTGACCCGTTTGACATTTGGAGGGAAATTGAACGGCGCACCAACTTGGGCGCCCGATGGCAAACGGATAGCGTTTCAGTCCGATAGGGAAGGACCGCTGAGCCTTTTCTCGCAACGGGCTGACGGAAGTGGCGGGTTGGAGCGGTTGACCACCAGCGAGTACGCACCTGCTGCCAATTCCTGGTCTTCGGATGGGCAATTCGTGGCCTTCAATGAACTGAACCCCAACACGGGATTTGACCTAGGTGTACTGCGACTCAGCGATCGCAAGGTTCAACCGTTTCTCCGAACTCCATTTAATGAATCTGCACCGCGGTTTTCTCCCGACGGACATTGGCTGGTTTATATCTCGGATGAATCCGGCCGCTATGAAATTTACGTGCAGCCCTATCCAGGCCCGGGAGGGAAGTGGCAAATCTCGACGGAAGGCGGCACGGAACCGATGTGGAACCCGAACAACCGGGAAATTTTCTACCGCAGCGGCCGGAAGATGATGGCGGTCGACATTGCCACTCGGCCCGGTTTTGTGGCGGGCAGGCCGCGGGTGCTGTTTGAGGGGGAATATGTTCCTACTCCTCTGACGTTTCCCAACTACGACGTGGCGCCCGACGGCCAGCGGTTCTTGATGCTCAAGCCCGCCGAGGCAGCCGAAGGAGCCCCCACACAAATCAACGTCGTGCTGAATTGGTTTGAAGAGCTGAAGCGCCGCGTGCCGACAGGGAAGAACTGAAGTAATTCGTTCGGAAGAAGCGTCCCAAGGACGATGGTTTGCCTTTCTTCGAATAATTCAAAAATTTCAAACTTCTATTTCATCGACGTAACACCATCTCCAATCCTCGCCGGGTTCGATGGATTGAACGATGGGATGCTTCGTGGCGTGAAAATGCTTGGTGGCGTGCTTGTTCTTTGAAGAGTCGCAGCAGCCGACGTGGCCGCAGGAGAGGCACATCCGCAGATGGACCCAAGTGTCTCCGATCTTGAGGCAATCTTCACAGCCGCGCGCGCTGGGCTTGACGTCGCGAATTTCCTTAAGGTGTTTGCATTTGCTCATTTTTTCCTCCCCCATCAAAAGATGTATTGAACATGCGATTCCCGGAGTGGGGTACAGCTTATCTGATTTTGGCTACTCTTCCCTGGGTGGGAAACTTCTGAAATTGCAGGGCGTCATGGCCGGGAACAATGCGATCAACGGACCCCGCGAGCTCGATCATGCGGGCCTGATTCTTGATGTTCGCGGCATGATCCGCATCAGAAAAAGTCGCGCTGGCCTTGTGGTCGGCGAGGTTGCGGTACAGATAGCAGTTATCTGAAGCCAGGACGTACGGGGGATTCCCTTCGACGCGAATGTATTGTGACGCGTAGGTGTGGCGCGCTCCGGTGTAGGCGCGAATGCCGGGGAAAATCTCGATGTTGTCTCCCCCGACTAAACGCACCCGGCCTTCGGTGTTTAGCCGAACAAGCTCCTTCGCGTCTTCGGGATCGATTCCGCCGTGGTCTCCGCCCGGTTGCCAGGCGTCGCTCGTGTAATAGCGGAACTCCTCCCCTTGGATCCACACCGTGGCTTTCGGGAAAAGATCGATTCCGCCCATGTGATCCCAATGCGCGTGGCTGATAACGATGTCGGTCACTTCTTCCGGTTTCACGCCGGCGAGTTTCACGGCTTCATCCGGGCGTAAGAAGCCCTGCGCGGGGAATTCCTTGAGAAAAGTGTCCCGGTGAAAACCGCTGTCGAAGAGGATGTTTTTCCCGCCTCCGCGAACCAGCCAGATGACCATGGCGATGTCCACTTTTTCGTCCATGGACGCGCCCATTACCAGCTCCCCGACGGGCACGTCCGCGGAATCCGCGTAGCGGATGGCTTGAATGGAGTAATCGGGCGTGGAACTTCCCGCAAAAAGAGTACTGAAGACGGCGGCGAGGAGGAATCGGTTCACAGGCATCTCCCGATTGTGGCTGGCGAGCGGACGGCATTCTACTCCGCCTCGCTGCCAGAGGCGAGAGCAATCCTAGCGATTTAAAGTGACGTGGAAGTTCTGGCGGAGGGGGGAGTGAGCGTTAAAAGGGGTTGCGCGAAGAGCGGACGAAGTCGCGCAACACGGTGACGTTGGGGCCGTAAGCGCCGATTCGACCTGCGTCGACCGGCAAGCCCAGCCGCTCGGCAAGATCCAAGTCCACGCCTGCGTCGTCCAGTTCGGACAAGCTAAAGCCCGCCGCCGGCAACACGCGATTCAAGCCCGTGGGATAGACAGGCCGGGGCGGCCGGTGACGTCGCCAAGGGCGCCGCGACAGTTCGTAGAACTGTTGCCAATCGCGTTTTTGCCAAGTCGTCATAACTTTTTGTGCAGCCCCAAATCTTGCCTGGTCAGTCTGCTTCTCCTACGTCCTGCTCAACCAGTTGGATGCTCGGCGTCCCCAAAGGGTTCTCCTGCCCTCCTGCACCCCCCGAGCCTACCCCGGGGCAGCAAAGGCTGAGCTATCCATATATCCCACAATCGGGCGGCCAGGATAGTTTCCTTGCCTAATGTTTCAAACCCGTTACGGGGCGATTTGTTTCTCGCTTGAATTGCGAGTTGGAACGGACATGCCATCCCACGTGCCCGGTGTTGGAGGGAGCGCCGGCGGCTGTATACTACGCCCTAAGGATTGTTCTAGCCAGAGAGAAACATGGCGCCGGCTCACATCATCGTCCACTATCACGAGCTGTGGCTCAAGTACGGCAACCGCAAATTTTTCCTGCACAAACTGCGCGAGGCCATGCGCCGCGCCCTGGAAGGCATCGCCCTCATTCGCATTACCCAGCCGAGCGACCGTTACGTAATCGAACTCGCCGACGCCGTGCAAGTGGAGCAGGCTTTAGAACGGCTTGCGCGAGTCTCGGGCATCGCCAATCTCAGCGTTGCCCACACACTCGATTGGCGGGCTCTCGCCCCCGGCCATCTCTTGCCGACGATTTGCGGAGCGGCCTGGGATGAGATTCGCGGCGAATCTTTTTCCACGTTTGCGGTGCGCGCCAAACGCAGCGACAAGCATTTCCCCATGAAGACGATGGCCCTCGAATACGAAGTCGGCGGCTATTTGTTCGACGCACTCGAGGCCGCAGGGCGTCCCGCTCGCGTGGACCTCACTCGTCCCGAACTTACGTGCCGCATCGAAGTTACGCGCGGGCCCCTGCTTCTCTTTGCGCGGCGCATTCCCGGGGCGGGCGGCCTTCCACCCAATACGGCAGGCCGCTTCACCTGCCTGCTGTCTGGCGGATTCGATTCTGCCGTGGCCGCGTACAAAATGATGAAGCGGGGCGCCCATCTGAGCTTCGTGCATTTTTGGGGAGGCGGAGGGGGCGCGGGAGATTCTTCCGTGCACGTCGCGCGAGAGCTTCTGAAGCAGCTCGTTCCCTGGCAATTCACAGCGAAGCTCTATCTGGTGCCATTCGAACCGCTGCAAAGGGAAATCGTGCGCGCCACGCCGGAGCAATACCGCATCTTGCTTTACCGCCGGCTGATGCTGCGCATCGCGGAGCGGATCGCTCTGCACGAGCGCGCAAAGGGCCTTGTGACGGGCGACAGTCTTGGCCAGGTGGCCTCGCAAACCGCGCACAACCTCCAGGCGGTCGGCTCGATCGCACGCCTTCCCATTCATCGCCCGCTGATTGGCGACGATAAACTTGAGATTCAAGAGATTGCCAGGAGCATCGGCACGTACAGCATCTCGGCCGAGCCGTTTCACGATTGCTGCCCGGTGTTCCAGCCAAAATCGCCCGCGCTGTTCGCCACATCGGCGGAATTAGACGCAGCCGAGGCGCAACTCGATCTGGCGGAGCTTGTGGAGCGAGGATTAGAATCGTTAACGCTTGAGCGCTATCGGTATACGGGAGGGAAAGTCGAAGGAGTGCACCCAGTATCTACGGCTATAGCGAAAGGCCGCGCGCGCGCAACTACCCCGTAAGAGCTTTTGAGAAGTAATGCTGCGGCGCCTTCTGGATATCAGCGCCGCTATTTGAGAGCCGGAAGGATTACCAGCGGTTGCCACGATCGCCGCGGTCGCCGCGATCCCCGCCGCGTCCGCCGCCACCACCGTGGCCTCCACGACCGCCCCCACCACCGCCGCGTCCGCCACCAAAGCCACCGCCGCGTCCGCCGCCACCGCCGCGCTCAGCCTGCGGCCGCGCTTCGTTCACAACGAGGTTCCGCCCACCGAAGTTCTGCCCGTTGAGAGAATTAATCGCTTTGTCAGCATCCTCGTCGTTTGTTACTTCCACAAAGGCGAAGCCGCGCGATTGACCCGTAAAACGGTCACGGATCAGATTGACGCCCGAGGGAGTCACGCCGATCTGTGAGAACCACTCCTGAAGCTGTTCTTCCGTCGCGGAAAACGGAAGATTACCGATATAGAGCTTCTTCACCTGCCCACTCCTTCTGCCCGGCACCCAATTGCGAGTCGCGGAGCGCGCCAAAGAGACAGGGACGCTCACGGACGGCCGGTTATTCCATGCTGCCGCGAACGCGGGACTGACACCTTAGCGGTCAGTTGCATGGTCTCGAAAATTAACCCCTTTTGCAACCGGAAAGAGTGGCAAGAGACGATTTAGTGTTCGAAACTCCGGCCGCCGCGATTGACCTAATTCCGCAGCGCGATTGATGATAGCATTCGCCCAATCGGCTCTTTTGAGGCACACATGCGCGGCACGATGATGAATTATCAGTTGACGCTCCCGGCCATGATGGAGCGCGCCGCAAAACTTTTTGCCCGTGTCGAGATTGTCTCCCGGCGTCCCGACCGCTCCACCACGCGCACAAACTACGGACGCGTTCGTCAGCGGGCCCGCCGGCTGGCCTCGGCGCTCACCAAACTCGGCCTTCAGCCCGGTGATCGCGTCGCCTCCATGATGTGGAATCACAGCGGCCACCTCGAAGCCTTCTTCGGCGTGCCTTCCAGCGGCGGAATCCTGCATACCTTGAACCTTCGCCTCCACCCGCACGAGATTGCCGCCATCGCCAGGCACGCCCGCGACAGGTTTCTTCTGATCGACGATGTCCTCCTTCCGACGTACGAGAAATGCCGCGAAAACGTGCCCTTCGAACGGGTGATCGTTGTCCCTTACTGCGGCGAGAAAATTCCCGCTGGTTTCCTGAATTACGAAGACTTCCTCGCATCCGGTAGCGACGATTTCGAGTACCCGACAATGGATGAAAACGACGGCGCGGCCATGTGTTTCACCTCCGGTACCACGGGCATGTCGAAGGGTGTGGTCTATTCCCACCGCGCGATCGTGTTGCATTCCTTCGCCGAGGCCATGACCGATTCGATCGCCATCAGCCACTACGACACCGTCCTTCCCATCGCTCCCATGTTTCACGCCAATGCCTGGGGGATTCCCTACACGTGTGTGATGACGGGCGCGAAACTCATCCTGCCGGGGCCTAATGTCGACCCCGAAAGCGTGCTAGATCTCATGACCCAGGAGCATGTCTCCGTTGCTTGTGGCGTGCCTACGGTGTGGCTCGGCGTCCTCTCCGCACTCGAAAAAAATCCTGGCCGCTGGAAATTCCCTTCGCCCGTGCGCATCCTCTGCGGGGGTACCGCGCCACCGGTTCGCCTGATGCGCGCGCTCGATAAGCACAATCTGAACATCGTGCATCTCTGGGGCATGACCGAGACAACTCCGCTCGCCACGCTCGGCAAACTCAAGTCCCACATGCGCCAGTTTTCCGAAGACGGCCAATATGAAGTGCGGAGCAAGCAGGGGTGGCCCTCGCCGTTCGTGGACCTGCGCGTGATGTGCTCCCCGGAAGACGGCCCAGCGGGGAAAAGTGTCGAGGCCCCGTGGGACGGAGAAACCGTCGGCGAACTGGAAATCCGGGGTCCGTGGATCGCAGGGAGTTATTTCGAGGCGCCCGAGCAGTCCCATCGTTGGACCGAAGACGGGTGGTTCAAGACCGGAGACATGGCCAATATCGACGACGAAGGCATCGTCAAGATTGTAGACCGGGCCAAAGACTTGGTGAAATCCGGCGGCGAATGGATAAGTTCCGTGGACCTCGAAAACATGCTCATGGGTCATCCCGCCGTAAAAGAGGCCGCCGTGGTCGGCATTCCACATCCCAAGTGGCAGGAGCGTCCGCTCGCGGCCGTTGTGCTCAATGATGGCGCCAAGGTGACGCCCGAAGAGCTGCGAGAATTCCTGGGAAATTCCTTCGCGAAATGGCAGCTTCCGGACGCCTTCGTTTTCCTTGAGGCCATTCCTCGCACGTCCGTCGGCAAATTCAAGAAGACCGCCCTGCGAGAACAGTTCGCCAACTGGAATTGGGAAGCGTGAACGCGCGCCCTCGTCACATCCGAGTCACACAAGGTGGGTCACCGGTCAGGTGCGGTAGGAAGCGTTGATCCGCACGTACTCCGCGGTGAAGTCACACGTCCAATAGCGCGCTGCCGCGGTTCCCGCATGCAGATTCATGACAACGTGGACGTGATCCGCCAGCAGGCGGTTGCTAGCGGCGCGCTCGTTGAAGTCGAGCGGCTGGCCGCGCCGCAAAACGGGAATGCCAGCCATGGCGATATCCACGCGCGACGGATCGAACACGACGCCGCTCCGCCCCGCGGCTGCGAAGACGCGCCCCCAGTTGGGGTCACCGCCGGCAAACGCGGTTTTTACCAAAGGTGAAGTGGCGATGGTTTCCGCAATGCGGCGCGCAGCGGCTTCGCTTTTCGCACCGCGCACATCGATTTCGATCACCCGCTGTGCGCCCTCGCCATCGGCCACGATTTGCAACGCAAGCGACCGGCACACCTCTTCAAGCGCTTGCGTGAACTCGCGGTGCGCCTTGCTCCCTTTTTTTATTACCGGCGCTCCAGCAGTGCCATTCGCAAGGACCAGCAAGGTGTCGTTGGTGGATGTGTCGCCATCCACGCTGATGGCGTTGAAGGTGCGTGAGGTAACATCGTGCAGCGTTTTTTGCAGCAGTGAAGGAGCGATGGCCGCGTCCGTCGCCACAAACGCCAGCGTGGTCGCCATGTTCGGGTGAATCATCCCCGCGCCCTTCGCGCACCCGACAAGATGAATGCGTTTCCCGCCCATCCGGACAGTCGCGGCGGCAGTCTTTGGCCGCGTGTCCGTGGTGCAAATGGCGAGAGAAAGTTCGGCAAAGGATCGCGCCGAGTGGCGGCGGTTGCGCGAAAGCTTGGGTAGCGCGCGCAAAATCTTTTCAACCGCCAGCGGTACCCCGATTACTCCCGTGGAACAGACGAAAACTTCCTCGGCCTGGCAACCGAGCCGCCGCGCCGTTTCGAGCACGGTGCGCTGCGCAGCGGCGTGACCTGCCGCGCCGGTGGCGCAATTGGCGTTGCCAGCGTTCACGATGACCGCGCGCATGCGGCCCTTCGACGCGCGAATATGCCGCTTCGAAATCAGGACGGGCGCGGCAACCACGAGGTTCTGTGTGAAAACGGCGGCAGCGGAGGCGGGAACATCGCTCGAGAACAACGCGAGATCGAGCGCGCCGGTTTTTTTCAGGCCGCAGGCGGTGGCGGCAAAGCGAAAGCCGTGCGGGAGCGCCGCTTCGGAGAGTGCGTGCGTCATTCGTGGCAAATTCGCGGCCTTAACGCGATGCTGACGGAAGGGACCTCCGATCCTCCGCAACGAGCGCGAGAGTGTGCAGCTGACTTACGGTTTGCATGCTCATGGTTTGGCTCCTTGTGTGGCGACAGTTTTGTTGAGACGTCTTTCCAAATCGGCGATGGCTGCGCGCACCGCTTCCGGCGCGGTGCCTCCGATGACGACTTTGCTTGCGATAGCGTTTTCGACCGACGGGCCGTCCAAGAAATCTTCTTCGAATAGCGGAGAAATCTTCTTCACATCTTCGAGCGAAAGCTCCGTCCACGCCTTGCCCTGGCGCTCGGCCTCGCGCAGAACTTTTCCGACCAGGTCGTGGGCTTGGCGGAAGGGAACGTCTTTGAGTACGAGATAATCGGCCGCGTCGGTGGCGAACAGAGCCGGATTGGAGGCCGCTGCGCGCAATCGGTCGGCATTAAATTTCGTCGTGGCGAGCGCGCCCATGGCAACGCTCAACATTTCCTCGATTTGGTCGTGGGCCGCGAAGAGCGCCTCTTTATCTTCTTGCAGGTCGCGCTGGTAGCTGCTCGGCAGGCCTTTCAACGTCGTCAGCAAGGCTACGAGCGCGCCCGTGATGCGGCCGGTTTTGCCACGGATGAGCTCCCAGGCGTCGGGATTTTTCTTTTGCGGCATCAGGCTGCTGCCCGTCGAAAATTCGTCGGGCAGGAGGACATAGCCGAACTCTTGCGACGCGAAGAGGACCATGTCTTCGGCGAGTCTCGAAAGGTGCGTGGCGATTCCCGTTAGTGCAAAAAGATAGTCGAGCGCGAAATCGCGGTCACCGACCGCGTCGAGGCTATTCGCGGTAATCCGCAAGAAGTCCAGTTCGCGGGCGATGGCTTGGCGGTCCACGGGAAAGGAACAGCCTGCAAGCGCCCCGGAGCCCATCGGACACGCGTCCGCATTTGCAGCGGCGTGCTCGAGACGGGTTGCGTCTCGCAAAAAAGCTTCGGCGTGCGCGAGTAAAAAATGAGAGAGAAGGATCGACTGTGCGTGCTGCATGTGCGTCATCCCGGCCATCGGAACGCCGAGATTCGCCTTAGCTTGAAGAAGCAATACGTTGAGGAGGGCGGCCAAACTTTTCTTCACTTGCCCGGCGGCGTCGATGACGAACAGGCGGAAATCGGTGGCGACAAGTTCGTTGCGGCTGCGCCCGGTGTGTAGCTTCCATCCCAGCGCACCAAGCTCTTCGACCAGTGCTTTTTCGACGAAATGATGAACGTCTTCCGCGCCAGAAGCGTCGAGCCACGCTTTGTCCGCCTTGGAACGCTCGCCGATGTGGTCGAGCGCAGCATTTATTTGATTTACTTCAGTCTGTTCGAGAAGACCGACACCCTGAAGCGCTCGCGCCCATGCGCGGTCTACCGCCAGCTCGTAAGGGAGCAGGCGGCGATCGAACACAAAAGATCGCTGGAACGCGTCGAATCGTTCATTCGGCGGGCCATCAAACCGCCCGCCCCACAGCTTGTCATCTTTGCGTTCAGCCATTGAAATGTCCCGCCTACTACCACGGAAGGGCGTGGCCCGCCGGGGCGGGCGTGCAAATTCAATTTATTTCTTGCCGCCCTCGGCTTTCGATTTCGGACGCACGGTCACCGGTAGAGCAAAAAGATTGATGAACCCCTCGGCGTCCCTGGGATTGTACCGGCCCATAGTGAAGCTCGCGAGGTCGGTACGATACAGCGAAAACGGAGAAACGCGCTTGGTCACGCTGAGGGTGCCTTTCCACAGACGCAAACCGACAGCGCCGGTGACGCACTGCTGCGAAACGTTGAAAAAACCGTCCAGCGGTTCGCGCAGAGGAGAAAACCACAGTCCGTAGTAGACAAGTTCCGCGTAACGCAGAGAAAGCGCTTGCTGAAAATGCGCCGTCTCGCGGTCGATGGTCAGCGCCTCGAGTTCGCGATGCGCGGCGATCAGGAGCGTACCGCCAGGCGTTTCATACGCGCCGCGGGATTTCATCCCCACGAGGCGGTTTTCGACAATGTCGGCGCGGCCAACGCCATGCTTCGCCGCGATTTCATTCAGCGAATTCAACAGTTCGACCGGGCCGAGTTTCACGCCGTTCACGGAAACGGGCGCGCCTGATTCGAATCCGATTTCGATTTCTTCCGCCTTATCGGGTGCTTTTTCCGGCGAAACGATCCACTGCCACATGGCTTCATTGGGTGCGTTGGCGGGATCCTCGAGCTCGCCGCCTTCATGGCTGAGGTGCCAGATATTGCGGTCGCGGCTGTAAATATTTTTTTTGCTCTGCTCGACCGGAACATGATGCGCTTTGGCGTACGCGATGGCATCCTCGCGCGAGTCGATGTTCCATTCGCGCCACGGCGCAATAATTTGGAGATTCGGCGCAATCGCTTTGTACGCCAGCTCGAAGCGCACCTGGTCGTTGCCTTTGCCAGTGCACCCATGCGCGAGGCCGTCAGCGCCAAGGTTCAGCGCGATTTCCGCCTGGCGTTTCGCGAGCACCGGGCGAGCCATCGAAGTGCCGAGCAAGTAGGTATGCTCGTAGACCGCGCCTGCGCGAAGCGTCGGCCAAATGTAATCGCGAACAAATTCTTTCCGCAAATCCTCGACGTACGCGGCGGATGCTCCCGTGGCCAGCGCTTTTTTCCGCGCGGCTTCCAAATCTTCCTGCTGGCCGACATCGCCGATCATGGCGATCACTTCGCAACCGTAGTTTTCCTTGAGCCAGGGAATAATGATGGAGGTGTCGAGCCCTCCCGAATAAGCCAGGACGACTCTTTTCGGCTTGTTTGCTTCTCGATTCACAACGCCCCTTTTCTGTGCACGCGTGAGGAAGAAATCCCAAGCAATGCAGTCAAGGAAGTGTCCGAACGCGCCGAACCCCTTGCTTACCGTTTTCCGCGCCGTGCCCCAGCAATATGCTGGCATGAATGCTCAATGAAAGAGAGTGAGAAGGATTGCCTTCTGCACGTACATGCGATTTTCCGATTGGTCGAGTACGATCGATTGCGGACCATCGAGAATTTCCGGCGTGACTTCCAGCCCGCGGTGCGCCGGAAGACAGTGCATAAACACGGCGTCCGGCGCCGCCAGCGCCATCAATTCGCGGTTCACCTGATACGGCTGGAAAGCGTCACACCGCACTTTTTCTTCGGCTTCAAAACCCATGCTCGTCCACGAATCGGTGTAAACACCTTGCGCGCCCGCCGCTGCTTCTCGAGGGTCGGTGAAGAGTTCAATCTTCGCGCGAGTTTCGCGCGCCACCCGCTTGGCATCGGCCAGCACTTCAGGCGCAGGCGCGTATTGCGAAGGCGTGGCGATTCGCAAATGCACGCCAAGGCGGGCCGCAAGAAAAATCAGGGAGTGACAAACATTGTTGCCGTCGCCTACGTAGCCGAGCTTGAAGCCGCGCAGCGCGCCGAATTTCTCTTCCAGCGTGAAAAAATCCGCCAGCGCCTGGCAGGGATGAAACTTGTCGGACAGCGCGTTGATGACCGGGATATCCGCGCTCGCGGCCATATCCTCGAGCACGCGCTGCTCGTAGACGCGAGCCACAATCCCGTGCACCCAGCGCTCAAGGTTGCGCGCAACGTCGGCGATCGATTCGCGTTCGCCCAGCCGTGCCTGCGTGTGGTCGAGGAAGACGACGGAGCCGCCCATGCTCTGGATGCCGACTTCGAAGGTGACGCGCGTGCGCAGCGAGGGCTTCTCAAAAATCAGCGCCAGAGATTTGCCGTGCAGCGCGGCGGCGTACCGTCCTGGCCGCGCTTTTACTTCCGCGGAGAGCTGCAGGAGCTCGCGCGATTGCAAGGGATTCCATTCCGATCCAGTGAGCAGATCGTTCGAGAGCAAAAGCGGTGTCGCCAGTGTAGTTGCGGTCATGTTCACCTCGCTGAAGCGTGGGCCGCGCGGGAAGAATTTCCGGATGGCCGGGACCCGGCCGAGGAAAGTCCGCGCGGGGCGGTTGCAAACACTAGATCGAGAGTATGGAGGAATTCGCGCACCTGCGCGCGGGTCACGATGAACGGCGGCAGGAAACGAAGAGTGTAGTCGTGCGTGCAATTCATCAGCAATCCGCGATTCATCGCTTCGGTAACAAACGGCGCCCCTTCGACGGAAAGCTCAACCCCGAGCATCAGGCCTTCGCCGCGAGTTTCACGAATGAAACTGAATTTCTTGGCAAGCCTGGTGAGCCCATTGCGAATTTCCGCTCCACGCGCGCCAATATTTTCGAGGAGTTTTTCGTCCTCGACGGTTTTCAGAAATTCAAGGGCGGTGGCGCAGACCAGCGGCCCGCCTCCGAACGTGGTTCCGTGCATACCTGTAGAAACATGCGCGGAAACTGCTTCGCTAGCGAGAATCGCGCCGAGAGGAAGTCCGGCGGCGAGCGGCTTGGCCACCACCGCGATGTCCGGCTTCGTGACGAATTTCTGATAAGCGAAATAACGGCCGGTGCGGCCCAGGCCGCACTGAATTTCGTCGGCGATGAGCAGGGCGCCGCGCTGACTGGCGAGTGCGCGGGCGCGATTCCAGAAGGCTTCGCTGACGGCGTAAATTCCGCCCTCACCCTGAATCGTTTCCAGGATAAGGGCGCAGACGGTGTCGTCAAATTTCGCCTCGAGATCCGCGACATCGTTGAAATGCACGAACTCCACGCCCGGAACCAAGGGAGCGAAGGGGAGACGGTACTTCTCCGTTGCGGTGACGCTTAGTGCGCCGAATGTCCGGCCATGGAAGGAATTTCCCATGGCGAGGATGCAGTGCTTTTTTGGAACGTCGCCTGGTGCGTCTTGCGCCGCGCGGCCACAAAGACGCGCGAGCTTCAGCGCGCCATCAATAGCTTCGGTGCCGCTGTTGGCAAAGAACACGCGGTCGAGCCCTGACCACTCCGCGAGCTTGCGGGCGAGCGTTCCCTGGTAGGCATTGTGGAAAAGATTCGAAAGATGAATCGCGCGTCCCGCTTCCCGGCGAATCGCGCGGACAATGCGCGGATGCGCGTGGCCGAGTGCATTGACAGCGATTCCGCCGAGAAAATCGAGATACTTCTTACCCGTAGTGTCATAGACGATGCAGCCGCGCCCGTGGGTAAAAACTATAGGCGGCCGTTTATACGTCGGGAGGAGAAATTTTTCAGCGTCGCGTAATCGCGAGTCGGACTTCGGGACGCGCGAAATTGTCGAGCGCTCCTTGCTGCGAACGCGTCGTGAGGAATTTGTGGTCTTCGTCATCATGCCGCTGAAAACGCCGACTTCGCGGCGGAATCTCTTTCCGAGAAGACTCGCGTGCCGCGATTCAAGTGAGGAGTGTCATCCTCGCCGTTCGTTCCGAGATGAGCCGCGCGCCAGAGAGCTTCCGGCGAGGCGCCTCCGAGAATCTGCACGACACGGACGCCGCCTTCGAGAGCGCGCTTTGCGGCTTCGAGTTTCAGCACCATGCCGCCCGTCACGGCGCGCGTTTGCACCATCCGCTCCATCTCTTCAAAGGTAAGCTCGGAGAGGACGCGCTCGCCGTCGAGCACACCCGGGACATCGGTAAGAAAGATCAACTGGTCGGCAGCAAGATATTCCGCGCACGCTGCCGCCATCTGATCGGCATTGATGTTGTAGAGCTCGTTGTCCGTTCCAAGGCCGAGGCAGGAGGCTACAGGCACCAGGCCTTCGCGCCAGAGCGATTCGATGAATGGAGCGTTCAATCCGGTGAGATAGCCGACGAAGCCAAGTCCGCCGGCGACTTCATTGTAAACGAGAGGTTCGGCGCGAAAGCATTGCGCATCAGCGGCGGAAATGCCCACGGCGGGCCGGCCTTCGGCGGAAATTGCAGCGGCCAGCCGCTTGTTGAGCAAGCCGGCAAAAACCATTACCGCAGCGTCTCGCGTTTCGCGGTCGGTGACGCGAAGTCCGGATACGAACTTGCTTTCGAGGCCCATGCGCGCGAGTGTTGAAGTGAAGTGCTTCCCACCGCCGTGGACGACAAGCAGTTCGTGGCCCTCGCGCGCCAGCGTGGCCACCTGACGCGCCAAACCGCGCAACGCGAGCTCATCTTCCAACAAGGCTCCGGCGAATTTAATTACAATTTTCATTGCAGTGCGGTTTGCTCCTCTATCCCCTGCATGTGATTGAAATTTTGCACGGCCTGACCAGCAGCGCCTTTTCCTAGATTGTCCAGGCAAGAGACGACCACCAGGCGGCGGCCCGCCTCGTCCAGGGCAAAGCCGAGATCGCAGAAATTCGTGCGCGCGACGTGCTGCAATTCCGGGAGCGTCCCCGCAGGCCAGATCCTCACCATCGGACGGCCCGCATAAAATTTCCGGTACAGGGCTTCTACGGAATCGGGCGTTTGCGGAGCCGGCAGTGTGACGTAGATCGTCGAGAGAATTCCGCGAGCGAGCGGCAGAAGATGTGTGGTGAAGACGACTTGGTCTTCGCGCAGGCCGGTGTGCTCTAGGATCTCCGGTGTGTGGCGATGAGAAAAGAGGTTGTAGGCTTTGAAATTTTCGTCCAGCTCGACAAACTGCAGGTCGCGCCGGGGCTCTTTGCCCGCGCCGCTTGCTCCGGACTTGCAATCGCAAACCACACCATTCTCTCCGGTAAGCAAACCTGCCTCCGCCAACGGGCGCAAAGCGAGAATGACGCTGGTTGCATAACAGCCGGGGTTGGCGACCAGGCGCGCACCGGCAATCTCTTTTGCATAGAGCTCCGTGAGGCCGTATACCGCGTCACTCAGAGAGTCCGCGGAAGGCGCAGGCAGCTTGTACCAGGAGGTGAACGTCTCCGCGTCGCGGAAACGAAATGCGCCACTCAGATCCACAACCCGCAGGCCGGCTTCCAGCAGCGCGGGTACGAGTTCCGCAGAAAGCTCGTGGGGAGTCGCGAGAAAAGCAGTCGCGGCTTTGCTGGCGGTGATGACTTCGAGAGAGAGCGCCTGAACGGGAGCATCTCCCCGGCCGCGAAGCTGAGGAAAGATCTGGGAGAGGCATTTCGTCCCATTGTCCTCGCGAATGTAAAAAACGGGAGCTTCGACCGCGGGATGGCGCAAGAGAATCCTGGCCAGCTCAAGACCCGCGTAGCCGGTGACGCCCACGACCGCGATGTGGCCGGAGAGCCTCATTTCACGAACGCTTCGATCTTCTTCTGGAGCGCCTCGCGCGATTTTTTGTTCGGAGTGATGATCAGGACGGTGTCATCGCCGGCGATGGTTCCGGCAATTTCCGGAAACTTCGCGCCGTCCACGGCCGCGGCGAGCGGCTGGGCGCCGCTGGGCGGTGTTTTTAACACCAGCAGATTCTCCGCGGGACGAATGTCCAGCAGGAATTCGCTCAGGGCGCGCGTGAGCGGCGGAAGCGGAGCGGATTCTTCCGGAAGGGCGGCGGCATACTTGTAGCCTTCGGGGGTCTTAACGAGCTTGAGCTCCTGGAGGTCGCGGGAGAGCGTGGCCTGGGTGACGCGGAGCCTCTGTTGGGCGAGCTGCTGGCGCAGCTCCTCCTGATTGGCGATGCGGGCGCCGGTGATAAGCCGGAGGATCTGGCCGTGGCGAAATGTTTTTGCGGTCGGCATGGATCTGCATACAATATGCATTCGACTGTATTTTTATACAGCAGCGGAGGTCGGGTGTCAAATGATTTTTAGGAAATTTTTTTGCGGGAGTTGCGCAATTCCCGGACCAAGACGGCTATCATGGTCATGCAGGATTCGCCGCACCCGGCCAAGCGCCTACTGGATTTTTTACCGTCAGATATTGATACTTATCAACGTGCGCTGATTGTCCCCTATGCCCACACCGTGCCAGATTTCGGGTTGCAAGAACGAGGCGCCGCCGGCCCTCACGGAGCAAAAGCTCTGCGTTCTGCATTTCACGCTATCCCTGGAAGCAAGTTGCGCCGAGATGCGCCGCGAAACGGCGCTGGGGAACGCGCCGCATGAACGGCAAAGGGAAATCATGCGCTTCATCACCGAGCACGGCGAGCGGCTTGCGAGGGTCGCCACCAGCGGCCTGCACCTGACCGATGATCTGAAAGCGCGCATCCTGAGCACGTTTCTGACGTTGATGAACTTGCGCGAAAACCTGGACCGCGCCAACATGCGCAGCTCGTTCGGGCGATCGGGACAGCACCGCTGAGTGGCGCGCCGTTTGCCGGCTAGCAAAGATTTATTCCTGTCCTCGCCTCACCACTTACCTTCGCTCATTCTCATTTGATGGATGCAAGCTAACTATCGCGAGGGCGAGGCTTCACTCCCGCCCAGAAACAAAGCGCTTATGCGCCGATGTACCGGGCGTAAAGCGAGCGGGCCACGGCGGGATCTTTGCTGCCTTTGAGAATTGCCCGTCCGTCGGCGAAGACGGTCATCTCGTAGGGCGGAACGCGGAAGCGGATAAGGAATTCGTTGTGGCGCACGTCAGAAATCGTGGAGGTGAGGCGGGCGCGCAATGCAGCTAGATCGAGAACCCGGTTGCGTTCATGGATCTGCACGGAGTCGCGGCCGCACATGGTAATGTGCGGCTGTGCTTCCCCCTCGAGATACGTGAATTCACGGCGGGCACAAACACGGCACTCCGGGTTGCGGGCGACATGAAGTGACTGGAAGCGTCCGGTCCATACGTCGCAAGAGATTAGGCGGCCGTGCAGGGCTTCTTCACGCCCGGCGAGAATCTTCATGGCTTCCGCAGCTTCGAGCGAAGCGATGAGATTGACAATCGGGCCGAGGACGCCGATGGTGTCGCAGGTTTCGTCCAGGCCCTGCATGACCCCGCCGGATTCGAGAAGGCAGGCCAGGCAGGGTGTAACGCCCGGGCGAATCGTCAAAGTGATGCCGTAACTCGCGACGGCGGCGGCGTAAATCCACGGCCGGCCATGCTTCACGGCAAAGTCATTGATGACGAAGCGCGTTTCAAAATTGTCGGTGCCGTCGAGGAGGAGGTCAAACCCCGCGAGCAACTCTTCGGCGGTGTTCGGGGTTAGATCAGAGACAACTCCGTTCACGGAGACGACGGAATTGATGGAGCGCAGCTTGCGTTCGGCGGCGACAGCCTTCGGAAGAGCATCGCGAGCATCGGCCTCGTCGAAGAGGGTTTGGCGCTGAAGATTCGAAGGCTCGACGAAGTCGCGGTCGATGATGCAGAGGCGGCCGACGCCTGCGCGCACCAGGAGATTGGCGACGGCCGCACCGATGGCGCCGCAGCCTACGATCGCGGCGCTTGTCTGCGACAAGCGAGCCTGGCCTTCTTCGCCGATACCCGCGAAAAGGATTTGGCGCGAGTATTTTTCACGGAGGAAATCGTTCACATGCTATGCGGCCCGGGCAACACTCTGGGTGTCCTTTCCATCATTCATCATAGCGCCAATGGGTGCGAGCCGGGCAACGCCGCTGTGCTAACCTTCAAATGAGCGAATGGACGCATGAAAGCGGGCCGTGCTAATGCAATTGGAAGTATCGTCGTGTCCGTGCTCCTCACGGGAGCGGCGCAGACGCGCGCGCAGGCGACGCAAGAACCCCCGGCCAGCGAGATGCCGGCCGCTAGTGTGCCAAAAGATGATGCCCCGGTCGTTGAGATCCGGATCGTCGCCGAAGACGGTACCGTTCTTTCGAAATCGCCGTCCGGCTTGCCTACAGAAATCGGCAAGCCCCTGGACCGCACAAAAGTCCGCGAGAGTTTGCATCTGCTTTACCGCACCGGCGATTACGCGGACCTCCGCGCGGTAGCAGTGCAGGTTTCGGCCGGCGTGCGGCTTGATTTCATCGCGCAAGAAAATCTCTTCTTCAATCGGGTGCTAATACGCGGCTTGACCGCGCCGCCTTCCGATGCTTCGGCGGCGGCATCGATGCAACTGGCGCTTGGCCAAGTGTACCGCCGAGCCAGTTTAGACGAAGCGCTGGAGCGGCTTCGGGAAACTCTGCGCGAAGAAGGCCTCTACACCGCGCAGGTTTCCGCGGAAACCGCGCCTTATCCTGCCACTCATCAGATGGACATCATCGTCCACGTGATGCCCGGACCGCGCGCGAGGGTCGCGGAAATTCAGCTCCGGAACCAGACGGAGTTTAGCGACACGGAAATTCTCTCCCGGCTAAAAATGAAGACCGGTACCCCGGTGACTTCGGGACACGTGACAAACGGAACGGGCCGCATTCGAAAGCTCCTGGTGAAAAAAGGACACCTCAGCGCGCGGGCGTCCGTGCGCCGCGGTGAATACGATGCGGCGAGAAACAGCGTGCCATTGCAGCTCGAGGTAACCGAAGGTCCGCTCGTGCAGGTCGCCGTAGTGGGAGCGAAATTTTCCAGCCGCGAGCTCAAGAGACTTGTGCCCATCTATCAAGAAGGGGCCGTGGACGCCGATCTCTTGGAAGAAGGCAAACGCAATCTCAGCGAGTGGCTACAGCGCGCGAACTACTTCGATGCGGAAGTCGACTATTCGACGGAGACACGCGAGGTGAAGGGTTCTCCGAACAAAACGCGTGGTACGGAACAGATTATTACCTACCGCGTCGAGCGAGGAGACCGCCACAAACTCGTAGGAATTGACATCACCGGCAATCGCTATTTTGATTCGGAGCTCCTGCGGAGCCGGCTCCAGATTTTCGGCGGGGCCTTGGGTTCGCGCGGGCGATTCAGCCGCCGGCTCGCTGATTTCGACGCGCAGTCCATGCGCGGCCTGTATCTCGCGAACGGATTCCTCGACGCCAAGGTGGAAGCGCAGATCCTCGATAATTACCAGGGCAAAGAGGGCAACGTGTACATCCGCTTCGTGGTACAGGAGGGCAAGCAGACGCGGGTAGCCTCGCTGACAATTGATGGCAACCATGCTTTCAAGGAGGAGGAACTCCTCGGGGTAATCGGCTCGACTCCCGGCCAGCCGTATTCCGATTTCAACGTCACGAATGACCGTGACAACATCCTGGCGCTTTATTTCAACCAAGGCTTTCCGGAGGCGCACTTTACCGCTACCGCGGCGCAGGTTGTGCAAGAGAAGCCGGAGAAAACGGACACCACGTCCGCCAACGGTTCCCCAAAGGAACAGGCGCTGAAAAAAGAAAAGCAGAGTTCCGGCGCGATCGAACAAACCGCACCTGTCGGGCTCGTCTATCGCATCGAAGAAGGACCGCAGACGCGCGTGCGGCGCATCCTGCTGACAGGTTACAATCGCACGCGCCCTGGCGTGATTCGCCGCGAAGTGCGCGTGAAGCCCAACGAACCGCTGCGCGAGGGCGAAGTGGTGGAATCCCAGCGGCGGCTTTATAACCTCGGGATATTCAACCGCATCACCATCGAGCCGCAGAATCCCGCAGGAAGCGATCCCGACAAAGACCTCGTGGTGCTCGTCGAGGAAGCCAAGCGCTACACGATGGCTTATGGCGGCGGCTTCGAAGTCCAGCGGCTCGCCAGCACGACCAATCCCACGGCCGGTGAAGTGCGGGCGGCGCCGCGCGGAATTTTTGAAATTACGAAGAACAACTTGACTGGGCGGGCCGATTCGCTTTCGCTGAAATTGCGCGGCAGCACGTTGCAGGGCCGCGCCTTGCTCGGATATTCCGTCCCCGACACGTTTGGAGATCCTCATTTGAGCTTTCAGGCCACGGCGTTCGTCGAGAAATCGCAGGACATCAACACGTTCACGGTTACGCGCTACGAAGGTTCGGTGCAAATGACGGACGAGCGCACACGGCTCACCTCGCTACTCTTCCGCTACACCTTTCGCAAGGTCATCGTTACGAATTTGAATATTCCTGCGGACGAAATCCCCCTGTTCAATCAGCCGACGCTGGTGTCGCTTGTCGGCATGACCTGGATTCGCGATGGCCGCGACAATCCCGCCGATCCGGCCAAAGGCAGCTTTAACAGCGCGGACATCAGCCTGGCCGACACGCGCGTCGGCTCCAGCGCAAATTTCATGCGCTTTTTCTATCAGAATTCGAGCTACCATCCGATCAAAAGAAGATTCAACTTCGCGCGCTCCCTGCGTTTCGGCATTTTGCAGCCCTACGGAGACACGGTCTCGTTGACCTTTCCCGCTCCGACTACTCTTCCGCTCCCGACAGTCATCCCCTTGCCGGAACGTTTCTTCGCCGGCGGCGGTACTTCGCTGCGAGGCTTTGCGCTCAACCAGGCGGGCCCCCGCGATACCGAGACGGGATTCCCCGTGGGTGGCCAGGCGCTGCTTATTTTCAATCAGGAATTCCGTTTCCCGATGTACCTCCCGTTCGTTGGCTCGCGACTCGGCGGCGCGTTTTTCTACGACGGCGGCAACACTTTCAGCCGGTTGAGCCGGATATCGTTTCGCGCAACCCTGCCAAGGCCGACGTTTGTTTCGAATCCCAATCCGGCTGCTCCTGGCGGGCCGCCTCTGACAACCTGCTTAACCAATTGCACAAACGAGCTCAACTACTTCGCGCACACAGTCGGCTTCGGTTTGCGATACGCTACTCCCGTAGGCCCGATTCGTGTGGACCTCGGCTACCAGATTAACCGGCCGTTTTTCGTGGTGCCGTGCGTGAACGCCACAACCGCAACGGCCACGCCGTCGAATTGCTTTAAAGGCACGCAGCTTCCGCGGCTGCAAATCTTCTTCAACTTGGGGTCCTCGTTCTGATGCGCACCCGGATGATCTGCGTCCTCCTCGCCGTGCCTGTGGCTGTTTATGAACCGGCCGCAGCCGCTCCTGCTCTCGCTCAGGAGGTGGTCGACCGGATTGCCGCACGAATCGAGAACGACGTGATTCTCTTGAGTGAAGTTCGAGAACTTGGCCGATATCAGCAATTCCTCGACGGCAAATCGGAAACGGAGGACCAACTGCTCGACCGCCTGATCGATCAGTGGATCGTGCGTACGGAAGCGGAAGCTTCGCATTTTCCGCAGCCTTCGGAAGAAGACATCGACCGCGGCGTGGAGCGGGTGCAAAAATCCTTCGCCTCCCCTGAGGAATCTGAATCGCGGAAAAAAGAGTGCGGACTGGGCGATGCCGAAGTGCGGCACATGGTCGCCGCACAACTCTACTTGAGCAACTACCTGGATTCGAGGTTTCGTCCTTCGGTGCAGGTAGACGCGAAAGCAATCGAGGATTTTTATCAACATGCACTGGTGCCGAAAGCGAAGGAGCGGGGCCAGGCGCCGCCCTCGCTCGATGAGGCCCGCGATCTCATCCAGGAGGCTTTGGTTCAGAACGGCATTACCGAGCAGGCGGACCGCTGGCTGAAGGAAAGCCGCGGGCGGCTGCACATCGAGAAACTTCTCGCCGCGGGGCAAAAATGACGGGCGAAACACGCCGCCGCAAATGGCGATGGCTGCGCCATGTGGCCTGGGTGCTCGGCGCGAAAATTTTTCTGATCGTCGCGGGCCTGACGATTTTCTTCGGTAGTGGGTTGGGAAATCCCATTCTCCAGCGCTACATCGTTCGCCGCATTGCAACGGCGACCGGGGGAAAAGTCGAGCTAAAGAGCCTTTCCGTGCACTGGCTGTCTATGCGCGCGACTCTCAAAGGCCTGACCATTCACGGCCGAGAGCCCGCCGGGACCGAGCCGCTCTTTACCGCCGAGGAAATTCAAGCGGGACTCCGCGTCGATTCGTTCTGGGGCCGAAAGGTTTCTCTAAAGGACGTTTTGGTCAAAGAACCCCACGTTCATATCCGGGTCGAGAAGAACGGCACGTCAAATCTTCCAACCCCGGCTCGCTCGCCCTCGGGAAGCAGGCCGCTTCGCGAAACGCTCCTCAATTTGCATCTTCACGGTGTGAAACTCGAAAACGGATGGATTCTCTACAACGATGTGAAGTCTCCCCTGGCCGTGGAAGGTGGAGATCTGAGTTTCAGCCTCGATGCGAGCGGTACACCCGAGCGCCCACTTTACTTGGGAACGATCGATTGGCAGGAGGTACACCTTGCCGCTCGGCGTTACCTGCCGGTGACCGCCGGCGTTTCCGCAAAGTTCACGCTTTGGCGGGACGGATTCACGCTCGAACAGGGAGTTATCAGCGCGGGGCGCTCGCGCATCGACGCTCAAGGGGAAATGTCCAGCTTCACCGATCCTCAATGGACGTTCCGTTATCGCGGCTGGCTGAATCTTTTGGACATTCGCGAAACGTTCCGCTCTCCGTTGACACCCACCGGCCGCGTCGATGTGCGCGGCGAAGGCGGATTTGCCGGCGGCCAGTTGCGCGGCACGGGCGAATATTTCGGCCACGACATCGCGCTGAGCTATGAAATTTTTCGCGCCACTGGACTCACCAGCCGCGGCACTTACCACATGGATAGCCGGGGGCTCGAAGTGCCGGACTTTTCCGCGCAGGCTTTCGGCGGAGAAGTGAAAGGAAAAGTCACGCTTCGGTTTGACGGGCTGCAGTTTCGCGCCGTCACGCACGTTCAGGACATGCATCTGGCGTCCGGGCTGCCGGACCTGGAACGCCGCGATTTCCCTGTGGACGAGCTGCACTGGGACGCGCTTATTTCGGCCGATACCGTTGAAACGTGGACCGGCGCTTTTTCACACTTTGAAATTACCGGGCAGTCTGACTGGTCCGAGCCTGACGCGCCCGCGTGGGGCCACATCCCGGTCAACGCCTACTGGGAGTTTCGCTACCGTTATGATCAACGCACTCTGAACGTGGAGTCCGCGGAATTCGATACGCCTTCGTCACGCATAACGATTTCGGGAGTGCTTGCGCCGCGGAATTCCCTCCTCGACCTGAAGTTCGATACCGGCGCTCTCGAAGCCTATAACGATTTTATCCACGCGGTTGCGGGCGACCCTCCGGACTCGGTCGAAGGAGCCAGACGTGTCGCCGGCAGCGTGCGGTGGGAAGGCAAAATCACCGGTCCCGGAGGCGCACCGACCTTCACGGGCCACGCCCGCGGGGAGCGTGTGGGTTACGACGGCCTGTCCTTCGACTCCTTGGACGGCGACGTTACCTACTCCCCGGCGGAGTTTACCTTGTCGCGCGGGCATTTGCGCCGCTCTGGAATGGAGACGGATCTCGAAGGCACGCTGGCGCTGACGCGCTGGAGCTTTCTGCCGGTCAATGTGTGGTCGGCTGACGCCAACTTTGAAAAGATCCCTATCGAGAGTGTGCAGCCCCTCGTGGGGTCGTCGTATCCCGCCAGCGGGCTGCTTACGGGTCAATTTCACGGCAGGGGTACCCGCCAGGCGCCAGCAGTCACAGGTCTTTTCGATCTCGCCGATGCGAGGGTTTATGGAGTTTCGTTCAATCGTTTGCGCGGCCAGCTAAGTTTGTTGCCAGGCGAAGTGAGAATCGCCAATGCGGAACTCCGCATCTTCGAGCCCGGCAAGGAGAGCGGCCGCGGCGCGGGCATAGTCACCGGTTCCGCAGGGTACCGCTTCGCTGATCGCACAATTTCCCTGGATCTCGTCGGGGCGGCTTTACCACTCGAGAATTTTGAAAAGCTGCAGTCGCCGCGCATTCCGGTCGGCGGGCAGGTGAGCTTCCGGTTGAAGGCCAATGGGCCGGCAATTACGCCCATCGCGGAGGGGACCTTCCGGGTGGTCGATCTTCGCGTGGGCCAGGAAGTGATCGGCAGCTTCGACGGAGGGCTGATCTCGGACGGTCAGGTCGCCAAGCTCGACCTTGGCTCGGCAATGAGTACAGGAGTCATTTCGGGTGGATACACGCTCGGACTCGCCGATCCATATCCCATCCACGGCAAAGTTTCGATCACTAATATTGACCTCGATCCCTATTTGCTTACGGTTTTGCACTTGGCCGAACTGACCGGTCACGGCCGGGCGGATGGGGAGATCGCCGTCGATGGGGCACTGAAGCAACCCGAGAGAATTGTTCTCGACGCCAAATTCTCGCGTCTTCTGATGAGTTATGCGGGCGTGCAGCTTGAAAATGTCGGACCCGTGCATTTGCGTTCTTCGCGCGACGAGCTGCAGATCGATCCGGCAACGCTTCGTGGCTCCGATACGAATATCCAAGTCGAAGGAGCGGTGCAATTTTCCGGGCGCCGCGCGGTCAACCTGAAATTGAACGGCGCGCTTGATCTTCGGCTCTTGAACGCAAACGTGCCTGCCCTGGACGCCCGCGGAACCGCTCAGATTAACGCCGCGTTCGAAGGCACGCTCGACCGGCCGCGCGTCACCGGGCGTGTGCACATCGAGAACGCTTCGGCGCGCGTGGCAGAATTCCCCACAGGTCTCAGCGCCATCAAGGGTGACCTCATCTTCGACGCCACGCGGCTCTTCTTTGACAACGTCACTGCCGAAGCCGGCGGGGGAACGTTGCGGCTCAGCGGAGGCGTCAGCTATCTGGAACGCCCTCTGCGCTACGACATTACCGCACGGACCGATCGCACTCGTATTCGCTATCCCGAAGGCATGAGCTGGCTAGTTGCAGGGGCCTTGCGGCTTACGGGCACTCCCAACGCAGCCGTTCTTTCTGGGCGCGTGTCCATCGACCGCGTCACTCTTACTCAGGGTCTCGAAGTGGCTGGAATGCTCGTCTCCGCCAAGGAAGGCATCAGCGGCCCTGCGACGAGTTCATCTTTCCTGCGGAATCTGCAATTCGACGTGGAAGCGGTTTCCACGCCGGGTGCGCGTATGGAGTGGCCCGGCGCACAGTTCGAGGCGGAAGCGAATCTGCGCGTCCGGGGTACCTGGGAACATCCCATCATTCTCGGACACATCCACATTCTGTCTGGTGATCTGTCCTTCCATGGCAACCGCTATCGCGTGGCGCGCGGCGATTTGAATTTTGCAAATCCCTTCCGCCTCGATCCGGTCGTGAACGTGGAGGCTTCGACCACCATCCAGCAGTACGAGATCACACTCAACTTCAACGGGCCCGCCAGCAAACTTACCCTGGCTTACCGCTCGGATCCGCCGCTCCCCGCGAACGATATCGTCACCCTCCTCGCTCTGGGCCAGACCAGCTCGGAATCCGAAGTGCGCAGCGGAGGCACGGGATCTTCGCAGAGTGCAACGAGCGGAGCTTCCGCGATATTGTCGGAAGCGGTTTCCAGCCAGTTGGGGGGGCGGCTGGAAAAATTATTTGGGATTACGCGCTTCCGTGTCGACCCTGGGCTTGCAGGCGTTGGCTCGACGGGCTCGGAACAGAACGCCGCCGCGCGAATCACGGTGGAACAGCAAGTCACGCGGGATTTGACCATCACGTACGTTTCGAACGTGAGCTCCACGCAACAGCAGGTGATTCAGGTGGAGTACAACGTGAACCGCAACGTTTCCGTCGTGGCGCTCCGCGACCAGAACGGAACCTTTGGCATCGACATCAAGATCAAGAAGCGTTTCGAATAGCCGCCCCGAAGTCTGAGCACGGCTGACATCGCCATGATTTCAGTCATTGCCGAACGAGAGATACTAGCGGAGTTCAAGGATTCTTCGGGTCCTCATTGGAATCGCTCACGAATTCGGGGTACTCAGTTTTCAGCTCGTCCATGGTTTCCTGCGCGGCCTTTTGTTCGAGTTCCGCGCCTCGTTCGCGCGATTCCTGCAAAACGAGTGGGAGAGCCTTGAGCGTGCGCTCCCCGAGAGGCGAACGATAGAAAGCCAGAAGTCCCTTGAGATCATCCGCGGAGATGTGCTTGTCGTAAATGGGGATCGTTAATTCCGTCAGTGCTTGCGGGTTGAACTTTTTCTGAAAGCGCTCAAGGTAGTCGTTCACGAATCGCTTCGAACGCTCGTTTTGCGGGAGCGATTCCGCGAAGCTGGCGCGTACCTGCTCCAGGAAGTCCTTCTGCATTTGCTCGCCAAGCTTGGCCGAGCCCGTGATTTCGAGCAAGGCCCGGATGTCGGCTTCCTTCGCGGGATCGATGGACTGGGCCGCCGCTCCGCTCACATCGGAGGATTGTTTCTTTTCTCTTGCGCTCACTCTGGCTGCAGGTGACTGCGCCACAACGATTACGGCGCACGTGAAGAGCGCGCACCCGGCGTAAAGTCCTCTCATGTCATCTGCTCCTCTTGAGCCGCCTTGGCAATCTTCGCAAGAGCGAGAATTAGCTCCGGCTCCGCTTGCCCTTCATTCCCTTGCACACCGAACGCCATCAGGATCAAGGCTGGCCCCGGTAATGTCCGGGAATCCCCGCTAATCATCAATAGGATGCAAAAAGGTACGAATGGTTTGCTGAAGGTCGGGAGTGTGAAGACTTGTAAAGGTTCGCTTCCGCGTTACAGCTACTGCGGATCCTGCTGTTGTTGCGGAGTCTGCTGCGCTTGGCCCGGTCGTCCTTGACCACCTTGCCCATTCTTGCGCTGGCCGAAGCCCAGGCGCGCTGATTGCCCGATTTCGGGATTCTGCGCGCGCAGCGTCTGCAAGGCTTCTTTCGCGGCGCGGTTGCTGTTGGTGCGGCTGGCCGCCTGGATTTCGCGAATGACCTTCGGCATTTCCGCGGCGAATTTCTGCCCGAGCGGTGACCCGTAGAATTGCAACAGGCCCTTGACGTCGTCTTCCGAGAAGTGCTTGTCGTAAATGACGACGAGCTGATTGCTCATCTGATTCTGGTCCAAATTCTTCTGATAGGCGGCGAGGAAGGCGTTCACGAACGCTTCGCCCTTGTCGGTATTGGGCACGCTTTGCTGGAGTCTCTCCCGGAATTGGTCGGCGGCATTGTTCGCACCATCCTGGACCTGGTCTTTTGCGCCCACCAGTTCGAGAAGGGAACGAATATCAGCATCCTTCACCGGGTCGATGGGTTTCGCGGGAGTTGCGGCGGAACTGTCCTGCGCCGGGGCATCCGAATGCTGGGCAGCTTGCGCGGAATTCTGGGTCGCTCCCTGAATCGCCACTAGGAAGGTGCCTACGTAAATGATAATCAGCGCAAGAATTGCTTTCATGACTTCCCTCGCGGCGGCTTGTTTCCACTCTCTGCGCCACATCTGCGATTGTAGAAAACGCTGCATATACAGGGTGGCCGCCGAAGTACAGTCGTGCCCGGTGCGACACTGTCCCGTCGTTCAGGGGCTTCAAAACCGGGTGATGCCTTTCTGGTACGATGCTCGGCCATGACGGAAATCGCAGTCTCGCGCAGTACGCCTGCCAGCGCTCCCGAAGGCCAAGCCGTTCTCGACCGCGAGGCCGGACTCCACCGGAACTTGACCCCGCGGCAGCTCTCCATGATCGCCATTGGGGGAGCGATTGGCACCGGCCTTTTCTTGGGCAGCGCCATTTCTGTGAAGCTGGCAGGACCCGCGGTGATTCTCAGCTACGCTGGCGCCGCGGCTATCGCTCTCTGCGTTATGTGGGCGTTGGGAGAGATGACTGTCGCGCATCCCGTGGCCGGATCGTTTGGCGTGCACGCTGAGCTGTACGTGCATCCCTGGGCGGGCTTTGCGATGCGGTATTCCTACTGGCTCGCGCAGATGATTGCCATCGGCAGTGAGATGATTGCCGCCTCCATCTACTGCCGGCACTGGTTTCCGAGCGTTCCCGCGTGGATGTGGATCGCGGGTTTTTCCACGGCTCTCGTTTACGTGAACGCACGCAGCGTGGGAAGCTTTGGCGCGTTCGAATACTGGTTTGCGATGCTCAAGGTCATCACTATCGTTCTTTTTCTGATTCTCGGTGCGGCGCTGTTGCTCGGCATCGGGTTTCCGCGCATCGGCGCGGTGAATTACGCGGCGCAGGGCAGCTTTCTGCCGAACGGCTGGACTGGAGTGGGCTTGGGAATCGCCATGGCGGTGTTTAGTTACTTGGGTCTTGAAATTGTCGCTGTCACCTCTGGTGAAGCAAAGGATCCCGCGACGGCTTTGCCGTGTGCTATGCGCTGGACGCTCGCGCGCCTGGGCATTTTCTACATCGGCGGTCTGGCCGTGGTTGTGGGTGTCGTGCCGTGGAGGCAAGTGGGTCTGGGGGAAAGCCCGTTCGTTCGCGTGTTCGAAACTGCGGGCATCCCCGCGGCAGCCGGAGTGATGAATTTCGTAGTGCTCACGGCGGCTCTTTCCAGCGTCAACTGCAATCTGTATCTCACGTCGCGGATGCTGTTTTCGTTGGCGCGCGGCGGCTACGCACCTCCGCTGCTCGGTAGCTTGAGCAAACGCGGCACTCCGGTCGCGGCGCTTCTTGTCTCCAGTGCAGGGATGGTTGCCGCTCTTGCGTTGGACCATTGGTTTCATGAGACTGCCTACCTCTATATGCTCGGTGCGGCATTTTTTGGCGGGATTTTTGTCTGGCTGATGATCTTCGTGACGCACCTCGCGTTTCGTCGCCGCACGGCAAATTGGCCTCAGCCCCCGATGCGTTTTGCACCACTCGGCCCGTGGAGTTCGCTCTTTGGCCTAGGCGCACTCACCGCGGTGCTGATTTCCACGTGGTGGGTCCCCGGCCTCCGAATCACCCTCACCGCCGGTGTCCCCTGGCTCGCATTCATTTCCTTGTGTTACTTTGTCAGGAGGGTAGCCAAATCGAACCCGCCCGTGAATGGAGTTTCGGTCAATGGATGAGTTGCTTAAGTGGCGCGGCGAATTTCCCATCCTGGGGCGCACCACGTACATGATCAGCAATTCGCTCGGCGCCATGCCTCGCGGCGTCTACGACAGCCTGCGCGGTTATGCCGATTCCTGGGCCGAGCGCGGCGTGCGCGCGTGGGAAGAGGGCTGGTGGGAGATTGCCGTCGGCGTGGGCGACAAGATCGCTCCCCTCCTGGGAGCCGGCCACGGAGAGATATCCCTGCACCAGAATGTGACCATCACGCAGGCGGTCATTACCTCTTGCTTCGATTTTCGCGGTCCGCGCAACAAAGTCGTCATGGTCGATCTCGAGTTTCCCTCGATTCAATATTTTTACCACGAGCAGCGCCGGCTGGGCGCGCGCGTCGAGGTTGTTCCTTGTCCCGATCCCGTGCGCTTCGACCTCGAAAAATTTCTCTCCGCCATTGACGAGACGACACTTCTCGTCCCCATCTCGCATGTCCTTTTTCGCAGCTCCTTCATCGTGGATGCAAAGGCCATCATCGAGCGCGCCCATCGCGTCGGCGCGCACGTCATCCTCGACACCTTCCAAGCGGCCGGCACCATTCCCATCGACGTTCGACGGCTTGGCGCCGATTTCTGCGTGGGCGGAGTCCTCAAATGGCTCTGCGGCGGCCCCGGCGTCGCTTATCTCTACGTCCGCGAAGACTTGCGCGCGAAGCTGAGTCCAGCGCTCACCGGCTGGATCGCCCACCGCCGCCCGTTCGCCTTTGAACCCGGCGCCATCGACCCCCGCGCCGATTCTTTTCGCTATTTGAATGGCACCCCACACATTCCCGCAATCTACGCCTGCCAGCCGGGACTCGACATCCTGAATCAGGTCGGCATCGCGGCGATTCGCGAAAAATCCATTCGCATGACCGCGCGCCTTATGGAAGGCGCGAAGGGTCGCGGCTGGCGCGTGATCACCCCGGAAAATCCCGCCGAGCGCGCGGGAACCGTTTCCGTCGATTGTCCGCACGCCTACGAAGTCTGCCGTGAACTCCTGGCGCGCGAGGTTCTTGTCGATTACCGACCCAAAGCAGGCGTTCGCCTCTCGCCTCATTTTTACAATCGGGAAGAGGAATGCGATTTCGCCCTTGCCCAGATGGAAGAAATTCTCAGCACCCACGCCTGGGAGAAACACACCGCTGCCGCGGTGCCGGCCTAAAAAATGGACCGCTCTCGCTCACTCCCGGGAAAAACGAAGTCCAGCGCTCCCGGCCGCTCTACGAACGATGACCCTGCCGAATTTCTCTCCGCCCGCCTGGCTATGGTCGAAGCGCAGCTTCGCCGTCGTGGAATCACCGACAAACGTGTCCTCGACGCCATGGCCGCTGTTCTGCGACACGAATTTGTTCCATTCGAACTGCGCCCCCGAGCTTATGAGGACGCACCTCTTCCCATCGGCGAGGGCCAGACAATCTCGCAGCCCTACATTGTTGCTGCGATGACCGCGGCGCTGCGTCTCTCCGGCTCGGAGAAAGTATTGGAAATCGGCACCGGGTGTGGCTACCAGGCGGCCATACTCTCGCTCCTTGCGAAGCAGGTTTTTACCGTCGAATGCCGCGCTTCGCTGGCCACTTCCGCGGCGGATCGTCTCGCGCGACTCGGCTATGCAAACGTCCATGTTCACTGCGGCGATGGCACGCTCGGCTTGCCCGACTTGGCGCCCTTCGATGCGATCCTGGTTGCAGCGGCCGCGCCATCCGTGCCGCCGCCGTTCCAGGCGCAACTCAACGAAGGCGGGCGGCTTATTCTTCCGGTGGGCGATGAGGAACTCCAGGAACTGCAATTCATCGAGCGGCGCGGCGGCGCGTTTCACACTCGCGCGCTCGAAGGTTGCCGCTTCGTCCCGCTGATAGGCTGCCACGGCTGGAAAGACTCGCCGCTGCGATGAGCTCTGGTTTGCCCGAGCTCACGATAATCATCCCCGCTTACAACGAAGAGCTTCGCCTTCCCGCCACTCTCGAACACATCGCCGCCTATGTGCGCGCCTCCGGACGCGAAACGGAAATCCTCGTCGTGGATGATGGTTCGAATGATCGCACCGCCGGGGTTGCCGAGACGTTCCGCAATAAATTCCCGGCACTCCGCTTGCTTTCGAACGGCGTGAATCGCGGCAAGGGGTACAGTGTGCGCCACGGCATGCTCGAAGCGCGCGGCCGCCTCGTGCTTTTCACCGACGCCGATCTCTCGGCTCCAATCGAAGAAGCGGACAAGCTTCTCGACGCGCTCGAGACGCACGACGTCGCCATTGGTTCCCGCGCGCTCGACCGTCGGCTCATCTTCGAACGCCAATCGCGTTTCCGGGAATTCGCTGGCATTATTTTTAACACCGTGGTGCGCCTCTGCTTGCGTCTTCCCTTTGTCGATACCCAGTGCGGCTTCAAAGCGTTCCGCCGCGAGCCTTGCCGTATTATCTTCGAGCAGCAGCGTATCGAGCGTTTCGGTTTCGACCCGGAATTGCTCTACCTGGCCCGCCACCATGGACTGCGCGCCACGGAAATTCCCGTCCGCTGGGGACATTCGCCGGCCACCAAAGTCAGCATGCTGCGCGATAGCGCACAGATGTTCTTCGACGTGCTCGTCATCCGCTGGAACTCGCTCATAGGACGGTACCCGCGCTCGGCCTAGCCTGGCCCTTGCACGTTACTTTGCAACATAAAGTACTTGACAATGCCAGGTTGCGCTACCATACTCTCATCATGGCCTCGCGCACTCCTTTGCCCTCTCCTCAGCGTCAGCCCATCCCCATTGACGCTCGCGCCGTAGACCATCTCCGCTACATTCGCGAAACCATGGAGCGCGCCGCCGAGTTCACCGCCGTTCCCGGTTGGGGCGGCATGGCCATGGGCATCACCGCGCTCGCGGCCGCTCTCTTTGCTTCCCGTCAGACCTCGCCCCGCGCCTGGCTTTACGTTTGGCTCGTGGAAGCAATCGTGGCCATTTCCATCGCTGCCCCCGCTGCCGCTACCAAGGCGCACCGCGCGAACTCCCGGCTCTTCTCCGGCCCTGGCCGCAAGTTTCTTCTCAGTTTCGCGCCGCCTATCGCGGTCGGCGGATTATTGACCTTCGTCCTCTACCACTCCGGCGCGGTTTCCATTCTGCCCGGTCTTTGGTTGCTGCTTTACGGCACGGCCGTCGTCACCGGCGGCGCTTTTTCCGTTCGCGTCGTACCGGTCATGGGCCTTTGCTTGATGGCTCTTGGCGCGGCTGCGCTGTTTGCGCCTGCATCCTGGGGCGATGCTTTCATGGCCATCGGATTTGGAGCCCTTCAGATTTTCTTCGGCGCTTGGATTGCCAGATATTACGGAGGATGAACAAAAGGCCCGCGAGCGGCGGGCAAGAAAGAGAACGCATGGGAAAATCTTCTACCGCGCAACAGGAACGCTTGCAACGTACTCGGGAACGCGATGCTTCGCTAGGTGCAGTCCGCGGCCAGGCCCCCCAGGCCGTCCCTTCTGATCTAGACCGTCTGATTCACGAGCGCATTCGTCTTGGGATCGTCAGCGCGCTGGCCGTCAATCGCTCTCTGACCTTCAACGAGCTCAAAGCTCTGCTGAAAACTACCGACGGCAATCTTAGCGTTCACGCCCGCAAGCTGGAAGAAGCCGACTATATCCTGTGCGAGAAATCCTTCTCCGGCCGCTTGCCCAAGACCGAGTATCGCCTGACCTCTCCGGGGAGGCGGGCCCTCGAGCGCTACCTCAATCACATGGAGGCGCTGATCCGCGCCACGCGGGAGCGCTGAGCGGAGAAATTTTTTTGGCTTTTCACTTTGTATTGTAGAGTAGTTTGCAGTATTTTCTCCGCGGCGGAGAAAGAACACCACCATGCAATCTATCGCTGTCCAGCAAATCTCCTCGGTACGGCCCGAAACTCTTCCCGCGCCGCGCCTCCATGTCGCCATCATCTCCGACGGCAACGGCCGTTGGGCCACCTCGCGGGGTCTCCCGCGCTCGGCCGGCCACCGCGCAGGAGCGGAAGCGGCCCGCCGGGTCATTCGCGCCGCCCCGCGGCTCGGCATTCACACGCTCACACTCTTCGCACTCTCTTCTGCGAACTGGAAACGTCCTGTCACAGAAGTCGCCGGTATTCTTCGCCTGCTCCACGAATATCTCTTGACGGAAACGTCGCACTGCGTCGAAGAAGGCGTCCGCCTCACTGTCATCGGCCGCCGCGACCGCCTCCCTGCTACCCTCCGGCAGGCCATCGTCGATTCCGAAGCTGTCACTTCGCGCGGTACTCGCCTACATCTCCGGCTCGCTGTCGACTACTCCGCCCGCGATTCGATCTATCAGGCCGCTTGCCGTTTCTACAAGGTCACGGAGTTGTCCCCGGAATCTTTCTCGAATGTCCTCTCCGAAGTCCAGCGGGGCGGCTCGACCGAGGTGGATTTGCTCATCCGCACCGGCGGTGAACAGCGGCTCTCCGATTTTCTCTTGTGGGAATGCGCTTTCGCTGAGTTTGTGTTCCATCCCAAGCGCTGGCCGGATTTTACCGCCGCCGATCTGGAAGCTGCCGTTGAAGAATTCAACCGGCGCGAGCGGACCCGCGGGGCTGTGCCCGATTCCATCGCTGGGTGAAGAATCCGGCGCCCTACCGCTCAAGCCAAAAATAGGGCCACGGCCAGGCCGGCAACGATGAACTTGACCAGCCATCCTACAGCGTAAGATGCAGTGATGGCTGGAGTCACCTTCATGAAGAGCGAGTGCACCACTAGCAGGGGCAAAGGTCCGATGAGCCAGATAGCCAAAGCCAATTTGAGCGTCGCTGTGGCCGAAAAAAGATGCAGGCGGGCACAGACGAAGACAAAAACGGAGCAAGTGAGAAAAGGAAACAGACTGGCCCAGAGGATGGCTTTTGTCTCTCCCTGTCCTCCCGCGAATCGCCAGATCTCAGGATGACTATCGTACCGTTTGTACAGCCAGTCGCCCATGAAGAGCCAGTCCGTAAATGACGACACGATGCCGGAGGCGAAAACCGCGAGCGCAATGCGATTCCAGTGCATACTGCCGAGGCGCACTGTAGCACGTCCGCAAAAAGATTCGCAGGAGATAGTTAAGCGGCATAACGGCAGCTCGACCAGAATCGACTAACTGGCTGACCGCTTGGATCTTAAAGACCTAACACAGTCACCAACGGCTCTCCTGACGTTTCGCCGTCCATCCGCGTCGCCATTCCCGAAGGCGTCGGCTATAACGTCAGCGCCCGCACTTCTTTCGGCCGCGTCACCTCGGAATTGCCGATCACCGCCACCGGCAACATCGGCGGCGATTCCCTCTCCGGAACCATCGGCCCCGGCGGTTGCCAGTTGCAACTGTCCGATTCCAACGACAACATCGAAATCGTCAAATCCCACTGAGCTGGGCCGCACTCGCGTTTAGTAGGACTTCCTCGGGAAAAAGCTTTAGTTTCGCGCTACGATATCTGCACCCGCGGGGCCCATCTATAATTATCAAGCTCAAGGGCCAGTATGGCTCCCCGGGCAGGAATCCCAACCGGGTGGAGATGGAAATAGGAAATCATGCGCATAGAAGCGTATCTTCGAGTTCTTAGTACTGAGGCCAGAATTCGTTCAATTTACAAGGAGGCGAATGTTCCGAATACGAGCATTAAGCGCCTAAAAGCGCGAAGAGGTGTTTCCGATGAAGAAATGTGGTGGAACTGGCAAACAGAGAGCGTGACCATCGATATCGACAACACCGATGATGGGTTGAAAGAACTCTTGCTCGCACATAGGCAGATTTTTCCCATAATCAGGAAGCACGAGGGACCCGAGACTGATATCTATTTAGAAGTAGTTACCCGGTACGAGGAAGGCGAAGAACCCTGGGGCCTCTATCTGTCAGCTGAAACAGTCTTGTTGCTCAGCGAGTTGGGCGGCGCTTTGGATGTCGATGCTGCTGTCTGAATCATGGACAACTCTCACAACCGCTAATTGGGATCGGCGGGTTGCCCACACGCAGGGCCTGAACCCGGGGCGGCTCAGCCGGTTCCTCGCAGCGCGCGATCCATCGCGAATGCTTTCCGTATCACCCTTAGCGCGGTTTCCGTCAGATGAAACTTCTCGAGTTCTTCCTCTCGCGCGTACGCCACATTTGTGACATCGCTTCCCGCACGTGCCTCCCCGCTGATTCGCTCGCACAAATAATCTACAATGACGAAATGATAGCGCGGCCGCTTTTTTTTCTTGGTTTTTCCGCCGCTCTTTTCCGTAAAGATTCGTTCAAACACTTCAATCTGTCCTAGGACGCGCACCTCGACCCCAGTCTCTTCACGCAGCTCGCGCGCCACGCCTTCTGCCAGCGTTTCACCGAGCTCCAGTGTCCCGCCGGGAATCGACCACTCCCCCCGAAGGGGTTCGCTCCCCCGCCGAATCAGGAGGGCGCGGCCCTCGTGGATGATTACGCCCCCCACTCCCACCATCGGGCGTTCTGGATATTCACGCGAAGATGTCATGATTTTGCCGGGAATCCTGCCGCGGGTTACGCTGGGGACAGCCAATCGGCCGGTAAGAGTTGACTTTGACGCACGCGGTATATAATACCCGAACGGTGGCGCACGCGGACCTCGCGACGCCCGACCCGGGAAGACTTTTACGGAGGATGGAGCCGTGATCCGCTGCCCTGAATGTTCCGCCGAAATCGATGTCGATGAAGACGAAGTCGAAGAAGGCGAGATTCTGAGTTGCCCGGAGTGCGAGTCCGAGCTCGAAGTCTTGCAGATCCATCCCGTTCATCTCAACGTCATTTCCGACGAATTGGATGAGGAAGAAGAGGACGAGGAAGACGAAAAAGAAGTCGCCGGGAATGGAGACCTTCTGGAAGAGGACGAGGAGGAAGATGAAGAAGACGACGAAGAGTAACGCGTTCGCCTTTCGTTCTAGCATCCCCGTCGTTCACATCATCATCCAATCAAAGCAGAGGCAAAAGAATGCATAGCCTGGCGTGGATTCGGGTCGTGTGCGCGGCCCTGCTTATCGCCGCGCCGCTCCGTTTTTTCGCGCAAGATTCGCAGCCCGCGCCGGCCACGCAGGCGCCCGCGGTCACCTCCGGCTCCAGCCAGCCACAATCCACTTCTGAATTGGTCAAGAAAAAGTCATCTCACGCCAACGATTTCTTGCTTCGCGGAACGGTTTTCAACGACAAAGGTTTTTCTTTTCCCGGAGCGCAACTCCGCATCCGCCGCGCCGCCGAAAAGAAATTCCGCTGGGAGAGCTATACGAATTCCCGGGGAGAATTTGCCGTTCGCGTGCCGCAGGGCGCCGACTATGAGATTCTAGTGAAAAGCAAGAATTTTGCCGAGCAAACACGGCCACTGGACACGAAGACAGGTGCGCGCGAGGAGAACATGGTGTTCCGTATGGAGCCGTCAAAAGGGAAAAAATGAACGCCAAGAAATACGTTTTCACGTTGCTCGTCCTCGCTGTGATTTTTTGCCGGGCAAGCGCCTTCGGGCAGGATGCCAAGCACGAATCCCAGTTGCGCACGGTGCGCGGCGTAGTGCTCGATAAAGCGGAATCGCCGGTGGCTACCGCGGTGGTGTTTTTGAAAAACACCCGCACCAACGCGGTGCGCAGCTACATCGCCGACGAATCGGGAAATTTCCGCTTCAGCGGCCTCGATCCCAACGCCGACTATGAACTTCACGCGGAAAAAGACGGCGCCAAATCGCCAACGCGAACCGTTTCGAGCTTCGACAGCCGCAAGGAAATCGTCGTCAACCTGAAAATCGACAAAAAGAAAACTTGATCCCCGCCCCTCGCGATTTCGCGACCGGGCGCAGCGGCGATTGAAACCTTCCGTGTGACGAAGAGTTTTTCGCAATAAAATGCCCTGAGCTAGCCTGCGAACTTTCCGCACGATTCTGCCCTCCCGCCTGTCCAGCCGCTGAAACTGTAAGGTCTCACTCCACCGCCGGCTCGAGCACTTGCACCCGGGCCGGCGCCACCTCAATCACTGGTGCCAGCACTTGCACTGCCGCCGGGACAATTTCAATATCCACCGGCGTCTGGCCCAGGATTTCGCCGTCGCCGTGAAATTCACACGGCGGATCGGCGACGAGACGCAGGCTACTCGCGCGCGTCCGGCTGACCCGCGCGCTGCGCAATTCCCCGCTGTACAAGAGCCATGGCAACAGCTTCAGCACCTCGAACACATTCAAATCCCCGACGACAACCACGTCGAGCATCCCATCGTCGACGAGCGCGCCGGGAGCAAGCCGCAGACCGGCGCCATAGGTCGGCGTATTCAGCACTGCCGTCAGAAGCGTCCTAGCCTCGATTGCCGGGGGCGCGCCGCCGGGAAATTCCGCTCGCACGCGCGGAGCAGCGTAGCTGCGCAACGCCCACAACGCGGACAGCACGTACCGCAGCCTCCCCGGGATGCGGCGAAATATTCCACTGGCATAGCGCGCGGCCGCCGCATCGAGCCCGATGCCTCCGCCGCCCACATATAAGCGCTCCGTCCCACTGAAGGCACGCACGCGGATAAGATCCACGGGGCGCGAGTGCCCGCGAAGAAGCTCCTCCGCGGCGTGAACCGGATTTTTCGGCAGCCCGAGCGCCGCGGCAAAATCGTTGCCCCCGCCGGCCGGCAAAATGCCGAGCAAGACGCCGGCGCCGAAGGCCGCATTAGCCAGGACCTGAAACGTGCCGTCCCCGCCCATCGCCAGGAGCAAGGGGCAGTTGCTGGCAATCTTCTCGCGAGAGCGGGATTCGAGCTCGCGCGCACTTGGGGTGAGGATGAATTCCGCCGGTATGGCGCGGACCTCGAAAATCTTCCGGATGAGCGGGAGCAGAGAGTTTGCTCGGCCACCGCCCGCGACGGGATTGACGAAGACCACCGCCGGGAATTCACGCGAGACGATGTGGGACAGGTCCACTTGGTTCGCCATCCTGCCGAATAGCGCGCATAGCTGTCAACCCGTTTGGGTGGGGCGGGAGGAGATCAAGCAAGGAAGCAAGGATGCAAGGAGGAAAGGAAGGAGAAAGTGGCTTCGTCTGCACATCACCAGTTATACCAGCATTTAAATAGCGAGGTGCAGTGTGCGCCTGTTCGTGAACGCTTCACCACTTTCTGGCAGCAATGCCTTCAAGGTCGAGGATAACTGGGATAGCAACGCGCGGTTTTTCCGCTTGTCCTTCCCTTCGAAAACGTTCGTAAAATAGTGTTTAGGGAATACTGCGCGGGATTTAAAGAACGGATAAGCTCGCCAGAGCGCAGCTTTATTCCTGGTCTTAGTGTCGCTTAGCCTTTGCGAATCAGAGAGCTACAGATGATACGTCCGCGATCTCCAAAAGATGCTCTCGTTCTGGCTGCCGTGGGTGCAGCCTATTTCGTCGCTGGGAAACTTGGCTTAAAGCTCGCTTTTGTCCATGCCAGCGCGACAGCCGTATGGCCTTGCACGGGGATCGCACTCGCAGCCTTCCTGACTCTCGGCTACCGCGTCTGGCCGGCGATCCTGACAGGGGCGTTCCTCGTCAATTTGACTACTGCGGGTTCCGTGGCGACTTCTATCGGCATCGCCACCGGAAACACGCTGGAAGGGGTGGTCGGCTGCTACCTGGTAAGTCGATTCGCGAGTGGCCAGCATGCTTTTGCGAGGGCGCTGGATATTTTAAAATTTGCCTTCCTTGCCGGAATGGTCAGCACGACCGTAAGCGCGACGATTGGGGTCACGTCCCTCGCCTTGGGCGGATTTGCTGATTGGGCGGCTTATGGAACTATCTGGTCCACGTGGTGGTTGGGAGACGCCGTCGGCGCAGTGGTTGTCACGCCCTTCCTGATCCTCTGGAGGCAAAATCCCCGCCTGGATTGGACCCGGAAGCAGGCTATCGAGCTCGTTTTCTTGTTTTCTGGACTCTTTTCCACTGCTTGGATGGTATTCGGCGGCCGTTTTCACTCCGCCGTGAAAAACTACCCGTTGGAATACCTCTGCATTCCATTTCTGGGCTGGGCTGCGTTCCGATTTGGCCGCCGAAAGGCGGCGACCGCAATATGCCTGCTGGCGGCGATTGCCGCCTGGGGCACTCTGCACGGATTTGGCCCATTTGCCAGGGAGTCTCAAAACACCTCCATGCTGCTGTTGCAATCGTTTGTCGGCCTCATGGCCGTATTGAGTCTTGTTTTCGCTTCCGAAATTACGGAACGCAAGCGCGCGGAGGAGTACGTCAGGCAATTGGCTGTCACGGATCCGCTCACCGGAGTTGCCAACTACCGGCGGCTTCTCGACTCCCTGGACTCCGAAATCAAGCGCTACGGGCGGACCGGGCGTTCTTTTGCTGTCCTTGTACTCGATCTCGACGGGCTGAAAAAGATAAACGACACCTATGGCCACCTCGTGGGAAGCGAGGCGCTCTGCCGCCTTGCAAACATTCTCCGGATTCATTGCCGCGAAGTGGATACCGCGGGGCGTTATGGAGGAGACGAATTCGTCCTCGTCCTGCCGGAAACGGAGATCGCCGCGGCCCGGCGGGTTGCTGATCGAATCTCCGAACGTTTGAAAAACGACGGCGATGTGCCACCCGTCTCCGTCAGCATTGGCATTGCCGTTTATCCGCAGGATGGAAGAACCATCGATGATCTGTTTTCCGCGGCGGACCGCGTTTTGTATCAAGCAAAAGGCTCTTCTACAAGGAAATTACAGCTGCCGACGTGACTCTAGCCTCTCGAACGATTCGCGCCGCGGGCGCAAGCCTTTTGTAACTCCTTTATTCTCAAACGATTTAAAGCCTGCCTCTCTAGAAACAAGAAACCGTAGAACTATGTTCCCAGTTGAACTCTGATGTACCCGGTAGCCATAGGTACTAGGGCGACGGTACTTGAGGTCCATTTTGACGTGCTGGCACTCCAAGTAGCCTTTGTTCCTCGTGAGCTACATCTGGCGATGGACCCGGTTCCTCTCTGGCCGCGCTGTCTCAGCCCTTCTGCGGCGCGGGCAGGCAAATCTGCGCTTGCGCACAAAGCTCCTGTTTTCATTTTTGTTCCTAATGGCGGGGCTCACCAGCGCCACTCTTCTTGTGGTGCGCTGGAACGCTCAGGCACAGGTGCAGCACCAAATCGAGCAGGACACCCGAAACGCCATCCTTACGTTCCAAGTAGTGCAGCATCAACAGCAAACGGCGCTAAGCCGCAAGGCAGACTTGCTGGCGTGGCTGGCCTATATGAGGAACGGAGACGCCACCACCATCAAGGACGCCAGCGAAGATCCGTGGCGGTCCGACGACTGCAACCTGTTTCTGCTTGCCGACAAGAGCGGCAAGATCATCGCTTTACACTCGACGAGCCCGTCATTTCCTCTTACGGTTGCTCAAGAGATGGTTTCCCGCTCCCTCCATCGGGGCGAGACCTCCGGATGGTGGTTCAGCGACAGGAGTTTGTATCAAGTGGCCCTGCAACCGTTTTACGACGGCGGACCCAGGAAGAAGAATCTGCTGGGCATTGTCGTCGTAGGCCGATTAATAGACGAGCGGGCCGCCGCTGACCTCGGTCGGATTGCCTCGGGCGACGTAGTCTTCCGTTATAACGGCAAGGTCGTCGCGAGCACGCTATCTGCTCTCAAAGAAATGGAATTTGCGCGGCAAATCCATGACCGCTTGACGACGGCACGGGTGAACCTGGACGGCAAGAACTATTACACGAGTTCTTTGGAGCTCACTCCAGGCCTGCAGCCTTCGGCGGACATCATCGTTCTGAAGTCGTACAGCGAGGCTGCGGCCTTTCTTGGGCGACTCAACCGTCTCCTTCTCGGAGTGGGATTCCTGGCGATCGTTGCTGGAGGCGCGCTGATCTTCCTCGTTTCGGACACCGTCACCCGCCCCCTGGCCGTTCTGATGGAAGGAGTTCACGCAGTCGAACGCGGGGACTTTGCGCATCCTTTGGAGCCCAGCGGCCATGATGAGTTGTCGGACCTGACGCGGGCGTTCGATGGCATGCGCAGCACGCTGCAGACAAATGAAACGCAACGAGAGCAACTCGAAAGCCAGCTCCGCCAGGCGCAGAAGATGGAGGCGCTGGGACGATTGGCTGGCGGCGTCGCTCATGACTTTAACAACTTGCTGACGGTAATCCGAGGACACAGCGAGTTGCTTCTCGACCGGATTCAGCCGGGGGATGCGCTCTCCAACAACGCGCAACAGATTCGGAAAACCGCCGATCGGGCAGCTTCCTTGACACGACAGATGCTTGCGTTCAGCAGGATGCAAGTGCTGCAACCCAAGGTCCTCGACATGAACGAATTGATCGCCGATATGGGGAAGCTCCTGCGCAGGTTGATTCGCGAGGATATTGAGTTCAGTCTCCGGTTGGGTGACTCGCTGGCACGCGTGAAAGCGGACCCGGGACAAATCGAGCAGGTGCTCCTAAACCTGACGGTTAACGCGAGTGATGCGATGCCCCTGGGAGGCAAACTGACCATCGAGACGCAAAACGTGATCGTAGACAGGGAACATGCGCGAAGGCGTCCATCGGTGGAGCCCGGCACGTACGTACTGGTGTGTGTTTCCGACACCGGCCAAGGAATGGACGCAGCCACCAAGGCGCGAATATTCGAGCCTTTCTTTACAACGAAAGAGCCCGGTAAAGGAACGGGACTGGGCCTCGCGACCGTGTACGGTGTTGTGAAGCAGAGCGGCGGCTTCATCTGGGTGGAATCAAAGCCAGGAAACGGTTCGAAATTTGAAATCTATTTGCCACGAACCTTCGAGCCAGCGGAGTCCGTTAACGGGGCGATAGAAACCAAAGAGGTCACTAGTCGACGAAAAACCGTACTCGTTGTGGAAGATGAGAGAGAAGTACGGGAACTCGCCTGCGAATTCCTACAGGCCGCTGGATACAGCGTTCTTACGGCCGGGGACGGGTTGGAGGCGCTGGAGACGGTTGAGCGACTGGGCAAGTCCATTCAAGTCGTCCTGACAGACATAGTCATGCCGAAAATGCGAGGACCGGCGCTTGCGAAGCGCCTTAAGACTCTGCTTCCCCATGCAAAGATCGTCTATATGACCGGCTACCTCGGGCAAAATGGTGAAAGCCACGATTACTTGCGGGACGCCTATTTCCTGCAGAAACCATTCACTAGAGAGAACTTGGTGGGCCAAGTTGGCGAAGCCTTGAAGGAGGACAGACAGGCGCGGCGCCAAGCTCAAACGGTTCTAGTCTGACGATTCGCATTGCCGAAGGCGATGCGGGCGAATGGGCTTCACTCGAGACGCGTGTCAGGGCGTCTTGAGAAAAATGTTGCTGATGTTGTGCTCGCGGAGCGTGGCGTTGAACGCCGCCAGGTCTTTCGCCACAAACTGTTGAAAGTCCTGGGCTGCTTTGTCGCCCCGCTGTTTCAACTCTTCCTGAACTGCCGTCTGCTGCGTGGTGGGCGGAAAATCGGCATCGCCATCGAGCTGGTTGAAGAGGTAGCTGACCTTCTGCAGCAGCATCGGCGACCAGCGACAGTCATCCTGCCCGCGGCCGGTGAGCTTGAGCTGCAACAGGGTTCCCTCGATGTTCGCGAGTTTATCCCCTAAGTCGTCAGCAGCTTTGCGCAGAGGTTTCGAGGGGTCGTCCGTGCCCAGTTCCTTCCCCAGTGCAACGAGCTGCGCGCGCAGCGACTCGATCTGGTTCACGGTGTCCGCCATGGCGTTCGTCTCGTCGTACAAGGCGGTCTGCACGCGCGTCTGCGCCTGAATGTCGCTCTCCGAGCCGGCGGTGTGGGGATCTTTCAGAACGGTGAGCTTCTGCGTGAATTTTTCTTCTCCCAGGGTAAGCGTGACGGTGTAGGTTCCCGGCAGGGCCAGCACGGACAGGCGGCCCATGGCCGGAGGCTTACGCCAGCCTTCCGGTCCAAACGGAACATCGGGAGCGTAGAGCGGCGTGGTTCTCAGGCGAATTTGCGCGCTGCGCTCGGAGCGCAAGTCCCACCACACGCGGTTGATGCCCGCTTTGATTTCGCAAGGTGGCGGTTCGTGATCGGAATATTCCTCGTTCTCAATGGGCTTTTTTGCCTCTGAGGCGCCGGGTTTGGGCGCGCGGCATTCGATCTCGCGCACTTTCTTGCCGCCGGCATCCGTGATCGTCAACTTGGCGAAGTCCTTTTCTCCAAGGTTGGATTTGAGATAGAAATTAATGGACGCGCCGTACGGCGGATTTTTCCCCGTCGATGGGTCGTACTCGACCGCAGCCGGTTGTGCCACTTCCTTAAAGCGGTATGCATCGCGTGGGGCAAAGAGATGCGCCTTGGCCGCGCCGATCTCCGGGGAGAGCTGCTCGAGCGCGCTAATGTCGTCCAAGATCCAAAAGCCACGCCCGTAAGTGGCTACCGCCAGGTCGTGGAACCTTTCTTGAACGGTCAGCCAGTAGACAGGCGCGTGCGGCAGGCCGGACTGCAGCGGCTGCCAGTTCCTGCCGTCGTCAAAGGAAACGTAGAGCCCGCCCTCCGTGCCGAGATAGAGGAGCCCTTTGCGCACGGGATCTTCGCGCACGCAGTGTGCATAGCTCAGCATGTTATGCGGAATCCCGCCGGTGATCAGCGTCCAGGATTTGCCGTAGTCCGAGGTTTTGTAAACATACGGATCGCGAAAGTTCACCTGGTGGCCGTCAACAGTCAGGTACGCAGTGCCCGCGTCGTAGCGCGAGGCCTCGATGTTGTCCACCGTGCCCCACTCAGGGAAGTTGGGAAGATTCTTCGTGACGTTGGTCCAGTTTTTTCCGGCGTCGCGCGTCACCTGCACCTGGCCGTCGTTGGTGCCCGCCCAGATCAGGCCCGCCTCTTTCGGCGACTCGGTCAGCGCGAAAATCACGCCGGCATATTCGACGCCGATATTGTCGGGAGTGAGCCCTCCGGAAATTTGCTGGCGGCTTTTGTCGTTGCGCGTCAGGTCGGGACTGATGATCTGCCAGCTATTGCCGCCATCGGTTGTGACGTGAACAAACTGGCTTCCCACGTACACCTTGTTGTGGTCGTGGGGAGAAATGGCAATGGGGAATTCCCAGTTGAAGCGGTACTTCACCTCGGCTGCCGGCGCGCCGGCCACATAATCGGGCCAGACCTCAACCTCGCGGTCCTGGTGCGTGCGTTCGTCGAAACGGGTTACCGTGCCGCCGATGCTGCCCGATCCGGTGCCCGTGGACCAGATGATGTTGTTGTCCACCGGATCGGGAACGGCGAAGCCGCTCTCGCCTCCGGCGACCGGGTGCCACGCGCCGCGCGGGATGCTGTTGCCAAGGAAACCGCCGAACTGCAGGCTGTTGCTCGGGCCGCGCCACGACGGGCCGTCCTGGCGGTTGCCGTAAACGAAGTAGGGAATCTGGTCGTCCACGGTGACGTGATACATTTGCGCGATGGGCAGGTTGATGTGGCTCCAGGAGTTGCCGCGATTGACGGAAATATTCACGCCACCATCGTTGACCACGGCCATGCGATCCCCGTTGGCAGGATCGATCCACATCTCGTGATTGTCACCACCGGGATCGGAAGGCATTTTGGTGAGCGTGTGGCCGCCGTCGAGGGTCCGGGAAAATGACGCGGAGAAGAAAAACACTTCGTTCTCGTTGTCGGGAGCAATCTCCGTGCGCGTGTAGTAGTGCGTGCGCCCGCGGAGCTGCCGGTCGGAGTTGACCATCTCCCAATTCTCGCCGCCGTCGTCGGAACGCCAGAGTTCACCTAGTTGTCCGGAGGCGCCAACTTCCGGGTGCGGGACGCCGTCCCCGGTTTCAATTTCGGCGTAGACGCGGTTGGAATCTTTCTTGGCGACGCGCACGGCAATTCTGCCCACCGCAGAATGCGGCAGGCCATGACCCTCGAGGCGCTTCCAAGTGACGCCGCCGTCTGTCGACTTGAACAAGCCGCTGCCTGGCCCGCCGCTTGTGCGACCCCAGGTGTGAATTTCGATCTGCCACATCCCAGCAAAAAGGATTCGCGGATTATTGGGATCGATGCCCAGGTCGGAGCAGCCCGTGTTTTCGTCGACGAAGAGCACTTTGTCCCAGGTCTTGCCGCCGTCGGTGGAGCGGAAGACGCCGCGCTCCGGCTGCGGGCCGTAGGCATGGCCCAGCGCGCATGCCATCACGACGTCCGGATTGCGGGGGTCGATCTCCACGCGGCCGATGCGGCCTGCCTTCTCCAAACCCATCAACGACCAGGTCTTGCCGGCGTCCAGGGATTTGTAAATCCCTTGGCCCACAGAGATGTGACTGCGAATGAATGATTCACCGGTTCCCGCCCACACGATGTTCGGATCGCTCGCAGCCACGGCCAGCGAACCGATGGACGCCACGGGTTCCGAGTCGAAGATGGGATCCCAATGGATGCCGCCGTCCGTGCTCTTGAAAATGCCGCCGGACGCGGCGCCCACGTACCAGATGTTCGGCTTGCCCGGCAC
>Ga0210400_10000089_pt1 | contig 123194 bp, 105 predicted proteins | sample IncBWH26MmetaG_FD_155456 | JGI IMG/M metagenome (GOLD analysis project Ga0210400, IMG submission 155456) | Forest soil microbial communities from Barre Woods Harvard Forest LTER site, Petersham, Massachusetts, United States - Inc-BW-H-26-M | ecosystem: Environmental > Terrestrial > Soil >... | reverse complement strand
TTTATGGACAAACGGTCGCGCGGAGGCGTCTCGATGACGGACATGTCGCGAAGGCCGACGAGCGACATGTGCAGGGTGCGCGGGATGGGCGTGGCGGAGAGGGCGAGGGCGTCCACGTTTTTGCGCATTTCCTTGAGGCGTTCTTTGTGGGCGACGCCGAAGCGCTGTTCTTCATCGACCACGAGGAGACCAAGGTCGGCGAATTTGACGTCTTTCGAAAGCAGGCGATGGGTGCCGATGACTACGTCCACCTTGCCTGCTTCGAGGTCCGCGAGAATTTTCTTTTGCTCGGCGGCGCTGCGGAAGCGGCTGAGCATTTCGATGCGCGCGGGGAAAGCGGCGAATCTTTTCTTGAACGTTTCGAAATGCTGGAAGGTTAACACCGTTGTCGGCGCGAGAACGGCGACCTGCTTGTTGTCAATGACAGTTTTGAAGGCGGCGCGCATGGCGACTTCCGTCTTGCCGTAGCCGACGTCGCCGCAGAGCAGGCGGTCCATGGGCTCGGCGCGTTCCATGTCGCGCTTGATGTCGCGGATGGCGGTGACCTGATCGGTGGTTTCCTCGAATTCGAAGGCGTCCTCGAATTCGCGCTGGAAATTGCCGTCGGGAGAAAAAGCGAAGCCTTCGGTGGTCTTGCGCTGGGCGTAAAGCGTGAGAAGCTGGTCGGCCATGTCCTCGACGGATTTGCGAGCGCGGGTCTTGCGGGCGTTCCAGACGGTGCCGCCGAGTTTGTCGAGAGGCGGATGCGTACCTTCGAGGACGCGGTAACTTTGAACGAGGTCCATGCGCTCGAGGGGGACATAGAGGCGCGCATCGTCGGCGTAGCGCAGCAGCATAAATTCGCCGCTGTGCCCGCCGGATTCGATCTGGCGAAGCCCTTCGAACTGGCCGATGCCGTGGTCCACGTGGACGACGTAGTCGCCGGGTTTTAATTCGGCAAAATCGCCGAAGAAACCGGAGGTGCGGATTTTGCGGCTGGGGCGCTCGACGGTGGGAGTGACGTCGAAGAGATCGGCGTGGCCGAAAAGCGTGAGCCGGGCATCGGGAAACGTGACGCCTTCCGCGAAGGGCGCGCGGATCAGCAGCATGGCGGCGGATTCTTGCGCGCCCTCGGCGGTGAAGCCGGCGGCGGCGTCTTCGGATTCGCCGAGGACGTAGGGGACTTCATATTCGCGGCAAATGTCGGCGAAGCGCTCGATTTCGCCGGTGCTGGCGGCAGTCAGGAAAACCGTTCCGCCGGAGGCGAGCTGGGATTTTACGTCGCCCATGCAGGCGACAACGTCGCCGTGAAAACGCGAGCTGGGACGCGAAGAAAGCTCGAACTGCGGCGTGGAACCGATGGCCAGGGCGAGCTGTTCGATGTGAATTTGGGAAGTTTTTTCGAGCGCGGCTGATAATTCCGCTTCCGACAAGAAGTAGTGGGAGGCCGCGGGCGAGTTGGCACGGCCGTGGCGTTCGTAATTTTCCGTGGCGGCGGCGAGATGCTTTGCGGCGGCTTCGCGCAAAGTTTGCGGCTCATCGAGGAAGACGATCGGACGCAGCGAACTTTCCGCCAGCTCAAAGAGAGTGCTCGTACACGGTTCGCTGATGGGGCCGAAGAACGAAGGGCTTTCCCACGCAGCCTGATTCAGGTCCACTTTTTCCGGCGCGGGAACGGCCCACTCCGTCAGGGGCAGGAGCGTGGTGCGCTGGACGGGCGCGATCGAGCGCTGGGTGCGGGGGTCGAATTCGCGGACGGATTCCACGGTGTCGCCGAGCAGCTCGATGCGCACGGGGCGCGCAGCTTCGGGAGAGAAGACATCAATGATGCCGCCGCGCACGGCGAATTGGCCGGGGAGCTCCACCATTTCGGTTCGCGTGTAGCCAACGGAACCAAGATGTGTGATTAATTCGTCGTGGGGGATATCAGTGTCTTTTGCCAGCGTGCGCGTGAGATAGAGATACGCCGCGGGATCCTGGTAACGCCAAAGCGCGGCGGCCACAGGCGCAATCACCAGAGAAATCTGTCCGTCCGCGACGCGAAAGAGGGTGGCGGCGCGCCGCTCGAGAATGTCGGCGTGCGGGGCTTGCGATTCCCAGGGGAGCCTGTCGAAGGCCGGGAGGCTGGCGACGCCTCCAGTGGCTCCAGGGAAAATGCCGCTGAAGAAGCGCAGCGTTTCCGAGAGGGCTTCGGCGCGGCGATTGGAATCGGTGACGAAAAATGCGGGGCGGCGCAACTCGCGCGTCAAATAAGCTGCGACTATGGCTTTCGCGACGTCGTGCAGGCCGGTGAGTGAGACGTGGCTCGCGCCGCTGCGCAAAGCAGCCAGGGCGCCTTCCATCGCGGCGTGGCGAAGGACGGCCTCTAATCTCTCGCGGACGGCAGGAAGTATCATGCGTGGCCGGTCAGGACTCCGCCTGCCGCGGCGGGCGTGCGCCTTTAGGCTGAGGCTTCTCGCCGAAGCCTTCGCGTATTTTCTGGAGAATGGCCGACGTCGAATAGCCGGGGACGACGGGAATGGAGACGACGCGGCCGCCGGCGGCTTCCACTTCCTCGCGGCCCACAATTTGGTCGCCGGGCCAATCGCCGCCTTTCACGAGGACATCGGGGAGCAGACGCGCGATCACTTCGCGCGGAGTGAGATCATCGAAGATCACTACAGCGTCCACGGATTCCAAAGCGGAGAGAATTTCCGCGCGTTCGAGTTCGGGGATCACAGGACGTCCTTCACCCTTTAGCTGGCGGACACTGGCATCGCTATTCAGACCAACGACGAGGACGTCTCCCAGTTCCCGCGCTAGTTCGAGACTGCGGATATGGCCAGGATGGAGAAGGTCAAAGCAGCCGTTGGTGAAGACGACGCGGCGGCCGATGCGTTTCTCGCGGCCAAACCGCAAAACCGCTTGCTCCAGTGTCAGGACTGAAGAATTCAAAGGGTCTCCATGCGGGCCACAAAACAACAGAGTAATATCCCTGAAAAGGTAGTTTATCACGCGCGGGAGAATAGGCGCGCGAGGGCCGGCGGTGGGGTGCTGCGTCAGTCTCCGATTACATGACTTAGCAGGAGTTGGCAACTTCTCGCAAGGCACTTGGGGTCCAAGGATTACTTCCGTGTAGCCGACAACTCACCCCCCAAGGCCAATGATCTCTCGGCTATCACCGATGCCCCACAAGTGTCGATTCTGTGACCATAAAACAAAAAAGAGGGAACTCTCCGAAGGTTTCGCGCGTACCAGATTGGTGATGGAGGCCAGCACTCTCATGCTTCAACCCCAATTCCTACCCGCTGGCATTGCTTTGATGATTTCCTTCATATTGCCTCTTCATTTACAAAGCGGCGCTACGTGGAAGGATCCTTCACCACCATCGGCGAAATTTTGTATGTTGCGCTTTTCGTCTGGGAGGGATAGATGACGCCATTCAGATTCTTTGCATTGGTCTTGCTGTCGGCCCTGGTCCAACCGACCGTGTGGTCGCAGACAGCCGCCACACAAGCGGGAAGGCCCTCAGAACAGGTTGACAAGCTGTTCGAGAAGATGGACAGGACGATTTCGCCGGGCTGCGCGGTGGCGGCTATGAGAGACGGCAAAATCCTTTACCAGCGGGGATACGGCATGGCGGACCTGGACCATAACGTCCCCATCACGGCGGACACCGTCTTTCACGTGGCTTCGATGTCCAAGCAGTTCACGGCAGCGGCGATTGTGATGTTAGCCCAGGAGCGCAAGCTTTCCCTTGACGACGAGGTGCGGAAGTACGTCCCAGAACTGCCTGATTTCGGCGCCCCCGTTACCCTCCGCCAACTTGTCCATCACACAAGCGGCCTGCGCGACCAGTGGGAGCTGCTTGGCTTGGCAGGCTGGCGGTATTCCCCCGACCTCATCACCGATGACGACGTGCTCTCGATCATGTCCCGGCAGAAAGACCTGAACTTCCCGCCCGGTTCCAAGCACATGTATAGCAACACGGGCTACACACTGCTGGCTCAGGTGGTAAAGCGCGTGAGCGGCCAGTCGTTCCGCGAGTTTACCACCTCCCGCATCTTCCAGCCGCTCGGCATGAGGAATACGCACTTCCGCGACGACCACGCCGAAATCGTCAAGAATATAACTTACGGTTACGCGCCCGCGAAGGATACTTTCCGAATCAGCATCACGAATTTCGACACCGTAGGTGCTACCAGCCTCCTAACGACGGTCGAAGACTTGGCGTTATGGGACGAGAATTTCTACAATCCTCGCGTGGGCGGCCCGGAGATGATCCGGCAAATGCTGGAGCGCGGAAAATTGAACGATGGCGAGCAACTTGATTACGCCTTTGGACTGGTTATTGGCAAGCATCGTGGCCTTGCGACGGTCGACCACGCTGGCGGTGACGCAGGGTATCGCTCCGACATGATTCGCTTCCCAGACCAGCATTTTACGGCCGTTTGCCTTTGCAACCGAGCTGACAGCAATCCGAGTGAACTGACGCTTCAAGTGGCGGAGATTTATTTGGCCAAAGAGATGACGGCTGCCGACAAAGTGGACGCTGGTCCCGGAAAGACCGTACAACTTGCGCCAGAAAAACTCGCCGCCAAGGTGGGGACATACATAAAAGCCGAAGGTGGCCAGACCCTGAGTATTACCCTGAAAGACGACAAGCTGCACATCACGCCGGGAGCCGGAGAGGATAGCTATGAGATGAATGCCCTGAGCGAGAATGACTTCCGTCTTGCGACTGCGCCGATAGATTTTAAGTTCGAAGCCCTGAAGCCGGGTGGGCCGCTACGGCTAATCGTGAGGCACGGTGAAGATGAGCCCGAGATTTTTGAGGCCGTGTCTCCTTTCACACCTTCTACCAGCGAGTTGAGCAGTTGCGTCGGGTTCTACTACAGCGAAGAGATCGAGCCAATCTATGTTATGAAGATCGACGATGGGAAGCTGGTGCTACACACCCTCAAGAACAAGCCTGACACGCTGCGCCCAATCACCCCCGATCTCTTTGCCGGGTCCATGGGGACAATCCGCTTTAAGCGGAACGCACAGCGCCAAGTCTCCGGGTTTGTCTTGAACGCGGACCATGTAAGAAACATGCGCTTTCAGAAGGGATCAGGCCGACCAGAAAGACCTTGACTCCTTGACATCGTCCATTCCTTCCCAAACGAGAACACCCGACATTGAAATCGATCATCGCGCGACGAAGCCCGACTGGGTAGGGGGCGCGAGAACTCGCCAACGACTTGGGGGAAAAGCAGTGGGTCACCATTCCTTGAGGGAAATCCAGGCCGGCGCCGAATTAAGTTGGATGGCAAATCGGTATCGAGATCGTGTCGCGGGTGTTGTGTATCGGACGGAACCGTCGGGAGTTTTCGCGACCCACCCGGAGGCTCCATGCTCATGAAGTTGATCTCTGGGGAGCAAAAGTATACTAGGATTCCCGTTCCCTCCCTTGCCATTTTCGCGAATTCACACAGTCTGGGAACCTGGATTGAGTCAAGTGCCGATGCGTCCGTGGGGGCCGATGCAAAGGCGTATTCCACTACTTTAAGGCTATGACAGAGAGGCAGGAAAAATCAGTGAAAGTGGAGTTCCCACGGCGCATGTCATCACCATCCCCAAAGGAAACCATTTCGTCTTTCTATCGAACGAAACGGAGTGCTTGCGTGCCGTGCAAGCATTCCTCTCGAGGTTGAGTCGGCCGTATTGAGTCAGCCGAATGTTGGAAATCTCGTCGGACGGTAACCCGGGAATTGAGGTGGAGCTAGAGTCCAGTAGCCGACGGCTGCGAGAGCGCTATTACATAGGTGGACGCAAGAATTTTGGCAATATAGTGGTCTCCCCCAAATGGCCAGCCCTTCGTCGCTGACACGGACCGAATTTTTGATTCGCTGCGTCTACTGCGATACCCGGAATAAGCTGACTTTCCACTCGACTTCGCATCGCAGCTCCTGGATCACGGGCCACTCGGAAGTAATCCACACGCCTGATAAACGATTTACCAGGCGCTAGACGTTCGCAAGCTGCGTTTCACGGCATAGAAACCTCACTAGCGGCACCATTAGGAAGCATCAGGCGGTACCTGAATAGATTGCAGTGGCAATTTCAATTCTTGGGCTTTTCAGCGCTTGAACATCGCTCGCATTTACTGCTTCCTTCAGATATGCACAATTGTTGCCTATCCTGTACAGCGTATCGAGGCGGCGTCATGCCGGTATCTTTCTAATGGCTTGCCTGAGTCGAGGAACGTAAACTAGAGACATCGTGATCGAGCAAAAAATTAATAAATTCTTTGGCGACACCGAGTCTACAGGCTTTGGAACGGGTTGGTGGAGTGGGATATTGTCGGCCTTTTTTGGGCTTCTTTCCTTCGGGGGAGTTTTGTGCCTGCATTTTCCTCAGCTCCTAAGCTCTCCTGAACTGCGTCCGCACTATCCGATGCACACCATGCGGGTTTTAATCCAATGCCTTATAGTCGGGGCGATTTTATTCGGAATCATTTCTTCGATTCTGCGCAAGAAAAAGATTCTGGCATTGACTGGAATGTTGCTGGCCATCGCGGCGACGGCTTTGGGCGGATCAAGCGTACGGATTAACGGTAATTTGCAAGGTGGGCTCGGAATCGGCCTAGACTGGTTCTTGCTTGATATGCTTTTGATGGCAATCATCTACGTGCCGCTCGAAAGACTCTGGCCGCAGTATCCAAAACAAGGAACATTCCGCAACGAGTGGACTTTGGACGTGGTTTATTTCATGTCCACACATTTTCCTATACAAATTTTATCTTTCCTGGTTTTATTGCCCTCCATCCAAGCCACTAAGTATTTGGGTGTTCCTGCACTTCAAGGGTTTATCGCTCGAATTCCCTGGCTTTTGCAATTTTTCCTGGCCATCGTGGCTGCGGACGTTACGGAATATTTTGTTCATTTGGCGTTCCACAAAGTACCTTTTCTATGGCGTTTTCATGCCGTTCACCATTCTTCGAAGGCGCTGGATTGGATCGCCGGCTCACGCTCCCACTTTGTGGACGACACCCTGGTCCGCGGACTTGTCCTTGTTCCTCTCATGCTAGGATTTTCGCAATCGATCACCCTTGCGTATTTGATCTTTGTCACCCTTCACGCCACTTGGGTTCATTGCAATTTCGGTCCAAACGCGAAATGGCTCGAAAAGTTCCTGGTTATGCCCAGATATCATCATTGGCACCATACGTCTCAAAAAGAGGGCATCGACAAAAACTTTGCTATTCATTTTCCGTGGATTGATAAGCTTTTTGGAACGTACCACTTCCCTGATACCTGGCCGGTCCACTACGGCCTGGACGGCGAGGAAATTTCGCCTAACTTTTTGGGACAAACAATTGACCCATTTATAGGAAGAAAAAGAACGCCTTAAAAATCCAGCGCGCCTAGTGGAACGTCCTTGGGCATCTCTTCACCCGTTCTGGTTGCCTTCACCAAGCCGAACTTTTTCATAAGTTTGACAGTCAAAAATCCGAAGTCGTATTCCGATTTGTCGTGGCTCAGCCGCAATAGACCCGGATAGTGGTGATGGTTATTTTGCAGACAAGCGCTAAAGGTCGACGTTACCGGCAGCCACTCGCCAATGTTCATGGCGTTGTCGTCGTCATCGCTATACCGCCGGTATCCAAATGTTCGAGTGTGAGTCCAATAGTTTTGAATCATATTTACCCACAGAGCAAAAATTCTTATTCCAAACCACATCACCAGGACAAACTTCAGATCTCCAACTAACTTCCAGAAGAGATAAAAACTAAAACCTTGTGCAAGGATTGCAAAAACCGGATTCGCTGCGACCCGCATAGTCCGGGACTTCAAAATCTCGTCGCCAGCCACATTTTCTTTGCATCGATATGGCATCACACAGAGATATAGCGTTCGCCAAAAGCCATCGCCTGAAAGTTTGTTCGGATCCCCGGGATGGTCAGCGTGCTTATGATGCAATCGATGGCGATTCACCCAGGCGATCGGATCGACATAAAGCCCAAAGGAGTTATTCACGACAGTGACGGCTTTCATGAACCATTGCCTATAGTCGAGTGAACGATGAGCGATTCCCAAATGAAGAACATCGGCCAAATACAACCCGCCAAGAAACCAACAAAAGATAAAATAAACTCCGCCTATCAACGCTCCAGTCCAAGGTCCCAAATGAGCTGGAGCGGAATACATACAAGCCAGCATGTAGCAAAAAATAATCAAATAGCCTGTGAGGTTGTATATTTTCATCATGGCTCCCCGTGGGGTTATTCAAACAGAAATCGGAACTCGTTTCAAATAACAAGTTAAAGCAGATAAAGTCTATGGCCTGCAGTTCTTCAACTGCTAGAGTATTTTGCGGTGGCCACGGACTCAGAGCTTGATTAACGCTAACCGGAAACTGGTCTATTACCGACGAACCATCATGAAATCACGCAAATTCATTCGCGCCAGTGCGGGAGTTTTGCTTTGCGCCGCGGGGTTCTGGCTCGCCGTGCCGACTCCCTATCGCGAACGAAACTTTCTCATCGATGCCGCGGGCTGCCGATTGGCGACCACCATTGTGGAAAGGCGCGAAGGAGGTTCGGAAGGATCGGTTTTGTTTTTCCACGGAATTTCGGCGAATAAGAAAATTATGTCGTACCTCGCGCGGGGTTTTGCCGAGCAGGGACTTCGCGTCTATGTTCCGGATTTGCCGGGGCACGGACGCACGACGGGGCCGTTCTCGCCGGCGCGCGCGGAGCAGTGCGGAGAGGCGCTACTGCATGAACTGCTGGCGCGCGGGATGATCGATGCAAATCGCACGATTCTTGCCGGACACTCGATGGGCGGCGCGATCGGCGAGCGCATCACAGCCCGTGTCCCGGTTGCGGGTTTGATCGCCATCTCACCGGCCCCGATGCGCGCGGCCCACGGAATCGCCGCGGAAAAACTGCTTTTCAGCGATCCGCCGGACTTGCCGCCTCATTCGCTGGTGATGGTTGGTTCGCTGGAACTCGAGTCGATGCGCGGCAACGCTGCCGATCTGGTGGCGTCGCGAAGAGAGGACGACGCGAGATTCGTGGAGATTCCCGGGGCATCGCACGTCAGCATTCTTTTCAGCCGTGCCGCGATGCGCGCCTCGCAGGGGTGGGCGGCGCGCGTTCTGCACTTAACGCCTACCGCGGCGTTGCCCTCGCGCCGTCCGCTGATCGGCGCGCTGGGAGGATTGGCGGGAATTCTGCTTATCGCGGCCCCATTCCTCCGCGAAGCGGTTGGGAAGAAGAATAAAGACGAAACTGTTGCGACAGGCAAAGCGATTAGTGCCCCCCGGCTTTTTTTGGAATTTGCAGCGGGGGCGGTGCTGATCGTGTTGCTGTTGCGATTCTGGCGGCCCGCCTCAGAAGGCGGCCCCTACAGTTGGGTTCCCCTGAAAGTGATTGGACTTTTTCAGGGGGATTATCTAGCCAGTTTCCTGCTTCTGTTCGGCGCTTTGCTGTTGGTGGTGCATTCGGGCCGCGGGCGGGCCCCTTCGGCTTCGCTCAGGATAAACAAGCCCCGCCCCTACAAACACCTGCTAGCGGCGGGATTTGCCGGAATTGTGCTGGTACTGATCATCACGGCGTGGTTTGACTTGACGTTTTACGAGGCCTGGCTGACAGCCGCAAAGTGGGGGCGTTTCCCGTTTCTCGTGGCGGTTTTGCTTCCCTACCACTTTGCTGAAGAAACGCTTCTTGGTGCCGTAGAGAACGGAAAAAGATGGCGGAGACTGGCGCTGGCTTTGACTTTGCGGTTTGTTTCGTGGGGAGCGCTCATGGCCGGTGTCCTGATTCTGCACAATGGAGAAATTCTGATGGGCCTCCTTGCGCTGTACATGGGAGTGTTCAATTTGATACAGCGGAGCGGCATGGACATCGTGCGAAATGAAACCGGTTCGGCGGGGGCGACGGCGCTATTCGGTGCTATACTCCAGGCGGGCTTTTGCCTGGTGATCTTTCCCCTCACCTGATGGCCAATCACCATACGACCCGTCATCAAAGCAGCGCATGACGGAGGTTCCGCGCCCGGGGGCGGAATTGAAAGCGCTCAGCGAAATACGACCATGGCCCAGATAGCAATCGTCGGCGGCGGACCGTCCGGAGCGATGTGCGGAGAACAACTCGCGCGCGCGGGCCATAAGGTCAATCTTTTTGACGAACACCTGGCGTGGGAAAAACCATGCGGCGGCGGCCTGACGCACAAGGCCATCGAGTGCTTCCCTTTCCTGCTCGATAATTCCTATCCGAAGAAGCTGGTGAATTCCGTCGAGCTGATCAGCAGCGAGGAGCACCACGCCACGCTGGACATGCCCCATCCGATCGTTATCTATTCGCGAACGGTGCTCAACGGCATGCTGCTGGACCGCGCACGCGATGCGGGTTGCCGCGTGCAGCGTTCGCGCGTAATGAGCGTGGACACCACCACCGCGAAGCCGCGCTACTGCGTGGACGGGGAATGGCAGGAGGCCGATTTTCTAGTCCTCGCGGCGGGCGCGCGCAACCAACTGCTCCCGGAAACACGGGCGCTGCAGCGGGACGAACTGGAGATGACCCAGGGTTACTTCGTGCCGCAGACCAGCGACTCCATCACCATCAAATTCCTGCGAAACTTTGAAGGTTATATCTGGTCGTTTCCCCGCTGCGATCATCTTTCGGTGGGGATTTGCGGCAGCATGTCGTCGCATACCAGCACGGAGCTGCGCGGCCATTTGCAAACGTTCGTGGAGAAACACGGCATGCAGACGGAGGGCGCAAAGTTTTACAGCCACGTCCTACCTTCGCCGAGGGAGCGCACGCTTTCCGAACGCACCGTCATCGGAAAGAATTGGGCGCTCGTCGGAGACGCGGCGGCGTGGGTCGATCCGCTCACGGGCGAAGGTCTTTTTTATGCCATTCGGTCCGGCGAATTGCTGGGGCGCTCTCTTGCCGAAGGATGCCCGGAGAAATATCCGGCGTGGGTAAAAGCCACCTTTTGCGCCGAACTGGAGTTCGCGGCGCGCATCGTGCGGCGTTTCTATCGCGGATCTTTCCTGGGAAGCGCGGTGACCACGCGCATGGTGCAGTTTCTGCGGCGCAGCCCGGTTTTCCGGCAGTTGATGGGCGATCTTTTCAGCGGCACGCAGGATTACACCAGCCTGAAACGCAGACTGTGGGGCCACCTGGGAATCACCATTAGCGAACTTATCTCCAGCGTCCTGAATCTCGATCGGCCCGCAAGGGCGGCTGTGCCCCGCGCCGGAACCGCGGGCGATTGAAGATTTCTTCTCCTTACACTCCGTTTTCGCTCTATAGTCAAACGGACACCCCAGGCATCTAATCTTCCGGGTGGAGTTCGCCCCTTCAATCATGGCCACCGAGACCGCCGCCAAACCACCAGCCAAGAGTGAAAAACGCAAGAACGCGTGGAAGAATCTTCCCGACGTTTGGGCGCTGATGAAGCCGAGGCGCGGGCTGCTGGCGCTGGGCTTTGTGCTGATGGCCATCAACCGTCTGGCGGGATTGGTCTTGCCGGCTTCCACAAAATATCTGGTGGACAATGTCATCAGCAAGCGGCAAATCCAACTGTTGACACCGATCGTGCTGGCCGTTCTTGCGGCAACGGTGCTCCAGGGAGTGACGTCGTTCACACTGACGCAATTGCTCTCCAAGTCCGCGCAGAAAATGATTGCCGAATTGCGCCGCCAGGTGCAGGCGCACATCGGGCGCCTTCCGGTCTCGTTTTACGATGCCAACAAAACCGGCGCGCTCGTTTCGCGGATCATGAGCGATGTCGAAGGCGTCCGCAATCTGATCGGAACGGGGCTGGTGGAATTTGTTGGCGGGCTGATGACGGCGGTCATCGCGCTCGTCTACCTCATTCATACCAGCGTGACCATGACGGCCGTGGCGTTTGGCATCTTGCTGGTCTTCGGATACGGCATCAACAAAGCCTTTGCGACGATCCGGCCGATATTCCGCGCACGGCCGAAAATCAACGCGGAAGTCACGGGGCGGCTCACGGAATCACTCAGCGGCGTTCGGGTGGTGAAGGGTTACCACGCCGAGGGGCGCGAGGAAGGGGTCTTCGCGCGCGGGGTGCAGCGTCTGCTGGATAACGTTCTGAAAACGCTCACGGCCACTTCGCTGATGAGTCTTTCCGCGGCGGGACTAATGGGCATCGTCAGCGCGATCATCATGGAGCTCGGCGCGCACAAGATTCTTGCCAGCACCATGACCCTGGGAACTTTTTTTGCTTTTAACATTTTCCTGGGCCTGCTGGTTGCGCCCGTATTTCAGATCGTGGCCATCGGGACGCAAATCACCGAGGCCATTACCGGCCTCGAACGCACCCGCGAGATTCTCAACGAGAAGCTGGAAGATGACGAGCCTGGCCGGACGGTCAATCTCGATCGCGTAAACGGGCTGGTTGAGATGGAAAACGTGAGCTTTGCCTACGACACGCGCAAGGAAGTTTTGCACGACGTAAGTTTCCGGTCGGAGCCTGGAACGGTGACGGCTCTCGTTGGTCCTTCAGGCGCGGGAAAATCGACGATCATCGGCTTGATTGCGGCATTTTACGTGCCGTCGAGCGGCAGAGTGCGGGTGGATGGCGTTGACCTGGCAACTGTAAAGCTGAATTCCTATCGCACGCAGCTCGGCGTCGTATTGCAGGAAACTTTTCTTTTCGATGGTACGATCCGGGAGAATGTGGCTTTTGCGCGGCCGGCCGCCAGCGAAGAAGAGATACTCGCCGCCTGCCATATCGCGCGCGTCGATGAATTCGCGGAGTCATTCGAGAACAAGTACGACACGGTGGTCGGCGAACGCGGCGTGAAACTTTCCGGCGGCCAGAAGCAACGCGTCTCGATTGCGCGCGCCATTCTTGCCGATCCGCGCATCCTGATCCTCGACGAAGCCACTTCCAGCCTTGACTCGGAATCGGAGGCTTTGATCCAGGAGGGTCTGCGTTACCTCATGCGCGGCCGCACGACATTTGTAATCGCGCACCGCCTCTCCACCATCCGGCGCGCCGATCAAATTCTCGTCGTCGAAGCGGGCCGCGTCATCGAGCGCGGCACGCACGAAACGCTCTACGCTCTCGGCGGCCGTTATTTCGATCTCTACACCAAGCAGCACGCCGTCGAAGCCAATCTCTTCCTGGCGCCGGGGGAAAGCACGCTCGAAAGCGACGAACCAGACGCCACTCAAGTGGGGTCGCCGGCGAATGGCCGCGGCGACGCCACTTTGCCCGAAGCCATTCGCATCATTCGCGGGCAGTCGAGCTAATCGCGGATTCCGAAATTAAGCAGGAAAAATCGTGAAGTAGGTTCTGACGTGTGGTTGGTGACTCCTGAAAAGCGCGATGGGGGCCGTGAACTTCTAGTTGGCGCTTTGCTGCCGCGTTGAAGGCTACTGCGGACGCTCGATTTGCCAGCAGGGTGCTCGTGCCGTTCCACACAAGTTGGACGCCGGCGAAAATCGCGATCATCGCTACGACCAGTTTTAGTTTTCGTGCGGGAACATGACGCGCGAGAGCGCATCCAAGGACAACGCCGGGCACTCCGCCGGCCAGCAGTTGCCCCAATACCAGGCCGTTGATCGCGCCAAACTTCCAATGAAAGGTTCCGCCGATCGCGGCGAGCACGAGTCCAAAAATCAGATCCGTGCCAATGACTTGGGGAGTGGTGATTTCCGAGTAGTTCAAGAGCAGAACGCTCCCGAGCGCACCGGCTCCGGCGGAAGAGAAACCGTATTCGACCCCGATGGGGAGCGCGAGCCAGGGCAACCAGCGGGAATTTTTTTGTGCGAAGCCAGGATTCTGCGCGCGTGGAACGAACGTGACGCTGGAAGTTACGGCGAGCATGATTCCCAGCAGAATGATGACGACTGGATTTCCTCCCTGGTTTCCAAGGAATCGGAGCACAAACGTCCCGAGCAGGAGGCCGGGGACCGCTCCAATCAAAAGCAGCCAAAGATATCGTGCGTGAAAGTTTTTCCCCAGCAGGTAGAAGGGTGCTGCGATCAGCCGCAAGACGCCTGCGAACACGAACGCGGTGCCTACGGCTTCACCAGCGGTCAATCCGACGATCAAAACAAGCGCAGGAACGGTGAAGCTGCCGCCGCCAACGCCGGTCAGACCTACCGCGACAGCTATAAGGAATCCCAGAAAGAAGCTCATCCCTCAGCTCGCTTCGAAAAAGTGTGAATGCCGCATTCGAGTTTCGTTCCGCCCCAGCGCCCGGATCTCGGATTGTTGGGATCCATCGGCAGAGCGGTGCAAGGCTCGCATCCGATGCTGAGATAGCCCTCGTCGTATTGAGGCAGGTGGCTGATGCCGTTAGCGTTCACGTAGCTCCAAACCTGTTCCCAATTCCAGTCCGCGAGGAGACTCACTTTCCACAAAGTTTTTCCAGTCGGCAGACGGTGCAGCTCGACCTTCTTCAGGTTCCTGCGCGTCGGGGACTGTTCGCGCCGCAATCCGGTAAACCAAACATCGAAGGGTTCCAGAGCTCTCAGAAGAGGCTCGACTTTGCGCAACTGGCAGCAGCGTGTCGGATCGCTGCGGTAGAGAATGCCGAAGGCCGATTCTTGTTCTGGGACCGTTTGTTTGGGGAGGACATTGACGAGATGCAGCGACCATTCCTTGGCCATCCGGTCGCGGTATTCGTAGGTTTCTGAAAAGTGATAGCCCGTATCCAGGAACAACACGGGCACTTCCGGAATCCGCTGGCGCAAGAGGTGCAGGACGGCCATATCCTCGGCTTGAAAGCTGCTGGTCAGGCAGACGCGGGCGTTCTCGTTGGCGGCGAGCACGGTGTCCAAAACCTGTTCGGGCGTAAAACTTTCCACTACTTGAGCAATCTGCTCTACGCTCATTCAGTTCACCTTTCCCGGATTCTTTCGTGGCTCATCAACAAGCCACAGAGATTCCGCGCGCGCCAGGACATGCCGCGTAATTTGTTCCTCGTTGTCGCGGAGATCGGGCGCGGCGCTCAGGTCAAAAAAACGCTCGGAGAATTCCGCGGCGAGAAGCTGTTTTGTTTCTCCAGCAAGTGCTTTGCCCGAATAGAGGACGAGGATTCCCGCTTTCTGTGTGACGCGGACAGTATCCGCAAAAGAATTGCCGGAGAATTCGGGCTGATTCAAGTGCAGCGCCTCGAATCCGCGCTCGAAGAGCAGACGTTCGAGCCGGGCCGCGAGAGCAGTATGGCCTTCGAGGAGCAGAACGGCTGGAAAATGGCCGTGGCGGGCGTATCGTTCCTCCGGCGCAACAGGAGTTTCGAGCGCGCCGTAAGAAATAAATTCGTTATCGACAGCGATCGCCGATACAGGCGCATCCTCCTGAATCATTCCCGCGCCCACGGTCGCGTTGGTAGCTGCGTCGATCAAAATAAAGCTGCCCGTAGTTCGATTGCTCGCATACGGATCGAAGAACAGGGGGACATGGGTCTCGAACTCCACCGAGCCAATTTCGTTCATTTCCAATCGAGTCGCCGGCTCGTTCGCCAGAGTATTGATGTTGACGCGATGGCGAATGCGCAGCGCACGGATTTTTGTCTGCCGAACGGTGTGCTTGACCAAATAGGTCTTTCCTAATTCAAGCGCGGTGCCGTGTAGCCACACCAGCCGCGCGTAGAACTTGCGAGCGACGGTGGGCAGCTCATCCTGCGATACCAGCATGTCGCCCCGGCTGAGGTCGATCTCTTCCTCCAACTGCAAAGTCACCGACATTGGTGAGGACGCCTGCGGAAGTTCGCCACCGTAGGTCACGATTGAGCGCACGCGCGTTTTTCGCCCCGAGGGAAGCGCGACAACAGGATCGCCGGGATGAATGATGCCGCTCGCGATCCGCCCGGCGAAGCCGCGAAACGTGGCGTCCGGACGAATCACGGTTTGCACCGGGAAGCGAAAACTTTGTAGGGAATCGTTTTCCGGAAGCGGAACCGTTTCGAGGTGTTCCAGGAGCGTCGGGCCTTGATACCACGGCATGCGCTTGCTGCGGTCGACGACGTTGTCTCCCTCGAGTGCGCTGATGGGCACGCATTGCACGCCGGCGATTCCCAACTGCGCCGCGAGCGTAAGGAATTCGTCCTGCAGCTGAAGGAAGACATCTTCACGATACTCAACCAGGTCCATCTTGTTCACGGCGGCCAGCACTTTGGTGATTCCCAGGAGCGAGGCGATAAAGGCGTGCCGCCGCGTCTGCGGAAGCAGCCCCTTTGCGCCGTCAATCAGGATGACCGCCAGGTCGGCTGTGGACGCTCCTGTGGCCATGTTCCGCGTGTACTGCTCGTGCCCCGGCGTGTCCGCGATGATGAATTTGCGGCGCGGTGTCGCGAAATACCGGTAAGCCACGTCGATGGTGATGCCCTGCTCGCGTTCGGCGCGCAAGCCATCGGTGAGCAACGAAAAATCAATCGGGCCGGTGGAGCGGTTGATGCGGCTTTTCTTGACGGCGGCGAGCTGATCTTCGTAAACGGCTTTAGAATCGTGCAAGAGACGCCCGATCAAGGTGGACTTGCCATCGTCGACGCTTCCCGCAGTGGTGAAGCGCAGCAGCTCGGTGTTCAAGTCTTGCTGAAGAAATGCTGGGAAGGCCCCGTGCGGGCCGCCCTTCGCGGGAGAAATCATCAGAAATATCCCTCCCGCTTCTTGAGTTCCATGGAACCGTCCTCATCGTGATCGATGGCGCGGTTTTCGCGTTCGGAGCGGCGGAACGAAACCATCTCTTCAATGATCTTCGGCACAGTGTCGGCATCAGAACGGATCGCCCCCGTGCAGGGAACACATCCGAGGGACCTCATGCGGCACTTCAGACGCTGCGTTTTCTCTCCGGGTAAGAGCTGTGCGGGGTCGTCGATCACGATAATGGAACCGTTCCGCAGGACCACGTCGCGTTCCTTCGCGAAATACAGCGGCACGATAGGAATTTTTTCCACGTGGATGTACAGCCAAACGTCGAGTTCGGTCCAGTTAGAAAGCGGAAATACCCGGATACTTTCCCCTTTGTCGAGACGAGAGTTGAAAATATTCCACAGCTCCGGCCGCTGGTTTTTCGGGTCCCACTGGCCCAGGGAATCGCGGAACGAATAGATGCGTTCCTTGGCGCGCGATTTTTCCTCGTCGCGGCGCGCGCCGCCGAATGCCGCGTCGAAGCCGCCTTCGGCCAGCGCGTCCAGGAGCGACTTCGTTTTCAGCAGCCCGCAGCATTTTTGCGTGCCCAGCAAAAAGGGGTTGGCGCCGGCGTCCAGCGCTTCCTGATTCTTGTGAACGATCAGCTCCGCGCCGATCTGCCGGGGATAGGAGTCGCGAAACTCGATCATCTCTGGAAATTTGTAACTAGTGTCCACGTGAAGCAAAGGAAAGGGAATCTTTCCCGGGTGGAAAGCCTTCTGCGCCAGCCGCAGCATGACTGAAGAGTCTTTGCCGATCGAGTAAAGCATCACCGGGCGCGCAAACTCGGCAGCGGCTTCCCGGAGAATGTAAATGCTCTCCGCCTCCAGCGCTTGCAGGTGATTGAGCCGCCGCGCCGCTGGCGTCGTCGGTTCTGCCGCCGTCCCGGATTCGAGCCCCGGCTGGGAGAGCAAAGTTTGCGATGGGCTGTTCATGAACGTCCTCAAAAACAAAAAACCCACCTGCCATAATTCCTGGCGGTGGGTTCGCTTCAATCTTGGAGTAGAGAGCTTTTAGAAAGCTGGCTTCCCATCCAAACAAGACGCGGCGGCCGTCACCGTTGGGTGCGGACAACAACAAACGCCGGTCATTTGAACGGAAATCATTTCAGTTCTTAGAATACCCGACAGTCTCCCGAATCACAAATCGTCTTTTTGGCTTAATGCCATCGATAATTTCGATGCTTGACGCGCGTGTCCGGTTACACCGTAGGCCGGCGCACGATCAACTTCCTCGCCGCGGGGGGTGGAATCAAGGTAGCCATTTTGCGGATCATCGCCAGCACCAGCCGCTTGTCCCCATCGGACAGCGTGGTGCTGTACTTCTTAATCTCTGCCAGGAAGCGGATTTCGTCCTGCGAAAGCTCACCGAGGGCTTTTTGCGTTTCGCGGTCCCGTGGCGTTTCCGTGCCGGGGAAAAAATCCGCCAGTGAAATATCCATAGCTTCCGCGATTTTGGCGAGCGTTTCGAGAGAAGGCACGGTATGGCCATTCTCGACACGCGACAAATAACAACGCAGCAGCCCGGTGCGGCGCTCGATGTCGCCCTGCGACAGGCTGCGCTGGCTCCGATAGGTCTTGATGACTTCCCCGATGTTTACTCTTGGCTTTTCTTTCGGCATGGTCTCCCCCGCTTGAGGGGGTAGCTTACTCACTAACAGTAGGAGTGGCAAGAGGGAATTTCCAGCCGATGGTTCCAATCCGATACTGGGCGAAATCGCAAAAACCACGCTAAGTCATCAGAAAGGACGCAGAAAGAAAAGGCGAGCCGCAGCTCGCCTTTTCTGGACCTTTTTGCGCCCTTCCCTGGCTAACTCATAGCCGTACCTTCACCTTTGCGTTGGCGCAACAGTTGCGGGCTGCTGCAGGCGGAACTCCAGCACGGTCTCGCTCGGCACTTTTACCTGCTGGCCGCGCGTGAGCACTTGGACGCCTGCGCCGGCTGCCGAGCCCACGCCCGCGCCAATCGCTGCGCCTTTGCCGCCACCCGCGATGGCCCCGATGATGGCGCCGGCCACGGCGCCACCACCCACCTTCTTGGCGGTATTTGATCCGCGCCCCTTGCCTTGCAGCGTGTAATCGCTGCTGACGACCGGGTAATCCTTGCCATCAATCACGATCCGCGTGAGCTCCAACTGGAGCTCGGAGCTGCCGGAAATGTGACCAGCCTCCTTAGCCTCCGCCAAGCGCCCATAAACATCGGTCCCTTTGCGCGCTACTACCGAATTGCCCACTGTCAAATCGGTCTCCAGGCTGGCGTGGAATATGTCACCCACGTGGTTCTTGGACGAGTCCACGCCATCGATCATCCGCACCAGCAGCGATTGCCCTGCCGGGATAGTCACGGCCCCGTCGGGATCAGCGTTCGCCATGCTGGTCGCGGCAGGAGCCATCCCTGCGGATGGGGTAGGCGCCAGAGCGGAATGCCCTGTGAAGGTCAGCGCCACGACGTCCGCCGTATTAAAGGTCTGAACCTCTCCGTTCATCTCGAAGCGCAACACTGCTTGCGTGCCGCCAAGATACTTCCCTTTCAAAACCCGGCCGTCTTTCAGCTCCAACGTATCAGCAGACGCCGCCCCCGCGTAAAACAGCATCAACGCCATTGCCGCCAAGAAACGATTTACTTTATTCATTGTTCCCCCTCAAGATTGGAGATCACAATTCCCGCAGTTCCCCCCGTTCGCTCTCCACGTCCATGACTATCTCTAAATTCTACCGCACAAGAGCGCCTTTACAATTCTAACGCATTGGATGGCGGAGATGTTGCGAATGGTTGCGCCGGGCACCTGAGCCTACTTTCCAAGCTCGGCTCATGGGCGCTGCCTGGAATCATAGCAACGCTATTCCAAAGGAAAAAGCTCCGGGCCCAAACCGAGAAGGGTTGGGCCCGGAAGCTTCGAGAGAACAGTTAGGATGACGCAATTAACAGCGGTCTGGGGTTTGGCTTAGAAGCGGCGCCGCGCCGCGTCGGCTTCTTCAGCGAGGCCCATGAGTTTGGCAACGATTCCAGTGTTACCGTTGGTCGAGGGATCAAAGAAAAGTCCGTCGTCCACAAAAGACTGGACGGCGGCGATTGCGCCTCCCTGTGCCGTGGACGTTGGGCGGATTATGGAGACCGGCCCGAGACCCTCACTCAGGAAGAAGGTTGGCTCGGGCATGATGAGATTGGCTTGGAACGAGTCGGCAACGTCGGGGCCGCTTGCATTGGGATCATTGGGATCGTTGCTGCCGTCAAGGACTGGAAACGAAAGATCGCCGTCGGTTAGCTGGGGTGCGTTGCCGGCCTTGTCATGCCAGACCTGGAAGTGCATTGTTTCGCTCGGGCCGATGCTAAGCAAAACTCGCAACACCTCCAGGTTGTTCACCTTTTGAGCCAGCGTCGGGTAGAGACTGCTGCCGCCTTGCTCGACGAAGCCAAAGTGGAAGCCGGCCGTGCTCGCAATGGCCTGCTGGTGGTTGGTGATATTGCCGTTTAACGTTGCATCGTCACTGGTCAAGGGAATGGCCGTGTGCGGGTTCCTGGCAAGATCGGGGACCGCGTTCTCGAACTTGGGATTTCCAAAGTCCGGGTTTAGCTTGGCGCTGCGGTACCGCGTCCACCAAGTGGTGTCCACCTTCAAATGCTGCAAGTTGGTGAGCCGCGGGACTTGCAGGACACCTGCTACCGGACTGGGCGCCAGAACAGCAAACCCGCTGAGATCGATGGGACTCGCGCCCTTCGACTGCAGATAATTATTGAGGAAGCGGTGGTGGCTGATTTCATCGTCGGTGTTGTCAGAGATGTACTGCGGCATATCCCCGTCGAGTACTCGAAGAGCAGCGACGTAGGCGGGGGCGTTTCCCTGCGTGATGGGCTGACCCTTCAAGTGCTGTACCTCAATCGGCGAAAGTCCCTGGTTGGTGGCGCCGCCGAGTTCAGCATACTGAATCCACAAATCGGCCTCGACCTGCTCCAGCGCGCTCAGAAACGTGAGAATAGCGATGTCGCCCTTGGTGATTGGCGCGCGGTCGCCATCTTCACGGTCGAACGCAAACGCTTTGCCGGACAGCAGCCCGGCGCCCATAGTTGCCGCGCCTGCCACCGTGCCATTTTTCAAGAACGAACGTCGAGTACTGCCCTTCGTGAACATATTCTTTTCATTCTTCATTTCTCCATCCCCTTTTCGACTCTTGAGTTCAGTTCTGATGAAACGAACTGCGGAATTCTCTGAAATCTCCTGAAGCACGGGCCCTGGCCGTGTGAGATTTGTGCTTGTCCAACCGACATCGCCTCAATTGGCGCGTCAGTCCGCTGCTCAGCGGAGAAAGAGAGGCCGGCGGGCCAGCCACCAGCCCCTCTCCTGTTATTGGACAGTGAGCGTGACGGAGGCTGAGTGCGTGAGACTTCCCGAAGTTCCGGTAACCATCACCGTGGCCATGCCACGCTGAGTCCCGTTCCCCGCACTGTTCGAGTTGTAGCCGCAGCCGCTTGCAGCGAGCAAGGAGGCCGTGACAATCAAGAAAACCAGACTGCCCGCGAAACTCGGGATCCACCTGTTCCCCGCCGCACGGCTTCTCCGGATGTTTCCGGCGAGAAACGCGGCTAGCAGAACCAGCGCGGAGATTGCAAGCATCATGGCGTAGCGTCCGCCGATCCGGTTCGCGCCGATTAGTCCCGCGTGCATATAGGGATTTGAAGAGGTGCTGATGGTCATCATGGACGTCGCCGTTCCCCCGCCGGCAGGCGTGACGGATGCGGGAGAAAAGCTGCAAGCGGAATTGATGGGTTGGCCCGAACAAGTAAGGCTGACAGCGGAATTGAAACCATTGAGCCCGCCCACTGTTACAGTGAAGGTAGCGTTTTGCCCCGCGCTAATGGCCATGGTCGAGGGCGATGCGGCAATGTTGAAATCGGCAGTGGGCGCCGGGGTGGTATTCGCCGTGATCGCCGAGAAGATCCCGTGTCCTTCATTGGCCAGGCCCGCCGTGATGTACATAGTGTTGACATCGCCGGAAGCTCCGCCGCCGCCGAAGACCATGTCCCAAAGTGAGAGATTCGTGATGGGCGTGCCGTTCTGATCTTTCATCTGGTCTACGAAGGCGCCAGTGGTGAAGTTATAAGCGTTAATCACGCCATCACCAAAATTCCCAACCAGAAGATTGCCGCTGGCGCCGAAAGAGCCGAAACTCGCGGGAGGAATCACAACGCCCCAAGGCGCGTTGAGATGGGAATCACTGGTTATTCGGCGGAGCATCGTGCCATCAGCGGCGAAGAGGTCCACGAAGCCAGTTCCGGCAATATGCAAGGGATCGTGCATGGGCGGGTCCTGGAGGGCGTAGGTCACCACCACCATCGCGGTGCCGTTCACGTTGATGGCTTTAGTGCCGAACGGCGCATACCCAGGGGAACCCGAGCCCACAGGTACGGCTGGCAGGGCCGGGTCATTAAATGCGCCCGCTCCGAGAACCTGCGTTGATTTGAAGGTCGTGTCGTAAACCTCGACCTTGCCGGCCCTGAAATTGGTGGCCAGAAGAAAGCTGCCGGTTGTGTTCTTGATTAGTGCGAGGCCTTTGTACACGGCCCCGGTAGCGGCCGATGGAATCATGGAATTGTCCACCACCAAAGTTACGGTGCTACCGCCCGTCCAGGCGGAGATCGTCCCGTCTTCCGTGTCAAAGATGAATTGCGCTGTCGCGCCGTTCACGCTAAAAGTCACCCCGGTCGGCGGCGCGACAATTCCTGTTGGCGTCGCAGTATTGGAACTGCCATTCGGCGGGGGGACTGTAAAATAGCCGTTCAACGCCCCGGTCTGGTTGTAAAGCGTTGTAAAGCCGCTGTTATTGTCGGAAATCCAGAAGGGACTGCCGGGGATAAATGCGATGCCCCAGGGATTCACCAGTTTGGCGTCCGTGTTGGCCGCCATAGTTGGCGCGGTGTCCGATACCAGATTGGTTTGCTTGTAGCTGTTGGTCTGCGCGCGCGCAGACGAGAAAGGCAAGGCGCTGACGCATACCAGCCCCAGTACCAGAGTCCAGAATCTCTTCATGATTGCAGGGTGCTCCTCTTTGAGTTAAGGCAGCCGACACGGCGATTGCCTGAATGTCCTTTTGGCTAAGATGCCGAAAGTTCGCCGGGAATAAATCAGCGAAAGGACAAGTCTTTATCCACGTACAGACCACTCGGTCGATAAGACTTACGAGAAAAGGTCAATCGAGAAGGAATAGAGTCAGCGGCCAACCCTGCGTTGGGGCTGGGGAAGCCGCTGGAAAGGACCAATGAACGAAGTTCAAATCGCAGCCCCGGTAGTGCGTTTTGGCACCTTCGAAGTCAACCTTGACTCGCGCGAACTTCGCAAGCATGGCATGCGAATTCGGCTGGAAGAAAAACCGTTCCAGATTCTAGAATTGCTATTGGAGCGTGCCGGACACGTGGTAAGCCGGCGAACGCTCCGCGAAAAACTCTGGCCCGACACGGTTGTCGGCTATGAGCACGGGCTGAATACCGCGGTTAACAAACTCCGCGACCTGCTGGGAGACTCCGCGCGAAGTCCCCGTTTCATCGAAACTCTCCCTCGGGTGGGCTACCGTTTCATCGCGCCCGTGGGCACGCCAGGGGAGGCCGCACTGGCAGCCAAGAAAATGCTGCTCGTCCTTCCCTTCGAGAATTTATGCGGTGATTGCGAGCAGGAATACTTTGTGGATGGATTGACGGAGGAGATGATCTCGCAGCTCGGGCAGCTCAACCCCAAGAAGCTGGGGGTGATCGCGCGCACTTCGGCGGTCCAATACAAGGCCACGAAAAAATCCATCGGAGAAATGGCCGCGGAGTTGCACGTCGATTGTGTTTTGGAGGGAAGCGTGCGCTGCAACGGCCGGCGCGTCCGCATTACCGGCCAGTTGATCGAGGCGCGCGACCAATCCAACCTGTGGTCTGCCACTTATGACCGCGATTTGCACGACCTTCTCGATGTCCAAACAGAGGTAGCTCGCCAGATCGGAAAAGCGCTGGCGCTCGAATTGCTCCCCAGCTAGGGTGCGGTGGGCTCCACGTTCCAGCCCTCGACCACCAGTTCGGGTGTCGCGCCATGGAGTCTGGCGGAATCGAATCTCGCGGTAATGGCCTTCTTCTCCCCCGGCAACAAAGAAAAATAATTGTCGCTCCAGAAGATGGGCGTCAGGTCATCGCCGCCTTTGCCGCGAGTGAGCCGCGGATGGACCATGAATGCCACGCTGTCACTCTTGTTCTCGGCGACCACCGTGACAGATGAGTTGCTCCCGCTCCCCTGCGTCGTTTTGGTGATCACTACTCTTACTTTGGGCAGGTTGTTTAGCCCGGTGAGGTCAGCGAACTCTTTCTGTGGTGTGTACACTGTGTCGGTTCTCTTAGCCCAGTCAAGCTCGTCCGCTTTTGTCGAAAGCCAATAGAAATTCTCGCTGGCCAGCTTTCCAGCCGCGTCGCGCAACTCGAGCTTCAGGAAATAAGTCGGCGTCAGTCCTTCCGGCTTGGGAAGATCGAACGCCTTGGTGCTGTTGTCCGCCGCCAAATCAAGCGTTGCTTCGCGTGAACCTTTTTCCTTCGCATCGATGCTGTAGATTTTCGCGCTGACTTTCACGCCCTTGAGCGCTTCGTAGGTTCCGTTGATCACCGCGACGGAGTCGTCGTCGTAAGAATACTGCACGTGCATCGGCTCGCAGGCTTTTTTTGTCCCAAAATATCCCCCCGCCGGCACCAGGTAATAATCGTAGAGGTGCCATATCAGGGAAGGCCACGCATTGTTCAGCATCCACTGAATCACTCCTGTGGAAGTGTATTTGTTTCGCGCGTAGGCTTCGAACATCGCACGCTGGCCGTCATACGTCATGGCCTGGGCCTTGCGCTCGTAATCGTCCAGCGAGGACGCTGGTCCGTAACGCCGGTTCAAACCGTCGGTAAAAACATTGACGGTAGTGAAGCGCTCGCCGCCGGCGTGATAATTCCAGACGTCATCGATCGGCCACAGATGCTCCTTGGGGATGAATTTCTCGAGCGATTCGCGCGGCGGAATCGCCGGCCCCGGGCTGGTCTCCGTGTTGTAGCCGTAAGCGCCGCCCGCTTGCGTGTCCGCCAGCCAGTAGACCGGAGGCACATATTCGTAGGGCCCGGTCATTTTTACGCCGGATGCTCCGCTGAATCCCGCTTTCTGTTCGGACGCCGATGAGACGATCGGATTCGGCCACTGCAACTCCTTCTCGATATCCAGATACATTTTCTCGACGTCCGCGGGCGGCGGACCGTCGCTGCCGTTCAGCCACACAAAAACACTCGCATGATTCCGCAGCCGTGTGATTTGGTCGCGCAGCGAAGCCGCCGCAATTCTGTTCTGGTCGCCGTTCCAATCTTTCCAGCGCTCCCAGGCGTCGCAACACGTCCACCCGGGCATGACCAGAATCCCCAGCCGGTCCGTTTTCTCGAAAAATTCGTCGCGGTCCAGCCGCCCTTCCAGGCGGATCGTATTCATGCCCATATCGCGGACGTAGGCCAGATCCGCATCTAATTTCTCTGACGACCACCGGAAAAGAAGATCCGGAGCCCAGGCCGCTCCGCGGATCAACACTTTCTTTCCGTTAACCTTGAACAGCCGGTGCCCCTTTTCCGTCAGCTCCGAAGTGACCTCCCGAATTCCGAATGTCACGCTCGCCGCGTCTGAAACTTGCTTGCCGATCTCGAATGTCAGCTTTGCGGTGTACAGATTTGGCATTCCCATCTGGTAAGGCCACCACAGCTTCGGATGCGCGAGCTTCAACTTCGCAAATTGTTCCGGCGCGAATTTCACGATCTTCGATTCGCCGCCGCTCAGTTCCACAAGCTGCTGTAGTTTGATCCCGTCGACTTCGGAGAGCAGCACGCCTTTTACGGGTTCGCTCGAAGCATTACGCACTTCTCCGCTGATGGTCAGCTCTGCAGTCTTGTACTCCGCATCCAGCTTGCTTGCGACAAAAGGATTGCGCACCGCCACGTTCCCGCTCGACCGCAGAAATACTTCCTTCCAGATCCCCATGTTCTTGTCTGGAGGAGTCGGATTCCAGTCCACCCATGTGATCTCCAGGTCGTCTTTTCCCGGAGCGAATACTTCGACCGCCAGCGCATTCGTCTTCCCCGGCTGCAAGAACTTGCTTACGTCGAACTCGAACGAGCGGTAAGTACCCGCGACATCGTTTGCATCTTCCACCTTGTGCCCATTGATCCAGATGTTGGCGCGGTAGTTGATGCCCAGAAAATTGAGCCACTCTGTTTTTTTCGCTTCTCCGGCGGGCAAGGTGAACTCCGTGCGGTACCACCACGAGCACCGAAACGGACTTCCCTCGGGCATTTCCTGATTCGCAAAAAAAGTCTTGTCCGAGTAATTCATCCCCGGAAGGGACTTCAAATTTGTTGCATAGTTTGGATCGGGATAAGTCTTGTCCGTAACCAGCGCGCCCACGACCGTCGCCGGAATGTCCGCCTGGTGCCAGCCCTTGCCGTTGAAGCCTGCCGTGGAAATCTGCGCGCCGGCAGCCTGCACTTCGCACGACGATTGAATCTGCCAATTCTTGTGCAAGTAGGTCCTGGCAGGCTGGTCTTCGGCGGCGCGGGCAGCAAGCACCGGAAGCACCAGCAAGCTGAGCACACCTCGCAACACCCAGGCTGAGAATTTCGGCGAACGTGGCATGGTTCTCCTCAATCCGAATTAGAATTCAAGCGATTGTTACCGGCATGGCGCATCCGGGGAAACCGGCGCGCTCGATATTAAACCGTTTCAATGCCAACATTCTATCTTTTTTTAGCGTGCAAAGGCTACGCGAAGAGAGCTCGCTACAATTTCAGGGGAAAGTCATTGATGCGTGGTGAAGGGGAGCCGCGGTGAGGCCGCTCGGAGGCACCTCACGACCTCACCGCTGGCTCTTCCCCTCAGGAACAGCCCGTGAAATCCAGCTCCGCCGCAGTCGTGGTGGCTCCCGCGGTGACCTTCAGCGGCATAGCGGTTGGAGTTGTTGAGTCTTTGCTCGTGGTTTGAGACGACGGTGAGCACATCGCGGCGTCGGATGTGGGGTTGGACGCATCCGCTTCGACCGTATACAGAACATCGCCGGTAGCGGGCGGCGTGATCGTGGTTTTGCCCGCGGAGAATGTGCCGACGGCAGGATTGCTCGCCGGGACGACCAACGTATAGCTTCCGCAGAAAGCGCCCTTGGGGGCTCCCGTTGGGCACGATGTGCTCAAAGCCACTTTAACGTCCGCCGCCATAGAACCCGTGAACAGCGGAACTGTGAATACGTGGCTAGTGCTCGATACTGTCACGCTCTGTAGTGCGCTAACGTCAGCGTCGATGGTCGCTCCTGCTGTTCCATTAATCGCGGTGATCGTTCCCTGAATTGTTCCCGGCCCGGCGGATGGTCCTTCCGTGGCTGGAATCTCGGCGACGAGAGGAACAGCACCGAGGTTCGTGCCCCCAACGACGTTCAGCACTACGGTAGCGTTGTACGCCGTGCCGGAAGCGGTAAGGGCGTCTGACACGACATCAAACACCGCGCCCATCGCGAGCGGGCAGAAACTGAAGTGGCCGGTGGCATCGGTCTGCTGTTGCATGGCGATACGATCGATGCCGGACATGTCCGCGAATTGCAGCGTTACGATCGCTCCGGCAACGGGTTGCATTGTGACGCTATCCACGATCTGCCCGCTGATCCCTGTCATGTTCGTGCTCACCACGCCTGCTGTGAGCACTGGCTTCAAGCGAAAATCTCCGTTGCCCTCCCTGATAAGGGAAGCGCATGTGTTGAAATCGATGTTGAGGTCCACCGACTGCCCCGCGGCCACGCGGATCGGGCCGCCCATGATTTGCCCGGGCGGAATTTTCAGCCCAGTGTTCGCCTGGCTACTCAAATTCAGCGTGTGCGTGCCGCTGCTATCCACCACACAGTTGAAGACGTCGCCGCCTAGCTGCTTGAAGCATGCGTTGCTGTTGGCCGACGGCGTCGGACCGCTCGGTGCTGCGTTCGCCAGCAAAATCAAACGGATCTGCTGATAATCGCCCGAAGGGAGGGAGGCCGAGCCAAGTTGCTCGAGCAGGCATTGCCCATTCGCCGGCAGATGCAAAAGATCGACTTGCACGGGGCTGGAAACCAGCTGCGGGGCCAGTTCCTGCCAACCCGACGAGGTGTCATCCGCAGTCGCGTTGATGTGCGCCTGAATCGAGCGAATTGTTACAAAAACGCTAGTAAATGTGCCACCGGGCGCGGCCGTTCCTCCGGCGGTTGCGGGCGTAGCTCCGGAATTGGCCGCCGCACAGGAGGGCGGGTCACTCAAGGATAGGTTTACCGTGCCCATGCTTGGGCCTAGCGTCGTCGAGACACTGCCACCGCAGCTTACGGCAGTAACAGCCACGACTGCCATCAGCAGACCTAGCAAAAAACAAAAAACCGGCCGCGCTTTCAAAGGGCGCATTGGGCTGGAATACACATGAGCCTCCCCAGTAAGAAATTGAACTTGTTTTTGTTGGCGACCCAGGGCGGGGACGGAACTGAAATTTGCGGGAGACCATCGGCCTGGAAACGAAACATCAGTACTAAAACTGCTGAGAGTCTCAAACCGGGCAAATTCAACTGGGCAACCTTCCCCGTTTACTAATGTGCAATTCGCAGGCCTGCATCTCATTCTACTAACACGCGATGGCTCTGTGCCTTAGAGCCTTTGGCCTGCAACGCACCAGCGCAAGTCCGCGTCAAAACTTCGATATCGCGTGTAAATATTAGGTAGCACTCTTCCGTCGTTCCTAAACCAAGATTGCGGGATTGCGACGCTCCTTCGACGCTTGGCCGCGGTTTCTGAATTTTGAGTGGGGGCGCAGCAGGATGGTCCCGGAGGAGGGGGTCGAACCCACACGGTACTAAGTACCACTGGATTTTGAGTCCAGCGCGTCTGCCAGTTCCGCCACTCCGGGGCAACAATTCAAAATAGCACGCCCGCGCCCGGCACTCAAGACTTGCTGCCGCTTGCTACAGTAGCAAGATTACTTGCGGACAAGTATTCTAGCCCGCAGGCCTCGCGATTTTTTCCACAGGCCCCGGCTGGACTCTGCCACTCCCCGGCGCTACCCTATGCGTTCCGTTCGGCAGGGGTTTCTGCGCAGCAGAGATATCCGAGCGGATTTCTGAGGCTTTAGATGGCTGCTGTCACAACGCTTGCCTCCGGCGCACAGCCGGAGCATCGCGCTCTTTCTTTCTGGATGGACCGCGTTATCGTGGAATTGGAAAACGTGCGCTCGGCTCCCGACGCGGACGCCGTCCACGATCTTCGCGTGGCCATTCGCCGCTGCCGCTCCGTCGCAGCGGTGATGGAAGAGGTAGACCCCGATCCCGCCTGGCCGGCCATGCGCAAGGTGGCGCGTAAGCTGTTCCGCGAACTCGGCGCGCTTCGCGACGCGCAAGTCATGAACGAGTGGGTCAAGAAGCTCGCTAATGAATCCGATGTAGTCCGCGCGCACCTGCAAGCCAGCTTCGAGTCGAAGGAACCAAGTCTGCGGGCCAACACGCTGCGGGTGGCCGCCAAGTTCGACCAAAAATCCTGGAAGCGCCTGGAGCGCACCCTGAGCCACCGCTCCCGCCTCGTACCCATGGCCAGTCTCGCCGCCGAATGCCTTGCGCTGGAGCGCTTCGAAAACGCCAAAGAATTACACGCCAGGGCGCTGCGCACTGAAAAACCCAAACCATGGCACGCGCTGCGCATTGGCCTGAAGCGCTTCCGCTACACGGTCGAGAGCCTTCTCCCTGAGCACTACGCCAACTGGAGCGACAACCTCAAGCGCATCCAGGACATGCTTGGCGAGATTCACGATCTTGATGTGCTGGCCGAAGCGGTCAAGAAGTCGGACTTCCACGAAACAGAAGACTCGCTTAAAGCTTGGCAGGACATCCTCGAGCGGGAACGCCGCGAACGCATCGAAACCTATCGCCAGCTTACGCTCGGCAAGACCAGCCTGTGGAACATCTGGCGGTCCGGACTTCCCACGAATGGCCGCGTGGAGGCCGCCGCGCTGGCGCGCTTGCGTGCCACCGCCCGCGCCGTTGATCCCCATGTGCGCCGCACTTCCCAAATCTCGCGCATCACCGTGGCCCTTTTCGACGCATTCAAGCGCGCGGACGCCGCGCCGGCGTTCAACGACGCGACGTTTCACGGGATACTGCTTGCGGCGGCTCGCATGCACGGCGTTGGCGGCGCGGAGCCGGGAAAGTCAACACAAAAATCCGCGCGCAAATTCCTTCTAGGTCTCACTATCCCTCCCGGATGGAGCAACGAAGATTGGGAACTGCTTGCCCTGGCGGTGCGCTACCATCGGGGCGCCGAGCCGCGCGCCAAGGACGGTCCTTTTTCCAGGCTTTCGGCGGAGCGGCAGAACCACGTCCGCGCCCTGGCCGGCGTTTTGCGTGTGGCGCGCGCACTTCGCAAATGCGGAGTGGCTACTGGCGCGGGTTTCCGCGCTGAAAAATCGACGGACGCCGTGGTCCTTCAGGTGCCTGGCCTGGCCGGCGACATCGAAACCGCTGCGCGGCTTGCGGCGGCGAAGCATCTGCTGGAAGAATATCTGCGGATGCCGTTAATCGTAAAGACTGCCGCAAAGCCGGAAAAGGTCGTTCCCCTCACGCCGCGTCAGGTTCCGGAGTTCTCCGTCCTCGCCTCCGATTGAGCGAATTCACAATCAAGCCATCGGCGACACCTTCGGAATCATCGGGCTACTTCCCTGCCCGCCGCAGCATCTTCGGCGTCGCGAGCCACACGAGTTCGGCAATCGGCGGAGAGAGCCGTTTGAGTTCCACAAAAGCTACTCCCGCTTTTTTCAAACTCGTGAGGTGTTTCTTCGAGCCCAGCGCCGTGGCGATGACGTCGTCGAGCTGCGGCGCATGCCCAAACAGAAAAACCGCGGACGCCTGCTTGTCCTTCGCAAGCTCCCGAAAGAGCAGCGAAGGCTCCGCCCCGGGCAGCAGCAAATCCGTTCGCCGGATTTTCTGCTTGGCGTAGTCAAGCGCGGCGGCAAAAATTTCCGCGGTCTGCGCCGCGCGCACGTACGGACTCGTCAGGAACAGATCGCCCGTCACTCCCAGCGCCGCCACACCTTTGGCCACCTGTTTGGTCTTCTCGACGCCTTCCTCGGTCAAATAGCGTTCCGGATCGGGAGGGCATTTCGGGTCTTCTCGGTCAATGGCGATGCCGTGCCGGACAATGTAGAGCTGCATAGATTCCTCTCTAATAGGCATCCGAACAGGAACATCGGGTGCCCACTTGGAAAATGCCAGAACTCTTTTCACTGGCCGTTAGCTCTTGACTTTCAACTTTTTACTTTCAAGTGTGCGCTGTCAACTCGCCGGCGACGGCCGGAAATACAGCCGCACATGAAATTCCTTTTCAAACAGCTCCGCGCTGCGATTGGCGTCTTTCAAATCTTCCGCGGCATCGCCGCGAGCATGCACTTGCAACCCGACCGCGCCGTGCTGAAAAGAAGCGCGCAACTTCATCACCCGCTGCCGGTGCGAATGATCGAGTGCCTCGGCGATGCGCAAAATCGCTGCCAGCCTTCGTGTAACGAGTTTATCCGCGTTATTCAGCGTGGAATACGAGGTGTGATGTCCCGCCGGCTCGGACTTGCGGTTGTGATAGCGCACCAGCGCCGCAGCGATGGCGCGGTCGCGGCCGTCCAGTCCGGGAATATCGCCGTTCAGGGCCAGGTATTCGCCGTGTTTGTGATGCCCGCGATGGCTGATCAGGTGTCCGGTATCGTGCAAAAGCGCGCCCGCTTCCAGCAGCACTCGAGAATGCGCAGGTAAGTGATGCACCGGCTGCAACTGGTCGAAGAGTTGGATGCTCAGTTCCCGAACGTGCTCGGCATGTTGCTGTTCGTATCCCAGCCGCCGCGCAAAACTGCGCGTGCCCACGAGCAACTGGCGCGCGGCCGCGTTGTAGCGGTGCGGTTCCTTGCGTGAGAACGCTTCTCGCGCAATCTCTTGCAGCAGCCCTTCACGTACACCGACGCCGGGCAGCGCAAACAAGCGCAGGTTCAGGTAACGCCCAAGCGTGAGAAAGGTAATGGCCGCAACGCCCATCACATCAGCGCGGTCGCGCCGCACCGCATACGCCTTCATGCGCTCGCGCACGTCTCGCCGAAGAATGTCCGGCAGCCGCGCCCGCAGCAGTGATAACTCCATGGTCTGCAATCCGTGCTGCCGCGGTCCGGGAGCCACATTTGCAAGCGTTTCCGCGTTTCCACCCAGCGCCACCGCAATGCTCTCTCCCAAATTCGGACGCGGCGTCAATTTCGATTCGAGCAGCGCGCGCACGTACCGCCGCACCTGCTCCGCATCCGCTGGGCGAATCACCCCCGGAAGCTCCAAGGTAGTCATCAACCGCACGGTGCCCACCGGCAATTGCGCGCCCTGCTCCACGGTGTGATCCCGTAGAATGGTGATCTCCAGGCTTCCGCCGCCAAGATCCGCAACGCAACGGGGCGGCGCCTCCGGTCCCAGAGCGGCCAATACCGCTTCCCTACCCAGGCGCGATTCTTCGCCGGCGCTGATCACTTCCAGCCGGATTCCTGATTTCTGCTTGACGCCGCGCACGAAGGCCTGGCGATTTCGCGCTTCGCGCGTGGCGCTAGTAGCCACCGCGCGATAGCGGGTGACACCGAACTCATCCATCACTTCGCGGAAATGCCGGAAGGCCTTCGCGGCTTTTTTGGAAATCTCTTCGCTGAACCGGTGGCGCACGAATACGCTCTCTCCCAGCCGCAGGGGGTAGCGCTCCGCGTGCAGCGGCTCGATATCCAGCGCGGAATAGGCGCGCGCCACGGACAAGCGCACCGCGTTGGAGCCGGCATCGATGGCGGCGATATGAACCGGTTCGGACATTTCAGAATTTACCGCCAGAGGTGAGCCAGCGCGGCTGAAGGAGCGTACTTCGTCGCGCGAATCCCCAGTTGCTCGCCGATGCGCTGGCGCAATTGCTTATTCACCGCGGGAACGCTGGCCTCGCCGTCTAGTTCCAGGAAGCTGTGCTTCTTGGCCATGACTTCAAATTCGCGCTTGATCATCGTCTGATAGCGGATGAAAGACCAGTAGAGATCGTGCGAAAGCGACATATCCCGCCCGGCTTCCCAATAGCTGATGGCCTGTGCTTTCTTGAATTCGCGCCCGAAAGCCGTCTCCGGCCGCACGTTCAGCCAGAACGTCAGGTGCGGCCGCAGCGCCATGGCGTAAAGCCCGCTCATGTAATCGCGATTGATCCCGCGCACAACGCCGCGCGCGATCAGCGTAAAAATAAAGCGGTCCGCCAGCACGATCGTGCCCGAGCGCAGCGCCGGCAGGATGCGGTGTTCCACCTGGTCGAAAAAGTCCGTCGCGTACATCAGCGCCAGCGTCAGCCGCGTCGCCGCGTTCTTGGCCAGCAGTTCATCGATGTCGCGCCCCACCAGGTTCGAACGCCGCAAGCCGCTCGTTTGCACCGCGAAGCCTTCTGATTCCAGCCATTCCTGCAGCAGCGCGATCTGCGTCGACCGTCCGGAGCCGTCCATGCCTTCGATGACGACCAGGCTGCCGGTAATTTCGCTGGGATCGAATCCGACGAGGGGCTCGCCAAAAAAATATTGAGAAGAAGCTTCTTCGGTGACCGTCGCCGCTTTCGCCGCCGTCGGCGGTGGCGCGGCCGCCGGAGGTGCCGGCGCGGCAGTTTCGGTGGGTGGAACCGCCACTGCCGTCTTTTCTTTTTCCTGGTCCGGCATGGTCACTCCGATTCTTGAACGCGTGGAGCGAAGCGCTTGAGATCGATTTTCGAAGCCACGATGTCACGCATCTGTTTTTGCAGCTTGTTCACGGGAAGCGTGCCGTCCAGCACCACGAAATTGTCGGTGTCCACCATCTTGTCGTACTCCTCTAGAATGCGCGCCTGAAACAACCGGAAACTCTCCGCGCGGTCGTACGACATCCCCAGGTCCATGCCCGCTTCGTAGTATTTCAGTTTCGGACGGCCGCTCAGAATGCGCTGCACCGCCACGTCCAGCGGCGCACGAAAATAAAACGTAATGTCCGGAACCGGCGCAAAGCGGTAGAGATTCCGCAGCCATCGAGGCGGGCAACCCCGCGCGGCGTCGCGCGCAAACGCCGTGTAAATGTAGCGATCGGCAAGCACCAGGTAGTCGCCCTGCAGCAACGGCATGATTTGCCGCTCGCAGCGGTCCGCGAAATCCGCAGCGTGCAGCAGCGAAAATGTCGTCGGCGTCAGCAGCCGCCGCTGCTTCCCGCGCCGCGTCGCGGATTTCACCAGCGGCGACGAATTCCATTCCGTGAAATGCAGCCGGTATCCCCCGATTTCCAGCCAGCGCTTGAGCAGATAGAGTTGCGTGCTCTTGCCCGATCCGTCCGTTCCTTCCACCACGATCAAAGCGCCCGGATACGCCCGGCTGGGAACCGGCTTCCCCGGTTGCGGAAGTGTGGATTTCGCCGGCTCAATCCGCGGCGCTTTTTGTACGACGTCCTGTATTTCGGTCATCTTATTAGAGAAGAGCTCGTCTGCCCGCGAGGATAGTCCGACATTGTTACAAGGGCATTACAGCACAAGCGGCCCCCATCGGCAAAGCCGCTGCTCGCTTAGAAAAGCGTTATCTTGACGTGCAGGAATTTCTTCGGATTCTTCCGGAAATCCCCGACCAGCAAGCGCATATCCCCGGTCAAGTTTGTCAGGTTGTCGTACAGCTTCGGATCGGAAAAGAGTTTCCCTGCCGTCGTCGTATTGTCATTCAGCTTCGCGGTGGCCGTCGCCAGATTCGAGCTCGTATCGCGCAACTTGTTGTAAAGAGTATCGTCGTTGGCCAGCTTGCCAAAGGTGCCCTTTCCCGCGCGCACGTCGCTGAACACCGCGTTGCCGTTGGCGACCGCCTCCTTGGCCTGGTCGTAGAGCGTCGGGTCATACATCAGTTTTCCGATGGTGCCCTTCTGCGCCCGCACGTCCGCCAGAATCACGTTCACGTTATCCAGTCCTTTGTCCACCTTCGTGTACATCTCGTCCGAAGCCACCAGCTTCCCCAGCGTACCTTGGCCCGCCTGAACATTCGTCACCACCAAGTCACCCTTCGCCAGTATGCTGTTCAGATGGTTGTACGCCTGCTCGTCCGTCAGCAATTTCCCCAGCGTACCCCTCCCTTCCTGCACACCGGCGATCAATTCCCGCACGTCCTCCGACAGCGCATTTAGGTTTCCCAGCACCTCGGCGCTCCTCTCCACCACTTCTTTCATGGCTTTTTCTTCCGCGCCCTGAACTACACCGGCGTCGCCGATGGGAGCCCCAGTAAATCCCCGGGTAATGTTCACGTAGCGATTCCCCAAAAGCCCTTCGGTGACCAGGCTCGCCGTCGAATCCGTCAGGATGTCGCTCTGATACCGGTTGTCCACGCGCATCACCACTTCGATGTTCTTGTTTTTCTCCGGCGCCTTGCCCGGCGTCCGCGGCAGCAGCCGGATCGATTCCACGTTTCCCACTTCTACTCCGTCCACGCGCACCGGCGCTCCATTCGACAACCCCGCCACCTCTGGCAGATAGGTCTTCAGCCGGTACTTCGGTCCCAGAATTTTCATTCCCGTCACATAAAAAATTCCCGCCGCCAGCACGAACAGGCCGACCAGCACGAAGAGACCAACACGCAATTCCGTCCAGGTAAGCTGTTTTCGATAGGCCATCGCTGCTTCCCTCCCTCGTTACCCCAAATCAGACTACTCCAAAATCAAATCAGAAAACGTTTCAGATAAGGATCTTCGGAGTTGGCGATCTCTTCCGGTTCGCCCTCGAAGTAGACGCCACCGTCCCGGTAGACCAGAAACCGCGTGCGGGCCGCGTTCGCAGCCGCCGCTGCGTTGCCATTCTGCGCGTTGGCAACCACCCGCTTCGTTTCCGGATCGAAATGAAAATTTGCCAGCGCAAAACCATCCTGCAAACGGTGCGTAGCCAGCAGCGCCGTAACTCCATATACGTCGCGCAGCCGTAGAATCAGCGTAATGATCGTCTGTGAAGTGACCGGGTCGAGTCCCGCCGTCGGTGAATCGTACAGCACGATCGGCGGGCGATTGATCAGCGCCCGCGCAATCGAGACCCGCCGCCTCATGCCTCCGGACAATTCCGATGGCAACTGCTCGAGGGTGTGCTCCAACTCGACGAATCTCAGGACTTCCAGAACTCGAGGCTCGATCTCTTCTTCGGGCATGCCGTCTTCGCGAAGCCGGTAGGCCACATTTTCCGACACCGGCATCGAATCAAACAGCGCCCCTTCCTGAAACACAAAACCAATCTTCCGTCGAAACGCCAATAATTCAGGCTCGCTCATCTCAGAGACTTCGTTCCCCAGCACAACGACGCTCCCGCTGTTCGGCGCCAGCAATCCCGCCGCCATTTTCAACGTCAGCGTTTTTCCCGTCCCCGTTTCGCCCAACAGGATCAGCGTCTCGCGCTCCTGCACCTGAAACGTCACGCCGCGCAAAACTTGCGGCTCGTCGAACCCCATCCACACGTCTTCGAACGTGATGGCCGGTTCGAACCCCGCCCCCGCCTTTGAGTATGAATTCATGCAATCCGCACGTTCGTGCGTGGCTCGTAGGGCCCGCCTTCTGGGTGGGCCGCTCTTCGCGCTTGTGTGGAATCCGCGCTAGTTCGTGATTATATCGGCAAATGTGGTTTGGTTTGGAAAGGAATCGTCCGGGAAGATTCGAACGGTGCGTCCGGGCATCAAAAAATTTTATCGGAGAGATACAGCGCCAGCTTCGTCAAAAACGCATCCGCCACGATGATCAGCACCGATCCCACCACCGCCGCCGAGGTCGTGGCGCGTCCCACGCCCTGCGTGCCCCCGCGCACCGTCAGTCCTTTGTAGCACCCTATGGTGGCGAGAATGAAGCCGAACACCACCGGCTTGGTAAATCCTTGCATCAGGTCCGCGAAATCCAGCGCATCAATCGCGCGCCGCCAGAATTCGATGGCGCTCAAGCGCAAGGAAAAAACCGATGCGGCGCATCCTCCCAGCAAACCGATAAAATCCATCAGCGCCGTCAACAGCGGAAGCATCAGCAGCGCGGCCAGCAGTCGCGGCGTCACCAGCTTGCGGCTGGGATCCGTCCCCATTGCGCGCATGGCATCCACCTGCTCCGTCACCAGCATCGATCCGAGTTCCGAGGCGATCCCCGTTGCGCATCGTCCCGTCACCAGCAAACCGGTAAACGCCGGCCCCAGTTCGCGCACCAGCGCAATCGCCACCACGTCGCCGGTCAGCGACGTCTGTCCAAAGCGGATGAATTGCGAGCCGGTCTGCAACACCATGACCGCGCCGATAAAAAACCCCGATAGCATGATAATCGGCAGCGACCCCGCCCCGATGAAATCCATTTGTTCCAGCGTGTCTTGGAAGTAGTGCGGACTCGTGAAGATGTTGGCCACCGCGTGCCCGCAGAGCAGCGCGTAGTCCTGGACAGCGGCCACCATACGCTTTGCCGCATCCCCCAATACTGCGGTCACGGAGACGGTTTCTTCCTGTTTTGTCTGGCGGCCGGTGACCTGAAGAGGCGTGTCTGCCACGTATACCTGTTCGCGTTGGTTTTCCGCGACGAACTTCTCAGCACAACTACATCAACGAAAGCCTAACCGTGCGCCAAGGACACGTCAAGCAAGCGATTCGGCTCTCACCTCTGGGGAACAAAATCAGCTGCTCGCTGGTATTCTCTCTCGAGCATGAACCCTCGAATTGCACGCCTCGACCACCTCCAGATCGCCGCTCCCCAAGGCTGTGAAGCTGCAGCCCGCGAATTTTATGGAGATCTCCTCGGCTTGCGCGAGATTGAGAAACCACACACGCTACGCACCCGCGGCGGCTGCTGGTTCGAATGTGGAACCCAGCAACTCCACATCGGTGTCGAGCCAGATTTCCGCCCTGCCAAGAAAGCGCATCCCGCCTTCGTCGCCGGCAACCTCGACGAGTTACGGCAAGCCCTGCACGCTCGCGGAATCAAAGTTACGGATGGCACCTCTATCCCCGGCTCTCGCCGGTTTCTTGCCGCAGACCCCTGGGGCAATCGCCTCGAATTCCTGGAAGCTCGGCTTCCAAACCCCTCCTGATGACATCCTTCCACCTGTCCGCTTCCGCCACAAGCTTATCCCGAAATCGCGCACTTGCACTCTCTCCGAGTCCCCAAAATCCCTCTTAACCCATATTCCTTGAATAAGATATCTAATCTCGTCGATTGGGAATCCTCTTTGCACTGAATCTCATGGACGATTCTGCGAGGTGGGCCGATGGCAAGTTTCTGGCAAGATGTGCGTTTTGCGTTTCGAGCGCTTGGCAAGTCGCCTTGGTTCGCCGCGCTCGCCATCGTCACCCTCGCCCTCGGCATTGCTGTCAACACCTCCGTTTTTAGCATCATTAACGGTTTCATCCTTCGGCCGATGCCCGTGCACCACCCAGAGCAACTCGCCGTCCTTGCTCTCCAGCAGGCTGGCGATCACTCTCTCCAGAAGTTCTCCTATCCCGACTTTGTGGATCTTCGCGATCAATCCGCTTCCTTTAGCGATATCGTTGCCTTCCGTCTTACGCTTGGCGGCTTGGCCGCTGACAATCGGGGTGACCACTGCATCATCACTCGCGTTTCCGGCAGTTATTTCTCGACGCTTGGCGTCCAGCCCGCGCTCGGCCGGCTGGTTCTCCCCACTGAGGGACAAACTCCGGGCGCGGATCCAATTCTTGTCCTGGGTTATTCGTACTGGCAAAAGAGATTTGCTGGTAACAAGGATATTCTCGGAAAACATGTCGAGCTAAACGACCGCCCCATGACGATCGTAGGCGTCGCACCCCAAGATTTCCACGGTACCTATTCCATCGTGGATTCGGACCTCTACGTTCCCCTCAGCGCCAGCATCGGTACGAAAGACGAATCGCAGGTCCAGGACACCTGGACTCACCGCGGCGAACGCTCTCTCTCACTTATGGCCAGGCTAAAGCCCGGCGTGAATTTGAAGCAAGCACAGGCTTCTCTCAATGTCGTCGCCCAGCGCATCGCCGAACAGCACCCCGATTCTGACAAAGGCATCTCCATCGGAGCCTTTCCTGAGCAGCTCTCCCGCCCGGATCCTGATCCCGACAATTCCCTCCCCGCCATCGCTGCCGCGTTTATGGCCCTTGCCGCCCTCGTACTTCTCGTGGCTTGCTTCAATGTGACGAATGTTTTGTTGGTTCGCGCCACCGCGCGGCAACGCGAAATGGCTATCCGCGCCGCGCTCGGCGCCGGCCGCGCTCGCCTGGTCCGCCAATACCTCACGGAGAGCCTCTTGCTTGCTTTCCTTGGGGCCGCTGGCGGCCTGGTACTCGCTTATTGGGCGACGCGCTATCTCAGCACACTATCTCTCGGTACCGATTTGCCGCTCCAGTTGAATTTCATGCCCGACTTCCGGGTCTACTTTTTTGCGTTCGCCGCGGCGCTCATCACCGGCGTCATCGTTGGCGTCTTCCCGGCCCTGCGCGTTGCGCGCCGCGATGTCAGTTCCGTCCTCCATGAGGGCGGCCGCGGTTCTTCTGACGGCCGCCGCCGGCAATTTGTCCGCGGCACGCTCGTCGTTGCTCAAGTGGCCGGCTCGCTGGTCCTTCTCATCGTCGCTGGTCTTTTCATCCGTAGCCTCGGCAAAGCGCAGGCTATTTATCTTGGTTTCAATCCGGGGCAGGTTCTCAATTTTTCCCTCGACGTTCAACAAATCGGCTATCAGGAAGTCCAGGGCCGCGCGTTCTATCGCGAACTGGAATCCCGGCTGCGCGCCCTTCCGGGCGTCGTCTCGGTGGCCCAAGCCTTCTCCGTTCCCATGGGCGTCATGAGCACCTCCAACCCGGTTAGTGTGGAAGGTCGTCCCGTTGAAGCCGGCCACCAACCACCGGTCGTGGACTACAACATGGTCAGTTCGGGATATTTCGATACCCTGCGCATTCCTGTGCACCGTGGCCGCACCTTCACCGATGCGGATGACGAGAAGGCCCCGGAGGTCGCGATCATCAATCAAACCATGGCCAAGCAGTTCTGGCCCGATCAGGATCCCCTGGGGAAACGCTTCCGCACCAAGGGCGCTTCCGGACCTTTCCTCCAAGTTGTTGGCGTGGTTCAGGACGGCAAATACAAAGGTGTGGTCGAGGATCCTCAGCCCCACTTCTACGTACCGCTGAGTCAGTCGTACATAGAGCTTCGCACGTTTCACGTGCGCACTTCCGTCCCGCCGGAAACTCTTTCCATCCAGGTGCAGGCCCGCATCCGCGAGCTCGCTCCCAACCTTTCGATCTCGGAATTGCAAACGATGAATGAGGCGCTGCAAGGTATAAACGGCTTCTTGTTCTACCGCCTCGGCGCGCAATTGACCGGCACGATGGGCCTGCTGGGTCTCGTCCTCGCTGTGGTTGGGGTTTACAGTGTCGCTTCCTATGCCGCAGTGCAGCGCACGCACGAGATTGGTATTCGAATGGCGATTGGAGCCACCCCGCGCGACATTCTGAAAATGGTTCTGCGCCAAGGCGTTGGCATAGTTGGGATCGGTTTGCTTACCGGCTTGGCCGCCGCTTTTGCGGGGACGCGCCTTCTTGCCGATCTTTTTTACGGGGTCACGCCAAGCGATCCCCCGACTTACATGGCCGTCGCCACGCTACTGCTCGTCGTGGCCTTGCTGGCCTGCTGGATACCGGCACGGCGCGCCACGCGCGTCAGCCCCCTCATCGCCCTCCGCTTCGAATAGCCATCACCTTCCGCATTTTCATTTGCGAAGAGCAGCGACCATGGGTCCGCACGCTTGGCGTGGCACGCCAGAGAGCACAACTAGGAATGAAAGTATCGGAACCGTTCGGGCCAATTGAGGTATGCTCACTCTCAACTATGGGGCGATTGACTGGTCCTGAGCGCCGCCGCAAAGCGCGGCTCAGGCTTTCACAGACCGTTCGCGTGAGGCCGTCCGAACATTGCGAGCGCGACTTCGACGAAATCTTGCCGACGCTGAACACCTCGCGCGACAGCCTCTATTTTGCATCGAAGAACGAGTCCTACAAGGAAGGCATGCGTCTGTTTGTTACCTGTCCCTATTCCGATAGACCTGGCTCCATCAACCGCGAATCTCTCGCCAAAGTAGTCCGTATCGACGATCTCGGGCATGGCCGCCGCGGTGTTGCCGTCGAAATTCTGATGCCGATCTACCTCGGGGGCAAAGAAACCCTGAAGTAGCAGTCTGCGACAAATTGCGAAAGATGCTGATAACACAGCAGGACTGAATCAACTACTTCACACCTTTGTGGACGGCGGCTGGCCTTTACGCTGACACACCAATTTGCGATTGCGAGCACGCGGCAAGCGGATCAACCCCGCGGAGAAGCGCGTGGGGCGCGCTGGACGCTGGGCGCGGCGGCGGCTACACTGTTTGGATTCCGCTTGTTTCGAATCGAATTTGCGCAAGTCTCGTGCAAGGAATGAACGGGGATGCTTCGTTTTTATACCGCAGGTGAGTCGCATGGACAGGCGCTGCTGGCGTTTATCTCCGGCCTGCCTGCGCAGATGCCCATTGACCTGAAATTCATAAATCACGAGCTGCGGCGGCGGCAGCTTGGCTATGGCCGTGGTGGACGGCAGAGAATTGAGAAGGACTCAGCGGAAATTTTTGCGGGCGTTCGCCACGGCAAAACCATCGGGGCGCCGATTGCCTTGCGCATCGAAAACCGCGATTGGGCCAATTGGGAAAAAATCCTACCCGTGGAGGCGGCGGAAGAGAGCCCAGACGCGCGCAAGCTGGTGGCGCCGCGGCCGGGCCATGCGGATCTGGCGGGCTCGCAGAAATTCGATTACCACGATGCGCGGTACATCCTCGAGCGTGCTTCGGCGCGCGAGACCGCGGCGCGCGTGGCGGCGGGAGCGTTTGCAAAACTGCTCTTGCGGGAATTCGGGACGGAGATCGCGAGCCACACGATTCAGGTGGGGCACGTTCGGCTGGAAAAACCGGCCACCTGGAAGAAAATTCGCGCCGTGAGCGCGGATTTGGATTCACCGCTGCGTTGTATTGATGCCGCGGCGCAGGAAAAAATGAAAGCGGAAGTGGACGGGGTGCTGAAAGCCGGGGACACCGTGGGCGGGATTTTTGAAATTGTCGCGCACAATGTGCCCGTGGGCCTGGGCAGCCACGCGCAGTGGGACGAGAAGCTGGACGGACGCCTCGCGCAGGCGCTGATGAGCGTGCAGGCGGTGAAGGCCGTGGAGATCGGCGGAGGCGTGGCCGGAGCGGGCTCCTTCGGAAGCGAAGTCCAGGACGAGATTTTCTATGAAAAGTCCGCGCGGCGGTTCCGGCGTTCGACGAACCGAGCCGGAGGACTGGAAGGCGGGATTACCAACGGTGAAGACGTGGTGGTGCGCGGGTACTTGAAACCGATTTCGACTTTGCGCCAGCCGCTGCACACCACGGACATGGTAACCAAAGAGCCGGTTAAGGCCGCGTACGAAAGATCGGATTGGTGCGTGGTGCCGGCAGGAGCAGTAGCGGGAGAAGCCATGGTGGCCCTTGTGCTGGCGGATGCTTTTCTGCAAAAATTTGGGGGAGACTCGCTCGCGGAAATGCGGCGGAATTTCGACAACTATGCCCAACAAATCGACGAGTTCTGAAACCGCGACACCCGCGGCCACGGAGACGGCGCAAGCGCCGTCCGCGGCGCGTAAAATCTATCCGATCGTCAAATACGGCGATCCTATCCTCGAGAAGCCGGGCGCGTCGATCAAGAAATTCGACACCGAGCTGGAGCAACTGGCCGAGGATATGTTCGCTTCGATGTACGCGGCGCAAGGCGTGGGACTGGCGGCGCCGCAGATTGGAAAGAGTTTGCGGATCGCGGTGGTGGACGTGACCGGCGGGAAAAATCCGGAGGCGAAGATCGTGCTGGCCAATCCGGAAATTATTCACGCCGAAGGGGAAGTTCGGGAAGAAGAGGGCTGCCTCTCGGTTCCGGGGTTTCGCGGGTACGTGCTGCGACCCCAGTTTGTGACCGTCAAAGCGCAAAATGCGAAGGGCGAGACGTTTGAAATTCGCGGAGAGAATCTGCTGGCGCGGGCTTTTTGCCATGAAATCGATCACCTGAACGGAATCCTCTTCTTGCAGCACCTCAGCATGCTGAAGCGCGACCTGATCAAACGGAAAATCAAGAAGCTCAGGAAACAGGGCGAGTGGTAGGTGCCGGAGCCGGCCGCTTGGCGGCCGCAATGGATTCATAATGCGAATCGTTTTTTGCGGGACGCCTTCCTTTGCGGTTCCCACGCTCAAACATCTCCTCGCGCAACCGGACTTTGAAATCGCTGGCGTGATTACGCAGCCGGACCGTCCGCGGGGGCGCGGGCAGGAGGTTTCTTTTTCACCGGTGAAGGAAACAGCGCTGGCCGCAAATGTCCCGGTGCAACAGCCGGAAAAAATTCGCGCGCCCGAAACGGAAATGCTGCTGCGAAAGCTGGCTCTCGATTGCATCGTGATTATCGCTTACGGACAAATTATCCCGGCAAGATTGCTGCCGATTCCAAAACTGGGCTGGATCAATTTGCATGCTTCGCTGCTGCCGAAGTACCGCGGCGCGGTGCCGATTAGCTGGGCTATTGTGAACGGCGAATCGCGCACGGGCCTGACGACGATGCGCATCGATGCCGGGATGGATACCGGAGAGATGCTGCTGCAGCGCGAGATCGAAATCGGCGCGAAGGAAACTGCGCCCGAGCTCGCCGCTCGAATGGCTGAGTTTGGCGCGCCGCTGATGTCGGAAACCTTGCGCGGCTTGGCGGCGGGAACGATCACTCCCAAAGCGCAAAATCATGCGGAGGCCAGCTACGCGCCGATGCTGAGAAAAGAGGACGGGCGCATCGATTGGAAGCGGCCGGCAGTGGACATTTACAACCGCATGCGCGGATTCGCGCCGTGGCCGGGGGCGTACACCACGTTTCGCGGGCAGAGCTGCCACGTTTGGGGCGAGCCGGTGTCTAAAGAAGGGAGCGCCGGCTTGGCGAACGGCGTGGGCGGTGCGGCGCCGGGAACTTTGTTCGCCGAAAAAGAGAAATTGTTCGTGTGGTGCGGGGACGCAACCGTTTTGCGCGTTGGGACCGTCCAAGTGGAAGGGCGCAAGCCGGTGAAAGCGGCGGATTTTGCCAACGGCGCGCACCTGAAAAGCAGTGAACGCTTTGGCGACAGTTGATTGCGCGGCGCAGACCACTAGGACATACTTGGGAATTACGCCATGCGCTGGGAATCAGACAATCTTTGACGAACCTTGGTAACGGGAGCTCACCTTTCATGAAGACCTCAGTATCCACAGCAAAGCGGGGAAAAGTGCGTCTCCGCGTGACGGAATTGTTGCGCGCGGCGTCTTGTTGGATGCTCGTTTTGCAGCTTGCCGGATTGCCGTTCGCGATGGCCGCGGGCGACAAGACGCCCTCCGCGGCGGCGCCCGCGAACGCGGCGAGCGATCCCGTGTTGAAGGCCATGCAAACCGAGATGGGGCGCGCGACCTCAGAGCTTGGCAAAGCCGAACAGCCGCCCTACTACCTCAGCTATACGGTATACGACCAGGATTTTATCGTGCTCGTAGGGGCTTACGGCAGTTTGCTGACCGACGCGGTGGCGCAGCGGCGGTTCGCCGACGTGAACATGCGCGTGGGTAAACCCGAGCTGGACAACACCCATGGACAGAGCCGACCCAGCGGCGTGAATTCGGGGAGCCTGCCCCTTGGAAGTGACGGTGATGCCATCGCGCGCGTGTTGTGGGAGCTGACGGACCGCGAGTACAAGCGCGCCGTGCCGTCGCTGCTGAACGTGCGGACGAATACCGCGGTTCGCGCCGAAGAAGAAGACAAGTCGCCGGACTTCTCGAAGGAAAAGCCGCAGACGCACATCGAGGAAGCGCCGACGGCGGCGCCTTTCGATCGCGCGGCCTGGGCTGGTGAGATCAAGAGACTTTCGGGCGCGTTCCGGAAATACCCGGAAGTGTACAACGCCACGGTGATGATTCAAGTGCAGCGCTCGAATTCGCGGATGGTTTCAAGCGAAGGCAGCGCCATCGTGTCGCCGAGCGCTTCTACCAGGCTGATTATGGAAGCGCAGACGCGCGCCGAGGATGGCATGGATTTGCTGCGCGTCGAAACGTTTCAGGCGCCTGCGGCAAGCGGCTTGCCGAGCGAAGCGGAACTGGCCGGCAAGATCGAGAAAATGGCGGCGGACTTGAACGCGCTGCGCAAGGCGCCAGTGGCGGAGCCGTACGACGGGCCAGCCCTGCTCAGCGGGCGAGCGGCAGCGGTGTTTTTCCATGAAGTGCTGGGGCACCGACTGGAAGGCCACCGGCAGCGCGACGAAGAAGAAGGCCAGACGTTCACGAAAAAAATCGGGCAGCCCGTGCTGCCGACATTCCTGAGCGTAAGCGACGATCCGACGACGCAAGAGCTCGCCAGCGTGAAGCTGGCGGGTTCCTATCAGTTTGACAATGAGGGCGAGCCGGCGCAGCGCGTGGAAGTGATCAAAGACGGGGTGCTGAAAAATTTTCTGATGTCGCGGATGCCCGTCAAGAATTTTAGCCAATCGAACGGGCATGGGCGAAATCAACCGGGACGGATGCCGACGGGACGCCAGGGAAATTTGATTGTGACCTCGACAAAAACGGTGCCTGAAGCCGAAATACGGCAGAAGCTGATTGAGGAAGTGAAGAAGCAGGGCAAACCGTACGGATTGTATTTCGACGACATTCAGGGAGGATTTACACTGACGACGCGGGCGCTGCCGCAGGCGTTCCAGGTGCTGCCGGTGATTGTGTACAAGGTGTACGCCGACGGACGTCCGGATGAATTGGTACGCGGGGTGGACATCGTGGGCACACCACTGGCGGCGCTGACGCGAATTCTGACCACCGGAGATGAGCCCAAAGTCTTCAACGGCATCTGTGGGGCGGAGAGCGGGCAGGTGCCGGTGGCGGCGGTGGCACCGTCGATGCTGTTTTCGGAAATGGAGGTGCAGAAGCGCGCGCATGAGCATGAGCGACCACCGCTCTTGCCGCCACCGGGATTCGAATATGCCGGTGCGGCCAAAGATGCGCAAATGAAGGCGGTGAAGCCATGAAAAAACTTCACCGAGGGACCACTTTGCGCGGATTGACGGGAATGGCGATTGCGACTTTGCTGGCGATGAACGTCTTGCCAAGCCGTGGCGCAACCGATGCGGCGGAGACCGCGCCGGATGCGGCCATGATTGCGGCGCACGCGGCGGCGAAGGGCGACGGGTTGCTGGAAGCATTGTTGATGGAATTGGACCGCTCCAAGGCGCAACTGAAAATGGATCAGGTGCAGGCGCCGTATTACGCCGAGTATCGCGTGAACGAAGTGGAAGATTTTGGCGCGGAGGCGGCATTCGGGGCCTTGCGCGAGAATCAACACATACACGTTCGCGTACTGCGAGTGGTCGTGCGCGTCGGCGATTACAAGCAAGACAGCTATTTCGGCAGGGGCCAGGGGGAATCGAGCATTTTGCCGCTGGACGACGATCCGATTGCGCTGCGACACCAGATTTGGCTGGCAACGGACGACGCGTACAAGGCTGCAGGGCAGGCGCTGGCCGAGAAACAAGCGGCGATGAAGCAGTTCAGCACGGACCCGAATCCCGTGGATGATTTCGCGAAAGCGCCGCCGATGATCGCTGTCGAACCAACGGCAACCCTGAAAGTCGACGAAGCGGGGTGGAAGAAAACGCTGGAGGATGTGACGGGTTTGTACAAGCAGTATCCCGACGTGCAGTCTGTGACGGCGTCGGCGAGGTTCTCGGCGGTCAACGAATACCTAGTGAATTCCGAAGGCACGGTCACGCGCTGCGGAAAGACGACGTACAGCGTGCAATTGAGCAGCTCAGCGCAGGCGGCCGATGGGATGCGGCTGAGCCGGAGCCCGGCGTTCATGGTGGCGCGGCAGGAAGAATTGCCGACGCACGACGCGCTGATGGGCGAAGCGAAGAAGATGCTGGATACGGTGGTGGCGCTGCGGCAGGCGCCGATCGTCGAGGAGGAATATCGCGGGCCGGTGTTGTTCGCGCCAGATGCGGCGGACGACATTGTGGCGTCGCTGATCGGACAGAACGTTCTGGGTCAAAAGCCGCAGCTGGGGAAACCAAATCGGACGACAGGGGCGTTTGCGACGAGTTACAAGACACGGGTACTGCCGAATTTCCTGACGGTGGTGGACGATCCGACGCTGAAAGATTTTCAGGGCAAGAGCCTGGTGGGAAGTTATGGAGTGGACAGCGAAGGCGTGAAGGCCCAAGTGGTCAACACCATCGAGAACGGGATGCTGGCGAATTATTTGATTGGCCGGGTGCCTATTCGCGACTTCACGACCTCGAACGGGCACGGACGCGCGGCGCCGGGATCGTTTCCGGGGCCGAGCCTGGGTGTGCTGCTGGTGAAAAGTTCCGAGGAGCAATCGGCGGAGGAGCTGAAGAAGAAAGTCATCCAGATGGTGACGGACCAGGGCAAGCCTTACGGGTATCGCGTGGAGACGCTGGGGCCGGGGAATTCGCCGCGGCTGCTGTATCGCGTGTATGCGAAAGACGGGCATGAAGAGCTGGTGCGCGGCGCGGTGTTTAATGAATTGGATATTCGGGCGATCCGCAATGATTTGATCGCTGTGGGTAATGATCCACTGGTGAGCAATCGAGCCGGGGGCGCACCGACGACGATTATCAGCCCCTCGCTGCTGTTCGGCGAGCTGGAAGTGAAGAGGGCGGACACAAGTAAGGACAAGCTGCCGGATTATCCGGCGCCGCCGTTGAAGAAGTGAGCGGTTTTCAGTTTCTGTTTTTCACTTTTTGGTTCTTAGTTCGCCCGTTTCGCGTCTTCCCGTTGAAGCTGTTGCGGCAGCCGTTCTCCCGGAAACTTCCCGATGGACAACTGTTCTGTTCCCTGCTTTGCCGCGGCGACCAGAGCACAATCGCGAAATTATTCAGGGCTGCACTTGGACCAGTTTCCAGGTCGGGTCGGGGTCGTACTCGGTCATTGCCGAAGCGAGCTTAGCGGTGTTGGGGCCGAGATTCTTGTCATAGACGCGGCCCTGCTGATTGATGATGAAGGTCATCACTCCGGAATTGCCCCATTTATCGGGGTAGGCGACGAGCGCGTAACCGGCGATCATATTGCCATTAATGATGTAGCCGTATTTTCCGCCAGGCGCATGAGGTCCCTGGCGAGCGAGGATCTTGAAGTAGTAGCCATGATACGGCGCACGGTCGAACGGAGCTTGCTCTTTGTCCGAGCCGCCCTTTCCCGGCGCAGCGGGCACTTCCTGCTTGGAGACATAGCCTTCCGCATAGGCTGCGGCGATCAATTTGCCGAGAGGACTTGCATTTTCGCCTTCGGCGCTTTCCCAAAACAAGCCATCGTGCTTGCCGGGCGTGCTGATGAGCTTCTGCGCGTATTCGGCGACGCTGTCATGATCCCAATCGCCTTCGGTGTAGTACTCCCACTGGGCCACGGCGTAGGCGCGGCACGTAGAAATGGCGGACAATTCATTCTCGCCAACGCGCCGGTTTATGACTTCTTCGAGGCCCGCTTTGGTATCGAACAGCCACTTTCCGTCCTTTTGAACGAGGGGGACAGGCGTGGGCCAATTGTCCTTGCCCACAGTGATGGTGTACTTGTTGTCGTTGACCTTCTGGAGTTGAGCAGATTCCTGCACGGCGCCGGCAAACTCGGCGAGATCCTTGTTGTCTTCTACGTCATCGCCGGAGAGCAGCTGGTCGTAATCCGGGCCAAAAAGTTTAGCTAGAGCAGCGCGGTCTTTGTCCTTGGCAGCGGCAACCAGCGATTGCAGAGCTTCATCCGGGGAAGCGTAGGTTGCCTGGGCAGAGGCAGACACCGCCGACTGAGCCTGGGCGGCAGGCGCGGCAGCGAAAAGCCCAGCGGCGAGAACTATCGTGGCCGGCAACAAAGACGCGAGGAAATGTCTCGCGGTAAGCATCTGCCGATTCGCGCCAGTGTCTTCGAGTCGCATCGTGGATTCACTTTTCATGGCTTCCTCCCCCCGCCACCGCGCTGGGCGGGTGCGGGCCTACTCTGTGCTCTGGGCTGAGCAGCGGAGCGTTGCGGAGCAGATTGCTGTCGGCTGGCCTGGCCGCGCTGGCTGGCGGCGCGCGGGTCGAAATTGCCTTCGTTGGGGCTAAAGGTATGTGGGGTGGGCCGAGTCATCTGTGACTGAGGAGCCTGGCGAGCCTGCGGTTGCTGGTTCTGCTGGCGGGTTTGCGGTTGCTGAAAGCTGGGGCGGTCTTGAATGCGCTGGGCCGGCCCGGGCATGGGGCGCTGCGGCGCGTTTGGAGGACGGTCATTGCGGGCAGTGTTGTCGCGCCCGCGGTACTGATCGATGCGTGGATTGTTGCGGTCGATGTTGCGGTCGATAATCTTGTTGTTTACGCCGGGGCGATTGCCGCCATCGGGGGAATTGCCGGGCCGGCCGTTGCTGCCATTGTTTCCAGGGGCGTTGCCGCGGCGCCCCTCGTTGCCGTTATTCACGCGGTTGGCCCGGCTGTTGTTGGCCTGGACGTTGTTGTAGTTGACGTTTTTGTGGACATAATTATAGCGATTTATGTTGTTCACGTTTACGTTGCGGTTGACGACGGTCCTGTTGACGGTGATGTTGTTGTAGCGGTTGTTGATGTAAACGTTGTTGTTGATATTGATGCGCCCGCGGCTGCGACCGATCCAACCGCAATTCCAACAATCACCGCCGCGGCCACCCCAGCCTTCCCGCCGCCATCCAGTGTAGTAGACGCCGCCCCAGCCGCCGCCGTAGCCCCAGCGGAAATCCAGGTTCAGCCAAGCGCCGATGGGGAATCCCGCGCCAAAGACAATGGCGGGCCCCCAATAGGGCCTGCGGTAATAGCAGATGGCAGGATCGTAGACCGGGACGTAGATATATTCGGGCTGATAGGGAGAAATCGCGATGTAGTTATCATGTTCAATGACTTCCTGCTGGGGAGAGGAGGCCAGATTTCCCGCGTCGCGGGCCATGTGGCGAAGATGCTGCACCGAGGAGGCAACGTCGGTGGATTGATTGACATAGGCCTGGCCGAGCGAGGTGGTCCAGTCGATCTTGTCGGCCATCATTTCGATAACCGTGGGATAGTGGGCGACGGCTCTTACGCTGACGTCCCAGTCCTGGTTATCCACGTCATTGGGGCCATTGGCGCGAACGTAGCGCGCGGCTTCTTCGACCTGGTCGGGAAAGGTTGCGGCAATGAATAGCTGAGCAAGCAGCGGGTCGGGATAGAGCGCGATGGGCGAAAGAAGATTATCGAGCTGCTCGGGCGAAAAGTTTTCGTAGGCGGGTCCCTGGTCCTGCGGCTGGTCCTGTTGCTGATATTGAGGCTGATCTTGTGATTGATCCGGCGGTGGCGGCTGATCTTGGGAGACCGGGCTCGCGGGAGCCGGGGCTGCATGGAGAAGGGGGAGATTGGCAAAACAGAGAGCGAGTAAGACGGCCAGAGCTCTGAGCATGAGTCAGGTGTCTCCTTCAGGGTAAGCATACTGCAACTTGTGAAGGGCTGAATGTCTCAAATGAGACGCTGGTGACGGACATGCCAGCCAGGCGGCATTGGCGTAGTTTTAGGATAATTGGCCGCCATCGGCGCAATTCGGGATTTAGTCTAAATACGGGCGTAGCAAGCAGGCATGACGGTTGCAAAAACCGTTGACGAATTGACTGAGAGAATCGAGACTTTAGCGTATGACTCTGAGAGAGAGATTGGAATGGCTGGGGCGGATTACGGTCCTGGTGTTCATACTGGCGTCGGCGGCTTTTTTGAGCGCGATCACAGCGATGCGCATTGCGATTCATGGGCGGGAAGTGACGATGCCGAACCTGGTGGGGATAAACGTTGCTGAGGCAAACAAGTTACTGCAGTCGCGGGGGCTGTTATTGCGGGTGGCGGACCGGATTTACAGCGACCAGCCGATTAACGCGGTGGTGCGGCAGACACCGACTTCGGGATTGCTGATGAAAGTGTCGCAGCAAGCGCATGTGGTGCTGAGTCTGGGGCAGCGGCAATTGCAGATTCCGCTGCTAGAAGGCAATTCGCTGCGGGCTTCGCGAATCGAACTGCTGCGCGCGGGATTGCAAGTCGGGGAAGTTTCCGGCATAACGATGCCGGACCAGCCGGTGGATGCGGTGGTGATTCAGAATCCGAAGCCGGGGGCAGGAGCGGCGACGCCGCGAGTGGACGTGCTGGTTTCGCAAGGGCCGCGCGAGACGGCCTACGTGATGCCGCACCTGGCGGGATTGAATGAGACGGACGCGCAGCATCGGTTGGACGTCGCGCAGATGCGGCGCAAGGTCAATTATGTGACGGCGCCGCAATGGCCGCATGGCGCGGTGATTGACCAGTCGCCGATGAGCGGAACGAAGATTGCGGCTTCCTCGACGATCGAACTCACCGTAGCGAATTGAAAACTGACTTGTGCTTCGCGCTCCGGGGAAGCCAGAAAGGGCGCTCGAGGCGAAGTTTTTTCCGACGCGCTGCTCCACTTCCCGTTCCCTTTAAGCATCTATAACACGATGACGATTGATATATACTACGCGGATTCATGGGAAGGAAACCCTCTCCGGCGCAGGTGCTTGGGATAGCTGTCCTTGCGGTCTTCACGTTGTTCATTACGTGGAAAGCGAAAACGCTTGAGAAGCGGTTGCACGAAGCGAGCGACGCGTCCGCGCTGGTGAACAAGAAGGCCGGCGAATTCAGCCTGCAGGGGCTGGACGGACAGACGGTCGCGCTTGCGGATTACCGCGGGAAAAAGAAAGTGGTAGTGAGCTTCTGGGCGAGCTGGTGCGGCCCGTGCAGGCGGGAATTGCCGGCGCTTGCGGAATTCTACAAGAAGTACCACAAAGACGACTCCAATTTCGAGATTCTGGCCATCAGCATCGATGACGACCGCACGGACGCGGAGGCCTATGCGAGCAAGGCGAAACTTCCCTTCCCCGTGCTGTGGGACCCCGCCAGCAAAGCTGCTGATGCGTATTCCGTGGAAGCGATTCCGAGCATGTTCGTGATTGATTCGAACGGAACGATTGTTTACGGGAGCACAGGACTGGATATGGCCATGGAAGTGATCTTGGCGACGCAGTTGGGAATCGACCTGAAAGCGAAGAAGCCGGGAGCAGCGGATGACGACGACAGCAATTGAATTCAAGGATGTCTCTAAAGTGTACCGCCGGCGCCTGGCAGGTCAGGAGGTCGAGGCACTAGCACATGTGTCGTTCGAAGTGGGAGCGGGAGAAGTGTGCGCGTTCCTGGGCCCAAATGGTGCGGGAAAGACGACGAGCATCAACATCCTGATGGGATTCCTGTACGCGGACTGGGGCGAGATTCGCGTGCTGGGATACGAGCCGGGCGACGTGCGGGCGAAGCAGAAGATCGGGTTCGTTCCGGAAAACTTTGCGTTCTACAAGCACCTGAACGCCGAAAAACTGCTGAGGTTTCACCTGGCGCTGGCGGGAGGGGACATGAGCAAGTCGAATGGGTTGATCCGCGACCTGCTCTTTAAGGTGCAGTTGACTGGGTACGAAAAGCTGAAGATCGGGAAATATTCGCGCGGGATGGTACAACGGCTGGGAATCGCGCAGGCGCTATTGAGCGATCCGCAATTGCTGGTGCTGGACGAGCCGACCTCCGGGCTGGATCCGGCAGGACGCAAGGAAGTGAAGGATTTGATCCACACGATGAAGAACGAGGGAAAGACGATTTTCCTGAGTTCGCACATTCTTTCGGAGGTGGAGCAGATTTGCGACCGCGCCATCATCATCAACAAGGGGCGGCTGGTGAGGATGGGCTCGCTGAACGAGCTGCTGGGAACGGGAGACCTCGTGGAAATCGTGGCGGATCAGTTGCCGGCGGACATGGAGCCTCTGCTGGGGGAGTGGGGCGCGACAATAGACAGAGGGGGGCACGGCGTACGCATCACCGTGGCGGCAGCACGAAAAAGAGAGCTGGCAGAGAAACTGTGGGCGGCGGGCTGTGACGTGGTGAGCATGGTGCCGGTGCGATCGTCGCTGGAAGATTTGTACATGAAGCTGGTGGGCAGTGGAGAGCCGGTATGAAGATCTGGACGATCGCGTTGAGCACGTTCGGGAGTTTTTTGCGAAACCGGCTGCTGATCGTGTTCGGGGTGATATTTGTATGCACGGTGCTGCTGATGATGACGCCGCTGCTGGGCGCGAAAGCCATCGCCAACGCGGGGAATGCGCAACAGGCGGAGGCGATGGTGCTGGGGATGGTGTCCGCGATCATGTTTTTCGTGAGCGGGACGGGGAGCCTGCTGGCAGCGTGGTGCGCGGCGGACGCGGTGGCGAGCGAGATGAAGAGCGGGACGATCCTGGCGGTGATGGCGAGGCCGGTGAAGAGGTGGGAGTTTTTGCTGGGGAAGTACGCGGGGGTGATGCTGCTGATGTCGGTGTACGTGGTGATGATGTACGGGCTGAGCTGGCTGCTGGCATGGATCGGCGGGGAGCGGCTGCATTCGGCGACTTGGGTGGTGCTCGTATATCCAATGGTGCGTTACGCGGTGTATAGCGCGGTGGCGATGGCAATGGTGACGGTGCTGCACCCGTTGGTGACAATTGGAATTACATTGACAATGGCGGTGGCCGCGCTGATGGTGCAGCCGACCGGGCAAGCAGTGACCGGTCATTGGAAGTATTTGAAGGTGCCACTGTGGATTGTGCTGCCTTCAACCTCGTTGCTATCGGAAGAACGGTTTCTGACGATCACCCACGCGAGCGTGAAGCAGATCGGATTGGTGGATCACCTGACGACGCTGGCATACGGAGTGGACTACGCGCTGGTGTTTGTTCTGATGGCGATGTGGTCGTTCCGTTACCGAAGCCTGACCAGAGATTGAATCGATGACTGGCTGTGTCCGAACGATTCGAAATGGAGGCGATTAAAATGATGAGGACCCTTGTCACACTGGCATTTCTGCTCGCGCTTGTATTAGCGGGGACGGCGAACGGGCAGACCGCGAATGAGCCGGCGCTGCCGTACTCGCCGAGCCTGGACTTGAGTTCGATAGACAAATCCATCGATCCTTGCGTGAATTTATACGAATACGCTTGCGGGGGATGGCGGAAGAAGAATCCCATCCCGGCGGACCAGACATCGTGGAGCGTTTACGGAAAACTTTACCAGGACAATCTCAATTTTCTGCGGGGAATATTAGAACAGGCGGCGAGCAACACGAGTGGGCGCGATGCGGTGACGCAAAAGATTGGCGACTTTTACGCGTCCTGCACCGATGAGGCGGGAATCGAGAAGAGCGGGCTGGGCCCCGTCAAGGCAGAGATGGAAGCGATAGCTCAATTGAACTCCGTGCGCGAATTGGCGCCGCTCGTGGCGCGGCTGCAGATGGTGACCGGGGGATACAGGTCGATCCTCTTCCGGAGCGGGTCGGACCAGGATCCGGACAATTCCGAGCAGGTGATCGCCTCGCTGGACCAGGGTGGGCTCGGGCTGCCGGACCGGGACTATTATACGAAAGAGGACGCGAAATCGAAGGAAACGCGCGAGCGGTACGTGCAGCACGTCCAGAAGATATTCGAGCTGCTGGGTGACAGCGCGGAAACGGCCAAAAAGAACGCGGAGATTTTGATGCGCATGGAAACAGCGCTGGCAAAAGCTTCGATGACGCGCGTGGAGCGGCGCGACCCGTATAAGCTGAAAAACAAAATGAAGATTCCCGAGTTGGAAGAGCTGGCGCCGAATTTCGACTGGAAGACGTATTACAGCGTTTTGCAGTACCCCAAGATTGAGATTCTGAACGTGGGGGATCCGACGTTTTTCAAGCAGGTGAACGCGGCGCTCGCTAGCGAGCCGCTGGCAAATTGGAAGACTTACATGCGTTTTCACGTGGCGGACAGTTCGGCGCAGTTTTTATCGGCGAAATTCGTGCAGGAAAATTTTGAATTCTACAGGAAGTACCTGCGCGGGGCGAAAGAAAAGGAGCCGCAGTGGAAGCGCTGTGTGCAGTACACGGACTACATGCTGGGGGAAGCACTGGGGCAGGCATACGTGCGCAAAGTGTTTTCGCCGGAGCTGAAGCAGAGCACGGTGGACATGGTGCGGCGCATTGAAGACGCGATGGCGAAGCGGATTCAGCAACTGGATTGGATGAGCCCGGAGACGAAGCAGCAGGCGCTGGTAAAGCTGCAGGGGATTCGCAACAAGATCGGCTATCCGGATCGATGGCGCGACTACAGCGCGGTGAGAATTGAGCGCACGGAATTCCTGGGAAATGTGCAGCGGGCCATGGAGTTCGAGCACCGCCGGCAGATTGCGAAGATCGGCAAGCCGGTGGATCACGGCGAGTGGGACATTTCGCCGCCTACTGTGGACGCTTACTACAATCCGCAAATGAACGACATCAACTTCCCTGCCGGAGTGCTGCAGCCGCCGCTGTACGACGCGAAAATGGATGATGCGCCGAATTACGGAAATACGGGCGGAACAATCGGGCACGAACTGACGCACGGCTTCGACGATGAGGGCAGCCAGTTTGACGCGAAGGGCAATTTGAAGAACTGGTGGAAGGAAGACGACCGCAAGAAGTTCGACGAGCGGACCAAGTGCGTGAGCGACCAGTATTCGCAATATGTGATGGTGGACGAGGTCCATATCAACGGCGAATTGACCAAGGGCGAAGACGTGGCTGACTTGGGCGGAGAGATTCTGGCTTACATGGCGTGGGGAGCGGCGACCGCGGGCAAGAACCTGCAACCGATGGACGGACTGACACCGGAGCAGAGGTTTTTCATCGGGTTTGCGCAGTGGGCTTGCGCGAATGAGCGGCCGGAGGACCTGCGCGTGCGCGCGCAAACCGATCCGCATTCGCCGCCGGAATACCGTATCAACGGAGTGGTGGTGAACATGCCGGAGTTTGCGAAAGCGTTTTCTTGCCGCACGGGGCAAGCGATGGTCAAGCCGGCGGAGAAGATTTGCAGAGTGTGGTAACGCGTATTCAGCCCTTGAGGGCGAGGCGCCGGACCGCTAGCACCGTAAGAACGAAGGTCAAAACGACAAGGACCGCGATGTGAGTGATCGCTCCGCCCTGGCTTGGCACACCGACCACGCGGAAGAAAAGCTGCTGTAAGTGATAGGTTGGCCAGACGGGCGCGATGGCGCGGAGAAACTTCGGCAGCGGATAGAACAGGCCGGAAGCGTGCATCATCAGCTGATAAATGATGTTCACAAACGCCGGCGCGCTGCTGCTGGTGGCACGCACGCCGATAAACAGACCGATGGCGCAAAACGGCAGCGCCCCTAAAATACTGACTGCAGCCAGGGCCAAGAATTGACCAAGGCTCAGGTGCAAATGGCCAAGCGGCGTGACGGCGAACATGGTGGCTATCACGATGGTGGCAAACATTACGGCCATAAGCAGTTTTGCAACGAGATACGCCGGCGGTGGCATCGGCAAGGCGCGCTTGAGCGTGAGCAGGCCGTGCTCTCGCTCATTTGCCACAAGCATGCCGAAGCCGAAGATTCCCGGGCCCATCACGCCAAACAGAGCAAACGCGGCGAACATAAATAAGCCAGCGTTCGAATCGTTGCGGATGGCGGCACCGAAAATAGCGACAGCGAAGAGCAGATAGAGCAAAGCCGGAAGGCCCAGGAACGGAATCGCGAAAGCGGGCGTGCGGAACATACGCAAGGTTTCGTACTTGGCTTCGGTGAAATACGCACGCAGCAAGCGTCTCGCAGGCATGAGCACTCGGCCTGCCGATTGACTGGGGAGCTGCACGGAAATTGCGCTCATGATTTGTTCTCCTGTGTGAGTTCCACGAAAGCTTCGGCGAGGCCGGCGCTGCGGACTTCGACTTCGCGCAGATTTTGATCGGCGGCGAGCAGGCGGCGCAAGACGGATTCCGCATTGCTGACGGTGATGAGCAGGCGCTGTTTGTCCGCGGTGGCGTTTTCCACCTCGGGCCACGCGGAGACTTCTTCCACGGTGAGAGTGGTCGAGCAATTGATGCGCTTGCGGACGACCAGCGCGCGTATTTCGTTGACGGTGCCAGAGGCGAGCACGCGGCCCTTGGCGAGAACGGCGACGCGATCGGCCAGCGCTTCGGCTTCTTCGAGATAGTGCGTGGTGAGAACGATGGAGGCTCCGTCGTTAACGAGCTTGCGGAGCATGACCCACATAAGTTCGCGGGCCTGGACGTCAAGGCCGACGGTGGGCTCATCGAGGAAAAGTAACCTCGGGCGGCCGACAATGGCCATGGCGAATTGCACCTGGCGTTTCAGGCCGCCGGAAAGTTTTCCGTAGGGACGATCGGCGAGGGACGTGGTGTTGGTCATTTCCATTGCGGCGTCTGGCGTAAGCGGGGCCGGGTAATAGCTGGCGACGAGATCGATTTGTTCGCGGACGCGAAGCTCGGGCGCGAGGGATACTTCCTGCATCATCACGCCCATTTGGCGGCGCGTCTCGACGAGATGCGGCGACTTGCCGAAGAGACAAGCCGTGCCTGCGTCGGGCTGTTGGAGTCCCAGAAGGAGAGAGATGGCGGTGGTTTTTCCTGCGCCGTTGGGGCCGAGGATGCCGAAAAGCTCGCCGGTTCGCACTTGCAAGTCAAGACCGTCAAGCGCGACAGTGTTTCCAAATTTCTTTTTTGCTCCGGTGAGTTCTGCGAGAACGCTGTCGTTCATATCGAGTGCCTCCTGAGAATTTTCGAAACTCTATACGCGCGAAAGTTCCGCGGCAGTTCGGCGGAGCTTCAAGCGGCGAACGATCTCCAAGCTGGCGAAGATACAGGCAACGCCTGTATTGACAAGGCCAAACGTGAAAGCATCGCGGGCAAAAGCCTCCACGGCCTGATAATTCGTCAGCAGATCCAAGAGCAAGACCAGAGATCGGATCATGATGATTCCTTTCGGCACAGTGCTGCGTCTAGGAAACGGACGCCCCTTCACCGCCGCGCTTTCCGCGTAACAGCTTTCGCAGGTGCGGGCGGCAATACCAGGCATAGATGGGCGCGCTAATACCGGCCCAGAGCCACAGCCAAGGGCCGAAGTAGCCCCACCGAAGTTTGGCGTTGATGGAGTCAGCAAGCTGTTCGTACTGCGGGATGCCCTTAAAGGCTTCGGCGACAACAACCAGAGCGTGACTCTTAAAGACGAGGAAATAGAGAACCAGCGCGCCGGTGGTGTTGATGAGCAGCCGCATCACAGGGACTACCCAGGTCCAGGTGGGACGAAAGAGACTGATGACTCTCTGCGCGATGGAGGTCAGGAGGATCAAGAGAATCGGAACGTAAAATGAGTGCCATGAAGGAGCGAGTTGCAGGTGCTGCGCATCGGAACCCAGAAGGAGAACTGGAAAATGAGGGAGGGCCAGCCACCAGACCAGAACTGGTACCCACAAAATCAAGCCGGAAACGGAGTAACCTCTGGCGATGCGGATCATGGGAGCCAACTCTGCTGGGGGGTAATACCAGGGCTGAGGATATTTGCGGCGAACCAGGTTCAAGCCAATAAACACAAGGGTCAGGACGATGATCTGAATCAATACCGGGAAGACGAATGCGTCCAGCTTAATTGGTTGATGTATGATGAGAAAAACAATCGCCACGCACGCCGTGGTGATCACTAGATTGACGCTCAACATGATCAGATACATCGGAAAGAGTTCGGGGCCGATCAGCTCCCAGCCGATCGTCAAGCTGGGAGAATCCTGACGGTAACGGCGCGCGACGGTCATGGGGTCGCCGTGGTGACGCAGAAGGGCAGCGACTTCCTCATCAGTCATGCGGCGGCCAAGGGCGGTCTCCTTTTCTTCGAGTTGCGAGCGGAGTTCGTCGGAGAGTTCACGAATAATGTCGGTGCTCTGCGCCCTGGGCAGGTAGCGCTTGACGGCGCGCAAATAACTTTCGAGAAGTTCCATAACGCTCCTAGAGAATTCCGTTCAAAGAGGAATTGATGCTCTGCCACTCGGCCAAGAGCGGTTTAAGAATGGCCTTGCCATCGGCGGAAAGGCGATAAAAGCGTTTGTTGCGCTTGTCTTCTTCGCGCCATTCGCTGACGAGCAGTCCCTGGCTCTCGAGCCTGCGCAGCAGGGGGTACAGAGTGCCTTCGTCGATAGGCATGCCCTGGTCGGCGAGGGTCTTGCGGAGGGTGTAACCGTACTGCTCCTTGCGGAGCATGGCGAGGACCGCGAGGATCAAGGAGCCGCGGCGGAGCTCCAAGCGGAGGTTTTCAAAGAGGTCGTGGTTTTCAGTACCGGGTGACATATAGTGTGCGACGTACACTGTACGTCACACAGTATAAGTTGTCAAGGACTTTTTTTGCGATTTAAAGGATCACTTTGGGACGGCCGGGAACAGGAGTGAGCGCGTGCACACCATAGGCGTCTCCAAGGTGTGGTCATCGGAAATTGAGGATTACTTCACGGGCTCTTTTTTGTGCAGGGTGGTACACATGGTCAGCGCGGTGTTGGGATCGACGGCGCTGTCGCCCTCTTCGACAAATTGGATGATGCCTTGCTTGTCGATGACGATGTTGGCGCGCAAAGCCCATTCGAAGGTGTCGTCGTGGACGTCATAACCCTTGAGGATGCCGTAGGACTTGAGCATCTTTTTGTTCATGTCGCTGAGGAGCGGGAAGGTGATGCCAGCCTGCTTGGCGAACGCGGCGTTGGCGGGGGGACTGTCCAAACTCACTCCAAAAACTTCGGTATCCGAGGTGTCAATCTTACCGGAGGCGATTCCAGCCTGGACCGCCTGAAGTTGCTTGGTTCAACCGCCGGTGAAGGCCAGAACGTAAACGGCGAGAAAGACGTTTTTCTTGCCGCGATAGTCGCTTAGCTTGACGGTTTTCCACTGATCGCTCAGAAGAGTGAAGTCAGGGGCGGCGTCGCCGACTTTGAGAGTCATCTTGGCGATTTCCGACTTCCCGGCTTGCGGGGCAGCGGGGGCTGCCGCGAGGGCAACCGCGGCCAGAAGTCCCAGAGCGAGTGCGCGTTTCATGAAATCTCCCATTCGATCCCCGATATGAGTGGCAGCAGGAGTTTAGACCCTACCATGTATCCAATACCACCGGAATGGAGAAAATATTCCCCGAGCATCGGCTAAAGAGAATAAAAGGAACATCAGCGGTCGAAACCGCGTATTTCTAGGCATCAGGGAGGACTTGTGGGAAAACAAAGCGTAAAGAGTCGGAAGATGCGGGAGTTTCGCGGCGGAACGGACGCCTTGAGGGACCTTGTCCTATTTGGAATATTTTGTGGCGTGTTTGGCATGCTGGTGATGATGGCGCCGGCTTCGGCAAGAGCGGGCTTAAGTGGGGGACAACAGGATCAAAGCAGTGCGGGGGTGATGGTGAGCAAACAGGCGGCAGCCAAGGACGTGGGGCTGCCAGCGTATCCGGGGGCAAGAGCGCACAAAGACGAGAAGGGCGATTCGCCCAGTGTTCAAATGGGGATCTGGGGCGACACGTTTGGCTTCAAGTTGGCGGTGATGAAGATGGAGTCGAATGACGGGCCGGAGAAGATTGCGGAATTCTACAAGAAAGCCCTGGCAAGATATGGGACCGTTTTGGATTGCTCGAATCCAGCACAGAAGGCGAACGCCAAGGACAAAGGTGGATCGTCGAACAAGCTGGAGTGTGATGATGACAAGCCCGAGAAAGGCGGGCTGGTGTTCAAAGCGGGGACGAAGGAGAAGCAGCACGTCGTGGGAATCCAACCGAATGGGCAAGGGAGCACCTTTCAATTGGTGTACGTGGAGGCGCGGGGCGACGATAAAGAAAAGAAGGCGAACTGAACTAAGACGTGGGACATAATCGACGAGAGATGGTTACGGCAGGTTGAAAGAGTTCAAACAGGACGAAGGGCTGAAGGCAACCCTTTGTACGGCGAGGCGGCATCACAGAGAAGGACAGTTTGAGCTGGACCTGTCCGGAAGGGCAAAGATGTTGTTCGGACTGGCCTTTGGTTCAGGGTATAATGAAACCTTCCAAAGCTGCTTGGGGCCCGAAGCGAGCCGGGGGTGTTGCGGACGGCGGCGCGGAACCCCAAATTTGAGAGAGAGGTGTAGTTTGCGGCGTACTTCCTTCCTGGCGACCGTAAAACGGTCAGCGCTATTTTTGGTGACAGGATTGTTTCTGTTGGCCGCGACGCGGTGCGACGCGCAAATCTTCCATAAAAAGAAAAGGCTAAATAAATCGACCAGCGCGGAGAATACCGCGGAGCCAGACAAGATTCTGTATGACAAGGCGATGGATGACGTCAAGCACGGGCGGCACGAGGTGGGGCGGCTGAACCTGCAGACGTTGATCAACACGTATCCGGACAGCGACTATCTTGCCAAAGCAAAACTGACCATCGCCGACTCGTTTTACAAAGAGGGGGGAACGGCGAACCTGACGCAGGCAGTGCAGGCATACAAGGATTTCGGTATTTTTTTCCCGATGTTGAAAGAAGCTGCCTACGCCCAACTGCAGGTGGCGATGACGCACTACAAGCAGATGGAGAAGCCGGACCGCGACCGCACGCACGCGCGGGCGGCCGAAGATGAGTTCCAAACGTTCCTGGCAAAGTACCCGAATGATCCGCTGGCGCCAAAGGCGGAACAGCATTTGCGGGAAGTGCAGGAAGTGCTGGCGGAAGGCGACTTTCGCATCGGTTACTACTACTACGTAAAGGAAGACAAGAAAGCGGCGGAATCCAGGCTGAGAGCGATCGTGAACCGGTACCCGTTATACAGCAAGGCCGACCAAGCTTTGTGGATGCTCGGGAACATCTGGCAATCCACGGAGAAAAAGGAGATTGCGGCGCCCTTTTATCAGCGAATCGTCCGCAACTATCCGCTTTCGCCGTTGGTTCCCAACGCGAAGACCAGGCTGAAGGCGCTCGGAGCGCCGGTGCCGCAACCGGATCCTCAGGCGGTGGCCTGGATGACGGCCGAACAGAATGCGCCGCGGCAACGTGAAGCGCTGATCAAGAAGCCGCTGGGCCTGATTCGTAGCGGACCGGGGCAAGAGTTGACTGCGGCGGCCAAGGTCGGAAAACCGACGATGACTCCGGAGTCGGAGAGCGAATCGGGAACTGATATTTTGACAGGCGGCGGGAACCAATCGCGAATCGGCGGCGCCCCTGGAATGGGAATCGTGGCGACGGTAACGCCGGGAGGCGTTGGCGGGACGACGAGCGGTGCGGAGAGTGTGGCTCCAGCACCGGAGGGAAGTGAAGAGAAACCTGCGCAACTGGATCCAAACGCGCCACCAGCGGCGGAGAATTCCGCGAGCGGTACGGCGGCAGCGGGAACCGCCGACGCCGCGACCAAGACGGATGCGAGGCCGGCGGCAGCGGGCCAGGCCACAGAAGCGGCCAAGACGGACGGCTCGACGGCGCAAGACGGGACGCAAAATGCGGCCAGCGGGGACAGCAAGAAAGAATCGACTAGCAAAAAGAAGAAGGGACTGAGAAAAATCGTCCCCTGGTGAGTTTTCAGCGCGGGGCGAAGATCAGGAGAAATACCACGGGGTGCGGCCAAAGGCGGTCGCACCCTTTGTGTTTTGGCGCCATGGGCGGTTTAGCAGGGGACAAAACGATAGTATTCACTTCCGACACACAGACACCCTGTTGAGATTGACGCACAGTCCAACGGATGCTCCAATACATGGGTGTAGGTCATTTGGTATTGCCGCGTGCTAAGTGTGGCCCACGCGGGTAGCGTACCGTCGGAGGACGTTTCGGTGCCCAAGATTCTGGTGGCGGACGACAACAGCAACATCCAGAAGATGGTGGGGCTGGCCCTGAAAGATCAGGGCATCGACGTCGTTGCGGTTGGCAACGGCGAGGCCGCCGTGCGAAAAATCTCCGATTTGCGGCCCGACCTGGTGCTGGCGGACGTGTTCATGCCGGTACGGAACGGGTATGAAGTCTGCCAGTACGTAAAGGCCGACCCATCGTTGGCGCACATTCCCGTCATTCTGCTGGTGGGGGCGTTCGATCCGTTGGATGAGCAGGAAGCGCAGCGAGTGGGGGCGGATGGGGTGTTGAAGAAGCCATTTGTTCCACCGGATCCGCTAATTTCGATGGTGAAGTCTGCGCTGCAACGCGCGGGAGTGGCTCAGGGGAACGCGAACGCCGCAAGAACTCCGGAACCGGAAGTATTGAAGGCCCCGGACATGATTCGGACAAGTGCTTCGACGATACCACCGATACCAACGGTGGTAAGCGCTCCGGTCCAGACGACCTCACACGAACCGTCCATTGCGGCTTTGGAACAGGAAAGTTTTGTGGATGAAGCGCCTGAGCGTCCAGCGCCCGTGCGAATTGACAGCGGATCGCAAACGGTGGCGTTTGGGAGCCTTCTGGAAACCCCCGCGGAGGAGAAAGAAGACGATATTGCTTTTATGCCGGCGGCGCATGCTGAATTGGTGCCGGAGCGCGATTGGCGCGATCCGGATGCGGAAGAGACGGACGAGGGAGACGAAGGGGAAAAACCGGCTGCGGCATGGCGGCCTGAAGCAGCGGAGAGCTATCCCGATGTAGGAACCAAGGGTGGGGCCAAGGATTGGCGCTCCGGTAGTTTCGAGCAAATTCAAGCAAGGAAGGCTCAGGGGGAGTCGTGGGAGCCGGCGGAGGAGAAACCGGAACTCGTGGAGACGACGCCGGCGGCAAGCAGCTTTGTGTCGGAGACGCCTGCCGCGCCGGCCAACGTCCCGGAAGCAACGACGAACGCAGGGGCGATTTCGCCCACGCCATTTATGACTGACCCGTGGGCGGCGCCGAGTTCGCCTGCGGTGCAGGAAAAAAGTTCGACGAAGACAGCCACGGCGGTAGAAGAAGTGGCACGCGTGAAACACGCCGAACCAAAGCCTTCGGAAGCGGCGGTTGTCGGCGCACCTGAAACAACGCCAAGCGAGCTGCAAACGAAAACATCCAAAGAGCCGTGGTTTTCCGTGCCAGCGAACCCCTGGAACGCGGAAATGGAAAAGGCCAACCGGCTGGCCTCGGCATGGGATGCGGCCACCCCGGTGGCTCCCGCGGCACCAAGCAACGGAACCGAAGGGGCGACGGAGGCGGTCAGCGAAACGACGCAGAAGGTCATTGAGGAGGCGGCTTTGCCGCCGGCCGCGGTGGAGGCTATTCGCGAGAAGGCGGCGCAGGTCGCCCAAGACGCGACGCATGGCTCGGAGCAGCAGGCGGGCGACGGAACGAACTTTTATGCGCCTGAGGAACTCTTAGATGTGCCCGCCACAATACCTGCGGCCGGACCAACCGCGAGCATGGACGACCTGGTGGCTAGAGTGCTGGCCAAGATGAGTCCTGAGGTACTGCAAGCGGTTACGCGAGAAATCCTGAAACCGGTCGTGGAAGCGATGGTGAAGGAAGAGATGAAGTCGAAGAAGTCTTAGTTCCCTGCCGCGCTGCTTCGAAATTCCATCCGTGGTTTGAAACTCATCAAGTCGAATGTTTCTCGGAGGGCTGCGCACGAGCCGAATTGACGCAGCCGCTTTTTCCCTCGTATAGTCAAAGATTACTCTGAACGAGTTAAACGCGTCGAGAACGGGCGGGCCGAGGCCGCCCCCACAGGGAGAAGCGCACCGGATGGCTCGCGAGATCGCAAAGGCGTATGAACCGCAGCAGATCGAACCGCGGTGGGCAGACTTCTGGGTAAAGGAAGAACTGTTCAAAGCGGATGCAAATGCGCCGGGGCCGGTGTTTTCGATTGTTATTCCGCCGCCGAACGTGACGGGGTCCCTGCACATCGGCCACATGCTGGACCACACGGAGATCGACATCCTCACGCGGTGGCACCGGATGCGCGGATACAACACGCTTTATCTGCCGGGAACGGACCATGCCTCCATCTCGACGCAACGCGTGGTCGTGCGGCAATTGGCGGAGCAAGGAATCGATTACCGAAATCTGGGGCGCGAAGAATTCCTGAGGCGGGTTTGGAAGTGGAAAGAAGAGTCGGGCGGCATGATCACCCGACAGATGAAACAGATTGGAGAGAGCTGCGATTGGTCGCGCGAGAAGTTTACGCTGTCACCGGAATTGTCGCGGGTGGTTACGGAAGTATTCGTCCGGCTGTATGAAGAAGGGCTGATTTACCGGGCGAACCGGCTGCTGAACTGGTGTCCAGTGTGCCTGACGGTGCTGAGCGATTTGGAAGTGGTGCACGAGGAGCGGCCGGGGCATCTGTGGTACATCAAGTATCCGGTGGTGGGGACGAAAGATTTTCTCGTGGTAGCGACCACGCGGCCGGAAACCATGCTCGGCGATACGGCCGTGGCGGTAAATCCGGAAGACGAACGGTACGCGCACCTTGTCGACAAGAAAGCGCTGCTGCCGCTGATGAACCGAGAAATTCCGATCATCACCGATGCGATGGTGGACCGGGAGTTTGGGACGGGCGCGGTGAAAATTACTCCCGCCCATGATCCGAACGACTTCGAAGTGGGTCTGCGCCACAAATTAGCGGAAATCGACGTGATGACCGACGACGGCAAGATGAACGCCGCAGCCGGTACTTACGCTGGAATGGACCGGTTCGAGGCGCGGAAAAGGATTGTTGAGGATTTGAAGGCGCTGGGCTTGCTGGAAAAGGTCACCGAGCACACGAATGCGATTGGATTGTGCGAGCGGAGTAAGACGATTGTCGAGCCGCGCGTCTCCACGCAATGGTTTTGCAAAATGAGGCCGCTTGCGGAGCCGGCGATCGCGGCAGTGGAGCGCGGCGAAATTCAGATCGTGCCGGACAACCGGCGTGAAGAGTACTTCAATTGGATGAGGAACATCCACGACTGGACGCTGTCACGGCAGCTCTGGTGGGGCCACCGGATTCCGGCTTGGCATTGTGACAACTGCAAGGAAATCATCGTGGCTCGGGAAGCACCAACCGTGTGCTCTAAATGTGGATCGGCAAAGCTGGAGCAGGATCCGGACGTTCTGGATACGTGGTTTAGCTCCGGGTTGTGGCCCTTTTCCACACTGGGCTGGCCGGAGGAGACGCCGGATTTCAAAACGTACTACCCGACGAGTTTGTTGATCACCGGCTGCGAGATTCTGTTTTTGTGGGTGGCGCGGATGATCATGTTGGGCCTGCACTTCACAGGGAAAATTCCCTTCCAGAGCGTTTACCTCCATTCCATCGTGCGCACTCCCGACGGGGAGAAGATGTCGAAGTCCAAAGGCACAGGAATCGATCCGATCGATGTCAACCGCAGATACGGGACGGATGCGATGCGCTTCACTCTCGCGGTTACTGCGTCGGTGAGCGACGTGATCTGGACCGAGGACCGCATTCAAAGCTCGAGGAACTTTGCGAACAAAATCTGGAATGCGGCGCGGTTTTTGTTCGTGAATCTAGACAAGTTTGAGGAGAGCGGGACGAAGCTGGAGGAGTTGGCGGCGCCGGAAGTGCGCGCGAAGGCGCCGTATGCTTACAGTGGCAGCGTTCCGTTGGTGGATGCGTGGGTGTTTGCTCGCCTGGGGGCAACCGTGGAATTGGTGAATGAGGCGCTGGCGAATTACCGATTTCACGAGGCGGCTCAAGGCGTATACCAGTTTTTCTGGGGGGACTTCTGCGACTGGTATATCGAGTGGGTCAAGCCGGAACTGCAGAATGCAGACCGCGAGCGGGCCACCGTGACGTGGAAGAATCTGTTCGCCGTGTTCGATGCGGCGTTGCGGCTGCTGCACCCCTTCATGCCCTTCCTGACGGAAGAGCTGTGGCATCAGCTGCCGCAAAAGGCGGGAGCGAGATCGATCGCGCTGGATCAATTTCCAGTGGCGCCTGACCGTTGGGCAAACGCAAGAGCGATGGGGGATGTTGCGACGATCCAGGAAGTGGTTACTGCCCTGCGCACCATCCGCGCGGAACTGAAGCTGGATCCCAAGAAGAAAGTGGCGGCGGACTTTTCTACGAGCGATGGAAGAGTGAGTGACCTGGTGCAAGCGAACCGTGGAGCGATTGTGAGGTTCGCGGTATTAACGGAACTCCGTATTGTTCCGGGCAAGCAATTCGACGCGAAGAACGGGGCCCTTCGCTCCACAGCGACGTTTGACGTGCGCATCGCGTACTCGGACACCGTCGATGCGGCGGCGGAGAAGATCAGGCTGAAGAAAGAGATTGAGGGTTTGCAAAAGGCCATTGGGTCGAAAGAAGGACAGCTCGGGAATGAAACGTTTCGGAGCCGGGCGCCGGAGAAAATCATCAAGGGGCTCGAAGCTACACTCGCCGAGCAGAGCATCGAGCTCCGCAAATTGCGGGATCGCTTGTCGCAACTCGATGGCGATTCGTAATCCTCCGGGGCCATATGGATTGGAATTCTCACTATATTGGTGAGCTTGTACGGCGGGCGCTGGAGGAAGATGTCGGCTCGGGAGACGCGACGACCGCGGCGGTGGTATCACTGACCGCATCAGCACAGGCTCATATCATCTCCAGGCAGACACTGGTTTGCGCCGGCTTACCAATGGCCGAGAAGGTCTTCCGGATACTTGATCCAGAGATTCAGGTCACATGTCCGCACAACGATGGCTCATTTGTGGAACCGGGCGCTGAGATCGTGCGCATCAAAGGGAATGCCCGCGCAATTCTTACGGGCGAGAGAACCGCGCTGAATTTTCTGGCGCATCTTTGCGGAATCGCGACGCTGACACCGCGCTTTGTGGAACAACTGACGGGGACGAGAACGCGTATTCGGGATACAAGGAAAACGACGCCCGGCCTTCGAGCTCTGGAAAAATACGCGGTGAAGACGGGCGGCGGCGCCAACCATCGCTTCGGACTCTATGACGCAATCCTCTTGAAAGAGAATCATATCGCGCTGGCCGGAGGAATCACGGCAGCGCTGGACAAAGCGCATACCTACGTGTCACCCAAGGCGCCGCCACCGCGGGCAGCGAGCGCTTACGATGCGGCAGGGTTGGATCCAGAGGTCGTCGGGCCAGGGCCACTACCGGTGCAGATCGAAGTTCGCGACGCGAAAGAATTGAGGGAAGCGCTGGGGGCCGGAGCGGAGGCGGTGCTGCTGGACAACATGACGCCGGAACGCGCGGCTGAATGCGTGGCGATCGCGCGCGGCATTCGCGCGGAGTGCGTGATCGAAATCTCCGGGGGGATCACGCTCGAGAACGCGCGCGCTTATGCGCAGGCCGGCGCCGACTTTCTTTCTTCGGGGATGCTGACGCACTCCGCGACGGCCGCCAACCTCAGCCTGCTTGTGGACCGCATCGAGGAAACGTAAGCTTAGGCGGCGCCACGAGGCGCGGCGACATGCCGATGACTCACGAACCCTTACCGGGCACGACCGACCGGCGGCTGGCGGCGTTGCTTACGCTGCTGGCGGAAAATGCGACCATCGTGATTAGCGGGGCGCGCATCGCGAAAGAGGTTGGCGTCTCTCGGTCGATGGTATGGCAGTGGGTGGAACGGCTGCGTGAATTGGGAGTTAAAGTAAAAAGCCAAGCAGGCATGGGATACTTCCTGGAGCACGTTCCCGACATTCTGACTCCGGACATGCTGAGGCAGCGGTTGAAAGGCAGCCTCTTTGGAAAACGCATTTTTCATTTTTTCAAGACGGATTCGACGAATCGAGTAGCGCTGGAACTGGGACATGCCGGCGAGCCGGAAGGCGCGGTGGTCCTGGCGGAAGAGCAAACCGCCGGACGCGGCCGGGCGGGGCGCGCGTGGCATTCGCAACGAGCGGCAGGGATCTATGTGACGCTGCTTTTGCGGCCGAAGCTGGCGCCGGTGCAGGCTCCGCTGCTGACCATGATGGCTGGACTCTCCGCGCACTCCGCAGTGCAGGCGCTGACGGGACTGGACGTGGACTTAAAGTGGCCCAATGACTTGCTCATTCGCGGCAAGAAGGTAGGTGGCATCCTGACGGAGATGCACGCGGAACCAAATCAAGTGCGATTCGTGATTGTGGGGATTGGGTTGAACGCGAACCAGGATAAATTTCCCGTGGAGATCGCAAGCATAGCCACTTCGCTGCTCGCGGAAACAGGCAAATCGCAATCGCGCATGGAACTGCTGCTACGGTTGCTGCGGGAATTCGAGAGCGATTACAATCGATTCCTGCGGGACGGCGTGGGCAGCGTGGTGGCACGGTTCGAGTCGATATCGAGTTATGCGAGAGGCAAGCGCGTGCGGGTAACAAACGGAAGCGAGAGCTATGTCGGAACGACCGCGGGACTCGGACCGGAGGGATTACTGCAGGTGGAACGAGAAGACGGGCGAGTCATGGCGGTGATTTCAGGCGACGTCACGGAGGCGCGATAGATGCTGCTGACCATTGACGTGGGGAACACCAACTCGGTGCTGGGCGTGTTTCGCGGCGAGGAGCTGATCGCGAATTGGCGTTTGACCACGGTGCGGGAACGCACGGTGGATGAGTACGGCGTGCTCACGCGGAACTTGTTCACGCTGGCGGGATTGGACCAGAAGGCCATCACCGGGGTAATCATCAGCTCGGTTGTGCCGCCGGTGAATTGGGCGTTCGAGGAAATGTCGCGAGTTTATTTTGGACAGAAAGCGCTGTTCGTTGAGCTCGGCGTGAAGACGGGCATGGCCGTTCTGGTAGACAATCCGTCGGAGGTCGGGGCGGACCGCATCGTGAACGGCGTGGCGGCGTTTCACGAGTTTGGCGGGGCGTGCATCGTAGTAGATTTTGGGACGGCGATCACATTCGACGCTATTTCGGCGAAGGGCGAGTACCTGGGTGGTGTGATTGCGCCGGGGCTGGGGATTTCCTCGGAAGCGTTGTTTGTGCGCGCGGCTCGGTTACCGCGCGTGGAGATCAAAGACCCCGGAAAAGTCATCGGGACAAACACTGTGACGCACATGCAGGCGGGTTTGTTCTATGGCGCCGTCGACATGGTGGACGGGATGCTCGCGCGGATGAAAAAAGAACTCGGGCAAGAAGTCACAGTGGTGGCGACCGGGGGACAGGCAAAGCTGGTCGCAAAAGGGTCAAAGCACATTCAGCACACAGATGAGTTTCTGACGCTGAAGGGACTACGGCTGATCTGGGAGAAAAATCAGCCGGCCGAGCGGGGAAAAAGCGCTACGGCAGAGTCTCGCGGGCTGCCATCGACGGCCACAGCGAAGAAAGCGCAGCGATGATCCTCGCGGACACGATCTGATTCGGACCGCGCACCTTCTTTGCTCGCGCAGCGGCGCGTCACCAACAAAATGGTCGGCTGGAACTACTTCAACTACTTTACGGAAATCGAAGAATACTTCTGGAAGAAACGCGGGGCGCATCTGTTGGTGTCGCCGCTGGACTGGGCGATCATGGAGGCGTGGCAGAAAGCCGGAGTGCCACTCGAAGCGGCGCTGAAAGGGATCGACAAGGCGTTCGAGAGCTATCAGAGGTCGCGCCGGGGAGCGGGCAAGCCGTTGAAAAACCTGGCGTATTGCACGGACGCGGTGCTGGAAGCTGCGGAAGAACGACAGGAGGCGGCTGCGGGGAGCACTGCGAAAACAGCGCGTGCCGCGGCCAGCGAAGCGTTCTCGCGGGAGGAATTGAAGGCGTATTTTGCGAAAAATGTGGCGCATTTGAAAGGCGCGGCAGAAAAGAGTCCTCCGCAACAGCCAGCGCTCGCCGGCAAGTTGAATGAGATTGCGGAATCGCTGGAGACGAGCGGCGTGCTCCTCGATGCGCCAGGAACTCTGGACCTGGAAGATTTAGAGCGGCGGCTCACGATTCTGGATGACAAAATACAAGCGCTGCTGACGAGCCATGCGCCAGAAGAGTTGATGTTGAAAGTCCGACGCGAAGTCGATGGGCAACTGGCGGTGTACAGGCGGAAGATGAAGGCCGCGCAACTGGCGATGGTCGAGAAACAATACATACAAAAACGCCTGTTGGAAGAATTTGGAATCCCGCGCTTGAGTCTTTTCTACTTGTCTTAGAGCGGCTGGCAAAGCGTCCGGCATTCAAGAACGCGATGGGCGGCATTATTTCGCCCTTTGCGGCGGCAAATTGTCCTAGAATAGGACGTTATTATGGCTGATGAGTTAAGATTATCGATTGAGAAGCTCATTTACGGCGGTGACGGCTTGGCGCACGCCGACGGAAACACCATTTTTGTTCCTTTTGTACTGCCGGGGGAAGGTGTCCGCGCGAATGCGAAATCGAAAAAGAAGAAACTGATCTGGACCGAACTGCTGGAGGTAACTTCACCCGCGAAAGAGCGCGGGAAAGCGAAGTGCGCACACTTTCAGAAATGCGGCGGCTGCCATTACCAGCACATTCCGGCGGCGGAGCAGTTGCGGCACAAGAAGGACATTTTGCGCGAAACGCTTTTGCGGCTTGGTGGAATCACTTGGGATGGCGTGGTTGTGGAACATTCCGCCGAACCATATGGCTACCGGAACCGCGCGCAGTGGGCGGTGCGCAGCGGAATGCCCCGGGCCCTGGGATACTTCCTGCCGGAGAGTTCGGTGATCGTGCCAATTGACGAGTGTCCTGTCCTCTCGCCGCGTCTTGCGCACACGTTCGCGCAGCTTCAGGAAATGGCGCGCTCGGGGAGGTTGCCGGAGGGTATTCAGGAAATCGAAGCATTTGCCGACTCGGCGGACGAAAGTATTGCACTTAACGTGGCGTTTCAGAAATTCCCGAAGCCGGCGGCGGAGCTGGCATCCGCTTTCCAAGAGGCTTTGCCGGAGATTGAAAGTTTGCTGCTGCTGGACCAGAAGAAGAACCGGTTTGAGTTGACGGGGCCGGGATTCTTGACGCACGAAGCCGGGGGATACAAATACCGGGTCAGCCATCTTTCGTTTTTTCAGGTGAACCGTTTCCTGATCGTGGATTTGCTGGAAACTGTGACGGCCAACGCGCGCGGGGCGCTGGCGCTGGATTTGTATTCGGGAGTTGGATTCTTTACCTTGCCGCTGGCAAAGACGTTCCAGAAAGTCGTGAGCGTGGATGCGAACCTCGCCGCGACGCGGGATCTCTACGCCAATGCGGAGATCGCAGGCGTCACGATCATCTCGCACAACGACCATGCGGAAGAGTTTCTGAAAATGACGGAAGAAAGACCGGAGTTCGTAGTGTTGGATCCGCCGAGAGCGGGATTGGGAGCGGAAGCCGCAGAGAAGCTCGCAGAGCTTGGAGCCAAAGAAATTGTGTATCTCTCCTGCGATCCATCCACGCTCGCTCGCGATTTGGCGGTCTTGACGGGCTCACCGCGAAAACCGAAAGAACTTACCGGGCCAAGCATTCGGTATGAAATCACGGAAATGCATGCGTTTGATTTGTTCCCGCAGACATTTCACATCGAAACACTCGTGAGGTTGCGAAAAGTGCCGTGAGGCTGCCAGCCGTAGCGATCGCCGCGGCATTTGCCTGCGGCATCTTACTCGGTTTACATCCGGCGGCTGTGCGAAATGCCGCATCTCCTCTTCTCCTCTCCTTTTCTCTTGCGGTGATAACTGCTCTTGTTCTAACAGGAATCTTTCTTGCAAAAATCGGGCGACTCTTCCTCGCCGCTACCATCTCTCTTTTCACCTGGGCATCGCTTGGATTCCTGGGAGTTTGCATTGCGGAACAGCCGCGAGAGGCGGACCACGTGGTTTCGCTCTTGGAGCAAGGACTTGTCCCATTGAAGACACCCTTGCGCTGGCACGGCCACCTTCGCGATGAGCCGACGCGCCTGCCGTGGGGCTACGGCTACGAATTAGAGCTTTCCGGTGTCGAGTTCGGAGAGGCGCTGCATTCGGCGCGGGGCGGTTTACGGGTGAACTTCACGGCGCGTCCGGAGGGAGGGCTGCCACCAGATCTTCATGCGGGAGACGAAGTAGCGGTATTGACGGAAGCAAGGAGGCCGCAAGTTTTCAGGGATGAAGGCGCGTTCGATCGACGCGCGTATCTGGCGCAACAAAACATCGATCTGGTGGCTACGCTGCGAGCGCCGGAATTGATCGAGCGGCTGTTCCCAGGGACGCCCACAACTAGCACGGTTCTCGCGCGGGCGCGACGACGATTGCGCGACGAAATTGATTTGTTGTTTGCGGACACTCCGCAGGCCGCTGGCGTGTTGCGGGCGATGCTTCTGGGCGACCGGAGTTTTGTCGATCGCGCGGAAGCGGTGGATTTTCAGAAGACGGGCGTTTTCCACATCCTAGTTGTGGCGGGTTTGCACGTAGGGGCGCTGGCGTTCGCGCTTTACTGGGCGGGGCGCAAGCTGCGGTTGTCGCGAATGTGGACGATGCTGTTCACGCTCACGCTGCTGTCCGCTTACGTGGCCGTCGTGGAGCAGCGGGCTCCCGTATTGCGAGCTGGAATGATGGCGGCGATCGTCGTGGTGGGAGGATTTTTCTATCGCCGATTGGAGCTGCTCAATTCCGCCGCAGTGGCAGCGCTGATTCTCCTGCTTGCGAGACCGCTCGCGCTGCGCGATTCCAGTTTCCAATTAACCTTTGTGGCCATCGGCTGCATTGCTGGCCTGGCGCTGCCGTGGCTGGATAAGACGGTGCAGCCTTATGTGCGCGCGCTGCGAGGCTGGCGAGACGTGACACGGGACGCCGCTCATGAGCCACGCGCCATCCAATTCAGAATCGATCTTTGCTCGGTGGCGTTGTGGCTCTCCGCGCATCTGCCCTCTCGATTGGGAAAGTCAACGGGCGGTGCCGTCGCCGGCGGATTGTCTCTGACATTTCGCGTGTGGGAATTGCTGGTGCTCACGGTGGCGCTGCAAGCAGGAATGTTGCCGCTGATGGCGCGCGCTTTTCATCGCATCACGTTGTCTGCGCCGCTTGTAAATCTGGCGGCCGTTCCTCTGACGGGCGTCGTCGTCCCGCTTGGCTTTCTTACGTTGGCATGCGGGCTGATTCTCCCGGCGTTTGCAAGACTGCTAGCGGCGCCATTGGCCTGGATAACCGCGCTGCTTTTGCACATCGTGCAGTGGTTCGCGCATTTTCCGCGATGGAGCTATCGGATTCCCGGGCCGCCATTCTGGCTGATGGGGTTGTTTTTTGTCGCCGCCGTTCTGCTGGCCGCGGAGATGCGATTGAACAATAGCCCAAGGAAAACGCTGTTGTGGGGATTGTGCGCGACATTTATTGCCTGCGCGCTGACGATTGCGATTTATCCCTTCGGCGAAGGGTGGACGAAGGGCAGGCTAGAATTAACCGTGCTGGATGTGGGCCAAGGCGATTCGCTGTTTGTCGTCTCTCCCGGCGGAAAAACTTTGCTGATCGATGGCGGCGGAGCTTTCGGCGGTTTTCCCGGACATGAAATACACAATGGCGTTGACCCCGGCGAAGAAGCCGTGTCGCCATATCTATGGTCTCGTGGGTTTCAAAGACTGGACGTTGTCGCGCTGACGCACGCGCATCAGGACCACCTGGGCGGATTAACAGCCATCCTGGAGAATTTTCACGTTGGGAGGCTATGGATTGGACGTGAAGTATCGTCACAGGCCCTTGCGAAACTGGAGGAGCTGGCGCGGCAGCGAAAAATCCCTATTGAGTACGAACTTCGCGGCAAGTCCTTCCGGTGGGACGGTGTCAATGGCGAGTTCTTGTGGCCGGAGATTTCTCCCGAGGAGGTCGCTCCTTCTGCCAAAAACAATGATTCCCTGGTGCTGCGGCTGCGCTTCGGCAGCCAAGCGATCTTGTTACCTGGAGACGCCGAAAAACAAGTGGAACGCGAGATTCTATCGGAGAACAGCGCGGAGACGCTGCAATCCACTGTGTTGAAGATTGGCCATCATGGGAGCAAGAATTCGACCATGCCCGTATTTCTGGCCGCGGTGCGGCCGCGAGTGGGAATTATCTCCGCCGGAGAAGACAATCCTTACGGCCATCCCAACGCTGAACTCCTTGAACGATTGGAGAACGCGGGTGTCCGCATCCTAAGGACGGATCGAGACGGCGCGGTGCATGTGTTGACGGATGGTTCGCGATTGGAGATAACGTGCTTCGTCAGGTGTGCAGGTGCGCCTAACGCGGCAACGTCAGCGCAGGCGGAAGCGCCAAATCACCACCAGGACGAAGAGGAGAAGTAGAAAGCCGGCCGCGGCCTGCCATTCATGATTCTTCCTGTATTGGGCGAAGGAAAAAGAGCTCGCCGAATTTCCAGGCAGTTTCGCGGACGTCAGCCGCGGCAGGAAAAGCGGGACGGAGCGCGCGTATTCTTCAAATGATGCACCGTGGCGCAAATGGAGTTCGTTCGCTTCCCGCCCCATTACGGCCGAATAAAATACCGCGAAGTAAATAATAAGTATGAGGACAGAAACGCATGAGTGCGCGGCAATACCTGCGCCCAGAGCCAAGATCGCGCTGCCGAGATAGAGCGGATTTCTGGTGTAGGCGTAGGGTCCGGTGACGCTGAGGACTTCCTGCTTGTGAAGATAGCCGGCGGCGTATGCGCGCAGAGCCAGTCCGGCGACACCGACCAGGGCGCCAAGCAAAATGCTGCGAGGCGTCGGGCGCGAAAAAGCTAGAACCGCGATCGCCAGCGGATAACCTAGGCGCACACGCCAACGCATGAAAAAATTGCCAGCCGCGCTCATCAGCGAGCCTCAACTTGCCGGCGAACGGCGTCGAAAACTGTGTCGACGTCAATTTCCAGAATGGAAGGCGCGGCCTGGTCGCCGCGTTTGTAGGTGGTGACCGCATGCGGGCTGCGCAGAACGATGTCAATCGGAGCGGCATTGTGAGAATGCTCTCCGATGCGATAGGGACCGTTTCGCGCCGGATCCGTCGGACCAAAGATGGCAACAGAGGGCGTCCCGAGAGCGACGGCCAAATGCAGCGGCCCCGTATCGCCCGCGACGATACAAAGCGCATTGCGCAGAAGAGCCATCAGTTGGGTGAGCGAACCATTGTAAGCGATAGGGTCAGCTTCCCCGCTGGCGGATTTGATCGCGGAGACCAAATCGTCTTCGCCGGGGCCATAATTCACAACGCAACGCAACCCGAGTGTGCCACGGATTTTCTGACAGAGCGCTCCGTAACGCTCCGGCGGCCAGCATTTCGAGCGCCAGCCGCCAGCCAGGCTTAACACGATGTACCGTTCGATGGCAAAACTCCGCAGGAGTTCTAACACAAACACTTCCTGAATCGACGGCACGGAGAGCGCCACAGGCGCAACGCCATTGCGAGCGCCTGCACGCATTGACAGTTCTCCATTCTGATCGACGATATGGCTTTTAGTGCAAAGAACGCGGTCGGTATAGAGGATCGGCACACCAAACTCACGAATGGTTTGCTGGGAGAAACCGATCCTGCGCGAGACCCCGCCTAAGAACGGAAGCGACGCCGACTTCCAAAGCCCTTGATAGTCGATCGCGGCCGCAAAGGGGTGCTTGCGGATTCTTCCGATGACTTCGCGCAAGGAGCTGAAGGAGCGAGTTTCCGTCTCCCAGATGTTCGTTGCCAGTTCGCTGCTCTCGACCAACTCTTTCCAGCGCGGATGAGTCAGCCAAACAATTTCAGCATGTGGAAACGAATCGCGCAAAGCGGCGACGGGGGGGAAAGTGTGGACAATGTCTCCGAGAGAACCGAGACGCACCACCAGGAAGCGCGGCTCAGGCATGCGGCGCCTTGCGAATGGACTCGATCAGCTTCCGCGTGGAGTGATCTTTGGGGTCGCCAACGATGGCCACGCGAATGCCGAGCCGTGCGGCGACGGCGCGCTCCGGCACAGTCTCGGCAGAGTAGTCGGTGCCTTTGGTGTGAACATCCGGGCGCAATTCTTCCAAAAGCGTCTCGACGTTGGATTCGGCAAAGAGCACGACGCTATCCACGCAGCGCAGCGCGGCAACGAGCTGGGCACGCGCGTTTTCATCTAGGATGGGGCGGCCGGGCCCTTTGAGCTTGCAGATGCTCGAATCGGCGTTCACACCGACAACCAGGACGTCGCCTTCGCGCCGGGCCCCTTCGAGATAACGAATATGTCCGACGTGCAGCGTGTCAAAGCAGCCGTTAGCAAAGACGATTCTCCGGCCGTGTCGCTTCTCTTCCACGAGCCTTTCGCGCAACACATTCCGCGAGATGATTTTGGACGCGGCTTCGCGCATGGCTTAAGAGGCGGCTCCGGATGCTTCGGCGCGGATGGCTTGGAGAAGCTCCTCGCGCGAAATGGTAGCAGTACCGCGTTTCATGACCACCAGGCCGCCGGCAATGTTGGCGATGTGCGCAGCTTCGAGAGGAGACGCCCCGCATGCAAGCGCCAGCGTGTAGGCGGCCAGAACCGTATCGCCGGCACCGGTGACGTCAACGGCTTGATCGCTGCCGTGAACTGGAATTTGCGTCACGCGATCGTCCGGTTCGAAAAGAGCCACGCCGTGCCTTCCGCGCGTGACCAGGAGCGATTGCAATTTCATCTCGGAGAGTGTCGCGCGGCCCGCGCGCGTGAGCTGGCCGGTGTCCTGACCGATGGCCACGTGATGCTCCGCCTCAAGCTCCGCCTCGTTCGGCGTAGCGGCCGTTACACCGGCCTTCGCGTAGCGATGCAGCCGGTAACGCGCGTCGAGCGTGACCAGCAGCGGACTTCTGCGCTTGGCGGACGCCTGCCGCACTAACTCCGGAGTTGCAATGCCAAAGCCGTAGTCGGAAACAGCAAGCGCGTGAGCCTTGCGCAGATTTGCGGCAAGCCGCTGATGCAACTTTTTTCGAACGGCATCTGGAAGAGGGGATTTCGGTTCGTAGTCGACGCGAAGAACTTGTTGACCTACGGTGTGCGCCCAGCCAGCGAGAAAACGGCATTTGGTCGGTGTCCTCCAGCCCTTCACGCGGAGAATTCCGGAAACATTCACGCGCTGGCTGCGGAAGTGAGAGATTAACGCGTCCCCGGCGGCGTCGTCGCCAATTGCAGTAACGGGCAGGACGCGGGCGCCGAGAGATGCGAGGTTATTGGCGGCGTTGGCTCCGCCGCCCGGAACGATCTGCGTTTCGCGATGCCTGACAATGAGGACCGGCGCTTCGCGCGAAACGCGCGAGATCTCCCCATATTGGAATTCATCGGCGACGAAATCACCGAGCATCACTATCGTTTTCGCGGCGAACTGCTCGACGCACTCGCGCAAGGCGAGAAGGTCGACGGACGTCGACGCCGATTTTTGCGCGCGCGAACGCTTCATTGTGGTTGCCTCAGTATCCAATCTGCTGCCTGCGCGAGATCTTGTGCGACAAAGTCGGGCTGCAAGGGCCAGTTCGCGGCATGCCAGGCAAGTTCGCCTTCTCCGTAGCCTGTGCGCACGAAGACGCTTCTCGCGCGGGCATTTCGCGCGAGTTCCAGGTCTCCAAACCGATCGCCGACCACGAACGAGCGCTGCAAATCAAGAGCATGCTCGCGTGCGGCGCGCTCCAGCATGCCAGTTTTTGGCTTGCGGCACGCGCAATTTTCGGCTGTCGTGTGCGGACAATAATAAATGGCGTCGACCTTGGCACCTGCCTCGGCAAGTTGCCGGGTCATCAATTCGTTCACGGTGTGCACGAGCGATTCCGGAAAGTAACCCCGGCTAATGCCGGACTGATTGGTGACGACGATGACGGGAAAATTCGCCTCGTTTAGCCGGCAAATGGCCGCGGCGACAAAAGGAAACATGCGAAAACGGCTAGCGTGATTCAAGTAGCCTACTTCCTCGGCGATCGTGCCGTCGCGATCGAGGAAAACGGCGGGGCGCAAGCGGGATTCAGCCACGCTGCACCTGGATCGTGGACAGCCAGGGCTTTGCCGCAGCTTCCACCATGTCCGGAGTGATGGCAGTCATGCACCGGTGATCGGTCGGGCAGCGGCGGAGAAAACAGGGACTGCAATAGGGTTTTTGCTGAACGATATTGCAGCGCGGAGTGACCGGAGCCGTGCCCGCGGGATCGGTCGGGCCGAACACGGCCACGACGGGCAGGCCGACTGCAGCCGCCACGTGCATCGCGCCGGAATCGTTGCCGACAAAGAGATGGCATTGAGAGAGCAGCGCGGGCAGATCGGCGATTGCGGTCTTCCCCGTAAGATCGACCGGGGGCCGGCGCATATCGGCAGAGATGGCCGTCGCGACGCCTGCTTCCGCGGAAGTTCCAAAGAGGATGATGTCGGCTTCGGCCTCCGCTTGCAGCCGGTTTGCCACCTCAGCAAATCGCGGCGGCGGCCAGCACTTTGCCGATCCGTACGAGGCGCCGACCCCAATGGCAATTCGCAACGCCCCCCGGCGCACTCCGAATTTGCAAAGAGATTCATCGGCATTCCGGCGCTTCTCTTCTGGAACGGACAGTTCAATAAACGTTTCCTCCTGAACGGAATCCTGCCACCCGGCCCGGCGCAGGAGTTCCAGATAATAGAACTTTTCATGCGCGGGAATGTCTCCAGGCCTGGGGAGAGGCACGGCCTTGGTCAGTAGAAAACTGCGGCCGTCGCGCGCGTAACCGATGCGCTCCGGAATATTGGCGCGCCAGGCCAGCCACGCTGCATCGAAAGCATTTTGCAGCAGCAAGGCCACGTCAAACTTCTGAGCTCGAAGTTCCCATGCCAGCCGCTCGCGACCGGGGATTCCTGCATGCAAGCCTTTTGGATCGTAAGCGATGAGTTGATTGCAGATCGCCTGATCCCGATAAATGTCCGCGACGTAAGGCCGCGCGACAATCGCAATCTCCGCCTCAGGAAAATGCTTGCGCACCGCTCGCAAAGCCGGCAGCGCCATGATGGCATCTCCGACCCAGTTCGTCGCTCGTATGAGAATCTTCACGCCGCCGCTCCTGCGCCGGGCGCGAGCGTTTGATCAAGGACTTTTCTGAAATCAGCCTCCGGGGTCACAACTACATCGATCACCGCGATGTAAAGCGGAGCCTCTTCGAATTCAAGACCATCCAGATTCTGCGCATCCTTTTCTGTAGTCACAAATGCCTTGGCACCTGCGCGCTTCCCTGCCCGCTCGACCGCCAGGATTTCCCGCCGTGTATAGCGATGGTGGTCGGGGAAAATAGCCTGTCCGCAAACGGCGAGCCCCCAATTTCCGAGATCGCGCAAGAACGCATCTGGATTGCCAAGACCGCAGAACGCAAAAAGTGGGCCGGCGCCGAAATCGCTGGCACCGAGCAAAGCGTTCCCTCCCCCGAAGCGGCGGAATCCGAGCAGTCGAGTGGAAGCAGCGAAAACCGGATACTGATGGAGCTTCCCGATGGCCTCGAGCGTTCCCGATGCCGTTTCGGCGCGGGTAAAAATAATCAAATTAGCCCGGCTCATGGCCGCCAAAGGTTCCCGAAGCCGACCCGCCGGCAGCAAAGATTCCCCCGCCAGCGGCCGAGACGCGTCCATCAAAAGAATGTCCAAGTCGCGGGCGAGCTCGAGATGCTGAAAACCGTCATCCAGGAGAAAAACGTCGATGGCTTGTTGCGATTCGATTCGGCGGCCCTCGGCGAAGCGGTTCTTGCCCACACCAAAGGAGACGCGGCCCCGTAAACGGAATTTCATCAACTCAATTTCGTCGCTCGTGCCATTTGCGCCTCGGTAACCTCGGCTCAGAACGGCAACACGCTTTTCATCAGCGAGAAACTTCTCCGCGAGCCAAATCACCATGGGTGTTTTGCCGGTGCCGCCAACCGTCAGATTTCCGACGCTGATTACCGTCGCCTTGAGGCATTTCTGCTTGAGCCAACGGTTCGCATAAAGCCAAACGCGAGCGCGGACTCCCGCGCCATAAAGCACTGAGAGCGGCCAGAGTAGTTTCCGTAATAGCGGCGGAGCATTCATCGCGCGGCACCGGCCAGGCGCTGCGCAATCTCGGCCACCGCTCGATCGGTGGCTCCGCGCGAGTCAGCCACCAATCGGCGCGCCATCTCGCTCATTTTTTTCATGCGCTGCGGATCGCGAAACAATTCGATCCAAGCGACCCCTACGTCTTCCGGGCTCTCCACTTGAATGGCGGCCCCTGCTGAAACAAAACGCGAAGCGATTTCCGTGAAGTTCTCCATCGACGGACCAAACACCGGAATTTTCCCGAAAGCCGCCGGCTCGAGAATATTGTGACCGCCGGAAGAAACAAGCGAACCTCCCACAAAAGCGCCATCCGCCAGTCCATAAAGCGAGGCCAGTTCCCCGATGCTGTCGAGCAAAAGAACGGTGACGTCATCGGGAATCGTGGCTGTGTTGGAGTTCCCGTCAGATTGCTTCGAGGCTGGCCCCGGAATCGGTAATAGCGACCTCCGGATGAACTTGCGATGCGACTCATCAATGAACTCCGCGGCCTCATCAAAGCATTCCGGCTTGCGGGGCGCAAGCACGAGCAGCGCCTTCGGATACTCGCCTTGCAAAGTCCCAAAGGCGATAAGCGCGTGCGGCTCTTCCGTCGCGACAATGCTTCCGGCCACGATGATCGGCGACCGGCCGTTGCGCTTGATTTCGGTGGCCAGCCAATTCGACAACGGCGTGGGCGCCGGAAGCTCCAGGTCATATTTCAAATTTCCGCTGACCCGCACGCGATCAGCCGGCGCACCTAGCGCTCGTACGCGTTCAGCATCTTTATCACTCTGCATAAGAAAAGCGCCGGCATTGGACAACGCATTTCTGAGGAAGGGCCGCAGGAAAAAGCCGAAAACTCCGAGATAGCGCTGGTAGCGCGCAAACGAGCGATCCGAGATTCGTCCACTGACGAAAAGTACGGGAATCCCGCGCCGCCCGGCTTCCCGCAGAAAATTCGGCCAAATCTCAGTCTCCAGTACCAACACCACCGACGGTCGCACGGCTTCGAGCGCCCGCCGAACACAAAAACCCCAATCGAACGGGAAATAAATGACCGCATCGGCAAACGGCATGCGTTCGCGCGCCAGCGCCTGGCCTGTGTTGGTGGTCGTCGAGATAATGAGAGGCCGATTGGGATAGGTTTCTTTCAACTTCCGCGCAAGGGCAACGCCGGACAGCGCTTCGCCAACACTCACGGCATGAATCCAGATCGCGCCTGCGGGATGCGCGGCCAGCTTGGAAAGCGCCGCGTAGGAAAATCCCAGGCGTTCCCCGAGGTTCGAGAGATGCTTTCCGTGCCGCAGTCCCTGCACGAGCCAATAAGGCGTCAGCAAAAGGGCCGCGAGGCCCAAGAGAAAGCTATAAATGAAATACACTAAGCGCGGCTCCGGTCTGTACGCGTTCCACCAGTAGACGGTGGCGCGACGCAGGGCAACCCTGCAAAACCCTCAGGAATCGAAGGCCTCAAGATGAGAAAAGTCTATTATAACCTGATGCGAAAACTAACCCTCATCCTTCCCGCATTCGCCGCCTTCGCGTTGGCGGCCCAACAAGGAGTCCCCCAACACCAATCTTCGCTCAAGACCTCATCCTTGGAATCCCACGAGGGCATGACGATCACGGCGGAGCCATGGATTAACCCCGCACTCTATAAGGCAAAGTTCCCGAAAAAGTCCCCTTTTGCGGCGGGCATCGTTGCCGTGCAGGTTGTTTTTCGAAATGATTCCGACGATAGCATGAAGATCAATCTCGAGCGCATTCGATTGAACCTGACGCTCTCGGAAGAAGATCATCAGGCGTTGTACCCGCTTTCGTCGTATGAGGCCGCCGACGTGATCATGAACCCGAGCACGAGGGACCCTACAAAGCTTCGAAGATTCCCCTTTCCCACCGGAGCTCCAAAGGTAGGGCATGACAAACATTGGACTGAAGTGGAGAAATCCTTGGAGGACGCAAGTGTGCTGGCAAGCGTGGTCGCGCCGCACAGCGCGGTGCAAGGCCTTCTCTATTTCGACCTGCGCGGCCAATTCGATCTCCTCAATTCCGCTCATCTCTACGTCCCCGAAGTCGTGGCGCTCGAAAGGAATCGCGGCCTGCTGTACTTCGACATTGACCTGAGCCGCTCCGCCGGGCGGTGAGCCCAGCGAATCACAAGCCCAAGAGCGCAAGTTTGCGCGCGTCGTCGCCGTCAGATAACATGACGTGTGCAAACTTTCTCCAACCACAGTGGACGAATGCTCGCTCTCCTCGATGAATTGAATCTCGAGCAACGGCTGGCCGTCGAAACTACCCAGGGCCCCGTGTTGATCCTTGCCGGCGCCGGCACCGGCAAGACCCGGGCCATCACGTTTCGCATGGCCAACTTGATTGCCAACGGAGTGCCCGCTGAAGCCATACTCGCCGTCACGTTCACCAACAAAGCCGCCGAAGAGATGCGCAATCGCATTTCAGCCCTTCTGTTGCGCGCCGGGGTGCCACCCGCGCAGCCATGGCTCTCCACGTTTCATTCGCTGTGCGCGCGCCTGCTTCGCCGCGAAGCGGCCGCGGCTGGCCTGCCTCGGGATTTCGCCATTTACGACGACGACGACCAAGTGGCGGCCGTGAAGCTGGCGATGGCCAAGCTGCAGATCGATGACGACAGCCTGACGCCGAGGAATGTTCTCAGCCGCATCAGCTACGCAAAGAACCACGGCCAGTCCGCGGAACAATTGCGCGCCGAAGCGTTCGACCAAAACGGACGCCGCACCGCTGATATTTTCGCGGCGTACGAAAAGCTCCTGCACGACAGCAAAGCCTTGGACTTCGACGACCTGCTCCTCCGCTCCGCGCGTTTGCTGCGCGAATCCGCGCCGACACGCGAGAAGTGGCAGGCACGCTTCCAATACATCCACGTGGACGAATACCAGGACACGAACCACGTCCAATATGAGCTGATGCGGCTGCTGACCGGGCCGAAGCAAAACGTTTGCGTCGTGGGAGATGAAGATCAGTCCATCTACCGCTGGCGCGGCGCCGATGTTTCCATCCTGCTGAGTTTTTCCCGGGATTTCGCCTCCGCGCGAATCGTCAAGCTGGAACGAAATTATCGCTCGACCCAAAATATCCTCGACGCCGCTGGCGCGGTCGTCGCCAACAATCCGGAGCGACTGGGCAAGTCGCTGAGTGCGGAAAAGGGCCCGGGATTAAATCTAAAGTATTTCGAAGCGCGGGATGCGCAGGCCGAAGCGGAATTTGTCGCGGGTGAGCTCGAACGCATTCTCAACGACGATTCGGACCAAACCTGCGCCGTGGAGTATCGCACGAATTCCCAATCGCGCGCCTTCGAAGAGGTTTTCCGCCGGCGTGGCCAGCGCTACAAGCTGGTGGGCGGATTCAGTTTCTACAACCGCGCCGAAGTGAAGGATGCCCTCGCTTACGTGCGTCTGGCGATGCATCCCGAGGATGACATCTCGCTGCTTCGCGTATTGAATGTTCCCCCGCGCGGCATCGGCAAGACGACGGTGGACGCGCTCCGCGAGTCTGCACGCGTTGATGGAACACCGCTGTGGGCGGCGATTGAGAAATTTGTCTCCGGCGCATCGGCGGGCCGGGCGGTGACTCCTTTGCGGGCATTCCAGGAGCTAATCCGCAAGTTGCAGGATGCGCTTGCCAGCCAGGAACCTTCGGGATTCTTGCATGCCGTTCTCGAGGAATCTGGCTACTTGGCCATGCTCAAGGACCGCAACACTCCGGAAGACGTCGCGCGCCTGGAAAATCTCGAAGAGCTGGCGAGGGCCCTCGCCGATGGCATCGAAGCCGGAGAAACCTTCACCGATTTCCTCGATGCCGCCGCACTGGTCAGTGACGCCGATCAATTTGAAGGCAAGCCCGGCGTAACTCTCATCACTTTGCACAGCACTAAAGGCCTGGAGTTCGATCACGTCTTCCTCACCGGTATGGAAGAAGGCATCTGCCCTCATAGCCGCGCCCTAACCGAAGAAAAGGGAATCGAGGAGGAACGACGTCTCGTTTACGTCGGAATGACCCGGGCGCGGCAGTCGCTCACTGTGACGCGCGTCGTGTATCGGCGCATCTTCGGCAATGAGCAGCAATTGCGCGCTTCCCTGCCCTCGCGTTTTCTCGCGGAAATTCCAAGCGGACTGGTGGACACTGTTCGTGGTTCGATGGCTGAAATCGGCGAGACGCGCCGCTACGAGCCTGACCCCGAGTATTCGTATTCGCCGGAAGAATTCCTTCGCCGTGTCCGCGGCGAACCAAAACAGGTACAGGCAGCTCCGCGCCGCCAGCCTGCGGCTAAACCTTCTTTCGGGCGCCCGGCCGCAAAACGCGGCGCCGATGCCAATCCGATGCTAGGACGCAAAGTACGTCATCCGAACTTCGGCGTCGGAACCATAGTTGGAGTCGAAGGCGACGACGAGGACCGCCGCGTATCTGTAAGCTTCCCGGGACGCGGCACGAAAAAATTTATCGAGCGGTACGCGCAACTCGAACAGGCATAGCGCGGGGAACCTGCGCCTGTGCATGAAGGCACACGCAAGTTGCGTGATGGGGCTTCTCAGGGTACATTGAGGCGCGTTCCATCCTCAAAAGCGTACTGGGTGATTTAGGTTCCGGCTTGCCCGGATGCGATCGGAGAGTAGGGGTGGCATCACAACTCTTCCACTGCAAGAGTATCGACCAGTTGCTGTCAGACTCGGAGAACGCTGAAGTTCGATTAAAAAAATCCTTGGGATGGCTGAGCTTGACTTCGCTCGGCATCGGCGCGGTCATCGGTTCGGGCATCTTCACCATCATCGGCACGGCCATTGCCGGTCAAAAGTTTCAAGCCTCATCGATTCTGAATGCCCCCCTCCTTCAATACCTCATTCACCATTCCTCGTCATTTGGACGCCCCGGCGCCGGACCGGCCATTGCTCTTTCCTTTGTCCTAGTCGCCATCGCCTGCGGATTCGCCTCGGTCTGCTACGCTGAGCTCGCAGCCATGATTCCGATTGCAGGCAGCGCGTACACCTACACCTACGCCACCATGGGAGAGCTAGTTGCCTGGATCATCGGCTGGGATTTGATCCTCGAATACGCCGTCAGCAACATGGCCGTCAGCGTTGGCTTCTCTCAACATCTGGTCAATTTTATGGACTGGTTCGGTGTGCATCCCAACCCTCGCTGGATTTCACCCGCCTTCCTCCCTACTGGTCTTTCCGATTTGGAAGGCAACATGCTCTACGGACCTGGTTGGCATTTCGGCTTTAACTGGCCCGCGTTCATCATCGTGATGTGCCTGACGGTAATTCTGGTGCGCGGCATCAAAGAATCGGCGCGCACCAATAACATCATGGTGCTGTTGAAAATTGTCGCCATTTTGGTGTTTGTGACTTTTGCCTCCAAACTCATCCACCCTGCCAACTATCATCCCTTCGCGCCAAATGGCTGGCCCGGAATTCTGACTGGTGGCTCCATCGTTTTCTTCACCTACATTGGATTCGATTCCGTTTCCACCGCGGCCGAGGAATGTAAACGCCCGCAGCGGGACTTGCCGATTGGCATCATTGCCACGCTGATCATCTGCACGCTGCTCTATGTAGCCGTGGTCGTGGTGCTCACGGGACTTGTGAAGTGGGACACTTTGCTCGATGACGCTGCTCCGGTAGTCAACACGCTCAAAAAGCTTCATTTCACCGGAGTTCGCCTGGTAGTCCTCATCGGCGCAATGATGGGCATGATCTCTTCCTTGCTGGTATTCCAACTCGGCCAGGCCCGCGTGTGGTTTGCCATGTCGCGTGACGGCCTGTTCCCCAGAATTTTTGGGCGCGTGCATCCGCGCTTTCAGACGCCGGATTTTTCGACCTGGATGGCCGGATTCGTCGTCGGCATTCCCGCAGGCTTGCTGGACATCGGAACATTGGCCGATCTTTCCAATATCGGCACGCTTTTCGCTTTCGCTCTGGTGGCGGGAGGCGTGCTCATTCTTCGTTACCGGGAGCCGGACCGGCCGCGGGCGTTTCGCGCTCCCGGCGGACCAGTGGCGCCTGTCCTCACAATTCTCACCTGCGTCCTCTTGATGGCCGGCCTACCGATCATGAACTGGATCCGCTTCTTTGTCTGGATGATTCTGGGCCTGGTGCTCTATTATTTTTATGGCCGGAAGCACAGCACCCTGAGAGCAGCAAATCGCGCGTAAGAGGAATCGCCGCATGCAGGATTTGTCTTTTCGGGATAGGGGAAAGCGCGCGGCCGCCGCGCTCGGTTGCCTCGTCCTCTTCCTTTCCTTACCTCAGAATTCGCGGGCTTGGGGAAAGAACGGGCACAGGTTGGTTGTCCGCAAAGCTACCGAAACCCTGCCCCAGGATATTCGCCCGTTTTTCGAATCCAACCTCGCTCTGCTCGCGCAGCATGTTACCGATCCTCTGGATGCCATCGCCAAGTCTCCCCTTGAGCGGCACAATCATTTCATCCTTCTCGACAAATACGGGCGATTTCCCTTCGAAGCTCTGCCCCGCAACTACAAAGCGGCGGTAACAAAATTTGGCAAAGCAAAACTGGATGCCAACGGCCTGCTTCCCTGGCAAATCGGCGTATACAGCGAGAAGATGACCGAAGCGATGAAGGCCGGCAAGTGGGACGAGGCGCGGGTAGACGCGGCCATCCTGGCGAATTATGTCGCGGAAGCCCACGATCCTTTCAACACCACGGATAATTTCGATGGACGCCTGAGCGGCCAACCGGGAGTCAACGAGCGCTTCGGGACCACCCTGATCGACCGCTACTCGTCGTTTTTCCCCATGCGTCCCAACGACGCCATTTTCATCAACGACCCCACCGACCGCGCTTTCGAAGCCTGCCTCAGCTCTCATAGCTGGCTGGAGACCATTCTTCTCGCCGACCGCAACGCGCGTCGCGGAGAAAACTCCTTCACCGACGAGTATTACGACCGCTTCTACAATCAAGCCGCGGCCATTTTGATTCGCCAGCTCTCCGACGCCGCGACCGATGTTGGCTCTTTCTGGCTCACCGCGTGGATAAACGCCGGCCGGCCGCAATTGCCGCGCTGATTTTTCGTGCATGACGCTATCTTCGCCAGACACCCGCATCGCTTCCCTGCCAAAGGCCGAGCTACATCTCCATCTCGAAGGCTCTATCCAGCCTGCAACCGTCTGCGAGCTGACGGCCCGTCACGGCACGCGCGTGACTGAGGAGGAGGTTCGCCAGCGCTACGCCTATCGCAATTTTCCCGAGTTCATCGAGGCTTTCATCTGGGTCACCTCATTCTTGCGCGAGCCTCAAGACTATGCGCTAATCGCTCGCGACCTCGCCGAACATTTGCTGACACAGAACGTGGTCTATACGGAAGTTACGCTCTCCATCGGCGTGATGCTCCTGAGAAAGCAGCAGCCGGAAGCAAATTTCGAAGCCCTTCTCCGCGCCACCGAGCCATTCGAAAGCCGCGGCCTGCGTTTCCGCTGGGTGTTCGATGCCGCGCGCCAATTCGGCGCGGACGCCGCGATGCAAGTCGTCGAATCCGCAAAGAGCTGCAATTCGAAAGCGATCGTGGCTTTCGGCATCGGCGGCGACGAGCTCCGCATCCCAACGAAGGAATTTCGCCCCGCCTACGATCGCGCCGGGGGAATCGGCCTGCACCGCTTGATGCACGCAGGCGAAGTCGGCGGCCCGGAGCTAATTCGCGAAGCCATCGAATTGCTCGGCGCGGAGCGCATCGGCCACGGAATCGCCGCCATCCACGACACGGACTTAATGGATTTGCTCGTAGAACGAAAAATTCCGCTGGAAATTTGCCCAGCCAGCAATATCAGAACCGCCGCCCTCGCCAAGCAACTCCGCCGCGAGAACATCACCATCGAAGATCATCCGCTCCCCAAACTCCTACGCCACGGGATACCCATTGTTCTCTCCACAGACGATCCCGCCATGTTTCACACCACGCTGAACGAAGAGTACGGCAACGCCGCGCGCATGGGATTGAGGGAAGATGAGCTGAACCGTATCGTCGAAATGGGTTTTCAGTACGCCTTTCTCCCTGCCAACGAAACGAGGCGGGCATGAAGCCGTCAGTGGCAATGTTATACTGGCGGCATGAAAGCACACGTCTGGGTAATGCCAAAACGCACCGTGCTCGATCCTCAGGGACAGACGATCCAGCACGCCCTCTCCGGCCTCGGCTACTCCGCGGTGCGCGACGTTCGCCAGGGGAAATTCTTCGTTTTGAATCTCGATGGCTGGAGCCGCGAGGAAGCGCAAAAACAGCTTGAGCACATATCGAAGGAAGTGCTCACCAACACAGTCATCGAAGAATACCGTTTCGAGATCGTGGACTGATCTGGCTCTCACTTTGATGCCGGCGGCGCTTTCCAGTTCTGCGAATTTGCGAATGAGGCAGACTCTGTCTCCCAGCCGTAATCCGATTCGCGGCGCGCTCCCCCGGGAATCATTTTGGTAAGACCCCAGGCATGCTACGCTGCTAGAAACTCTCGGAGGAGACCCCGCGCATGTGCGGAATAGTCGGCTATCTCGGGCCCAAAAAAGTGGTGCCCGTCATTATCGAAGGCCTGCGTAAGTTAGAGTACCGCGGCTATGATTCCGCGGGCATCGCCGTTGTAGGCCAGGGCGGCAAGCTCGAGATTCGCCGCGCCCCCGGCAAGCTTCGCAATCTCGAAGAAGTCATTGCCAAATCCCCGATCGAGGGCACTTACGGCATCGGCCACACGCGCTGGGCCACCCACGGGCGCCCCACCGAGGAAAACGCCCACCCGCATCGCGACTGCACCGGTCAAATCGTCGTCGTTCACAACGGAATTATCGAAAACTACCTCGAGCTCAAGGAGAAGCTGCAGAAGGAAGGCCACAAGTTCGCCACCGAAACCGACACCGAAATCGTCGCGCACCTAGTGGAAAAGAACTCCCAGGGCGGCATTCCGCTCGAGGAAGCGGTGCGCCGCTCCTTAAAAGAATTGCGCGGCATCTACGCGCTCGTTTTTCTCTCCGCCAACGATCCCCAGAAAATTGTCGCCGCGCGTCTTGGCCCGCCGTCGGTGATCGGCCTCGGCGAAGGAGAATACTTCGTCGCCAGCGACATCCCCGCTCTGCTCCAGCACACGCGCGAAATGTTTTTCCTCGCCGATGGCGACATCGCTGTCCTTACGGCAAAAGGTGTGAGCGTCATGGACCACGACGGCCGCCCCGTCGAACGCCCCGCGCACCACGTCGCCTGGGACCCCATCATGGCGGAAAAGGGCGGTTACAAGCACTTCATGCAGAAGGAAATTTTCGAGCAGCCGCGCGCCGTGCGCGATACCCTACTCGGCCGCATCTCCCAGGACACCGGAAAAGTCTTCCTGGATGAGATGGCCATTACGGAAAAGCAGTTCCGCGAATTTCAGCAAGTGCGCATCGTCGCTTGCGGCACAAGCTGGCACGCTGGCCTGGCCGCCAAATTCATGATTGAGCGTCTTGCGCGTCTTCCGGTGGAAGTCGATTACGGAAGCGAATTCCGTTATCGCGACCCCATCATCGATTCGAATACGCTGACCGTCTGCATTAGCCAATCCGGCGAAACCGCCGACACGCTGGCGGCCCAGCGCGAAGCGAAATCCAAAGGCTCCCCTTCTCTGGCGATCTGCAACGTGATCGGCTCCATGATCACGCGCGAAGCCAATGGCACTATTCCGACGCACGCCGGCCCGGAGATTGGCGTGGCTTCCACGAAGGCTTTCACTGCGCAATTGACCGCGCTGCTTCTCCTCGCTTCCTATCTCGGCCAAGTTCGCGGCAAGCTCTCCGAAAGCGCCGCGAGAACCCTCATGCAGGAATTCACCCGCATCCCCCACAAAATCGAAATCATTCTGCAAGCCGACGAAACGGGCTTTTACGAAAACCTGGCGCGCCAATTCTTTCGTCATACCGATTTTCTTTATCTCGGCAGGGGCATTCATTACCCCATCGCTCTCGAAGGCGCGCTGAAGCTCAAGGAAATTTCCTATATCCACGCGGAGGGTTATCCCGCCGGCGAAATGAAACACGGCCCAAACGCGCTCATCGATGAGAATCTGCCCGTCGTGGTCCTGGCGACGCGCGACGAATCCGATCCCGAAGCCATGACCCGCTACGAGAAGAGCGTTTCCAACATCAAAGAAGTCAAGGCCCGCGACGGCATCGTCATCTCCATCGTCACCAACGGAGATCATCTCGCGCGCGAAGCCTCCGATCACATCATCGAACTCCCGCCCGCGCCTGAACTCCTCGCGCCTCTTCTGGAGATCATCCCTCTCCAATTGCTTGCCTACCACATCGCCGTCCGCCGCGGTTGCGACGTCGACCAGCCGCGCAACCTCGCCAAGTCCGTCACCGTGGAGTAGCCAGGCCCCTTTCCGCTACTATAGGAGCATGTTTAGCTATTTTCGAGCGTGTCTTGCCATTCTTCTGCTCCTCTTCGTGCCCGCCCGGCTCCCCGTTTCCGCGCAGGCTCCGGACGCTTCCACTGCGCCATTGCGCGAAGTCCATGCGGACGGCGAAAAAAATCTCACCGAGGCCCAGGTCATCACCATCACCGGCTTGACCCCCGGCGCCCAGATCGGCCGCAGTGATTTGCAAACCGCTGCCGACAGGCTTGTGCGCAGCGGACTCTTTACCAAAGTCAGTTTCAACTTCCAGACCAAGCTTGCCGGCATTTTGGTCACCTACCACGTGGAAGAATCGCCGCGCATCCCTGCCTACTTCGACAACATTCCGTGGTTCTCGGACTCCGAGCTAGCCGACGCCATTCACAAAAAATTTCCTTTCTTCGACGGATCCCTGCCGGAAGCTGGTGCCGTCGTGGATGACGCCGCTGAGGCGGTGAACGAGTTGCTCGCTTCACGCGGACTTCAGGTATCGCTCGAGCGCACGGTAATCGCGAATCCTAATGGCGAAGGCAACGTCCAGGAATTCCGTGTCGAAGGCGCGGCACTGCAAATCGCCAAGCTGGAATTCGGCGATCCCCGGCTTTCGGCCTCCAAGGCCGTGCAGCAACATCTATCCGAGATTCTTGGAAAGCCTTATTCCCGAATGACCATCGATCTCTTTCTCTCCGAAGCGATCAGGCCTATCTATCTTCAGCAGGGATTCCTGCACGCGAAGATAGGGCCGCCGGAAGTTCGGTTGACGGGCGATCCCAATCAAAAGCTGCCCTCGCAAATTCCCGTCTTTGTGCCGATTGTGCCCGGCGATGTCTTTCATTGGAACGAAGTCCACTGGGCTGGAAACGCCGTGGTGTCGGAATTCACCCTCCATGCCCTGCTCGGCGTCAAACGCGGGGACGTCGCCGACGGCATGCTGATGGAAGCAGCCTGGGATCGCGTTCGCGAAGAGTATGCCCATCGTGGCTACCTCGAAGCAAAAATCGATCCGGCTCCAACCTATGACGATCGCGCGCACACCGTTTCCTACTCGGTGCGCATTCAAGAGGGGCCGCAATTTCACTTCGGCAAAATGGTCCTCACGGGCATTTCCCCGGCTGCCGAGCGCAAGCTGCTCGCCGCCTGGCCAATCGCGGTCGGTGAAGTCTTCGACAAAGCCAAGTTCGAGGAGCTCCTGGCGAAGCTGCAAACCCGCCAGGAACAGGTCTTCGGCGAGCTGCCGGTGCATTACGAGAACGTCGGCCACTGGCTGCAAACCGATGCTGGCAAGTCCACGGTGGACGTGCTTCTAGATTTCAAGTGACTCCTCTTGCAGCTCCATCTACGTTGCCGGCCGCACTCTGAGATATACTCAGCACTGAGATGAACGAGCTCATTCATATTCGCAATGGAGAGAGGGACGTCCTGCCCGCGGAAGAAAAGGAAAACCTTCTGCTCGCCCGCCTCGCCGAAATTCCTTCCCTCATCGTCGCGCTCTCTGGTGGTGCGGACTCCGCCTATCTGGCCTGGGCGGCCCGCGAAGCGCTGGGTGTCCGCGCTCTATCCGTTACTGCGCTCTCGCCGAGTTACTCGGCCCACGATCGCGCCGTGGCGGAAGAATTTGTCGGCAAGCTGGGCTTGCGCCATGAATTCATCGAAACGCACGAAATGGAGAATCCCGCCTACCGCGCGAACGCGGCCGACCGCTGCTACTTCTGCAAAGACGAGCTCTTTTCCACGCTGGATGAATTGGCGCAGTCGCGCGGTTTCGCCGCCGTCGCTTACGGGGTGAACGCCGATGACACGCTCGATTTTCGCCCCGGCCATCGCGCCGCGACGGAGCACCAGGTTCTTGCCCCGCTTCTCGATGCCGGCCTCAGCAAAACCGAAATTCGTCATCTCTCACACCGTGCCGGTTTGCCCACCTGGGACCGCCCCGCCTCCGCTTGCCTCGCTTCGCGCTTGCCCTACGGCACGGAAGTAACTCCGGAGCGTCTTGGACTCGTCGAACGCGGCGAAGCAGCGCTGCGCGCGCTGGGGTTCCGCCAATTCCGCGTTCGGCTCCACGATAAGCTCGCCCGCGTGGAAATTGCGCCCGACGAAATGCCTCGCGCGTTCGCGCCAGAAATGGCCGCCGCCATCGCAGACCGCCTCAAAGCGGCAGGCTTCGCTTACGTGGCCCTGGACCTTGAAGGCTATCGCCAGGGCTCTCTCAATGAAACTCTTTCGCCCCTCGGCCGGCGTTCCGCCAAAGCTGCCGGGGGAACATAATTCCCTTCTCTTGCGTAACTATAAGTAGGACGGCTCAGCAAGTCCCTGCACTTCTACGGAGGATGAATGGCGCGCCACCGCAATCTTCGCTTTTCGCTCTTGCTTCTTTCCGCCATCGTTGTCCTCACCGGCTGCGAAAACGGCCCCTTGGTAAGCGGCGCCTTTGATCGCAACTTTAGCGTGACCGGCCCGATTCGCCTCGAACTCAATAACGCCTCCGGCGACGTGAACATCACCGGCAGCGCCGACGGCAAAGTACACGTCCGCGGCGAAGTCCGCGCCTCGGGCTTCGGCATTGACAACACCCGGAAGCGCTTGGACGACACCCTCGCCAATCCTCCCATCGAACAAAAAGGCGACACCATTCGCATTGGCAAAGATATGTCTCGCATGCGCAACATCAGCATCACGTACACGATTCAGGTGCCCCGCGCCACGGAAGTCGACGTCAATGTCGCTTCCGGGGCGCAGACCATTCGTAACGTAACCGGCCCCGTAACCGTGCGCGCCGCCTCCGGCTCCATCCGTCTCGAAAATATCCAGCGCGATGCCGAGGTCACCACGGCGAGCGGGACCATCTCTGCCAGCGATGTCGGAAGCGATCTCCACGTTTCTACCGCTTCCGGAAACGTGGAGCTATCGGGCATCAAAGGCAATGTCCGCGCCAGCACTGTATCCGGCGTCATCCACATCACCAAGCCTGGAGCGCGCGTGGAGGCCGGTAACACGAGTGGAGAGATCGAAATCCAGGGCGCTTCAAACGACGTGAAGGCGCATGCCATCTCTGGCCTGGTCTCCGTGCAAGGGAATCCCGGCGCCGACAGTTATTGGGACTTGAAGTCGGTTTCAGGCGGAGTGCAACTGCGCGTTCCTGCCGCAGCTAATTTGCATCTCACGGCGGAAGCGTCTTCGGGCGATATTCGTTCCGATATTCCCATCGTCGTCGAGGAACAAGGCAAGCATACTCTTCGCGCCCACATGGGCAGCGGCGGCGGACGCGTGGACGTGCACACCGTCTCCGGCGAAATCCGCGTAAGCGGCACGAAATAGCTTCGTGCACCCGGACATTTCACACGCGAAGAAAAAGATCACGGAGTTAGCGACAATTCTTCCCGATACCTTTAGAATCCCGCTGTATGGCTTCCCGGCTCTTTTCCGCGTCAGTGATATTGATTCTTTTTCTTTGCGCGGCACCCTCCGCAATCCGCAGTCAGACCCCGGCGCAAAACGAAAAAAGTCCAGACCCATCGTCGAAAGTCGCCGCCCCCAAGCAGGCCTTCCCTGCCAAACAGCCTTCAACTGAAGAACAATTGCAGCAAGCCGTCAGCAACGCCGGGAACGACCGCGCCGCGTTGGTGCGGAATCTTGAAGCGTACTTGAAGGATTTTCCGGATTCGCACCAGCGTCCTCAGATTTACCGCGCGCTTGTGGAAGCCAGCCTGCAGTTGCGGGACAACGCGCGCGCTGCCGACTACGCGGAGCGCATGGTCGCTCTCAATCCCAACGACATTTCCACATTGCTTCTCGCGATTGAACTCCTGGAGCAACAAAAGAATGAAGCCGCTTTTCGTCGGGCGGTCAATTACTCCACGCGCGTTCTTGATGCCATGAATCGCACTTCCGCGGAAGGGCGATCGCCCCGTGTCTCCGCCGAACAGTGGGAACTCGAGAAAAAGGGCGACCTGGCGAACACGTACTTCCTTCGAGGAGATCTTTACCTGAAATTGAAGGACTTCGCGGCCGCCAAAAAAGATCTGCTGATCAGCTACCAGACTCTTCCGACTGCGGGAGCGGCGCAACGGCTCGGCGAGGGCGCTGAACTGCAAAACGATTTGAACTCCGCGATCCAGGAGTACGCTCGAGCTTTCGCGCTCGCCGAAGGAAAGAACGGAAATGTCAGGCGTTCGGAAATTCGCAAAAAACTTGGGAATGTCTGGCGTCTGGCGCACGGCTCCGACGTTGGGCTGGGCGAGTATTTGCTTCTTACTTACGATGAAGTCTCCCAGGGCTCCACCGCGGCAAGGCCAAAGAAAAATGCGGACGCCCGCGAGCCCACGGATTTCATGCTCCGGAAAGCTCCCGAAGGCACGGCTTTTTCTCTGAAAGACACCAAGGGAAAAGTTCTGGTCGTCAATTTCTGGGCCACTTGGTGCGGCCCCTGCCACGCTCTTGAACCTTTGTTCGCCCGCGTCGCCACGGACTTCCAGGCCAATGCGGATGTGTTGTTTCTGGCCGCCAACTGCGACGAAGATGAATCTCTCGTGAAGGGATATTTGGAAGAGGACAAACCGCGCACCGCGGTCGTATTTGCAGACGGCCTCGACCGGTTCTTCACCGTCAACTCCTTCCCGACCGTGATGGTGATCGATCGCGCCGGGAAAATTGCTTATCGCTCCGACGGTTTCGAACCCGATACGTTTGAGCCCAACCTGACCGCAGCAGTCCGTCGCGCCCTGGCTCCCCCGTCGGCCTCAACCGAAGCCACGGCTCCCCAGTGACAAGATGTGCTGCTTCTCGACGCTGGCAACGTTCCGGAACTGCCGCAGTATCCGGCGAAAAGAACTTATTGGAGTGGCGGCATCCCCATCTTCTTCACGACCGCCCAGTAACGCGGATCAGAATGTAGGGAATCGAGGTCTGGGTCATGCTGCACATGTACGAGCTGTGGATCCCGCTCCTGAATTGCCTGCTCCAGATACTGAATTGCTTCTTCTGTTCGTCCTGCTCCGGAAGCAACCTCCGCCATACGCATTGGCGAGACATGTTCCTTGGCCGCTCTTTGTTTCAGCCTCTTCAGCAACTCCAAGTTGACAGCTTGGAAGCCGCCAATGCGGTAGGCCTCGTCGACGGCCCTCGCGGTCGATTCATTTCCCTCGATCGCCAGTGCCCTCCTCAATTCGTCCATCGCCCTTGGGTAATCTCTCTTATGGAAATAGGCATTTGAAAGAAGTTCGTGCATCCTCCCGGGGTCCCGCCGCCCCTCTGATCGCTGGCTCAACTCTTTCAATGCTTCATCAAACCGGCGTGCGCGGATCAGCGCATATCCACAGGCCCATGTACGCGCGAAGGGATCCAACTCAACGGCGAGCTTGTCTTCCTGAAGGGCTTCTTCCGTGTGATTCCGGGTTTCCAGAATGTAGGCGTGCAAATGGTGCGCTTCCGCGAAGCTCGGGCTCAGCTCAATCGTGTGCTCGGACTCCTTTTCCGCGCCTTCCCAGTCCCAGCGATAAAAGAGTTCCACAGCGGCAATCGAATGGTGGGCTTCGGGAAGCGCATCGTCCAGCTCCAGCGCTTTCCTCGCCGCCGACTCGGCCTTTGGCATGGATTCGATCGAGGTAGTCGCCCCGGAAACCGCCGCGCCGATGTAACTGTCGGCCAGGCCGGCGTAGGAGGCGGCATACGCAGGATCTAATGTGATGGCTTGCTGAAAAGACTCACGGCTCTTTTCATAACTGCCCGAAACCCAATAGAATCTCCCCCGAAGATAAGCGTCTCGCGCCGCCGCGTTCGCCGGGGCGCGCACAGGGTTCCCGCTGAATGCAGAAAGCGAGGAAGCAGCCTTCACACGTTCCGCGATACTTCGGGCAAGCACTTGCTGCAAGGGAAGTACGTCTCCCAAGGGGCGATCGTAGCTCTCCGCCCAAAGGTGCGTGTCCGTTGGCGCATACACCAATTGTGCGCTCACCCGTACGCGGTCCTTCGAACGCGTTACTGCCCCCTCAACAATTCCGTCTACTCCCAGCTCGCGGGCGATCTCGGCCAAAGGCCGGTGCACTTTTTTGTACTGCATCACCGAGGTCCTCGAGATGACTCGCAGTGACCGGTATTTCGCCAGCATGGTGATCAGCTCATCGGTCATCCCGTCCGCGAAATACTCCTCTGCGGCATCGCCTGAAATATTTTCCAGCGGCAGTACCGCGATGGACCGGATTGCTGCCGGCTGTGCTCCGCTGCGTTCGAAGCGAGGCGCGGCGAGCTTGTAAACCGGCCACACAAGCAGTAGCCCTGCGGTAGCGCCAACCCAAACGAATCGGCGGTTTGCGCGACTCGCGGGACCGGCGCTTCGTCGGCCGCCGCGGCTCGGGGATCCGATAGATTCAACTGGTTTGGTTCGCTACTCGGGGAAGAAACGCCCCGCTCACCACTCGTGGCGCCATCATTCTGGCTTTGTACTTCCTGATTCACGGCCACGTCGGCGATGAATCGGTACCCCTTTCGCTGTACCGTTTGAACGAACCGCGGATGCTCCGGATCATCCCCTAGAACCTGGCGTATCTTGCGTATCGCCGTATTGATGCCGTGTTCCGTGTCTACAAAAACTCCCTTGCCCCAAAGCCGTTCTTCGATCTCCTTCCTGCTGACAAGCCGCCCCTCTGCCGTCGCCAGTATCATCAATAACTCCATCGGGATTTTTTCGAGTTTCTGCGCACGCCCCGCGTGGCGCAGCTCAAAGCGGGCGCAATCCAACTCAAATTGTTCGAATTTGATTAGGCCTGGAGGCAAAGTTTTGGCCCTGTCTAGGCGCGCAGTATAGCACCCGCCTTCCGGGCTCACAACAAAACAGCTTTGTTTTCAACTCGTTACAGCTTCACCAAACCTTTACCGTCTCTACAGATTCTCTGCATTGCGTGGTCGCACTTCAGGAAGGCAAACTCCCGCCTGTCGGCCATCGCCGACCAAAAGGGGAACTCTAATGAAAACGATGATTCGAACGACGTCCGTAACATTCGCTGTTGTCCTAGTGGCGACCTTCTTCGCGCTCAATACAAATGCACAGTGCGGCGCTTCTGACGGGCCAGCCACATCTGCTTCCGCAACTCGCCTACTGGAGAGATCCGTCTCGCTGCGATTCGCAAGTCATACTTCATCTCGGTTAGCGGCCGGCCGGGAGAGCCAGACGGAAGATGTTTCCATCGTTGGCTTCTGGCATGTCAGATTCGTCTCCGAAGGCACGACTGGCATCCCGGACGGGACAGTCCTCGACATGGGATTTTCTCAATGGCACAGCGATGGCACGGAAATCCTCAACTCTTCACGGCCCCCCGCCACTAGCAATTTCTGCCTCGGCGTGTGGGAGAAGACGGGACGCTCGACGTACAAACTAAATCACTTTGCCCTGAGCTCTGACCTCAATGGGAATCTCATTGGCCCGGCAAACATTCGCGAGGACGTGACCTTGGATGCCAGCGGGAACAACTACAGCGGGACGTTCTCTATCGATCAGTACGATCTCGCTGGAAACACTCTGGCCCACATTGTGGGTAACATTTCCGCGTCGCGCATCACCGTTGACACAACAATAACCGGCATTTTATGAGTTGCGGGACACGCGATCGGTTGGATAACCGGGGATCGCCCACGGCGCGACAAATCCAAATGGCTGCATTCCCCGGCAGCCATTTGGATAGTCCCGATTCGGTGGAAACTCCCGGGCCCCGGGCCCCTCGCCCCACAGGAATTCCCGCGCTGCCCGCGTTGAATCCTAACCGCTCACAGATGCACGTTTCGGAAATTTCTCTGCCACTTCCCGGGCCGCCGCGATGGTATTGGCGTGGATTCGAACAGTGTCTTCGACACGTCGCGCATAGCCGCCGGCCAGCGTCGTCGCCACTGGAATTTTGCGGCGGCGCGCTTCTTCGAAAACCTGACGATCGCGTTGTTTCAATCCTTGTTTCGTCAGCGACAGTCCACCGAGCTGATCCTCGCAGTAAGGATCGGCGCCGCCAACGTAAAAAACAATTTCTGGTCGAAATTCGTCCAGCGCCTCTTGCACCGCCGGAATGAGGGCGCCCAGATATTCCTGGTCATCGACGCGGTCGGCCATGTTGAGGTCGATGCTCGAAGGCGGCTTGTGCGCGGGATAGTTATTTTCTTGGTGGATCGAAATCGTAGAGACCGTGGGATCGTTTCGAAAGATGGCCGCCGTGCCGTTTCCGTGGTGGACGTCCGTATCGACAACCATGGCTTTTTTCACCGCGCCATCCGCCTGCAGCTTTCGAATCGCCACCGCCACGTCATGAATCGCGCAGAATCCCTCCCCATGGTCCGGATACGCATGATGAAATCCCCCGCTGAGATTCGCGCCGAATCCGTCCCGCAGAGCTGCCTGCCCCGCGAGAATGGTTCCACCCGCGGCGAGCCACACCGCCTCGACCAGCTCCGGCGAATACGGCACTTCCAGCAGCATCACTTCGCTTGCGGTCAGCGTGCCGGTCTTCAGCTTGCGCATCCATTCCGGCGTGTGTACGCGCAAGATGCCTTCGTCACTCGCCGGCTCGGGGCGCAGGAAATCTTCCGGCGTGGCGATGCCTTCGCGGAGGAGCAATTCATAAATGAGGCGGAATTTCTGCGATGGAAAAACGTGCGGCCCGAGGTTTAAATCGTAGCGTTCGTGGTAAACGACCTTGAATGGAAGAAGAGCCGTCATCAACCGGAATCAGAATTTCTTTCTCTCTCTTTGAACTTTCAACTTTCAACTTTCAACTTCCGACTGATAACTTCCCTCAGTTCTCACGGTCACACTTTCGTTGTAGTGCGCAGCATGCTGCGCCACTAGTTGGCAACCCTCACGCACTAATTCTCTCGTTCGAGGATGAAATCCGGAAGCGTCGCCAGCGCGCGCGCAAACTCAGAATCGGCGTGGCCACTGAGGCAGGCCTTGGCGCGCTGCGCGTATTCTTGCGCAAGATAGCGCGCGCGGTCCAGCGCGCCGGATTCGTGAACCAGCGAAACGATAGTCTCCGGGCGAACGGAGACAAATTCTTTTTCGGCCAGCACGAGCGTGACCATCTCGCGCGCATCGCGGTGGCCATTTTCCATCGCGTAGATGAGCGGCAGGGTGACCTTGCCTTCTTTCAAGTCGCTGAGGACCGGTTTGCCAAGCTGCTGCGCCGACGCCGTAAAATCCAGCAGATCGTCAACAAGTTGAAACGCCAGCCCCGCGTATCTCCCGTAATCGGCGAGCGATTGCTCTTCTTCGCCTTCGAGGCCGCCCAGGACGGCGCCAAGCCGCGCGCAGCCGCTGAAGAGACATGCTGTTTTGTACGTGGCCAGCCGCAGCGCATCTTCTTCGGTCACGTCGATGCGCCCGATTTTTTCGAGTTGGATCAGTTCGCCTTCCACCATTTTCCGAGTGAGGTCGATGAGAATGTCGAGAATGCGAAAATTGCGTTCTTCCAGAGCCATCTGGAACGACTGCATGTACAACCAGTCGCCGGTGAGAACGCTGCGATGATTGCCCCATTTGGAATTGGCGGACGGGCGGCCGCGGCGCGTGTCGGCGCTGTCGATCACGTCGTCGTGAATCAACGTGGCGCTGTGCAAAAGTTCGACGACGGCCGCGAGGCGAATGGCGCTGGGATCCCTGCGGCCCGCGTAGCTCGCGGAGAGGAGCAAAAGAGCGGGGCGCAGTCGCTTCCCTCCACCGCCAAGCAGATACGCTGTGATTTCAGAGACAGCGGGGAAGGCGGTGTCGCTTTGCCGCGCGAGTTCCTCCTCGACCAACAGGAGGTCGTCGCGGACGAGATCAAAAATTTCTTTGGCCGTGAGCAGCGCGATGGCTTGTCTCCTGCCTAAACTTGTTTTGTGAACCCTGAAGACGCGAGGCCCGCCGGCTGAGCGAGCCCGAAGAAGCGCCGAAAATTCCCTGTCGTGGCTGCAGCGATTTCTTCTGGTGAACAGTTTCTCACAGTCGCAAGCGTGCGCGCTACTTCGGCGACGTAAGCGGGCTCGTTGCGCTTGCCGCGCCAGGGTTGCGGCGCAAGGTACGGAGCGTCCGTCTCAATCAAAATCTTCTCGAGCGGCAAAGCTTTCGCAACGTCGCGAAGGTTCTGCGTTTTCGGATAGGTTGAATTTCCCGCAAAGGAAACCAGGAAACCCATTTCAATTCCGCGCCGCGCATCCTCAAGCGTGCTGGTGAAGCAGTGCAGAATCCCGCCGAGGCCAGTGGGCCGCCAGTGTTTTTCAATCATGTTCAGACAATCGGACCAGGCATCTCGGCAATGAATGATAATCGGCAGCTTGGCTTGGTGCGCGAGCGCCATCTGGTCGCGGAAGACGCGCTGCTGTACGTCTCGCGGAGAATGATCGTAGTAGTAGTCAAGACCAATCTCGCCCCACGCGATGACTTTAGGATGCTTCGCCAGTCGTGCCAGCTCATTCAAATGTTGTGGCGTCACTTCCTTGGCTTCGTGAGGGTGTATGCCAACGGTGGCGTAAATCCAATCGTGCTGCTCGACGAAAGGCAACGCCGCATCGAGCTTCTCAGGGCCTGGCCCAGTGCCAATGGCGAGAATTGTGGAAACGCCCGCAGCACGCGCGCGGTCAAGCATGGCCTCACGATCTTCCGCGAATTGCGGAAAATCGATGTGCGCGTGTGAGTCGACCAGTTCCATTGGTGGAATCCTGCCGAGTAGGGGCGCAGCATGCTTGCGCCCCTACCAAGAAAATGCTTACTTCAAGCGGGCGCCGATTTCGACGTCCTCGTCGGGGAAGCCGGCCAGCACGGGGCGGCCTTCGGAGCCGACGGTGGCGGCTATGATCATGCCGTTGGACTCGACACCGCGGAGTTTGCGCGGGGCGAGGTTGACGACGACGGCGACTTTGCGGCCGATGAGTTTTTCCGGCTCATAGTATTGAGCGATGCCGGCGCAGATCTGGCGAATCTCAGTGCCGATATCGACGGTCAGCTTCAGAAGCTTGTCGGCGCCGACGATGCGTTCGGCGGTCTTGATTTGGCCAACGCGCATCTCGACTTTGGCAAAGTCTTCGATGCCGATTTTTTCCGCCGCGGCCGGCGCAGGGGCAGCAGCAGCGCCGCCTGGCGCTGGCGTGCTCGCGGACACTGCAGCAGGTGGAGTAACCGGCGACGGTTGTTTTTGTTCTTCCTTTTCCATGGCTTCAATCCTCTCGATTGCTTCTGTTTTTTCGATTCGCGGGAATACTGCCTCGATTTTTTCGATGCGAGCATTCGCTATCGGTGGCCAGTCGAGATGAATATCCAACGTGCCCAACTCCGCGATCTGACCCATCTGTTTCCAAATCTTTTGAGTCGCACTTGGCAGAATAGGATGGGCCAATATCACGGCTTCTCGAAGAGCCTGATAGGCTGTGTAAATCGTCGTAACAAATTGGTCGTAACTCCCGGGAGCCTTGACCTGCACCCAGGGCTTGGTCTCGACTAAATACTTGTCTACTTCTGCCATGAGGCGCCATATCGCTTCCAACGCTCGAGAAAATTCAAATCGATCATAGTGTTGACAGGTTTGAAGAATGGTTTCTCTTCTCAAATCGATAATTCGCGTGTCTCTAGCATCTTCGGTCGCACTCGGCTTTCCGGGAGCGCTGCCCATTAAATGCTGCTCGATCATCGTAAGCACTCGGCTGGCGAGATTGCCGAGGCCGTTGGCTAGGTCACTGTTGTAACGCTGGACAAGCGCGTCGTAGCTGAAATTGCCGTCCTTGCCGAAAACGGTTTCGCGCAGAAGATAATAGCGAAGGGCGTCCATGCCGAGAACGTGCACGATGGGCCGCGGGCGAACGACATTGCCGAGCGATTTGCTCATTTTGGCGCTGTCCATCAGCAGCCAGCCGTGTGCCCAGACTTGTTTCGGCAACGGAAGGCCAGCAGCCATCAAGAAAGCGGGCCAGTACACTGCGTGGAAGCGGATGATTTCCTTGCCGACCAGATGAACATCGGCGGGCCAGAATCCCGTTTTTTCATACTGCGGGCCGCCGACGGCGCTTAGATATGCGGTGAGCGCGTCGAACCACACATAAAAAACGTGCGGCTCTTCGCCGGGTACGGGAATGCCCCAGCGAACCGATGTGCGCGTAATGCTGAGATCGCGGAGGCCGCCTTCGACGAAGCTGAGAACTTCGTTGCGGCGACCTTCCGGTTGTATGAAATCCGGATGCTTGGCATACCAATCGAGAAGCGGCTTCTGGAACGCGGAGAGCTTGAAGTAGAAATTGGCTTCGGTAACAGTCTCCGTGGGACGGCCGCAATCGGGGCAGTTCTCACCGGGCTTCACGTCGACGTAGGCGTTGTCGTAGATGCAGTATTGGCCGGTGTAGTGGCCCGGGTAGACGAAACCATTGTCGCGGCATTGCTTGAAGAGCCATTGCACGGTGTGCGCGTGTTTCAAATCGGTGGTGCGGATGAATTCGTCGCCCTGGACGCCGAGTTCATCCCAAAGAGCGCGCCACTCTGCGGCCATTTTCGCCACGAATTCGGATTCGGGGACACCGGCTTTTTTGGCGGAGCGCTCGACGTTGACGCCATGCTCATCGGTGCCGGTGGTCATGACGACGTCGTAGCCGCGCATGCGTTTGTAGCGGCGGATCGTGTCGCACACGATGGTCGAGTAGGTGTGGCCAATGTGCGGCAAGCCGTTGGTGTAGTAGATCGGCGTGGTCAAATAAAACTTGGGCTTATTGGCTGGCATGTCTAGTTTGTTTTCCCGCTCGTTTCATAGGCGCGGAGGGCTTCGCTGATCACGCGCTGCAGAGGCACGTTTTTTTCGACGGCTAGTTTGCGGCAGTCGTCGTATTCTGGCGCGACGTGCAGGATGCGGCCGTTGACGCGCGAAATCTTGATGCGCACGTCGCCGAAATTTGTCGCGACGCTGACAAATTCGCGTGGCAGGGTGCGGCGCTGGGCGCGATAGGTGCGCGCGCCGAAAGTCGTGGTTTCGGCAAAGATGAGCGTGATCAACGCGTTGGCATCCTGCGGCTTGCACAAAACGGTGAGCAATGTGCCGGGGCGATTTTTTTTCATTTGGACCGGCGTAGTGTAGACGTCGAGAGCGCCCGCGGCCAAGGCTTTTTCCAAAAAGTAGCCGTAGATTTGCGGATTCATGTCGTCGAGATTCGCTTCGATGATGGCAATCTCTTCGTCGAATCCGGCAACGGTTTTTTCCGTGGCTTCGCCGATCATGATGCGAACGACATTGGGCTGTCCTTCGAGGTCGAGGGTGCCCGCACCGTAGCCGATTGTAGTCACGCTCATAGGAGGCTGCGGTCCGAACGAATCGCAGAGCGTCGCGACGATCGCGGCACCCGTGGGCGTGACCAATTCCTTTTGCACCCCGTTGGAGTAGGTCGGCTTGCCTTGCAGCAGGTTCGCCGTGGCCGGAGCGGGCACGGGCAAGATTCCGTGCGCCATTTTCGCGGTGCCGCCTCCAACGTTCAAAGCGGAGCAGGCGAATTTTTCAATACCCAAGGCGTGGAAGCCGATGCAGGCGCCGACAATGTCTACGATGGCGTCCGCGGCGCCGACTTCATGAAAATGAATTTTTTCGAGCGGCACGTCGTGGACGCGGGCTTCGGCTTCACCAAGTTTTGTGAAGATGGCTGCGGCGCGTTCGCGCACCTGCGAAGCGAGCTGCGATTTCTGCAGAATGTCGAGGATCACGCTGAGCGAACGATGCTTTTGATGGTCTTCGGTCTTGACCTTTGCGTGGGTGGCGGCCATGCCGTTTTTCCAGACTTTTTCCGCAGTAAGCTCCCACCCGGGGACCTGCAGGCCGCGCAAATCGGCGCGGAGACGTTCCACATCGCAGCCGGCGTCGACCAGCGCGCCAAGCGTCATGTCGCCGCTAATGCCTGAAAAACAATCGAAATAAGCGAGTTTCATGGGATGCCGCCGCGGGAACTGCCTGCCGTGTTCAAGTCCCTTTGGAGAAGAATTCATAGTATCGGCGGAGACAGAGTGTGTCAAACGCGGGGCATTCAACCCATCTTTGACCCTGTTGGGGGCATCTCCTATACTGACGTGATTCCATTTGCATGTTTAGGTCCGCTGAGGACACGTGTATCAAGAACTAACGAACCGATTGCGAGAGGCGCTGGCGAGGCATATCCGCGAAAAATATGGCGTGGAGCTGACGATTGCGCTGGAACGGCCGCCAAAGATCGAAATGGGGGAGGCGGCTTCGCCTGTGTGTTTTGAGTTGGCGAAGCGGTTGAAGAAGGCGCCGCGGTTGATTGCGCAAGAGATTGTGAATGGGCTGGGGAAAGTCGAAGGGGTCGCGCGGGTAGAAGTGGCGGGCGGCGGATATTTGAATACGTATTTCGACCGGGGAATATTTTGGGAAGCGTTGAGACAGGGGGAGGGGCACAAGGTGGACGGCCATGATTGGCTGTCCCACAAAATCATTGTTGAGCATACGAGCATCAATCCGAACAAGGCGGCGCACATCGGGCACGTGCGGAACGCGGTGCTGGGCGACACAATGGTACGCATCCTGCGGCACGCAAGGAACCGGGTGCAGATTCAAAACTACATCGACAATACGGGCGTGCAAGTGGCGGACGTGGTGATCGGGTTCCTGCACATGGAGCAGCGGACACCCGTCAGCGTGAAGATGATGGCGATGGAACCGAAGTTCGATTATCACTGCTGGGATTTGTATGCCAAAGCAACGCAGTTTCTCGCGGAGGACAAAGAGCGGGCCGCGAAACTGCGGGGGGAGACGCTGAAGGCGATCGAGGAAGGCACGGGCGAGGATGCCGAAGTGGCGCAAGTGGTGGCGGATGCGATTGTCGGGTGCCACCTGCGGACGATGGCGCGGCTGGATATCGGGTATGAGTTGCTGGCGCGGGAGAGCGAGATTCTGCACCTGAAATTCTGGGATGCGGCGTTTGAGATGTTGAAGAGATCGGGGGCGATTCAACTGGCTGCCAGCGGGAAGATGGCTGGTTGCTGGATTTTGCCGTGGAAAGAGGAAGAAAAACAAAGAATTAATGCAGAGAACACAGAGAGCGCCCCGACCGGGTCGGGGCAGGCGCCGGACACGGAGAAGAATGAGGACGAGGAGAATTCGCAGGACAAGATCATTGTGCGGTCGAACGGGACGGTGACTTACGTCGGAAAGGATATTGCGTACCAGCTATGGAAGTTCGGGCTGCTGGGGAAAGACTTTCATTATAGGAAGTGGCCGAATGCACCCGCTGGAGAAGAGGTTTGGGCGACGACGAGCGGCGGAGGCGATGCCAATGCACCCCATTTCGGGGCGCCTGCAAAGAGGGTCTATAACGTGATTGATACGCGGCAGGCCTACGTACAGGAGGTTGTGGCGCAGGGCTTGCGCGGGTTGGGCCATGCCGAGGCGGCGGAGAATTCAATTCATTTATGGTACGAGAGGTTGGTGCTTACTCCGCGCTGTGCGGCAGAGATGGGATACAAGTTGTCGGCGGACGAGGCCAAGAAGCCGTATGTAGAAGTCAGCGGACGTAAAGGCCTGGGCGTGAAGGCAGACGATTTGATCGACCGGCTCGAAGCCGCGGCACTTAGCGAGGTAGCGCAGCGTCATGCGGACATGAAGGCAGAGGAACAAGAATTGACGGCGCATGCGATCGCGGTCGGGGCGCTGCGGTTTTTTCTACTGAAGTTTACGCGCAACGCGATTATCGCGTTTGACTTCGAGGATGCGCTGAGCTTTGAGGGCGAGACGGGGCCGTATTGCCAATACGCCGTGGTACGGATACGCGGGATTCGGCGGAAGGGTGCGGACGCGGAGGCGACCAGCGTCGAGGTGACGAAGGAATCCGTTGGGGGATTCCTTTCAGGTGCAGAAGGAAATTTGTTTTGGGAACTGCTGGTCGCGGCGGGATCGCTCGACTTCGCGGTGGACGCGGCGATTGCGACGCAGGAGCCGGCGTTTGTGGCGAAGTATGCGTTTCAATTGGCGCAAGCGTTTAATAATTTTTATCACAAGCACCATATTTTGTCGGAAGCGGATGAGCAGAAGCGGGCGTTTCTGTTGCGGTTGACGGAGTTGGTGGAGGCGCAGTTGGTGCGGGCGCTGGGATTGCTGGGGATTGAAGCGCCGGAGAAGATGTAAAGATCTTGCCGAGTAGGGACGCAGCCCGCCGCGGCGGGCGCCCCTACAAGAAAAAAACTTAATACGACAAGACTAGATGGACCAGGGTGCGGAGGGCTACGGCGGTGGGGCCTTTGGCGAGCCAGGGTTTGGCGTCGTCGTTCCAGGCGGTGCCGGCGATGTCCAGGTGAATCCACGGTGTGTCGCCGGTGAATTCCTTGATGAACATGGCGCCGGTGATGGCGCCGCCCCCTTTGCCGCTGCCGATGTTCTGGATGTCGGCGACGGTGCCCTTGATGAATTCGCGGTAGTCGTCGTCGATGGGCATCTGCCACATTTTTTCGCCGACGGCTTTCGCGCTGGCGAGAAGTTTGTCGGTAAAGGGTTGGTCGGAGCCGAAGACGCCGACGTTGACGCTGGCGAGGGCGACGACGATGGCGCCGGTGAGCGTGGCGGCATCGACGAGATGCGTGGCGCCGAGCTGCTTGGCGTAGTGGACGCCGTCGGCGAGGATGAGGCGGCCTTCGGCGTCGGTGTTCAGCACTTCGATGGTCTTGCCGGACATGGCGGTCTGGATGTCGCCGGGCTTTTGAGCTTTGCCGCCGGGCATGTTTTCCGTGGAAGGCACGACACAGATCACTTTGACGCTGGGCTTGAGAGCAGCGAGAGCGCGCATGACGCCGAGCATGGTGGCGCCGCCAGCCATGTCGTACTTCATTTTTTCCATGCCGTCGGCGGGCTTGATGGAGATGCCGCCGGTGTCGAAGGTGACGGCTTTGCCGACGAGACCGATCACGGGAGCGCCGGGCGTGGGATTCGCGGGCATGTAGGTGACGACCATGACGCGGGGCGGCTCGGGGCCTCCCTGTGCGACGCTGAGGAGCGCGCCCATTTTTAGATCGGCGATTTTCTTTTCGTCGAGGATTTCGACGGCGAGGCCAGCTTCCTTGGCCATGGCTTCGGCTTTTTCGGCGAGGATGCGCGGGGTGAGTTTGTTGGAAGGCTCGTTGACGAGATCGCGGGCGAAGTTTTGCGCATCGGCGATGATACGGCCTTTCGAAAGGCCTTTTTCTCCCGCTGTGCGCTCGGCGTCGGAGAAGCCAGCGAGCAGGACGGTTTCGATGTTCTTGTCGTTTTTCTTGTCGGTCTTGTACTTGTCTGTTTCGAAATTGGCGGCGAGCGCCCCTTCGGCAATAGCTTGGGCGTTTTCTTCGGTGGTGTGGTTCTCGCGGATGAGGAGCGCGAAGTTTTTGACGGAGCGCGCTTTTAGATAACGCAAGGCAGAGCCGGCAATCTTGCGGAGCGTCGCATTATTCCATTGCTCGCGCTTCCCTGCTCCAACGAGGAGCAAGCGCGCGGCCTTGTGGCCGGCGGGCGCGTGGACCAGGGTGAACTCAAGCATTTTGCCGGTCAGTTCGCCGCTCTTGGCGAGTTTGCGAAGCAGGCCTGCGGCGGTCTGGTCGATCTCCGTGATGCGGCCCTGAACGGGGTCCGTTTCTTCAAATACATACGAAACCAACGCCTCGGTTTCGAGCGCATCAAAGGGCTGGGTTGCGAGCGTGATCTGCATGGTGCGTTATCGCCTCCGATTGTTGTACATGGATTGTTGGACTTCCCTGCGAGCTTCCTTGGTGCGTTCGTCCTGGCGGCGGTCCCAGGACTTCTTGCCTTGCGCCAGGGCGATTTCGACCTTGGCGATGCCGTTGCGAAAGTAGATTTTCAAAGGGATGACGGTCAGACCCTTTGATTCGGTGCGTCCGGAGAGTTTGTCGATTTCCCGCCGGTGAAGGAGGAGTTTTCGCGAGCCTAGGGGCTCGTGGTTCCAGGGGCCACCCGGTAAGTACTGTGCAATGTGTGCGTTAACAAGCCACGCGCCGGTGGGTTTGAAGTCCACATAGGCATCTCGGATGTTCGCTTTGCCCTCGCGCAGAGCCTTGACCTCGGTGCCGTGAAGGACAAGCCCGGCCTCATGTTTCTCAAGAATATGGTAGTTATAGGAGGCCGAGCGGTTCTGGGCGACCATGTGTTCGCCGGACTTGGCGGGCTTCTCTGTTTTTTTCGCAGGCTTGGCCACAACTTTCCATCATAACTGTAGTATGAAATCTTGTCACCCTCGACACGGGAGAGGGTTATTTGATGGGGGACGGCCAACCCCATCATCCTTGCCCCGCCTCTAACGCGAATGTTAGACTGCTTCAGATTTGTATAGAAGCCTCGGAGAGCGCATGAGCCGGTGGGGAAGCCTATTCTTATGTGTTAGTTTCGGACTGCTCGCAGCAGGCTGCCCGAAGGGCCAACCCGACTTCAACCAGGGCAAGAAAGCGGAGACGATTCAGGATTACGATGCCGCGTTCGTCTTCTACCAAAAAGCCGCCAAAGCTAACCCTTACAACTCGGAATATAAGATCAAGCTGAACCGCGTGCGCTTCGAAGCAAGCGAACTGCACGTGAAGCACGGCGTGGAATTGCGGAAACAAGGCGACCTGCAAGGCGCGGCATCCGAATTCCAGCGCGCGGAGGCGATCGATCCGTCGAGCCCGGTGGCAGACCAGGAGCTTCGCAAGACGGTCGAAATGATCGCGGAGAAAAACCGCGCCGCCGACGCGGCGGCCGAACCGCCTTCCGATCCGAACGAGGTGACGCTGGTGGCCATGCCGCCGGAAATCAAGCCGCTCTCGCGGGCCCCCATTAATCTGAAGATGTCCGAAGACGCGAAGAAGGTCTTTGACACGGTGGGAAAACTCGCGGGGCTAACGATGATCTACGACCCGGACTTCCCTGCCCGGCGCATCACGGTGGAATTGAACAATGTGACGCTGGAGCAGGCGCTGGAAATCGTGTCGCTGGAGAGCAAGTCCTTCGTGAAGCCGGTGACGGAAAACATCGTTTTTGTAATTCCGGACCAGCCGCAGAAACGGCGGGATTATGAAGAGCAGGTGGTCAGGACGTTTTACGTTTCAAACACCGTGCAACCACAGGATTTGACGGAAATTGTGACCGGACTGCGGCAATTGCTGGATCTGAAGCGCCTCCAACAGCTCAACTCGCAGAACGCCATCATTATCCGGGACACACCGGATAAACTGCTCCTGGCGGAGAAATTGATTCGGGACATCGACAAGGCCAAGCCGGAGGTGGTCGTACAGGTCGAAGTGCTGGAGGCGCGCACCGACCGCCTGCGGGATCTGGGTATCCTCCCGGGGCAAACGGCTTCCATTGCCATCAATCCGAACGCCACCACAAACAATTCCAATAACAATTCCGGGCAAAACAATACTGCCTCGATTACGCTGAACCAGCTACGCCATCTGAACGGAGGCTCTTACTCCGTGACCCTGCCGAGCCTGACGGCCAATGCCGTCCTGACGGATACGAACACGAAGATCATCCAGAATCCGGAAGTACGCTCCGTGGACGGCCAAACCGCCAAACTGCGGATCGGCGACCGCATACCGATTGCCACGGGCAGTTTTTCGTCCGGCATCGGAATCGCGGGAGGAACCGCGGGCTTAAGTCCCCTGGTGAATACGCAGTTCACCTACCTGGATGTGGGCGTGAACATCGATCTGACGCCTCGAGTGCATCCCAACCGCGACGTGAGCCTGAAATTGAAGGTGGAAGTTTCCGCGCATACCAGCGACGTGAGTATCGGGGGCATTACGCAGCCCGTCATCAGCCAGCGCGTCATCGAAGATGATATCCGTTTGAAGGAAGGCGAGGTCAATATTGTGGGCGGCTTGGTGCAGCGGACCGAGAGCAAGACCTTGGAAGGCTGGCCGGGCCTCGCAAAACTGCCGCTGTTGAGCTATCTCTTCTCGCATAACAAAACGGACAAGCAGGAAGACGAAGTGCTGATCGTGCTGACGCCGCGGATTGTGCGGATTCCGGAATGGACGAAGGCGAATCTGCGCCCCATGTATTCGGGTTCCGAGACGAACGTGCAAGTGAAGCGGGAGAGCGAGGTTCGCGCACCGGTGGTGCAGCCTGCTCCGACGGCGAAGCCCGCGCAGGCGCCGGCGGCCAATCAAAACATCGGCGCGCCAACGCCAACACCCGCGCCAGAGGCCACGACGCCCGCTGCGGGGACAGCCCTGGGAACTGCCGAGGCCAAGATTCGATTCGAACCACAGAGCTTAACATTGAAGGCCGGGCAGACGGCCACGATTGGCGTGGTGGTTGACAATGTGAACGATCTTTTCTCCATCCCCCTGCTGTTGCAGTACAACCCCGCAGTCATCAGCGTAGAGGAAGTGCAGCACGGCGGATTCCTCTCCGGGGGCACGCAGGAAATCGCCATCGTGTGGCAGCCCTTCAAGGAAAAAGGGCAGGCGATAATCTCCGCGACGCGCAAGCCCAACACCCCGGGAGTTAGCGGGAGCGGAACGCTGCTGGGAATCGTCGTCAAGGGGGTGGCGCCCGGCGCATCGAACTTGTCGATCGTGCAGGTGAACGCGAAGGATTCGCAGCAAAAGCTGATCCCGCTGGCCACCAGCGAAGCGACGGTGCAAGTCCAGCAGTGAGCAGGTTGTGCGAATGATGTTGCGCGACACTTCATACCACGGGCGAGTTGGGAGACAAGTTCCTTGGAGGCAGCTGCCTTTCGAGACGGGGATGACGCTTCTGGAGTTGATCATCGCCTGCGCCATCCTGATGGTTCTCTCTTCCGCAGCATTGCCCATTGCAAAATACAGCATTGTACGGCAGAGAGAGGCTGAGCTTCACCGCGATTTACGCGAAATGCGAGACGCGGTCGACCGCTACAAAGACGCGGCCGACCGGAACCAGATCCGCGTGGAAATCGGGAGCGAAGGCTATCCGCCGGACCTGGAAACGCTGGTGAAGGGCGTGCAGCTCGGCGCCGGCAGCGACCGGAAGATTCGCTTTCTGCGGAAAATTCCGGTGGACCCCATGACCGGGCGGGCCGAATGGGGGCTGCGAGCCGTTCAGGACGATCCGGATTCGACAAGCTGGGGCGGCAAAAACGTGTTCGACGTGTACTCGAAATCGACGGGTATGGCGCTGGATGGGACCAAGTATTCGGATTGGTAGTTCGAACGAGGATTCGAAATGGGAATGATGTTGCGAACTCGGAGGGGCAGCCTAACGTTGGGAAAACGCCGGGGCGTGGTGCGCGAAACCGGGTTTACGCTGATCGAGTTGATGATCGTGATAGCGATCATTCTCATCCTAATCGGCATGGCGGTGGGACGTTATGACAAATCGGTGCAGAAGGCCAACGAAGCGGTCCTCCAGCATAACCTCCAGACCATCCGCACCTCGATAGACAATTACACTCTCGACAAGCAGGCGGCGCCGCAATCTCTTGAAGATCTTGTGCAAGCCGGCTATCTGCGATCCATTCCGACTGATCCGATGACACGGGCAAAGGATTGGGTGCTGCAATACGATAGCGTCGTGCTGAGCCCGGAACAAACGAGTTCGGGCGTCGTTGACGTACACTCAAATTCGGCCCGAGTTTCGCCCTTTAATCAAACTCCTTACAACGAGTGGTAGTTTCTTCTCGCCTGCCTGGCGAAAGCAGGACGCTAACTTTCCCGGAGCTTGTCCGCAGTTTGACGCAAGCGCGCTCGTCCGCTATAGTGGTCATGCGGGGTGGAGCAGCCTGGTAGCTCGTCGGGCTCATAACCCGAAGGTCGTCAGTTCAAATCTGACCCCCGCAACCAATTAGAGAAACAAAACAAAGGGCTTCCGGTAACTCCAACCGGAAGCCCTTGCTGCATTCTGGTGCAACTGTCCGAGAACTATCCGAGTTCTCGAAAAATCTTGGAACGCGCGTGACGCGGACGTGGCCACGTAAACCCAAACGGCCATCTAAACGGCCACCCCCCTAAGCGAGCCGTGCTAAAGCGAACACAACAAAGGCGCATACGAGAGCGCCACTATGTTCAAGATAAACTTAGTCCCTAGCCGCAAAAAAAAAGGCCGGGAGAGAATCCCCGGCCCGATACTTTCACGGAAGCGTGAAAGTTTCACTACCGCATGGCGACCACTCGCGCCCCTTTCTTCGCTTGCTCTGCCCGGTACTTCTCGGTTTGCGTGAGCGCATCGGCCACGTCATCCGTGTTGAGAAGCGCGTAACGCTTGAGCATGCTAGGGCTTTTCCAACCGCCAACCTTGAGGCACACTTCCGGCGAGACGCCAGCGTGTATCAGGTTCGTCGCGGCCACGGACCGCAATGTGTGAAACACGAAGCCCGCAGGGAGATGGGCTTTCTTGGCGGCGGTGCGGCGCGCTTTGTCAAACGTGTAGACTCGCTTGCCAGCACGGTGGAAGATGTACTGGCAATCCATCCGGCGCGCCTTCTTGCGCCGGTCGAGAATCGCGGCCAGTTCGCCGACAAGAGGCAGCACGCGGCCTTCTTTGTTTTTCGTGATCGTGCCCGGAATGCACAGTTCCCCGCCGCGAATCATGCTCCACGTGAGCAAGGACGCTTCACCCTTTCTCATGGCGCAAGCTGCGCACCACTGAGCGAAGTCTCTCAATCCATCATCGGGCAAGGCCGCGAGAAAGTCGGCCAGTTGTCCTTCGGTAACCGGAATGCGGCGTTCGTTGCCCGCTTCGCTCAGTTTACGAATGAGCGGTTTGCGACATAACGTGCCGCGCCTGACCGCGAGCGTGAACGCTTGGGAAAGCATTTGCAGGCGGCGATTGACGGATGCGGGCCGGTACTCTTGCGCAAGTTTCTCTTGGACGTAGCTGTCTACTTTCTCCGGCGTGATCGCAACCGCGAGAGTGTCGCCGAGAGTGTCGCCGTCCGCGCGGTCCGCGCGCACCTGTTCGATGTAAGAGAGGTTTTGTGCGCTGGCCTTGCCGCGAAGTGTGTAATCGGCTTTCAATCCGTCAAGCAAGTCGCCGACTGTAACCTTGCGCATCTTCTGAGTCTCAAAGACCGCGCCGGTCACTTCGCTGACGTGGACTTTCTTTAGCCGCGCCCGGAGATACTTGCGGGCTTCTTCTTCATCGCTAGTGTGCGCGGATTCTCTGTGCTCTCTGCCGTTCAGGTTGAAAGCCACATGGTACATGCTAGTGTTTGGCGGTAGAAAAATCCGCCCGTCGCCGCGTGCCATCACTTGCCCCCTTTCTTCCAGCGCGCCGCCGCGCCTTTCTTGCCGATTTTCGAGAGTGCTTCTTTGCTGAGATTCTTCGCCCGAGCCGTCCCGCCCTTTGTACCTAGTTCTACCGCAGCCGCATTCTTGATTTTCTTCTTGTGGCGTGCATGAGCGCTCGCTAACGCCGCTTCTTTCTGCAAACGCTCATACATGCGCCGCCCGTCTTTCTCCCCGTACTTATTAATGTAGCTTGCCAGTTTTCGCATGTAGCCTGCCTTTCCTTACCGCTAGGCATAGTATAGCTACCGCTAGGCATAGGTGTCAAGCGGCCATTTTGGCGGGTTTCAGGATGCGCCAGGCAAGCTAGTTCACTATCTTGGAGTTTGCCTGTTCCAATAGCACCCGCCTGTCAACAGTCAGGGCAAGTTCTTCGGCAACGTCCAAGTGCTCAGGGTTGACTGTGTACTTCGTGCGGCCGTCGGGCAGAATTAAACACAGCAGTTCGTAACCGTTCTGCATTCTGTTCTGAAACTCGGTTACGTTCTCTTGTGAGTTCAGCGGAATTAGAATTGTGTCGGCGACACCTACTTCCTTGCGGTACATTCGTGCAAGTTGAGCATCGCGGTCCCGAATCAAAATGACTGAATTGACAGTCCACGTCTCTTCGCCGATTGTAATTTTGTGCATTTTGTTTGTCTCCTTTTTCTGCACGTTTGCCGCGCAAGACTCTTCATCGGGCCCGCCGCAAGTACGCATCTAGGCCAGCACTCGAAAACAACAACTTGCGGCCCTGTGGCCGACAGAACGGCCAACGGCGGCCGCGCCTGTAAATGAAATCTTTCGACACTTTCATGCGTTCGGAAACTTCTTGGACGGTGAGCAATTCATCGCGCGTGGGGATCACCGCCGAGCTTGCGAGCCGCGCGGTTGCGGTTGCAGAGACTTCCGCTAACTCGCCAAGCAAGCGCGGCAATTCTTCCGGCGTCAACGTCCGGGCCAAAGCAAGCACAACTTGTAACGCATCGCGCATCCGTTTGTGCCACCTTCAAGACATTTTTTCGGATGCGCATTCATTGGAATGCGTTTTTTGAAATTGCGCCCCGCCATCTGGTTGTTGCAGGTGGTGGGTTTCTGTAATAGGAATATTATAACCCTATTGTCAAGCGTAACTCATTGATACTTAGGGCCTAGGTTCTTTTTTCGAGAAAGGGACAACGGCAATGGAAACCGAAACGCTATCGGCGGTAACGCGGCATCGTTGGCGCGCGCCGGTGACAAACGTGCAACTGCGCCTTCACCCCAAGCAATACAAGGAAATGCGAGCCGTAGCGCGGGCAAACGGTCTTGCGTTTAGCTCATGGCTGCGGCAAGTCGCGCTCGCAGAACTGCGGCGCGCGAGGAAACGGTCGCTCTGAAAGGAAAAGGCCCGACTCTTGGGGACGCCGGGCCGAAGGAGAATCTGAACTATGCCGCCGAATTTAGCAGGCAAAACGGGTCATGGTCAAGATCAATGGTGGGACGTCGTTCAACTGATCGCCGGGCTTGACGCGACGCCGACGCAAAAATTTCTGCTTGTGCTTGTGCTTCGCCACACGAACAAACGGAAAGGCTACGGCTGGGCGAGTCAGCAAACATTAGCCTGGGAAATGCAACCCGACCCGCGCACCGTCCAACGTGCCTTCCAGTGGGCGACAGAGAGCGGCATCGTGCGCGTGGAACGCATCCGCAAAGCCAAATCGCCTACCGAACAGGTTAACCATTACTCGCTTGACGTTGAACGGATGAAACTACTACAGCGCCAGCGCGAACACCCGACACCCACGTCGGGTGATAAGGCGCACGAACACACGACACCAGTGTCGGGTGATAGCGCCGAACACACGACAAATCGTGCACCGAACACACGACATTTTAAGCAAGGAACACACGACACCAGTGTCGTAGGAGGGTTTGAAGTATCAGGTAATGAAGATTCAGGGGATGAAAAAGCGCGCGCGCTTCACAGCGCGCGCAAGACTGCCGCGCCGCAAAGCGGCTTGGCCACGCAGCCTGAAAACCGGCCGCGTGTGTCTTTTGAAAACAGTTCTGAACCTGAACCGTTCGACTTTCCGTCAACGGATGGCGAGCAAAGGCATCTTCGATCAGAAGCGGACCAGCACGGCTGGACGCGGGAAGAACTCAAAAGTTTCCTAAGAGACGAATTCAACGTCAAAGCGGCGAGCCATTTGACACACCGCCAGTACCTTGCCGCCTTGCGATTCATCGAACAAGCCGTGCCGCTTCCGCCAGGGTTGCGCAATCTCAACGTACACTGAGAGTCCTGCCCTAGCCCCTTCTCTCGCGCCAGGGCGAGAAGAACGCGCTGATACCGATCCCGCGTTGAGTCCCAAGAAAAAAATCATTTCGCAGAAGTGGCCGCGCTCGCATTTGCGGGCCGCGCAGAGCAACGCAAAACAAATCACGCGGTATCGGTGCACAAATTTGCAGCACAGCACACGCGCGCGTCAGGTAAGACACCCGATGGTCGCCGCCAAGTGATTGATTCTAGGAATGATTTAGGCGGCTGTCCGACAACTGTCCGAAGAAAAAAACGGTGCATTCGCGCGCTCAGACCGGCGCGGCTCTCAGGCCGAAACACAGGCCCGCGATACTCATAATGGGGGGGATGATGCCCCGCCCGTTGACCGTGCCACTCTCAAAACTTTTTGCGAAATCGCCGTGAGAGCCGCGCGAAACTGCGGCGAGATACTCTCGGGGATACCGGAAAATCGCTCTACGGGCGTTTCCGTTGCAGCAACGGGGATTCTAGAAGCGACGGCGGGCGGCGGCGAAGTCGGCGCGGGAAATGCCAACCGGTCGCCACTTGGGCGGTTGGAAGCCGCACGCTTGGCAACGTCCGCCATCGACGGCGTCCGACATGACGTGCTGGCACCTTGCCTGGATTTGTTCCGGCGTCTCTGGCGGCTCGACGGGCGTCGCGGCGGGTTGCTCTGCGGGCTTGTCCTGGCCAAACAGTTTGCGCAGTCGAGTGAATAGGCCGTCTGATTTTTTTTCTTCGTCTGCTTTTTCTTCGGGCATAGTCTGTTCCCCTGACGGTTCCGGTTTCAAGGTTTGCGCGTTGCGGACAGGCGTAGTTTCAAAGCTCACGGTGAGCAGCACATCGCTTTCGCGCAACTGGCAGGCCGCGACGATTACAGGCGCGTCGGCGCAGAACTCAGGATCAGAGAGCGTGATTTTTCCCGCGACCGTGGCCGGGCTGTTCCAGTTTTCCGGCCATTCGATGAGCAAGCGGCCGGGCTTCTGCGATTTTCGCTCAAGCGCGCGCAATCGCAAGCGCGGCAAATAGTGCGCGACTTTGTGCCGGAAAATGGAGCTTCTGTGAATAAACATCGGCGGGTCCTGTTGCGCGAGCTTGGCCGCGATGTCGTCCAGAAAAGTCCCCCGGTCCAATTCGTCATCAACGAACGCGGCCGCGCCCTTCGAACAAACTGAGCATTCGCCCCGCATGGCCGCAGTCTAGCAAAAAAATCGCTCATAAACCTGCGGCGGGAATCACGTCAGGGCGGTCATGGCGGCAAAAAAACTTTCTGCGAAATGCACTTTACTCTTGAAACTGGCGGGAAAACCGGAAAACAATCCGGGCAATGTGGCCATTCGCAAAAATCGAAACCGTCGAAGAGCCGCCCGCGCCGGTTGATCCCGAAGCCGAATCCCTTGCGCTAGTGCGCACGAGTAAAGCCGTGCTCGACACAATCGACGCGGACATGCTCGCCTTTCGCACTCGCTTCAAAGTTCGCACCGACAAATTCGGCAGATTGCTGGCCATCGAATCCGCGACACTCACCGGCCGCGCGAAGATTGAAGCCGAGTGGCAAGGTTTGTTGCGCCGCCGCGACAAAGCCGTTGCCGAATGGCATAGCGCCTTGCATGAGTGGGTCGGCGCGAAAGAAGCGCGAGAGCGCGAACGAAAGGAACTCACGCCATGAACAGTGAACAAGACGCGGGCGTTTTGCTTTTCCTGTCCACGTTGAACGAATCCGGTTTTCGCGGCGAGAATGCCGCGCGAGTAAACGATGAGCAGCCCGACGATTTTGTAAAAATCTTCATCGAAGACACGCAGTTCAAAGCGGACACCGGCATTGACGAAACGCAACTTGCCCGCGAAGTTTCGGCCATCGATTCGCGCTTCACAGATTTTCTCGAAAAGTCGCGCGCAAAAATCGCCGGCGGCGCAAAGGAAGACCGCACGCGCCGATCCCCGTATCTTTTCGCAAAAAGAATAAGCGACGCGCCGCTTGCGAAGTCGGAAGTCGCTTCGCGCATGTATAGCTTGCTCGACAAATTGCGCGCGGATTGCGTCGGCGACGAAGAAACGCAACTTGAACGAGCCGCGCGCTGTCTTGACATTCCGGGTTTTTGCGAACTGTCAGAGCGCATCGTCGGCCGCCTGAAAGCGCGGGCAGCCTGATGAGCGGGCCAACACAGTTAGTCGTTACGCTCACCGGCGGCGCGGGTACGGTGACGATTAGCATTCCGGCCGCGCTGCAAAGTCTGGACTCTTCCGTGCCGGGGTCCGTGCAAACCGGTTTCAATTCGGTTGACCAATTGGTCCGCGCGATTTTCCGGGCGAACGGTTTTTTTGACGGCGTTGGAACGTGGTATCCGTTGTATCAGGTTTCACAAATCACTTCGCAATAAGGGGAAGCCATGCGAGCACACTTGGAAAAACTCATTACACACGCGGCGGGTCAGCTCGTGAAAGCCGCGGCGCGCGACACGGTTTTTGCTAGAAATTACCTCAAGCTCGCCGAACTTCATAAGGCGACGACCGACGGCGACGGCGCGATTTTCGCGGAACTCGCCGAACTGCACGGGCAATGTGCGAGTGACAGCAGGGAGTTAGCGGGGCATTTTTCTGCATGCCTGAAGGAACTTTCGGCGAACGTGCGCAAAGCGGCGGGCTTCGATGACCTTGACGCGCTCGAACCGTCGCCGATCTCGGCCGTTCACGGCGACGCGCCGCCCGCGAGTTTGCGGCCGGTTTTTCGAAGCGGGCAACGAGAATTTGCCATGCTCGACAAGAACGACAAAGCGAGCGAGACGATTGCGAAAATCACATCGGTTGATTGAAGGAACAAAGAAACCATGAGCCAGGTACTTCGCAGCGAAACACAAGGAAATCATTTGCGCGGCGTCGGTGATCCGAACGTGCGCACCGATGCGCCAGAACTATTTTCGGCAAAACTCGGCGCGACGTATGCCCGGAGCGATGGAACGGCGGGCTCTGTACTGTACGTTCTGACGAAGCGCGGCACACCGGCAACCGGCAGCACGCCCGGCGTCGCCGGAACGTGGGTAGCGATAGCGTAAAATGCAAAAACTAACTGGCCAACATGAACAGCAAATCATTCGGCTGCTAGCGAGTGGCGAACTCAGCGTCAGAAGTGTCGCAGAGCGTTTTGCCGTGGGCCAGAGCACAATTCACCGAATCAAAAAAAAATACCGGCCGCCATCAGCGCCAACGGCAAGCAAAGCGAGAGTCCGGCGCCACCATCGCGCAATCAGCCCCCTGCGGCGACAGTGGTTGTTTCATCTTTTGGATATGAGAAGCATCTATCCCACTTACATTGCGGAACTCGCCCGCAAGTTCGACGTGCCCGAGAGAGTCATTCGAGAAGCGATTGCCGCCAGAAAAAAATTGTGCCGCACCGCACCGTACGAACATTCTGCACGGGCGGGTGGCTGGGACGGGAAGTGGCGAAAGGAAAGCGAGTCTGAACCATGATGGGCAAGCGAACACCCGACGATGTGCGAGCAGAAGTCGTGCGACGAACGCGCGCAGGCGAAAAGCAAAAACAAATCGCGCGCGCGATGCGGTTGTGCAAAGGCACAATCGCAAAAATCGAACGCGAGAACAGCTTGCAGCGGCACCCGGGCTTCGTCCCGACGCGCCAGCAAGAAAAACAGGTTATCAAACTCTTCCGTGCAGGCTTCGGCGCGCCGTACATCACAACAACGACTCACGTTCCCGGGCACATAGTCTATGAAATCCGCGATCGGCACGGGCTGCGTCGCGCGCCGGGCACTGCCCACGCCCGCTACAATTTCGCCGCACCGCAACTGCGCGCGATTCGCCGCGCCATTCGCCAGTCCGAAAGAGCAATCGCGCACGAATTCGGCGTTACGCATAGTTGGCTGCGCCAGTTCAGGCACAAAATGTGGAGCAACTCGGGCGAGCAACATTGGCGACGAAAAAAAGTCACCGCGCCGCAAGAGCCGATTAGCGCGCAGCAATTTGTTGAGAAAGTTTTCAACTTTGAGTTGCGTCCGGGCGCGATTCTTGCAGACGGCGACGTAAAGACGGCGGCACAAATGTTGCTCCAGTTGCGAACCGAAGTTTACGGCAAGCCGCACGATGAGCCCGCGTACTTTCGCGAGCTATGCGGCTGCGTCGCGTCCCGCTTGGGCGTTGCGCCGACCTCCGAAACCGGATGGGTGCATTGATGAGCAACTATCAGCAGCCGGACGCAAAGAGCGGCGCGTACACTCCCACGCCCGTCAACATGGCCTGTCCGCTATGCTCGTCGGGAAACGTTGCGACCGCGCGCATGATCGGCTCAGGTTCGTTCGAATGGCGGTGCAGCAACGGGCACAGGTTCACATCGGGATTTTACGCGCCGCCCGTCCCGTTTACTCCGATTCGCAATGAGCCGAACGCGGAAACGCGCATCCTACTCACTGATTTGCAGACGCTTCGCGGATAGGGCTCGCGGCGCGAAAAGGGAGCCGCAACGGTTCACCCGGCAATTCGTCGGACTCCAAAGAAGATAACCACAAACACGGCCGCCGAAGAAGTAATAAAAACAGCTCGCACAGTACGGGATAAATCACGCATCATTTGTTCGGGAAAATCTCGCCAGAATCGAATCCAATCCCGCACTACGATGAAGGCGCGCACGCCTTTCCAGACTTTAAGTATCCAGTCAACGATTTTCATCGCCAACATGACATGATGATTCATTGGGAGCATTCCTTTGCCTGCCTTTAGAATCTGGAAGGCCAACCGAGACGATTCAAAACAGAATCCATCGCGTGCTCGTCCAGCACTAAATCATCTGGGAAATTCGATCCCACTCGCTCCACTTCACTCTCTAGGAATGACTGCGCGGCGGCTTTTATTTTTTCCGGCGGGAGATTCTTGCCGTCGCGCGTCATTATGGCCGAAAGGTAGACTTCGACAGCTACTTGCTTCGTGCCAACCATGAACACGAAATAGCTTGCTGCGCGTGGACCGCCGTCCGGCGCGATTGCTTCATGAGTCTCCACAAATTCAATTCTCGGTTTCGCTGTCATTGGCGAATCGGCTCTCGCAAGGATACTTTATGAAACCTACCCCCTTACTTTGCGCAAGTCAACGCGGCGGCCTGTCCGAGAACTATCCGAGAACGCCATGCAAAAGCGTACAAAAGCAACCAACGCGCACGCATAATTCCCTTTTGTTTTGTTGGGTTTCGTTGCTTGGGGTTGTACCGCGTGTAGGCCGGAATTGCGCTCATAACCCGAAGGTCGTCAGTTCAAATCTGACCCCCGCAACCATTTTCTAGTTCAGATACAACGGCTTAGGAGGCTCCACTCCTGAGCCGTTTTCTTTTAGGGTCCAACTGGGGTCCAAAACTCCCCAAACTGCCTTGCCAAGTTGCGCCGCGATCCTCTTTCCATCCTCGCTAATCACGTGAGTATAGATAGTCTCAGTGACCGGCGATCCGTCTGCGTGACCGAGTCTCTGCTGTCGCAATTTCTGCGATGCCCCGAAACTGCTCATCAGAGTTGCATTCGCGTGACGGAAGGCGTGGAAGCCATTGCCGCGGGGCGCCTGAATACCTAGTGACCGAAGCAATGGTCTGAACCTTCGCTTAAGCAACAGGTTCTGGTCCCACGGCGTTCCATTGCATGTGGCGAAGAGGAGCCGACGCTCGTTCGGATGCCAGACTTCAAGAACGTTTTCAAGTGCGCACATGCTTGAGGCGAGAGCTCAACAACCCGAATAGAGTCGTCTGTCTTCGGATCGCCTAGTTTTCCGCGCCACGCGCTCTGCCGCACTTGAAGCATTCCACGCTCTATGTCTATGTCATCGACCGTTAGTCCGCACAGCTCGCCAGCTCGGAGCCCGGTTTCCGCCGCTAGTCCGTACCAAGTGCGGTGTGGCTCCTGAGCCCTGGCAAGAATGAGTTGGATTTCCCGTTGAGAGAGAAAGAATCCGGATGCCAACGATGAGGTAGCGTACGCATGTCTCTGTGCTGGTTCTTGCAATCCCTCTGCCATGTAATTCGCAGCCGCAAATCACAGTTGATATCTGCGTTGATCCATCTACGTTCCAACTCCAAGCGTGACCATACGAAGACGATGGCATGAACCTGACACTTGAGCTCAAGTGATCGTTGGCCGCGCGAAGCTGCTCATCGCCCATTCCAACGAGATGGAAGCGAACAGTGTGGTCATGCGTCTGGTACGGCACTTGCTTTCGATCCATCGGCGATGAGAGCGCTGTCGTTCGATCAGCCAGCGGGTCAACGGAAGAAGAAAAAGTAGATGCAGGGCATGAATTACAGAATTTGTCGATCTGTTCTCGCGAGCAGCGCGCAGTATCAACCGGTGATCAAACACGCTCAGGAAGCACCTACAGGGAGCGGGATGAAGAATCATCAAGGACGGCTTGATCCCGAATCTCGTCCGGGGGCCGAAGAATTCCGTGCTTCTTCATCCTGGCGATTAGCGTAGTGCGCTTCATCCCTAAGCGTGCGGCTGCACCGTACGGTCCGCCCACGAGCCATCCCGTGGCTTCTAATGCTCCCAAAATCAAAAGGCGCTCCGACTCCCTAAGCGTTCGGCTCGCAGGAAACGCAACAACCGAGTTGACGCGAGTCGGACGTAGAAGATTGGGCAGCAAGCCGTCATTGGAAAGGATTACCGCGCGTTCGATCACGTTTTGGAGTTCTCGAACGTTTCCCGGCCAGGAATACGACTCGCAAGCGTTAACGAATTCATCTGGAATGGTGTCTATGCGCTTACCCATTCGGCAGGAAAAGATTTCAACGTAGTGTTCCACCAGGGGGCGGATGTCTTGGCGTCGCTCACGCAGGGGCGGCAGCGTGATCGGAAATACGTTCAGGCGATAGTACAGGTCGCTACGAAATTGGTTACGCTTCGTCATTTGTTCCAGGTCCCGGTGAGTGGCCGCGACCAGCCGCACATCGAC
>Ga0210400_10000087_pt1 | contig 125669 bp, 115 predicted proteins | sample IncBWH26MmetaG_FD_155456 | JGI IMG/M metagenome (GOLD analysis project Ga0210400, IMG submission 155456) | Forest soil microbial communities from Barre Woods Harvard Forest LTER site, Petersham, Massachusetts, United States - Inc-BW-H-26-M | ecosystem: Environmental > Terrestrial > Soil >... | reverse complement strand
CCCCGAATCTCGGGGGGGGCTGCCATCCACCGGACGGACCCGGATTGAGCAAAAGCAAGGGCCAGTCTTCGTGGAACCGTTAGGACCATATCGGTGTTCGCAACCGCCGGAATGGCAGGTGAGAAAAACGGAAGCGTGAGGCCGACTTCTCGGCGTATGGAAAGATCGCCCAGAGGGCGGTCCACGAGAGTCTGCTGTCCGCCGATCACAGCGATCACCACGTGGCGGTACTTGAGATACTGCGCCAGAGAAACCGTACGAACGTTCAGCGGATGACTGGTCGCGACGACGCAGGCAAACACGTCGGAGAAGATCGTTTCGCAATGAATCCCCTGCGGAACACTTAGCCCCGCTACCGTGATGACCGTGTCTATCCTTCCGCTTCGCAAATCGTCGAAACTCCGCTCGCTCCACCCGTGAACGTCAATCGAGCACTTCGGTGCGAGCCGTGTCGTGCGCTTCACGAGTTCAGGAAGGAGAACCATGCAGGCGTAATCTGTCATCGTCACTTGAAACTGGTCCTGACTTTTCTCCGGATCGAACGAGCGTCCCTGGAGGATTCCCTCGATGCGTGGCAACAACGGTTCCAGTTCTCGTAGAAGGCGTTCCCCCCTGGCGGTTCTTTCGTGCGACCGGCCGTTTCGCAGAAGCAACTCATCCCCAAGCGCTTCACGAAGGCGATCCAGTTGCCGGCTCATTGCCGACTGGCTCAGAAAGCAGCGCTTGGCTGCTCTTGTAACATGGCGTTCTTCAAGCAGTACGGCGAGGTGAACGAGTAGATCAAGGTCGAGTTTGCTTATATGCGGGTAGCGCATGACTGCCATCATATCAATGCGTTCGCCGAATCCTTGTGAGGGACTCATGCTGGTGGGGATTCTACCGCGTGAAAGCCTGGAACCAGCATGCATCGTTTACATCGCACAAACGCATCGACCTGCTTGAGGCTATTCTGCCCGAGCTTAAAATTGCAGGGCCGAAGGATGCGCGTCAGGTGGACATTCATCTCCTGCGAAACTTTGGCAGGCCGACAGCCCTATTCGCGCTCAGGAAAATAATCTGGTCGCGTTCTCGACGCGGCATAATCCGGAACCGACTGCAGCTATAAATCGGCACGCACGAAAACACTGCTTACCAACTTCAAAAGTGCCCAGGGCCTGGACTCTGGACCGTTCACACGTCCATAGGCAGGGGTATCCACGGACACGTTGCTCTCGAATACATCCGAATCGCGAGGTAGTCAAGTCCGCCGTGCGCGCAGCCAAATTCCTGACCAGTGGACGTGTGGTCGCGCGACTCGGAGACTGGTCAGTTAGAATTCGTGCTCCGAGGCCCTCTTCAAGCCGACTTCGCGGAAAATGCGAAGCCCGTCGATGTGCCTCAGGCGTTCCCGCGGATCGGCGGCTTTCCGCAATTCAGATCGACCTTGTAACGGGTTAATAACCCGTATTCACAACGCGGAAAGCGCAGAAAAATAGCACATGGTGTGAGCAATGTGTGATTAGGATTTACGTAAGTATATAACAACGTGGTAGCGCCAACGGGAATCGAAACCGTTTCGACCCATCCGACGCAGTCCGAACCAGTCGTAAGTAGATGATTCCAGGCGGATGCGGGTCTATCTTTTCTGCCCGATGCCCTCCACGGAAGCCCCGCGTGTGATCAAGGTGTGATCAAAGCCGGCAATCGTAGCCTGGCTATTTGGCGCATCCGGCTACGCCGGACCGGGCTCTTCAGGCCTCGCCCCGAGCCTCCGCATTTTTGATCGCCGCAACGCGGTGGGGCGGAGTCTCTGCCTTCGGTTCATCGAGCATCCCTTCCAGGAGTCGAGCGCCCGACCAGGCCGGTTGCTCCGGCTAGAGCAACCACTCTGCTGATTGCCCGTTCTCGCGGCTCAGCGAGCGACATGTACCATTATTGTCCCCGGCCGCCCGTTTTTCAGTGGCTTTCAATCTACGAGAGGGATTTCGGGACGAGCCGAACTCAAGTGGTTGCTCATGTAGGCATCAACCGAGTGGAATTTGAAAGCAAGAACCGGAGTGCCAACGTCAGAAATCGCTGTTAGATTCGTGGCTGTAAGGATAAATGATGCCATGAGCACCTCAGCAAGAAATGAACACTCCGCAATGATCACGGAACACGATCCGCGTTGGGCCGCCGTGGTAGCCCGCGATCCTGAGGCAGACTTTTACTATTCGGTCAAGACGACCGGCGTATACTGCCGCCCCTCGTGTGCGGCTCGCCTTGCCAGACCTGAGAACGTGCGGTTTTACCTGACTCGGGAAGATGCGGAACAAGCCGGGTTCCGTCCCTGCAAACGATGCAAGCCGGACCAGGCGTTACCAGCCGAGCAGCATGCAGAGAAGATTGCTTCCGCCTGCCGCTTGATCGAGAGTGCTGAGACGCCTCCCAGCCTTGAATCGCTCTCGCAGCACGTCGGCTTAAGCACCGGGCATTTTCACCGCTTATTCAAGGCGGCAACGGGCTTGACACCCAAAGGATACGCCGCCGCGCACCGCGCCAATCTAGTGCGAAAGTCGCTCAACAAGAGCGATACAGTGACGAACGCAATTTACGACGCGGGTTACAACTCGAACAGCCGTTTTTATGAAACCTCCAATCAGATATTGGGTATGACACCTTCAAACTATCGCGCCGGAGGGAGTCAGGCGGACATCCGTTTCGCCGTGGGCGAATGCTCGCTGGGCTCGATCCTTGTAGCTCAAAGCGGCCGTGGCATCTGCGCCATTTTTCTGGGGGACGATCCGAACTCGCTCGTGCGCGAACTGCAGGACCAGTTTCCGAAAGCCAATCTCATCGGCGGTGACGCTGGTTTTGAACGGCTCGTCGCGAAAACGGTCGGGTTCGTCGAGGCACCGGCCCTTGGTCTCGATCTTCCTCTTGATGTCCGTGGCACCGCCTTCCAGCAACGTGTCTGGTATGCGCTACGAAACATTCCGGCAGGCTCGACTGCAAGCTACACAGACGTGGCAAAGCTCATCGGCTCTCCGAATTCGGTGCGAGCAGTCGCCCAAGCGTGTGGAGCGAATGCGCTGGCAGTGGCAATCCCCTGCCATCGCGTGGTTCGTAGCGACGGCGCATTGTCGGGCTACCGCTGGGGCGTAGAGCGGAAACGCACGCTTCTCGCAAAAGAGGTGGAGTCATGATCAGCGTCGAGGGAGTTGCCGAGTTGAGTCGTCGCCGGAAATCCGCAGTCGAGCGAGTTGACGGGTTCGACTGGCCGCGGATCGCGAGAGATCTGGACCAACAAGGCAACGCCGCGGTGGAACAGCTTCTTTCCCCGGAGGAGTGCCGGGCCATCGCCGGTCTCTACTCGAACGACGATGTCTTTCGCAGTCGGGTCGTCATGGAGCGGCACGGTTTCGGGCGCGGAGAGTACAAGTACTTCAGGTATCCGCTCCCCCATCTCTTGAGCGATCTCCGGACGGCGGTGTATCCGCATCTGGTCCCGGTCGCCAATCGCTGGAATGAGGCTATGGGAATCGATGTACGTTATCCATGCAAGCATGCCGACTTCGTCGAGCGCTGCCACAAGGCCGATCAGACCCGGCCTACGCCGCTTCTTCTTCAATATGGACCCGGCGACTACAACTGCCTCCATCAGGACCTATACGGTGAGCATGTCTTCCCGCTCCAGTTGGCCATTCTACTGTCCGACCCCGGCGCGGATTTCAACGGTGGCGAGTTCGTCATGACGGAGCAGCGCCCACGTATGCAGAGTCGGCCGATGGTCGTGCCGCTCCGTCAGGGAGACGGCGTTGTGTTTGCAGTTCACAAACGGCCCGTGCAGGGTACGCGCGGCGCCTATCGCGTCAACCTGCGTCACGGCGTCAGCCGCATCCGGTCAGGGCACCGTCATACAGTCGGCATTGTTTTCCACGACGCAACATAAGGCCCGATTGCAAAGCAGGAAACGGAGTGCTCTGCAAGACTCATAAGGGTAAAGTTTCAAAGCAGACGCAATTCGCGCTCTCGCAAAATCACCAAAAAGGAATCACATTATGTCGAAAGAAGAAAACAACAAGGCTATCGTAGGCCGCTGGTTTAAAGACTTCTGGGGTAAGACCTGCAACTTGAGTATCGTCGACGAGCTCGCCGCTCCCGACATGCTCTTGCAGTACTCGCTGCATGCGCCACGCAGGGGCCACGCCGACATCAAAGCGTTCATGGCCGATTTCCGCAAAGCGTTTCCGGATCTCAACTTCTGGGGCGCTGCCGATCTCATCGCCGAGGGCGATTATGTCGTCGGCCGTTGGGAGGGCGGCGGCACACACACCGGTCCTGCGTTCAACGATTTTCTCGTAGGGTCGCTGGCCGCCGCGACAGGCAGGAAAATGCGTTTCACCGGAACCACCGTTCTGAAACTCATGGACGGCAAGATCGTCGAAGAGATCGGTCTCGACGACGGTGTGACGGCGTTGCAGCAACTCGGACTGATCAAAGCTGCCTGATCGGCGAGCAATCAGCACAGCAAAAACTAGAGGTGAACTCCGGAGCGGTGCTCCGCGTCGCGCATCGCTCCCCGTTCCGCTCGTTTCCCTTGGAGTCCTCGATCTGTTCTACCGGGTACCAGCTACTTTCCGGGAATGGAAGAACAAGATAAATACAGGTGAGCCGTGCGTTGGCGGAGGACAGCCGGGCGCATCCGGCGCCGGGGCCGGACCGGGCTCTCAGGCTTCGCCCCGAGCCTCAGTACCGGAGTCTCGGCCTTGCGGTTGCGATCCCTTGCGCGGGTGCCGTAAGACTTGGTGCCCCCTCTGTTTTGACCAGCATGTGGTTGGAGGCTCGCACTCAGGCACGAGTGAGAAGCTCCGGCACGTGGCCGTTGGGATCTTTGAAATAGACGCCACGGCCGCCGTTCCAAGAATTGGTTTTCATGTCATCTTGCGACATTGGCCCGCTACCGTAGGGGATTCCGGCCTCCCTGATGCGGCCGAAGATCGCGTCGAACTCCGCATCGCTGACGTGGAAAGCGTAGTGATGCATCTCGAAGCGATCCCGGTTGTCGAAATCCAGGGTGAGTGTTTCGTTGATTCTGACGGGCGCAAAATGGCTCATTGCACCCTCGTATTTCAGACCGAATATGTGGGCGAAAAACTTTGCCGATGCCTCCTTGTCATGCGCCGGCACGATCGTGTGATTCAGCGTGATTGCCATTATTGGCCTCCATCCGGGGTTGCACCGCTTCCGCAGCGACCGTGTAGTTGAAACTAGGCGACGATGCCTGACAATCAAATTTAGCTTTTGTGAACGACCTCGATATCGTGGCCGTCTGGGTCGAGCACCCATGTCGCATAGTAGCCAGGATAGTATTCGAGCCGAGCTTGAGGTGCTTCCTTGCTCTTGCCTCCGGCGTCCACAGCCGCTCTGTAGAACGCATCTACCTCAGCATGGTCCTTCGCTACGAATCCAACATGCACCGCTTGGGGATCCGGCCCTCCTTCTTTGAGCCAGAAAAAGGCTCTTTTGCCGTCACCAAAACCCTTCAAATCGGGGTGTCCGGCGTGGCCTTCGTAATCTATAAAGTTTGTGATCCCAAGTGGCTTCAGGGCCTTGGCGTAAAAAGCGACTGAACGCTCGAAATCACTGACTGTGAGGATAACGTGGTCTATCATATTGTGCCTTCTTCGGTCGCCAATTCCCCCGCGAGTGACAGTCGGGCGTCAAAGTCCAACTCAGGGTAGCTTGTCGAAAAAAAGATAAATGGCGGCAATTCGGCCGTCCCGGCTAACGATGAAGTCAGTACCGGCGTGAGCCGGCGCCTCGCCACGGTGGCCCTCCACCCACTGGACCCGTTCCGCCATTGCCCACTTCCTCGGCCTCTGCTATTGGCTGATATCGAAAGTCAGGGTGAGTAGCCCTGAGCGCACCCGCGATTCGATCGATCTCGTCGCGGCCTCGGTAGACGCCTCCCTTGGGATCGTAGAACACGCAGTCTTCAGTGAATATCTCGTCAATCGCCGCGCGCCGACGCGCCGGGTCGTTCTCACCGAAGACGTCGTTAAGATTGCGGGTTAGCAAAGTCGATATGTTGTAGGACATGTCTGTTCCTCCTTTTAGGACCGTGTGAATCGAAGCTCACGAGACCTCCGTTTCATCGCCGCATTTTCGAGATACACGACGCCATCTGGGGCCGAGCTGCTGATGAATTCAGCGGCAAAAGCGCGCCCGATATCATCCTGCTCAATCGTTCCCCACGGTCCCGGAATGAGACGCCCCAACCAAGCAACATAGCCCGGCGTGTGAGCATTGCCTGCGATAATTCCAGGTCGGAAAATCGCCAGACTCTTGAAGCCAACACCTTGAACCGTTTCTTCTTTTAACCCCATAACTCGCGCATAGCGAATGCTGCTTTTCGCTGTACTTCCCGCTGCCGAGAGCAGCGCAAACTGAGCAACGCCTCCGGCACGGCAACCACGGGCAAAACCACCGACAACCCCAATTTCGAGAGCCTTCAATTCCTCCTCGCTCCACTTCATGCTGCCTTTACCGACGCCAACACAGGAGGCCCCATAGACAGGATCGCCTGGCGCAACCATGCTCAGTGCAAGCTTGGTCACTTCAGCGGGAAACTGCGCCGCTGCCGTATCCAAGATCACCTGCCGCACGCGATGGTTAGCGGTCGGAGGAATCTCCTTGCGATTGACCATCACCACTTCAGCGCAGGACCGCTGGGCAACCAGCGCCCGCACCACCGCGGCTCCGACCTGCCCGGTGCCACCGATGATCAGGACGCGAAATGCCATTTAGGCCTCTTTTTGCGTTGTCTCAATTTCACAATGACAATCAAATTTAGCTTTTATGAACGACCTCGATGTCGTGGCCGTCTGGATCGAGCGCCCATATCGCATAGTAGCCAGGATAGTATTCGGGACGAGCTTGAGGCGCTTCCTTGCTCCCCGGCGCCTTCCTCTCGCATCCTAGGCAGTCGGAACAGTGCCGCCGTCAATTACGTACTCCGTGCCGGTAATCGAGCCAGCCAGTGGAGAGGCCACAAATGCGACAAGGTCCGCCACCTCTTTCGGCTGGGCCGGGCGTCCGATCGGTATGCCGCCGAGGGATTTCATCAGACCCTGGCGCGCACTCTCGTAATCCGCGCCCGACTTCTCCGCCAGTTCCGTGACCAGGCGGACGGCCGCTTCTGTTTCGACCCAACCAGGTGAGACCCGGACCACGCGGATACCCTTTGGGCTTACCTCTTTCGAGAGACCCTTGCTGTAATTCGAGAGCGCGGCCTTTGCCGCAGCGTACGCGATCGTCGCGTCGGGGAGCGGCAATTGCCGTTGGATGGACGTGATGTGGATAATCACGCCCGCGCCCTGATCGAGCATTCCTGGCAAAAGAGCGCGGTCGAGCCGGACCGCCGAAAAAAGATTCTGGTTAAGCGCTCGATGCCATTGCTCATCGTCGAGCACCGCGAAACCTCCCGCTGGCGCCGATGAGCCGCCAACGACATGAACAACAATGTCCACACCGCCGAGCCGCTCATGAACCGCATCGGCCACGATTGTGCAGCCCTCGGCGGTAGCCACGTCCGCTGCGACGAAGAGATAGGGGTCCGGTCGGTCGGCGGGAGTTGTCCGAGCAGTAGTGAGAACCCTCACACCCTCCTCGCGGAATCGCGTGACGACGGCCAGCCCGATACCCTGCGTCCCCCCCGTAACGAGCGCCCGGCGGTCTTTCAGTTCAAGGCCACTCATGGGCGGATCTCCAACGAGGAAATTCTCTCGCCCTCAAGCCCGAAAACGAACTGAAGCTCGACGGGACTACCGGGGAATTCACCGGTCAAACGAGTTTTGACGATGGTCTTCCCGTCCTTCTGGACAGAAGCAAGGGGCTCGACAGTGTAGTGATACTTTCGTTTCGTTTCCATTTTCCATCGCTGGATGGCCGCCAAGCCCTTCATCGTGCGGCCTTCGTCTTGAACGACGGCATTCTCCGCGAAGCAATGGGCTAAGGCTGCAGCGTCAACTCCGTTTTCGACGGCAATATAAGCTGCGACAGGCGCGGGGAGGTTCATAGACATGAATTCACCTTTTCGTTGCACTGATTCCACCATGGCGCTAAGCTTTCAAAAGGACAGGTACGCACGACAAAAAGCTACGCCGATAATTCCGGCATTCGCAAACAGGATATCCAGCTTGCCCCTCTTGGCCGCGACCGTTTGATAGAGCAGGTCAAGGTCATTTGGGTTCGCAACGTCCGCTTTCACGGCGGTGACGTTTGAGCCGATCTCAGCCGCGGCTTTGTCCAGTTCGGCTTGCCGGCGGCCGGTAATAAAGACATAGGCGCCCTCCTTCACGAAGCGCTTGGCCGTGGCGAGGCCAATTCCGCTGCTTCCTCCCGTGATGACGGCTATCTTTCCTTCGAGTCTAGGCATTGCTTGCTCCTTTATGTTTGGTCGTTTGGTTGCGTTGCGATCCACAATATCTGTACCTATCGGTTCACTTTCTTTCAAAATCCCGAACATGACGCTCGGCATCACGTTACTCATCCCGCGGGACAAGTTAACGTCGAACAGCTCACGACGCTACATAAGCGCGCAGCGTGCGCGGTTTCTGAAGCCCGGTCCGTAACGGGAATGCCAAGGGCTGGATTATAGCGGCTGGCCTCAGATGGGTAGATGGCTCGTACCTTTTATTTGTAGAGCCAAGGCTTATAGGCAATCTCGATGTTGTATCCGTCCGGGTCGCCGATGTTTGCCGCGAAGTAGTCGGCACGCCATTCGGGCCGAAGGCTCGGCTCCTTGTTTGAAGTAGCTCCCGCGTCTATCGCCGCTTTGTAGCCGGCCCTGACAGCGTCCGCGCTCTTGGCGGTGAATGCGACGTAAAGGTCTTTGGCGACTTCGCCATTCTTCAGCCAGAAACCCGGCTCGCCATTGGTGGCGAAACCGTGCAGTTGATCGAACTCGTAAGGCATGTCGATGCCAAGCGGCTCAAGCATCTTCTTGTAAAATTCGCTCGACCGTTTCAGGTCGGAGACGGGGAGATAAATATGGTCAATAATCATGGCTTTCCTCTCTTCATTTGTCTGTGACAGCCCAGATCAGGACTCTGCTGAATTCTGAACCGGGCGGGCCGTGGGTGATAGCGTCATTGGGCACGGATTTCTTCTCCGTTAGCTGACACCTTCAACAATGAGTCCGTGATAGATCGCCCCGTGTTTGCGGTGCTTGGCGATGTCTTGGTAGGCCTCGCTGTTAATCCAATCCTTTGCGGCTTTTACGCTCGGGAATTTCACAACGACCATTCCCTCAATCGGATCACCTTCAAGGACTTCGTGCTTTCCATCGGCTGCGAGCACTTCGATAGGATGACCCTTCATCGTTGCTTTGATTCCAGCCCGATATTTGTCGAGCTCTTTTTGATCGATGGTTTTTATTCTAGTGAAGACAACGTATGCGGACATGATCGTTCTCCTTTGTTAATCGATTACCAAAAGTCCGATGAAAACCCTTGGGCCGTAGCCCGCGCTGTTAACTTAAGTGAAGTGTCAAGAGTCCTGGCGGTTGAGGTACTCTAGTTTCGCCTGCGGGACGGCGAGGGTGAAGGGGGCGATGGTGTCATTCATGGATTTTTCTCCGTTTCGGTATCTCCTGCTAAACGCCCTGCACAACCAGGCCGCTATAGATGGCTCCTTTAAGGCGGTGGTGCCGGATGGCCTGATAGGCGGGGCTCTCATACCATGTCTTGACCGCCTCGAAGCTCGGGAATTCCGCGATCACGACGCCCTCGACGGGATCGCCCTTCAGAACCTCAAGACGGCCATAGTTGACGAGGACCTTCACCTGGTGGCCTGCGAAGGTTGCCCGGATCTTGTCCCAGTAAATCTTCAGCTCCGCCTCATCGAGGGTCTTCTCGCGCGTAAATATCAAGTAAGCGCTCATTTCTCGTGTTCTCCTGAAGTCGTTTTACTGGTTGCCGCCGTTCGCGAAGATGATTTGCCCCGTGAGCCAGCCCGCATCATCCGAGGCAAGAAATACGGCCACGCGCGCGATGTCCTCAGGTTGGCCGACGCGGCCCAACGGCGTACTGGCGATTATCTGTTTCTTAAACTCCGTTTCCATGACGCCCGCCGCGTGCGCACCCTCCGTTTCAGTTCCGCCGGGACTGAGAGCGTTAACGCGGATTTTCTTGGGGCCGAGCTCTTTTGAGAGCACGCGCGTCAAGCCATCGACAGCGCTCTTTGACGCCACGTAGATCGAAAGGGTCGGGTCGGCAGCGACACTTTCCGTCGATCCGATGTTGATAATGCTGCCGCCTTCCGCACCGAAGGCCGGCAAAGCGGCTTCAATCATGAGGAACGTGCCCAGCACATTCGTGTTGAACTGACGGTGAAATTCCTGCTCACTGAACTGCTCGAAGGGCGCAAACGAGAAGACACCCGCGTTGTTCACGAGCACATCCAGGCGGCCGAAGGCTTTTTTCGCCTCCGCCACGAGGCGTTGCGCGTCAGACCTCTGCGCCACATCGCCTTGCACGGCGACGGCTCGCCCGCCTTTGCCGGTTATCTCGCGCACCACTCGTTCCGCGCCCGCTTGATCACGCGCGTAATTCACGATCACCGCCGCGCCTTCCGCGGCGAATGCTTTTGCAATGCCCGCTCCGATTCCTTTTGAAGCGCCTGTCACTATCGCAACCTTATTGTCGAGCCGTTTCATGATGGTCCCTTGTCCTTTCTGGCTTGCTAACGCCCAAGGCGGCGGCGTCTTGCCGATCGCCTTACACCCCCAATTGTGGCGCTAAGTATGATAGCAGTCAATATCAAAACTATGGTGGCTAAGGTGTTGTGTACGTAAACTATTGATAGCGAACTACAAATAGTATATATTTCGGTATCGTTAGATATCAAACTACTTGCAAAGCTTGGAGGTTCCGACCATACTTAGAAATAGGGGCGCAAGGTGAACCATGAAGACCAAGAAGGGCGAAAAAGAGAAACTGAGGGTCACAATTCTGGAAAAGGCGATTGCCTATTTCAAGGTTCACGGCACCGGCGGCGCCGGCATCGCCGATCTCATGAAGCACGCTGGCCAGACTACCGGCGCGCTTTACAGCCACTTCGAGTCAAAGGATGATTTGTTCGCTCAAGCCGTTTACCACGAGTTGGAGAAGCTCGAATTCCAGTTGTTTCAGATTTTCAGGCGCGAAGGTAAGCACGCGCTACAGGCCATGATCGAGCAGTATTTCGCCGAAGACAATTTTCTGGAGATCGGCGACGGATGCGTTTTCACCTCGCTCAGCACCGACATGCAACGTGCCGCGCCCGAGTACCGCAAGCGATTTGAAGACTACATCGTCCGCATCTACGAGCTCTTCTCCGACGCCATACACGAGCAGTTGCCGACGCTCTCCAAAGAGGAGTGCCATGAAAAGGCGCTGTTCCTTTATTCGGGTCTGGTCGGATCGATGTCGATGGCCCGGACGATGAAGGATGTGAACCTTGCCTATCAGGTTCTGGCGGCCGGAAGAAAGGCTCTCATCGAGAGCTGCGTCGCCCCCGAGAACCGGACCCCCATCCGAGCAACCGCCCTCGTGAACGCCTAGCCCTTCGTTGAACAGAGCTCGATAAACGCCTCCTGCACGGTTTCCTCGAACTCGCAGACGGATATGTCCAGAAGGTCCGCACAGAATTCCGAGGAGAGGCCCACGAGAATTCGAAGAACAAAGCAGTGCCGCGGCTGCGGCCGCAACATAAAGAGGCGCTGAAGCTCAGGGGGGAGATACTCCACCTCACAGTGGCGGTTCTGCGATTCCTTTCGCAGCCGAACCGCTGATCTGACAGCTTCAATCAGAAGATCGCGCGGGGACAAATCCTCACAGGCGTCGATTCCGAGCATGACCGCTTCTTCTGCCGTATTCATGGTGCCCGTGAGAAGCAATGTGGTGCGAAAGGCTACATCAAGCGCACTTGCCGTCGTGTCCATCCAGTCAGATCCTTTCGGACGACGGTCCGTCCAGAGCCGCGCGAGGTGGCTGGACGCTAGCAGTTCAAATCTCATCCATCGCGCCAGTTCTCGATTGATGTTATAAACCGCCAGTCGTTATGTCTATTCCATCTTTCTGTTAGTCAGCACTGACCTTGCTCATCAGCAGGCCTGACCGACTCCCGGCACTACATAAACCTGCTATAGACGAGTCCTCGCCGGTATCGCCATACTTCCGAGTACGACTGTGTGTTCTGGTTTCCAGTAAAAGAGAGGCCGTCGAACTTCCGACAGGCTTCGCACTTGTTGCACATCCCGCACGGCGGCGACGAAAGGGACGACGATTGATCAAACTAATCGAGTTTGTTGGCAAAGTCAGTTGTTTCGGCGCCAGAATTATCGTCGATGGACTGCGCAAGCCTTTTGAAGCAAGCCAGATCTTAACTCAGATTGCCGAGGTCGGATACAAATCCTTGCCGCTAGTAGTGCCCGCCGGTTTCGCGCTCGGCACGGTAATGACCTTTCATACGCGCAGCACGCTGGTGATGTTCGGCGCGAGCGCCATGATTCCCACGGTACAGGCACTTGCCTTCTTCGTCGAGATTGGGCCTCTGGTCGCGGGCCTTCTGCTCGCGGGCCGTGTCGGCTCGGGCATTGGTGCTGTACTCGCCAACATGCGGGTCGCGGAGCAAATCGATGCGATCGAGTCCCTATCGATCGACTCCTTTAAATTTCTCGTCGTTCCCAGAATAGTCGCGTGCGTAGTGGCATTGCCTTTGTTGACCCTGTTCATGGATTTCGCCGGCCTGATGGGCGGCTACCTGTCCGAATTCGCCGCGTCCGGAATGCCGCCGGCCCTTTACATCCGGCGCGCATTTAGCGATCTGGATTGGTCCAACTTCATAGCGCCTACGCTTAAGACGGCGGTATTCGGCTTCATTATCGGCACGGTGTCGTCGTACTTCGGATATACGACTAACCAAGGAGCCGCAGGCGTAGGCAGGGCGGCCACCAACAGCGTGGTTGTGTCCTCTCTTCTCGTGATCGTGGCCGATGTGATCCTCGTCAAATGCATCTTCTTCGCTTTTCCGGAGAACGCCCTATGACCGCACCTCCGGCTCCGGCAGTCGTTTTCGATCAAGTCTCCAAAGCGTTTGGGTCACACCAAGTACTGAAGAATGTCTCCTTCTCGGTGCCTGCCGGTCATGCCTTGTGCATCTTGGGCCGTAGCGGCACCGGCAAAAGTGTAACGCTCAAACTCCTGATGGCTCTGTTGCAGCCCGACCAGGGAAGCATCTGGGTCGACGGCGACGACATCACCCGCCTCCATCCGGTCGGACTCTCGAAGGTGCGCCGCAAAATGGGCTTCCTCTTCCAGGATGCGGCCCTCTTCGACTCGGCGACCCTCTACGACAATCTCGCGCTTCCCCTAGCCAGGCTAACCACGAAGACCCGCGCCGAGATCGACTTCGCTGTAAACGATGTGCTTGGTCAGGTCGAATTGGCGGGTGACAAGAACAAACTGCCTTCCGATCTGTCAGGCGGAATGCGAAAGAGAGCAGGGCTTGCGCGAGCGCTGGTCCTTGAGCCAAAGGTTTTGCTGGCCGACGAGCCGAGCAGTGGACTGGACCGAATAACGGCGTCGGAAATCGACGAGTTACTCCTCCGCCAGAAACGCGACAAAGGAATGACAATTCTTGTGGTGACGCACGATGTCCACGGCGCGCGTCGCGTAGGTGACCAGTTCGCGGTACTGGACAAGGGAGACTTGATCGCCTACGGAACCGCCGCCCAGGTTGAAAACAGCGGCCATGAAACCGCTCGAAAACTCATAACGGAGGATTATCCCTCGTGAATCGTTCCCTAATGGTCGGAGCCTTTGTTGCCGCTGGTCTCGCTCTGTTCACAACAGGTCTCTTCGTGATTGGCAACAGGCACGAGGCTTTCGCTCGGCATATCGAACTTTATACCGAATTCTCCAATATTGCCGGTATCGCCCAAGGAGCCAAGGTTCAGGTCGCCGGCATGGATGCGGGCCAGGTGCTGGAAGTGCAGATCCCGGACTCTCCGCCTGCGAAATTCAAGGTCAAAGTCCGCATCAACGAGAAACTACGTGGACTGGTGCGCACCGATTCCGTGGCCACAATCGGAACGGAAGGCGTTGTCGGCAATAGATTCGTCGCAATCAGCGCGGGCAGTCCGAACGCGCCTCCCGCGGCCGCAGATGCGACCCTCTCGGGCATCGAGCCAACTGACATTTCGGCGCTTCTCGATCAAGCCAAGGGGGCCATTCAAAACATCGACACGACGGTGCTCAATGCGAACAAGCTGGTGACAAATGCAGACGGTTTAATTACGAGTCTCGGCGGCAATCTCAACTCGACCGTGAACGAAGTAAGAACGACAGTATCGAACGCCAACGAGTTGGTTACGGGTCTCCAGCAAGGACGGGGAACTGCCGGAATGCTACTACGCGATGAGACGCTCGCGGAACAGGTTCGTCAAGCGGTGACAAATGCGCAAAGCGCGACAAGCGAGCTGAAAGGCGCTGCAGCAAACGCGGGCGCGCTCGTGTCCGACCTCCAATCCAAGGGGCTTCCCCAAAAGGTCGACGACACCCTCAAAGAAGTAAAGCAAACAGCGACGAACCTCAACGCGGCGTCCAAGGACATTCGGCAGACGGTCACTGACTTCACGAGGCCAGACGAAGGAGGACGGACCGCTGCCGTCACCCTGCGGGAGTCGCTCTCAAACGTGAATGTAGCGGCGGCGAACATGGCCGACGACACCGAAGCCCTCAAGCACAACTTCCTTCTTCGCGGCTTCTTCCGGAAAAGAGGCTACTACAACCTCGCGGCTCTCTCTCCGGATCCTTATCGTAAGAACCCTCTCTTCACGGCGCAAAACAACGATCGCGCCTGGTTATCCGCAGACCAGCTTTTCCGTACGGGCGCCCATGGACAAGAGGAGCTTACGACCCACGGCAAGTCAGTCCTCAACTCCGCGCTCGCAGCCTACGGAGGAAGGCTTTTTCAAAGCCCAATCATTATCGAAGGCTATTCAGACAGCGATGACGGAGGCGACCGAGCCACGGTTTCACGACTTCGGTCAATGCTGGTTCGGGATTACCTTCAGAGCCACTATCGTCTCGATTCCAACAACCTCGGAACCGTATTTCTGGAGGACCGTCCGCCGGACGGGTCGGGCCACACACAATGGGACGGGGTCGCGATCGTACTCTTGAGAGCAAAGCCATAGACCTGACCGGCTATCGCGGTGGTCTTCGTGAGGCCCAACGATAATTCGCTTAAGAGCGCTCCGGCATGAAGTTCGACCGTTCCAGACAACCAGAATGAGATTCATTGCTCCGGCGTCGACGTGCCCTAGCAGAGGGTCACCACGCTCCCACCCGTCAGGTACCTGCGTGGATGGCCTTTTCGTTTCGCCTGAAAAGCCTTAATGCGGTATAGGAGGCCGGAAGTACGGCATACGAAACAAGACCCAGAACCGGGTAATAGAATCCCACAACTGTCGCGGCAAGGTAGAGAAAAAGAAAACGCCGCGACACCCGCCACTCCCGGCGCAACTTCACCTCAGATACTTCCTTTTTCATCAGGCCTCCGCGAAAAGATGCGTACCACCTCATAACCATAAAGAACAGGCACGCTATCGTACACACGCTGCCATAAAGCGCGATTGCAACGGGTTGCTTCGGATGCTGACCGAGAAGTCCGGTTGGAAAGGGGAGAATGGCTATCCACATGAGGAACATGCTGTTCAGCCAAACAAGCCTGGAATCGACGCGGTCCAGATCGTGGATCAACAACTGGTGGCCCATCCACCACACCGTGCAACTTAGAAAGCTGATCACATAGATGAAGAAGTGGGGCGCGAGAGCTAAAAGGGCGCGAATCATTCCCGGATTGTTAATGTCCGCGTCCACGTTCTGCAGGTGAAAGTCGTAAATCAGCAACGTGACCGCGAAAGCAATGATACAGTCGCTAAATCCTTCAAGTCTGCTCTTTGGCATGGCGTGGCTCATGCACCTGCCTGCTCCGCGTCGAGCCCCTCGCTCGCGAACTTTGTGGCGAGCGACACCAGACTGGCAAAAGAACCAGCCTCCATCTTTCGCATTATGTTTGAACGGTGAATTTGAACTGTGTACTCTTTTATGCCGAGCTCAAATCCGGCTTGCTTATTTAATAGACCTCGAACCAACAGCTTCAGAACTTCTCGCTCGCGGGGCGTTAGGGTCCGATATCGAGAGGCGAACCTCTCGCGCTCGATCGACTCTCGTCTGTTCACGCAATCCTGTTGAAGTGCCTTCTCAATCGATTTGAGCAGGTCAACATCGTTTATCGGCTTGGCTAAGAAGTCGATGGCGCCCTCTCGCATGGCATGCACGGCCATGGGAATATCTCCTAGAGCGGTGATAAAGATGATCGGTGTCGAGCTTCCCGCACTTTTGAGTTTCGCTTGCAATTCAAGGCCGGACATACCAGGCATCCGAATGTCGGCAATCAGGCATGAGACTTTGAATCGAGCTCCAGATTCGAGGAAATCGTGGGCGGAGTCAAAACAGACCACGGGCAGGCGCTCAGATTCAACCAGATCCTGCAGTGCGACCTGAACCGACTGGTCGTCGTCGAGAATTGCTACGAGAGGTGCATGTGCTTCTGGGCCCATAACCGAACGTAGCCCTCACAAAGGGCCTTCGCAATAAGGCTCGCGGCCAATAATTTACGACTTTGGTGGTAGTTGAATACGACTTGCCCCGTTGCAGACGGCAGGACCGCCATCCCCACAATCACGGGCCGGCGGCTATTTGGGAGAAAGGTTGAGTTTGTCGGCGATCCGGACAAGGTCGATTAAAGATTCGGCTCTCATCTTTTCCATAACGTTGCCGCGATGAATCTTTACCGTTGCTTCACTGGCACCTATTTTGGCACCGATGTGCTTATTGATCATTCCCGAGACAACAAGGCTCATGACCTCTCGCTCCCGGGCGGTCAACTCTTCATAGCGCCCACGCAGATCGTCAACTTCCGCCTGATGTTCCCGCGCGGCCAGGTCTTGTTTCAGGGCCTGCTGAATCGCGTCTAACAAATCCTGGTCCCTAAAAGGCTTTGTCAGGAACTCCACCGCGCCCGATTTCAGTGCCCTCACGGACATTGGAATGTCCCCATGCGCGGTGATGAAGATCATGGGAATTCCCACACCGAGCTCAGTCAGGTGGCTCTGAAAATCTAGTCCACTCATTTGGGGCAATCTCACATCCAGCACAAGGCAGCACGGTCCAGAACTGCGTTGCGCTCGCAAGAACTCCTTCGCGTCGGCGAAAGAGTCGGCACGAAGTCCGACCGATTCCACGAGATCCTGTACCGCCTGACGCATGCCGCGGTCATCGTCGATGATGTACACGGTTGAAACAGCGGCGGGCTTCATCCATTAGCCTCGCCAATGCAGGGTAGCGTAAAGTGGAACGTCGCACCTCTCCCTTGGTTGCTGGTGGCCCACACACGCCCACCGTAGGACTCTATGATCGAACGGGTGATGGTCAACCCCATTCCCGTACCTTGAGGTTTCGTCGTATGAAAGGGATCAAAAATCAAATCCAGACCCTCCGCCGGCAACCCTACGCCGGTGTCGCTGATGGAAACGGTCAGGTGCCCTTCGGGGTTTACGAGCGATCTGATCGTCAACTCTCCCCCGATGTCTTTCATAGCTTCGATCGCGTTTAGCATCAGGTTCATGAGGACCTGTTGAAGTTGCACGCGGTCTGCCAGGATGAGAGGCATGCCTGCCTCACTCTCGGTGCGAATCGTTACGGCGTGGCGGGCCGCTTCGGTTTCGAGCAGAGCGGTCATTTCTTGAATGGTGCCTTTGACGTCAACCGATTGACGTTCAGCTGATGTGCCCGTTTTGTAGAAGGAGCGCAAACTGTTGATGATGTCGGCCGCGCGATTTCCCTCCTGCCCAATCCTGCCGGCTGCCGCGCGCGCTCTTTCGAGGTCCGGCGGATCATGGGCAAGCCATCGCAAACAAGCGCTGGCGCTTGTGATCGAGGCGGCAATCGGCTGCTTGATCTCGTGCGCCAGGGCAGCGGCTAATTCGCCCATCATATTGACGCGATTGATGTGAGCGAGATCAGCCTCTAGCTGGCGCAGCCTTTCGCGTTCCTCTTCCGCGCGCTTTCGGTCTGTAATATCCATGGTGACGCCGACGTACTCGCCTGGCTCTCCGGATGTATTGCGATGTCCGATGGCACGCAAATATCTGATGCTGCCGTCAGTGTGCCAAATGCGATATTCGGGAAGGTAAAAATCCGTTCCATCGCGGACTGCCTTCGCAAGAGTTGCATTCACCCACGGTGCGTCTTCCGTGTGTTGAGTGTCGAAGAAGCGTTCGGCCGGTATCGGGCCTCCGCTGGGATCAAAACCATACAGGCGAGCGTTTTCATCCGATGAGTGAAGTACCTGACCTGTGACGAGATTGTAAGCCCAACTTCCGATGTGGGCCATGCTTTGCGCATCGGTGAGGTATGCCTGCTCCCTTCGCAATCGCTGTGTCAGTAACTCCTGCTCAGTGACGTCGATTGTGGTACCGATATAGCCTTTAAAAGCTCCTTGTTCAACAACGGGATTAGAGACGACGCGAATATACCGCATCTCCCCGTCCGGTCGGACAATTCGGTGCGTTACATCGCAGCTGCAATGCTCTTCATGCATCGCCTTGACTTTTTCGGCAATTAAGCCTCGATCCTGTGGGTGGACGTAAGCCAGACACTGCTCAAGGCCTGGGGCGCCGTTCTTCGGATCAAGGCCGAAAATCCTATATAGTTCGTCGGACCAATAGAGACCCAGGTCGTCCCCCCAGCTAATCCCTAAGTTGGTAGACGCCCAGCTCCCCATGTGAGCTAGGCGCTCACCTTCGCTTAGGTAGAACTGGCTTCGCCGCAAGGCTTGTTCCGCCCGCTTGCGCTCGGTTATGTCCTGGGTCGTACCGAACATTTGGTAGGTCCGTCCGGACGAGTCCTTCTTCAAATCAGCCAGGCTATGAACGACACGTATTTCCCCGTTGGGAAGAAGGAGGCGGTGTTCGCAATCAACGTGCGCTCCGGAACGAATGGCGTCGTCTGCTATCGCAAGTACAGTATCTCGATCCTCGGGGTGGATTCTCTCGGTCAACGTCGAGAGTTCAATGGGGCTCTTCCTTGGTGTCAGTCCATGAATTCGGTAGTATTCGTCCGAACAGATCAGGTGGTTCGTGTCAAGATCCCACTCCCAGTACCCTACATGAGCGACGCGTTGAGCTTCTTCAAGCATCGCGTTGGTTTTCTGCAGGACCGCTGATAGAGCCTGATGGTCTTCCTCTACACGCCTCCGATCAGTGATGTCCTGGGTCGTACCGAACATCCGGGTTCGGCCTTCTGAGGTTTTCTTCACGTCACCCAAGCTATGAACGACACGTGTTTCCCCATCTGGGCGAACGAGCCGATGTTCACAGTTGGCACGCGTCCCAGAGCGAATAGCCTCCTCGGCTGTCCGAAACACAGCGTCTCGATCAGCGGGATGAATCATTTCCTTTAATCTCGATATGTCAAACGAACCTACCTGTGGCACTAGTCCAAAGATTCGAAATGTTTCATCCGACCAGATCACCTGGTTTGTTTCAAGATCCCATACCCAGTACCCGATGTGAGCAACACGTTGCGCTTCTTCGAGCCACTCTTTGCTTTCTTGCAAATCTCGGGACAATGCATGGCGGGTTTCCTCAGCTTGCTTCAATTCCGTAATGTCTTGAACGGTACCGAACAGCCTGTGGGGCTTTCCGGGTGCTCTATTTCCCTCGTCACCAGGCAGAGCGCTCCAAAGTTTCGAAGTGACGGAGTGCACCGTCCGCACTTCTCCATTCGGACGGACGATCCGATGCTCATGGACGGGATGCACGCCGGCAGCAATTTCCACCTCCACTTCGCTGTAGAGGGCCTCTCGGTCATCAGGATGGACCAATCCGCTCACTGTCGTTATATCCATGGGCCGTACTTGCGGCTCGAACCCAAAAATGCGATAGGCCTCGTCAGACCAGATGACCTCACCCGTCTCAAGATTCCAATCCCAATAGCCCACATGTGCGACGCGTTGGGCCTCTTCAAGCCTTGCCTTGTTCTCTTGCAGGTCGCGTGACAACGATAGGTTTGTAAGCAGCGCAGCGATTCGCTGACCGATCGCTTCGAATAGTGTCCGTTCCGGCTGGGTCCAACTCCGCTCATGCGTAAATTGGTCCAGGCCCAGCATATAGGGCTTGCCGAGCTTCGGAAGGATAGTTACACACAGTTGGGATCGGAGGCCACGGCGCTCTGCGCTCGACGAGTCTGAGATCGCTTCGTCGGGTTCCGTCCCGAAACACACGGAACCTTCCGAGGCGCTAACGAGCCGGTGCACATTAGCCATAGCCGCGTGCATCGGTACATCAAAATCGACAGGCACAGCATGAACAAATTCGGCCCGTGCACGCTCCACCACCGTTCGCGATGTCTTGCTGTCTGGATCACACGGATACTCTATCCAGGCTCGGTCGCATCCGAAAATGGACGACACGGCATCGAGTACCTGGGTCGTCTGTTGGAGGTCGTCGGTGTCCTGAATAGCTTGGTTAACCCGGTCCAAAGCCTCCAGAAACCAGAGTCGATCCTGCCGCAACTCGTCGGCTTGCCTGCCTTCTGCGACCCTTCCGTTTTCCGCTTCCATAACGTCCTACTCAGCTACAGACATTGCCCACATTGTAGACGGAAAATAACGCCTAACCCGGAGCCTTAGCAAGTCGATTGAGGTGAGCACGAGAGTTTTCAATCCAGCTCCTCCTCCCGAACACGCGAGCGGGCATGAATTCCGCACGCCTGCCATTACGTTGAAATCCCTCATCAATCGGTACTTCCTCCAATGTGTAGCACGGTTTTTCGCTGCATAATTCCAAGTCTTTGCATGCGCGACATCAAGGTCGTTCGGGGCAATCCGAGGCGCAATGCGGCGCCGTTCGGCCCGGATACAATCCCTTTCGTCTGCTCCAGGGCGGCGATGATAAGGCTGCGCTCCGCCTCCGCGAGCGTCTCCGTCGAAACGCAACCCGAGCGGGAGACCCGCTTTAACTCCTCCATCGGAATCTCAAGCATCCGGCCGGATGATCGGATAACGGCCCGCTCGACACAGTTTTCCAGCTCGCGAACATTGCCTGGCCAGTCATATTCCTTGAGCAGTTCGATCACCCCTTCAGCAATCTCACAGACTTCCTTGCTCATTCTAGGCGCCAATCTGCGCAGGAAATATTGGGTCAGCAGCGGGATGTCATCGCGCCGGTCTCTTAAGGGCGGTATCGAAATGGGAAAAACGTTCAATCGGTAGAACAGATCCGCACGGAACCGGCGCTCCGAGACCATCTTGTGCAGGTCTTCATTACACGCTGAGATTACGCGAACATCGACCTGCACAGGACGCCCGCTGCCCAACCGCTCGTACTCCCTCTGCTGCAGAACGCGCAGCAGCTTGGGTTGCAGCTCACACGGAAGCTCCGAGATTTCATCCAGAAACAATGTGCCGCCATGAGCCTGTTGAAACCGGCCGTCTGTCCTTCGCACTGCCCCTGTGAAAGCTCCTCGTTCATGCCCGAATAGCTCGCTCTCCAGCAAAGCGGGAGGTATCGCCGCGCAGTTGACCGCCACATAAGGGCCGTCGCTTCGGTGGCTTTCATCGTGGAGCGCCCTGGCCACCAGCTCTTTGCCTGTTCCAGTTTCACCTTGAATCAAGACTGACGCGTCCGTTCGCGACACCATTTGGAGCGCGCGCCAAACCGACGCGAGGCCAGGGTTCGAGCGGAGAAGAATCGACCCTGTGATGCCGCTCTGGACTCCCGTGGTTCCGACCAAAGTCAACTCCTCCAGCCACCGCCGAGCGCCTTATACAGTTGAACGATACTGAGCAGTTCGTTGAGCTTGATCTGCCGCAAGTCCAGGTTCGCTTGAAGCAGGTCGCGATCGGCATCAAGCGCATTTAGCTGGGTATCCACGCCACCCTGGTATCGCGCATAGGCCAATTTCTTCCGATCTTCCAGCACGGCGACCAGCGCCTCTTGTTTTTGTCTTGCTTCTCGCACCCTCTGATGAGCGATCAGCGAGTTCGACACCTCAGTAAACGCGTTTTGAATTGCCTTCTGATATTGCACGACGGCGCTGTCGCGTTGGGCCTCCGCGAGCTTCACATTTGCGCCCAGCCGTCCCGCCGTAAAGATTGGCTGGCTGAGTTGCGGAATGAAGCTCCAGGCGCTATTCGGGCCATTGAACAGGCTCGAAAGCGCCGTACTCTGACCGCCGAGCAACCCACTCAAGCTCAGGCGCGGGAAATAGGCGGCTTTCGCAACGCCAATGTCCGCATTCACTGCGATCAAACTCTGCTCGGCGGCTCGGATATCGGGCCGCCTTTCAAGCAGCTCGGAAGGCAATCCGGAAGGAACCTCAGGCGGCAGTACGTTTTCGTCGAAAGCGGACTCGCGCGGAATTCCGCCGGGATTCTCTCCTAGCAGCAATGTAATCTGGTTTTCTGTGAGCTCGGTCTGCTGTTGTAGATTTGAAATCGTAACGCCCGCCGTGTCTACCAATTGTTCAGCTTGCTTCACGTCCAGGTCGGTTGCTATCCCGTAATTCCGTCGCGAAGTGGTGAGGTCGAAGGCTTCCTGCCTCGTGGCCAGGGTTTGCTTCGCAATGTCCAGTTGGGCGTCGAGCTCACGCAACGTAAAGTATTGACTCGCGACGTTGCTGATAAGTGCGGTGATAACCGCTCTCCGAATCTCTTCCGCGCCCAAGAGGTTCGCACGGGCGGCCTCGGTCGCGCGCCGCAAGCGGCCCCACAGATCCACTTCAAACGACAGCAACCCAAGCTGCGCCTGTCCCCAGTTTCTGTTTTGCGACGGAACGAGTCCCGCCGGCAGCGGGAAGGCGCCATTCCGCGACAGGCGCGTGAAATTCACATCACCGCTCGCCTCGACCTGGGGAAACTGTTCGGAACGAGTGATCCCGAGGTTCGCTTGCGCCATCTCGACGCGGCTTACGGCATCGCGAAGGTCATAGTTCCGTTCGAGAGCCGTCCTTATAAGGCTTTGCAATTGTTTATCGCGAAAGACCTCCCACCATTTGAGATCTGCGAAAGAAGCCGCCTGGGAATCCGCTAGCGGCTCCGCCGCGTGGAAAGCACCCGGCACCTGCACGGCCGGGCGATGGAAGTCCGGGCCGACGGTGCAACCCGCGAGAAATCCCAGCGCAAGGAGAGTCGCTACTACCCGATGCTTCATTTTCAGTCCCCCTGCTGCGCCGACGGAATCATTCCCGAAGCGCCCGGTTCCGCGCTCGGAGCGGACGAGAATCTCTCGACGATGCAGTAAATAGCCGGCACGAAAAAGATACCGATTGCGCTGGCCGCCAGCATCCCGCCGATTACCGTTGTCCCCATGATCTGCCGCGACACGGAACCGGCGCCGGAAGCAATCCACAAAGGCACGCATCCCAAAATGAAGGCAAAGGAAGTCATCAAGATCGGTCGGAGACGAAGCCTTGCTCCTTCAAGAGCGGCTTCCGCCAGGGGCTTTCCCTTTTCGTGTTCGTCCTTCGCGAATTCAACGATCAGGATCGCGTTCTTGGCCGCGAGCCCGATCAGCATCACGAGACCGATTTGCGAATAGACATCAGCCTCGATCTGAATCATGTAAGCCGGCTCAACAATGGAGAGCAGGGAGCGGCGCAGCCACAGAACCGCAAAGGCGCCGAAGATCGCGACAGGAGTGCTTAGCAGGACGCTAAAAGGCAACGTCCAGCTCTCATAGAGCGCCGACAAGATGAGGAAGACGAAAACCAGCGAAAACGAGAAGACGACCCAAGCGGGTACTCCTTCCCTGGCTTTTTGTTCCTGATAGGACATGCCCATGTAGTCGAAACCCATCTCGTGAGGCATGGTCTCTTTGAAGACTGCTTCCAGGGCGGCGGTCGCCTGATCGGCGCTATAGCCCGCCGCCGCACTCCCGTTGATTTGGGCCGAACGATACTCGTTGAAGCGCATCGTAAATTCCGGACCTTCACGCGGCCCGAAGTTCGCCAGCGCAGACAGCGGCACCATTTCGCCTTGCGTATTACGCACGTAGAACTGTCCCAGGTTGTCGCCGTTCGACCTGTAAGGCGCCTCTGCCTCGACATAAACCTGCCATTGACGCCCGAAATCGTTGAAGTAGTTGATGAACAGGCCGCCCATATAAGCTTGGATGGTCCGGTACACGTCATTCACCGCGACGCCCTGCTTCAGGGCCTTGTCGCGATCGACGCTGATGAAACGCTGAGGCACGTGAGGTAAGAAGGTCGTGGAAATCATCCCAATTTCCGGTCTCTTTTGCGCCGCTGCGATGAATTTGTCCAGATTGTCCGACAGGAATTGAATGTCGCGGCCAGCGCGATCTTCGAGCAAAAACTGGAACCCTCCGGCCGTCCCGACACCCGGAATGGCCGGGGGCGAAAAGCTGAAAACGATGCCTCCGGGTAGTTTGCTGAGATGTTCATTCAGGCGGGCCTTGATTTCCTGGAACTGTTCCGCCCTTGTCGTCCGTTCGTCCCAAGGTTTCAAGGTGACGAAGAAGAACCCGTTGTAGCTGGTGCGCACGAAGCTCAAGAGGCTGAAGCCGATCACGCTCGTGGTGTATTGGACGCCCGGCGTATCGGCGAGGACTTTCTCAACCTCTGCTGCAGCAGCCGCAGTCCGCTCAAGCGAGGCAGAATTTGGGAGCTGCATGTTGACATAAAGGTATCCCTGATCTTCATCCGGTAGGAAGCTCGACGGGACTCTCCCGGCAAAGAACACCCCAGCAAGCCCAGCGAGCCCAAGCAGAACAAGCGTCACGGCACTCTTCTTCACGAGTACGCCCGACCAGTCTGTATAGCCTTCGGTTGCCCGGTCGAAGGTCCGATTGAATCCACTGAAGAATCTCTGCAACAGCCCTTGGCTCTCTTGCTTCGGTCGGAGCAGGAGCGAGGCGAGCGCGGGGCTTAGTGTCAGCGCGTTGAAAGCCGACAAAAGCACGGAGATGGCAATTGTGACGGCGAATTGCTGATAGAGCCTACCTGTAATCCCCGGAATGAATGCAGTCGGGATAAAGACAGACGAGAGAACAAGGGCGATACCGATGACAGGGCCGGAAAGCTCGGCCATGGCTTTCCGCGCCGCTTCCTTTGCGCTCAAGCCGCTTTCGATGTGCCGCTGAACACCCTCTACGACGACGATGGCGTCATCGACCACCAAGCCGATCGCCAGCACCAATCCGAACATGGAAAGCGTATTAATCGAGAACCCGAACAGTGGAAAGAAAACGAAGGTCCCAACGAGCGACACAGGGACGGCCAATAACGGTATAAGCGTCGAGCGCCAATCCTGGAGAAAGAGATAGACCACGACGATCACCAATCCGACGGCGATCAGGAGGGTCTCAACGATTTCGCGCATGCCCTCCGTAACGGCGGTGGTCTGATCCAGCGCGACCGTGTAGGTCACATCCGGGGGTAGATGCGCTTTCATGTCCTCCATCAGCGTCCTGACAGCAGCAGCCGTCTGGACGGCATTCGAACCCGGCAATTGATAAACGGCAACGATGGCGGAGGGCTTGCCGTTGAGACGGCTCACCATGCTGTAGTCCTGGGCGCCTAATTCCACCCTGGCGACATCCTTTACCCGCACGAGTCCGCCGTCCGGAGCTTCGCGAACGACGATATTCCCAAACTCTTCCGGCGAGGTCAGGCGGCCTTGCGCGAGTACCGAGTAGGTAAATTTCTGGTCCGGCGGGGCGGGGTTGCCGCCGACCTGTCCGGCAGGATTGACGGTATTTTGGGACTGGACCGCAGCTACAATATCCGTCACTGCAATGCCGAGCTTCGCAAGATGATCGGGCTTCACCCAAAGCCTCATCGCATACTGCCCGGCGCCAAAGACTTGAGCGTGTCCCACGCCGGGGAGGCGTCCGATCGGGTCGTTGAGATTGATATATGCATAGTTGGCGAGGAATTCCGCGTTTCGAGAGCCGTTCGGGGAATACAACGCGATTAGCATGAGCGGCGCGGTCATGGACTTTTGGACAGTCACGCCATAGTTGGTTACATCGGCGGGAAGCTGTGAAGCCGCTTGCGTCTCTCTGGACTGGGTAAGAATGAGATCGTTGTTGGGATCGGTCTTGACGTCGAAGTTAACCACAACTGTGGTTTGGGAATTGCCCGTGGCGTTCAGCGAGTACATGTAATTCATGTTGTCGACGCCGTTGATCTGCTGCTCGATCGGCGTCGCAACGGACTGCTCCAGGGTGCGCGCATCTGCGCCAACATAGGTTGCTGTGAGCTGAATTTCCGGAGGAACGATGTTCGGAAACTGCGAGACCGGCAGTGTTCCGATCGCTACTGCTCCCACGATCATGGTCAAGATTGCGATAACCATCGCAACAATCGGTCGGTTGATGAAAAAATTCGACACGTTCGTTTCCTGTATTTGAAAACTCTGTTCGTTATTCGGCGACCTTCGCCATCGAGTGCGCCATCTTCGGGCTTACACGCATTCCGGGGGACACCTTCTGAATTCCCTCGATGATCACCCTTTGCCCCGGCTTTACGCCCTCTTGGACGACCCACGACGAGCCGATTTGCTCGCCCACGCGGATCGGCTGTATGCCCACTTTGTCGTCCTGATCCACCGTCGCGACCTGGTAGCTGCCCTGAAGTTCGGAGACGGCTTGTTGCGGAACCAGGACCGCATCATGCAGGGTCTCAACCGCGACGCGCACTTTGCCGTACTGTCCAGGGCGGAGAACGTTGCCCGGATTCGGGAACAGACCGGTGACCTGGATCGCACCGGTGCTCTGATTGACCTGACGGCCGGTAAAGGCAAACTTTCCCTCCTGGGGATAGACGCTTCCGTCCGCAAGAATCAGTTCGAGAGGGGGGACAGGGTCCGTCCGCTTCCGTTGTTTCGTCAGCCTAAGGTATTCCTGCTCGCTTATCGCAAACGTCACCTTGATCGGATCAAGGGTAGAAACGGTCGTCACAGCGTTCGTTGCCGGGCTCACAAGATTGCCGATCTGAATTTGAGCTTCACCCGCGATGCCGTCGATAGGCGCAGACAGCTTCGTAAAACCGAGGTTCACGTTCGCCGCCTCAAGGGTGGCCTTCGCCGCTTCAACCGCCGCGCTCGCAGCCTGGATCTGGGCCTTTGCGGCCGCGACCTGAGCCGCGGCTACCTTGATCTGCGCTTTCAAGGACATGTTGTTTTGGACAGCATTGTCGAGGTCCTGCTGAGTAACCGCGTGCTGTTTGGCGAGCGGCGTGTAGCGGTCTTCATCGAACTGCGCTTTTCGCTGGTTAGCTTCAGCGCTCGCCAGTTGCGCGTTTGATTGCTCAAATTGCGCTTGAGCTTGCGCTAACTGGCCGTTCGCCTGCGCCAATTGGCCTCGCGCCTGGTCCGCGGCTGCCTGAAGGGGCCGGGGATCGATTTCGAAAAGGAGCTGTCCTTTCTTTACGAAAGACCCCTCGGTGTAATTTTGGGTCAACAGGTAGCCGGTGACTTGAGCTCGGATTGCGGCATTCACCAACCCGTCCAGGGTTCCGACCCATTCTCGATAAACCGGAATGTCTTTTTGTTCGACGTTCGCAACTTCGACTTCCGGAGCCGATCTAGCGGCCTCACCTGCAGTTGTTTTTCCGTGGCTCACAAGGAAAAACGAGAAGGCGCCGAGCACCACGACGACGACAGTACCCGCAATGCGCCGTTTCTGTTTCTGTGTCACGATTGCCTCCATGCTTCAAAAAGGGCCCGCACACTAAATTGCCGTCCGATCGACACGGTGAAGCGACATCACAGACGGATACCGACGATATGCGCCTTGCGGCGTGCGCTCGCGAGCGTGGCGCTAATTAAAAAACACCATTTCATGACTTGAGAACCATCGTATTGAAGCGAGACAGGAAGAGATATTACATGTTCCTGCTAGGCTTGCTCCAAGTGTCTGCGAGAATTCCGTATCATCAAATCGTAAGGGCCTCGCCACCGCCCTTTGGTACCGTGATTTCTGCGACGGGCCCTCCGGCATCGCCGCCAAACTTCCGTGCAACGTGTCACGGGTCTCTCTTGGACGGTGGACCGCTCAGGCCAGATATCTTTCTCATGCCGCCAAGGCCTTCCGCGCGTCTTTGGCGTCGGCCTACCAGAAACATGTAATGGACCCTCACCCCGGCTGCCTCTAAACTCGACCATGAAACTCTGCAACGTCGATTCTTCTCGGAATGGCTCTTCGGTCTTTAACATTCTGAAAACTCCGGGAAAGCTCGGCTTCGAACTTCCAGTCGTCGTTGAATCAGAAGGGCAGATGATATACAAACGGCCAGCGCAAGTGAGAGACAAAACACGCGCCGCCATCAGTCAGTTCCAAATTCCTAGAGGAGAGACGCGATGAAAATCATTACGAAACACTACGCAGCAACTAAGAGACAACTATCGGTGCGCCGCCGTTAGTCGGTTGCAAACCAAGAGGAGAGACGTGATGAAAACGATTACCACACACTACATCGACGGCGCCTTCGTCGAATCCCACGGCAAGGAAGTCATGGATATCATCAAGCCGACCAACCGTGAGGTGATAGGCCGTGTAACTTTGGCTGACCAAGAGGACACACGCCGCGCCATCGCCGCAGCGAAGCGTGCATTCTCCGGTTATGGCCGATCGACCAAAGAGGAGCGCCTCAAGCTTCTCCGCCGGATGCATGAAGCGGCTTCCGCGCATATTGGTGATCTCACGGCAGCGATGATAGACGAATATGGTGGCGTTGCGCGGTTTGCCGGAATCATCATTGAGTCGGGCGTCAACGCCTTTAAAGCAGCCGAAAAAGCACTACAGGACTTGCCGCTCACGCGCGGCTGGGGAGACACGACTGTCACACTGGAGCCGGTCGGAGTCGCCGGCCTCATTACGGCGTGGAACGCGAATACGCTGTTCATCTGCCTCAAGGTCGCTTCGGCCGTTGCCGCCGGTTGCACAGTCGTCATAAAGCCGAGCGAGCTGAGCTCCATCCAGACCCAGGTGTTGATCGAAGCCTTGCACAAGGCAGACCTTCCGAAGGGCCTTTTGAATGTCGTTGCCGGTCGCGGCAACATCGTCGGCGCCGAACTCGTGCGTAACCCCGATGTCGCCAAAATCTCTTTCACAGGATCGGTTGGCGTCGGCAAGTCGATCATGCGGGATGGAGCGGAGACCATGAAGCGCGTCACGCTGGAATTAGGCGGCAAGTCGCCCACCGTCTTGCTCGACGACGCCGACCTCGACCAAGCCATCCCGTCGGCCCTGATCATGGCGTTTATGAACAGCGGCCAAGCCTGTGCCGCAGGGACGCGGCTCCTGGTGCCGAAGAGCCGGTTCGATCAAGTCAAGGCGGCAATCGTGAAAGCCATGGCGAGCTTTCCTGTCGGCGATCCGGCTGATCTCAAAACCGCAATTGGGCCAATGGTGTCACAGAAACAGTACGATCAGATTCAGTCGTATATCCGCAAGGGTATTGAAGAAGGAGCTAAGGTGCTCGTCGGCGGCGAAGGCCATCCCAGCGGCTTTGACAATGGCTACTATGTGAAGCCGACGGTCTTCGTCAACGTGACGAACAACATGACCATCGCGAGAGAGGAGATTTTCGGCCCCGTGCTCTCCGTCATCGTTTATGATTCCGAGGACGAGGCCATCCGGATCGCCAACGACTCGAACTATGGCCTTCACGCAGCCGTTCTGGGGACCGACCTCCAGCGCGCCCGGCGCGTTGCCTCACAAATCCAAGCTGGCCGCGTCGTTATTAACACCATGGCGGACGATGACCAGGCACCTTGGGGAGGTTTCAAGTTCTCAGGGGTAGGTCGTGAATATGGCGCCTACGGCATCGAGGCGTTTCTCGAACCGAAAGCGATTCTCGCGACATCTGCGCAGGGCAAGTTCTAGGCCTTTCTTCGGAGAACAAATGCGGCATCCAGGCGAGAGCTGAGACGGAGACTGTTAACCACTTTCATTGGAGAGAAGCTGATGAGCAAACACACCGCGATTTCCCCAGAAGAGGCTGCTGATCGGCTCGCGATACGCGAGCTTGTAGAAGCCTACGCTCATTGCGCCGACCGTCGCGACGCGAAGGGCCAAATGTCCCTCTTCACGGAGAACACCCATTTCGTGGTCTACATGAATGCAAAAGACCCGACACCGTCGATGGACCTGCATTCGCGCGAATCGCTTGCGCCGGTCTTTGCGGACCTTAACAAGTACGCTGCCACCACACATTTCGTCGGGCAAAGTACGGTCTTCACGCTTTCGGCCGATCGGGCCACCGGCGAAGCTTACACGCTGGCCCATCACGTCACCATCGAAGGTGAGAAGCGGCGCTTGATGCTCGCTTCGCTACGTTATGACGACACGTTCGTGAAGATCAACGGTGCATGGCTGTTCGCCGAACGCAAGCTCTACGTCGATTGGATGGAAGAGCGAGCGTTATCGTGAGCTCTCCATCGGCGGGCCAGAAACGTCTAGTAATCGTGGGCGCCACGGGAATGGTTGGCGGCTATGCTCTGCGCCATGCGCTGGATGACCACGCGGTCGGATGCGTGACGGCAATCGGTCGCAAGAAGCTCGGCCTCTCGCATCCCAAACTTCAAGAAGTCGTACATAACGACTTCGCGGATTGCTCCGCACTCGCAAAGCCGCTTTCAGAGCAGGACGCGGCAGTCTTTTGTCTCGGCGTCTACACCGGCGCGGTACCGGACGAGGAGTTCCGCAAAATCACCGTGGACTACACAATCGAATTCGCGCGCGTTCTTCGCGCCAGCAGTCCTGGTGCGGCCTTTTCCTTCCTGAGCGGAATGGGCGCCGATCAAACGGGACGCAGTCGCGTGCCTTTCGCACGCTACAAGGGTGAGGCCGAAAAAGCGTTGCTCGCCGCAGGTTTTCCCCGCCTTTATATCTTCCGGCCCGCCTATATCTACCCGGTCAAACCGCGGCTGGAACCCAACCTTAGTTACCGCTTGCTACGCGCGATTTACCCGGTGTTTCGAACTCTGTTTCCCAGCCATGTCATTCCCGCCGACGACTTGGCCCGAGCCATGGTGGATATCGCCGTCCAGGAAACGCGGGAGACTGGAGGCAAGGTTTTCGAGAACCGTGACATCCGCGCGCCGGTAAAGTCCAGCTGATTGCCATCAGCGCATGGCGATCCTTGCATTGATTCGATTCTCGAATCCATGCCCTGCGTGCTACTCAAGGTCCATCAATGAGTTACGCGCGACCAACCTTGGTACAAAATTCGTACATCGACACGAAGACATCTTTATAAACTATTGACACAAAAGGTGTGGCTCCCCGGCATGGATTCGAACCACGATTCACGGCTCCAAAGGCCGCTGTCCTACCATTAGACGACCGGGGATCTGAGAGAAACGCCCAGATCCTCAGTTTATCATTCGCCGGTCGGAATCGTCTTGAGGAAATACTTCCACAACCGGCTTCCGTCTTGCCGCCGACCCTTAGCATCGAATATCTTCACGAACCCGTGGGCCCGACGCATACACTGATCGTTTCGCCCTTCACCTGATGGCTCAGCGAGGCGGGGCCGGGTGCCGCCACCCCACATCAATCCCACTCTGAGTAGGGAGTCCCCTCCAGACTCTTCAGATCCGATCCGCTGTGGACGTCCCAGATTCCGGGCGAGGTCTGGTCGACTGACGTCAGCGCGTCCTCCATCACGGCGCGCCAGGTTTGATCGGTGCCCGTGATCGGATCGATCGGGATTGCCCGAAGGTAGCCCTCTCCCACCAAGTCCTGCAGCGATTGAGGAGCTTTCTTCTTGTCGAAGGTGTACTCGTCGATCACCGTGCGCAAGGTGAACAGGTTGTTCTTCAGAAGACTTTCCTTGGTGCGGAGGAGAGCTTTTTGATACAGCGGAACGGCGATCGAGACCAGCACTGAGATGATGGCCATGACGATCATCAGCTCGATCAGCGTATAGCCACGTTTCAGCACGGACGCGCGCGCCGAGCCTGGTGCGATCAATTCTTTACCACTCTGAATATGACGTTCCATCGCGCGCGCGCTCCGTGCTCTTGGTATACACACTGAAAATATTCTGCCCGCCCCAACTGGTCGACTTGGGATCGTCCTGCATGCTGCGTTTACCCCAGTCATAGCTGTTGGTCATGGGATCGAGCGGAATCTTTCGCAGAAATTTGATCTTTTTCCCTTCGGCCGACTGCAGGAGTTTCACGCCCTCCACTAATTGTTCGAGCGATTCGGGATAGCCCTCGGTTCCCAGCTTGACCTCGATCTTTCCTTGCACCGTGGCATCTTTGTAATCGTCGATGGCTTTGTGAATCTGATCCAGCGCGCGGCGCAAATCGTGTTCTTTGTCGCGCCGCACCCGGTACCGCACCAGCGGGACCGACATGGACGTCAACAACGCCATGATGGTGAACGCCACGATCAACTCGACCAGCGTAAGCCCGCGTTGACCCTTCTTCCGCATACTTTTACTGTACCGTCACGGGAATCGATCCGGCGCCTGCCGGGATCGGCTGGCCTTTGGAATCTTTCAAGGCAGAATCGACCACCGAAATGGTGCTCTGTCCTTTTCCGACCGCGACGAAATTCAGCACCGCGATCGCTCCCGATCCTGAAACGCCGGGCGATCCGATCATTCGCGCCGCGGTGAGCGTTACCTCGCCCGTGTCGTTGCGGATATCTTTGATCAAATTTGCGCGAGCCCCGTCGCGCGTGAGCAAGTCGCCCGCAGCGACGTCGTTCAAACGCAGCTTGGTTGGATCGAACTTGATCTTGATGGGCGCCACGGTGAACAGGTCCGTCGCTCCGTCCACCGTGACAGTGACTGTCAGAGGATTACTCAGCGGAGTCTGGACCGAAGCCGGCGAAAATCCGATATTCACCTGTCCCGATGCCGCCGGAGCCGGTGGAGGCGGGGGAACGACTTTCGGAACTTCAGGTTGCGGCGCCGCCGTTTGGGCCGGGGCGGCCGTGTCCGCACGCGGTGTGTGAGACAACTTCACCGTCTGATCGGTACCCGCCGCGATGCCGCGCAAATTGTCGGCCGAATAATCCGGGGTCCGCACGATGTGCGGGATGATCGCGATCATCAACTCCCCGTGTTCCTTGTCGGTGTGGTTGCTCCCGAAGAACACGCTGCCCAGGACCGGCATATCGACCAGGCCCGGAATGCCGCTGACCGTCTTCGAATCCTGGAGCTGCGAAAGACCGCCCAGGATATTCACTTCACCTTCGCGCAGGCGCAGGTCGGCGGTGTTCTTGTTTTGTCCGATAACGGGTTGCGAAAGTCCGCCCAGGTTGAGATACTGAGCCACGCTCGAGATATCCACCTCGATGTGCAGCGTCACCTCGGAATTGGAATGCACCTGCGGCACGATTTTCAAGTTCACGCCGGTATCGATGTAGTTGAACTGTGTGGAAACCAGGGGGCTTACGCCCACGGTGCCGACGCCCGGTTGAAAACTTCCCGTGGCGTAAGGAATACGCTGGCCGACTTTCAGCTCCGCCGTCATTCCGTCGGAGACGCGCAGCGTGGGCGAGTTGAGAATCTTATTTCTGCTGTCGCTGAGCATCAGGTTGAGTAACGCTCCGGGCAGCGACGTGGAAAAATCATTGGTCGAGATGTGCGAAAGGCCGTTCAGGGCGACGAGTTGGCCGATAGACGCTCCAGTCGCTCCGGTTGCGCCGATTACCCCAGTTGCTCCCGACGCACCCGAGGCGCCGTTGTTTCCGTTGTTTCCGTTGATCACCACCGGATTCCTGGGCGAAAACACGAACGGAACGTTCAGCCCCGGAGTGCCGCTCGAATTGACGATGCTGGCGGCCAGGTCGCGCGTGCGGCTGCTGTTGGCCTGCATCACAATGACGTCGATCACCACCTCGGATTTGGGCTTGTCCAGATCGTGTACCAGTTTTTCCGCCAGATCCACCGCGTCCAGCGATCCGCGCACGATCATCGCCTTCTGTGCGTTGTAGGTAAACACGCGGCGGATGTCGGCCACGGTGCGGATGGCGGTCGCGATTTCCTGAAATTCCTGCACTGAAGTCGCGTTGGTGATGTAGAACGTCTTGACCACTTCATCGTCGTAGTCGCGATGCTTGGTGGGATTGTCTTCCGCCACAAACACAGCATTGGCGGCAATCGGTTTCCAGAAGGTGTGCGTCAGCACGGCGAGATAATCGAGCGCCTGCTCCGGCGAGGTAGTGCCCAGCTCGACGTTAAAGCCACGCGTCGGCGGCGAGTATTGTGAGTCGAACAGAACGTTCACGCCCGCCAGCTTGCCCACCGTTTCATACAGCACCTTGGGTGGCTGATTGTTCATTTTGAGCGGCCCGATGGACCGCAGCACGGGCCTCAGTTCCGGCGGCGATTGAATGGATGACAAACGCGTTTCGGTTTCCCGGCGCACGCGATCCGCGGGCGTCATTCCACGCTCTTCTGGATTCGCGGAAGGTTGCTTGATCATCTGCTGCGTGCGGCGGATCTCCTGAATGGAAATTGCCGACGACGGATCGGAAATCAACGCTTTCTGAAACTCGCCCAGCGCCTCTTCAAGTTTTCCATCGGCCCGGAGCTTTTGTCCCGCCGTTACATGCTTCGCGCCGGCTTGCAGCCGGGCTCTCCGCATCGCGATCATGTACTGCGCGTCGCCGGGCTTGATATCCAGCGCCTGGAGGTAGAATTCCAAGGCGGCATCCCAGTCCTGGCGCTGCTCGGCAGTCTGACCCTGCTGATACAGCTTGTCGGTCTTGCTCTTGGCCTGGAGCACGACAGAAAACAGGAGAAGCATCGCGCACAGTGCCGCCAATACACGTAAGTGTTTACGATTCATTGAATTACAGCTCACTCATTAATGGACGTGCTAAACTGGGCTCGAAGCCTCTCGAAGGTATTGACGCCGTTACGGTTCCGCGCGTGGAATCCAAAATCAAAATCCTGAGCGATAACCGGTCCGCCGGCCATCATTACTCTTTGTCAGACCGCATGGAAGCTGGGCTGGTCCTGACCGGAACCGAGGTCAAGGCGGCCCGCGACGGCAAGATCCAATTAAAGGAAGCGTTCGGCGAGGTGACCGGCAACGAAGCCTGGCTGGTGAACGCCCACATTGGTCAATACTCCCACGGCAACATCATGAATCATGAGCCGATCCGCCGCCGCAAGCTTCTGCTGCATCGCGCCGAAATCGACAAACTGCTGGGCCAGACGCGCGAAAAGGGCCTGACCCTGGTGCCCACCAAGCTATACCTCAAGAACGGCCTGATCAAAGTGGAACTGGCAGTCGGAAAAGGGAAAAAGCTGCACGACAAGCGTGAATCGGAGCGCGAGCGTGAAATGGATGCAGAGGCGCGGGCCGGGATGCGGCGGCGGTCGAAAGACTGACGGATCACTCGTCGCGCAGCGCGATGACCGGGTCGATTGTCGCGGCTTTGAGGGCCGGACCAGCGCACGCTGCCAGCGCAGTGAGCGCGAGCAGGCTGCCGACTGCGGCGAACGTCAGCGGATCGTCAGGCCTCACGTCATAAAGCAGATTGGCCATGAGCCTGGTGAATCCAAACGCCGCCGAGATTCCGATAAGGATACCGGCCAGTGCGACGCCCATGCCTTCGATCACGACCATGCGAACGACTCCGCGGGTTTGTGCCCCGAGTGCAATACGGACGCCGATCTCGCGAGTCCGCTCGGCGACGGAATAAGCGATGACGCCGTAGACTCCGATCACCGCCAGGATCAGCGCGACCGACGCAAAGATACCCAAAAGAAACAGATTGAACCGGCGCGGTGCGATCGATTCAGCCAGAGCCTGATCGAGCGTTTTGACGTCATAAGCAGCCTGGGCAGGATCGAGATCGGCGATCGTCTTGCGAATCGCCGGTATGATCGCTGCGGGATTCGGTGTCGAGATCGCAATATTCGTGGATGGTACCGAGCCGCCGAATTCGGAGTAAGGAATATAGATTTCGGCGGGAGCTGACGCGTCCAGTTTGCCGTATTTCAGGTCGGCGACGATCCCGACCACGGTCGAGGCATCGGGAATCGCGACGCTCTGTCCCAGCGGATCGGTGGCGCCGAAAGCTTCGCGAGCCATGCTTTCGTTCATCAGAATCGCGTGACGGTCGGATTCGGTGAGCCAGCGTCCTTTGAGCAGCCGCATTCCGATTGCGCGGTAATAGCCGGGCGACGATGCGTTGATCCGGACAACATGCGGAGCGCTGTCGTTCGGAAATCTTCCGTCGCTGAACAGCATCCAGACGGAAATTCCGGCGGAGCGGACGCCGGGAATACTTTCGAGACGCCGGATCAGCTCGGCAAGATAGAGCTTTGCAGTGCCTGGGCCGCGGACCTTAAAGGTGAGGATTTGCTCCGGCGTAAATCCGGCGGGATGCTGATTCATTCGCCAGAAGCTCTTGAGCATCAGACCGGCTCCGGTCAGCAGAATGATCGCCAGTGCGAGCTCGGCCGCGACCAGGATACGTCGAAAGCGAAGATTGGCAAAACCGTCCGATGCACGCGAACCGTCCTTCAATCGCCTGTGAAGATCGCCGCGCCAGAGCGAGAGTGCGGGTCCGATGCCGAACAGAAGCGCGGTCGCGATGGCCACGACGAAAGTAAACGCGAGCACGCGAGTATCGATGGTGGCTTCGCCAAGCCGAGGGACTGCGTCGGGCGAGATGCGAATAAGAGCGGCGATTGCCCAGCGAGCCACGAGAAGTCCCGCCGCGGCGCCTATGAAGGTCAAAACGAGATTTTCGACCATCAACTGGCGGATGATCCGCATGCGGCCCGCACCGACCGCGGCGCGTATCGCGATCTCGCGTTGCCGGGCGCTGGCTCGCGCCAGGAGCAGATTCGCCACGTTCACGGCCGCGATCAGAAGGACGAAGGCGCCTGCTGCAAGGAGAACAATCAGCGCCCGGCGTACACCGCTGACGAGTTTTTCCTGGAGCGGCTGGGCATACAGCGTCGGCGAAAACGGCCGCATCGGCGAGGATTGGATCACCTGCCGTTGAATCACTTCAATTTCGGCCAGCGCCGGTTCGATCCGCACAGAGGGTTTCAGCTCCGCGACCACGCTGCCCGCGCGGAACCGCGCCAATTCGTTTGCCGTCACGGGAAAGTAGCCGTCCATCTTCGACGATGCCCACCAGGCAGGGAGTTGAAAACGAAAGCTGCTCGGCAGCACTCCGACCACGGTAAAGGGACGCTCGTCGACCAGCACTGCCTTGCCGATGATCTGCGGATCGCCTGCGAATTCGCGCTCGAAGAAATTCGACGAAAGAACGACCACGTTCTGCTCGTCAGGCCCGAACACGCGGCCGAGCGCGGGGCGCGGGCTGATAATTCTCCAAAAATCACCCGCGACCTCAAGGCCATTCATTTGCACGACTCCGTTGGACGTCTGGATCGCCGCCTGCTGCGGGGTGAACGCCGCCATCGCCTCGAACGACCGCGCCTGTTTTCTCCATGCCGCGAAATCCGGCAGGCTGGTGAAATCGCGCTGAAGATGTGAATCGAACTCGTTCAGCCAAACCAGGCGGTCCGCGTGCGGATACACGATAGGTTTAAGTAGTACCGAATCGATAACGCCGAACACGGCCGTGTTCAACCCAAGCGCGATGGCGAGCGTCGCGACGATCACCGTGGCGAACATCGGGTCGCGGCGAAGCGTGCGCATGGCATAGCGCGCGTCCTGATAGATCTGCTCCAGCCACACGCGATTCCAGACCGCGCGCGTTTCTTCTTTTACGCGGCTGATGTTGCCGAATTTGCGCAGCGCCGCGTAACGCGCTCCCTCGGGTTCCATCCCGCTCTCGATGTTGTCGCGAGTCTCGCGCTCGATATGATCGCGGATGTCGTCATCCAAATCGTCCAGGTTCATCGCTTCGCTTCCACTGGTTTCAGAACCCGCGCGATGGCGCCGGCGAGTTTTTCCCATTTCGTGGTTTCTAAACCCAGCTGCTTGCGGCCCTTAGCGGTCAGCCGGTAGTATTTCGCCTTGCGATTGTTTTCGGACGGGCCTTCTTCGACGGAAACCCAGCCGCGCTTCATCAGACGGTGCACGGCGGGGTACAGCGAGCCCTCTTCCACTTGCAAAACGTCGTCGGAATTATGCTGGATCGCCTTGGCTATGGCGTGGCCGTGAGCCGGCCCGAACCGAAGCGTGCGGAGGATCAGCAAGTCGAGCGTGCCTTGCAGGAGCTCGATGCGCTCGTCTCGACGCATAGACATTCTAGGTGAAGAATACGCAAGCTCCAATAGAATGTCAAGGGGAAAGGACTCGGCTAACATGAATAGTTCATGGACACAAAGCTCCTGTATCAACCCCTGGACAAAATCGAAGCCGATGCGGTGGCGGTGGTTCTGTACGAAAACGACCCGTCGCCGGCGGACTTGAAGTTCGCGACATCCTGGCTGGACGAAATGCGCGCGTCGGGAGAATTCGCAGGAAAAACCGACGAGCTCGCCGTGCTGCATCAGCCGCAAGGGATTCGCGCGAAGCGACTGGTCGTGGTGGGGGGAGGGAAGCGCGACGCGTTCGATTTGCGGAAAGCCACGGCCACCACGGTTCGCGTGTTGAAGCAGAAAGGCGTGAAAACGCTGGCCTGGTGGCTAAATGGCGCCGATCCGGAAGCCGCCGTGGAAGGCGCGATCCTGGGGAATTTCGAGCCCGACTTTTATAAGACGTCGAACCAAGGCAAATCTCTGGATGCGTTCCACGTGGTCGCCGCGACGAACGGCGCCGAGCTGGATAAAGCCTTCGAGCGCGGACGCATTCTGGCGGAAGCGCAAAACTTCACCCGCGACCTGGTGAATGAGCCGGCCAATCGTCTGACGCCCACGATTCTCGCCGATCGCGCGCGCGCCATGGCTGCCGAATCGGGACTCGAATGCGAGGTTCTCGATCAGGACCGTATGCGGCAACTCGGCATGGGATCGCTGCTGGGTGTTTCGCAAGGCAGTGCGGAGCCACCGGCGCTGATCATTATTCGCTACAAACCCGTTGCGCCAGCTAAATCCAGCGATCATCTCGGTCTGGTCGGCAAAGGGGTGACGTTCGACACGGGAGGCGTTTCCATCAAACCCGCCGACGGTATGGAAAAGATGAAGTACGATATGGCCGGCGGCGCGGCGGTACTAGGCGCAATGAAAGCGATCGCGCAGCTGAAACCGTCCATTCCAGTGACAGCGCTGGTGCCTGCGGTCGAAAATATGGTCGGGAGCCGGGCGCAGAGGCCGGGCGATATCGTGAAATCGCTGAACGGAAAAACCATCGAAGTTCTGAATACCGACGCCGAAGGACGGCTTATCCTGATCGACGCAATCACGTATGCCAAGCGCCTGGGCACTACACACATGGTCGACGCGGCGACGCTGACCGGGGCGATCGTGGTGGCGTTGGGGAGCGTTAACATCGGCGCGTTCACCAACAATGAAGCGATGCTCGGAAAAGTGATGGCCGCTGCCAAAGCCGAGGGCGAAAAGATGTGGCACATGCCGCTTGACGACGAATATAAAGATCTGCTGAAGAGCGCTTTCGCCGATCTGGCCAATATCGGCGGCCGTTATGGCGGAGCGATCAGCGCGGCGTGGTTCCTTAAGGAATTCGCGGAAGACACGCCGTGGGTGCATCTGGATATTGCCGGAACTGCGTGGCTCGACGACGCGAAGCCGCATATGGCCAAGGGTCCGTCGGGCGTGTGCGTGCGGACGTTCACCAGGCTCGCGTTGAACTGGTGATTTCGTCGACCTTCTTGCGAATAGAATAGACAGATGAAAACCGCACGCTTCTGGACACGAGCCGAAGAAGGTTTTGAGGACGTTCGCGTCACGGCGCGCGGCTGGTCCGATGAAAGTATCGAATCCGCCCGTGCCAAGGCTCGCGAGATCGCCCGGCGTGTTGCCGAACGCATTGCCGGCGACTCTGGCAAATCACAGCGCTATCCCTACGGCGACCGTCCCTTGCCGGAACCCATTCTTCGCGAGTTCAGCGGTGCGATCGTGACGCGCAACGTCTACGGCGCGCTAGTGCTCAACACGGAGCGGCTGATGTTCGTCGATGTGGATCGAAAAGATACACCTAAGACCTCCGGCGGCGGACTCTTTGCGTCTCTCTTCGGAAAACCTAAACCAACCGCCCCCGCGAGCGCCAATCCGCTGATCGACGCGATGAAAGAAGTCTCAGTGCGGCATGGTCTTTCTGGCCGCCTTTATGAAACAGCCGCCGGTTACCGGTTGCTGATCACGAGTGCTGCATTTCAAGCCGGAACCGACGAAACCGAAATGCTCCTTAACGAATTCCACTCGGATCCGCTATACATCCGTTTATGCCGGATGCAGGAATCCTTCCGCGCACGGCTTACACCCAAACCATTTCGAATCGATTTCCGGACTCCTCCTGGTGAGTTTCCGTTCGAAACACCCTCCGATCAGGCCGCGCAGGACCGGTGGGTTGCGGAGTACGAGGCCAAGTCGCGATTGTTCGCGACCTGCCGTTTTGTTGAAAGCATCGGGGGCAGCGTTGTCGCCCCTGGTTTCGACGAACTGATTCAATACCACGACAGCGAATCCAAGGCGTCCAGCGGGCTACAACTGGCGTGAAGCGCGAATGCACACGCACCGAAGCCGTGTGCATTCGCGTGGAATCTTTATAGCGATCGTAAGAAGTTCAGAAGGTCCTGCTTCTGTGACGCGGTCAGCCCAACGAAGTTCTGGATGACCTGATGCGCTTCGCTTCCTGTGCTGTCATGCGCCGCGATGGCTTGCAGCAGATCTGAAGTCCTTCCGTCGTGCAGGAAGAACAGACGCTGTCCGAGGCCCCACAGCGGTGCCGTCCGGAATTCGTCCGCGCCCGCGGCGCCTTGCGGGACGCCATCGGCCAGCCCGGACCCCATGTGATGGATCGCGATATCGGAGTAAGGATGATACGTCACCGTGCTCATCCCCGTGAAATTGGACGAGGCCGAGGTGAGCGACGACGAGTGGCACAGCACGCATCCCGTGGAAGCGAACAGCGCCTGTCCATTCCTTTCCGAGGTAGATGCCGTATCCGCCGCCGGCGGCGCGCTCAGTCGCATGAAGATCGCGAAATTCACGGTGTCAGAGGACATTTTGGAAGCCGTCCCCACCAGCAGGTGAAAATCGGGATCCAGGATGTTGGTGGTGTCTTCCGGAGTTGCGTTGAACACGCAACCCGGCACGGCCGACCGCTCGTTCGGAAACACTTCGTTCGACACTCCCTGCTCAACGTTATACGCTTCGCCAGCGAAAATCTGCAGGGACTTGTTCTGCGCTTTCCAGCCGAAGCGCGTGATGGTGCCATCGTTGCCGGAGGTGTTGAATCTCCCGCCAATACCCAGCGCCGCTCGTGCCGACGCGGTAGCCGCGAGGTTGGCCTGAAGTGTAGCGTCCGGCGTGTTCTCCACCAATCCGAGTCCGAAGGTGGGCGTCGGGATCCGGAAGATCACGTTATGAGCGGCGAGTTGTGTGGCGAAATCCGGCTGCGCCAGCGTGCATCCGGGAGCATCTTTTCGTCCCTTGATGGTGTAAAGACCGTGTACGCCTCCGTCGTTGGCGACGAAGCGCGCCTCCCGAACCGGACCATCCACGGTGATAAACGATGGAACTGTGTTGGTCGCCCCATCGAGTGTGGCCAACGCGACCTGTGGATTCTGCACGGGATTCTGTTTGCTGGTCAACCCCGGACTGCTGCCACCCACAGCCGGCTGCGCATGACACATCGCGCAGCTATTTCCGTTGAAGGTCGGTCCAAGACCGGAACCCGCTTCACCGGCCAATCCGCCGGACACGGAATCGACTTCTTTGAAGCGAGCCTGCGCCTGTGTGAACAGAAGCGTTTCGTTGAAATTGAGCGTCGGAAATTTGCCTCCGGCTCCTGCGCCTCCGCCCCGCGGACCGGGATCGGTTTGCGCGTTTAGATTCCCTGCGCCGGTGACGCAACACGCGGCGCAGGCGATTCTGAGAACAAGCTTGCGAATCGACATTTAGTCTCCTTGGTTTTCGTTCATTCCATCTCTGTTCAAGCTTTCCGAACAAGCCCCCCAACCCAGGAACAGCGAGTCCGGGCACACGTATCCTGCATGCGTATTTTTGTGTTCAACGCGTGATTTTCACCCGGCTCAAGCCCAGCGCGGACTCTCCGCACTTCGCCTGAAACAGGAAAAAATTAACATGGCTTAGTGGATGAGTTCAATGAGAAAACAGCCTTAGCACCAAGCTACGCCGTGGCGTTCCACCGGTGGTATGCCGTAATCGAGATTACGTGCGCACGAGAGTCTTTTCACACCATCGAAATGTCACAGACGGAACGCGCTCCATGACTGTCGCGCCTCAAAATGACAGCGGTCCCGCAGTCCGCGCGGCCGTCAGTTGAGGCGCGACAGTGATGGAGCGCGTTGTTCGTATTAACGGACTAGGCCGTTAGGATTCGCTGATCGTCACGCTTTTCAACGTATCGCCCTGCTTTACCGCGTCCACCACATCTTGCCCCTTGGTGACTTTTCCGAACACAGTATGCTTCCCATCCAAGTGCGGAGTGGCCACGTGCGTGATGAAAAACTGGCTGCCGTTGGTGTTCGGTCCAGCATTCGCCATCGATAGGGTCCCGACCTTGTGCTTGTTCGGATTGCCGTGGGTTTCGTCCTCAAATTGGTAGCCGGGTCCGCCGCGCCCGGTGCCGGTGGGATCGCCGCCCTGAATCATGAAATCGGCGATGACGCGATGAAACACTGTGCCATCGTAAAAGTTTTCGCGCGCCAGGAACACAAAGTTGTTCACGGTCTTTGCCGCGTCCTTGGCAAAGAGCTCGCAAACGATTTCGCCGCGTGACGTGTTGAACGTCGCGGTGTATTTCTTGTTCGCATCGATCGCCATCGCGGGCGGAGTGGAGTATTGTTTTGACATGTCAGCTACCAGTTTAGCCGTTCGTCCTTAGCCATTCACAATTTCGCAGAACTTCCCAAAATCAATATTTCCGCCCGAAGCGATCGCCACGATTTTGCCCGGTCCAGCCCGGCCCGACATGGCTGCTGCCAGCGCACAAGCCGCAGCGCCTTCCAGGATCACCCGATTTCGTTCGGCAGCGACCCGGGTCGCCGACGCCGCCTCGTCGAGGGTCATAACAAAAGATCCATCCAGCCATTTGCGCGCCATATCCAGCATGCCTGGGAAAACCGTCTTGCTGGCGATTCCGTCCACGAACGACGGCCGGTAATCCACGATCACCGGTTTTCCCGCGGCCAGGGACGCCGAAAGCGGAGCTCCCGTGTCGCACTCGGCGGCAAACACTTTAACCGACGGCTTCAGCGTCTTTACGACCGACGCGATCCCGCAAGCTAGTCCGCCGCCGCCCCAAGGTACTACGACCGCGTCCAGATCCGGCAGGTCTTCGATCAGCTCCAGGCCGATCACGCCGTTGCCCGCCATCACGTCGGGATCGTCGAAGGCATGAATAAAGGTCGCGTCCACGCCGGGGAAGCAGCGATCCTCGAACGTCCGCCACCATTGCTCGAAGGGAACTTTTATAATTCGCCCACCCAGCCGCTCGACGGCACGGAGCTTGGTTTCGGGAGCCGTCTCAGGAGTCACCACGGTTGCCGGAATCCCCATTCGCCGTGCACAATACGCCACTCCCTGCGCCATATTACCGGCGGATGCGGTCAGCACGCCGCGGGCGATCCGGTCTCGTCCGGCGCGAGCCATGGCGTTGGCGGCTCCGCGAATCTTGAACGATCCGATGGGCTGGAGGCTCTCCAACTTTAAAAAGACTTCATGTTCGTTGTCCGTGTTGAGGCGGATCAGCGGTGTTCGGATGGCGATTCCCGCGATGTTTCGCCGCGCTTCCTCGACGGCGCTGAGAGTGATGATCATTCACAATAAATTTACCGTAGAAGCTGCAACAACTGTGCATCCGATGGCATCTCATGAAACGTAGTGACAGTTGGAAACACAAAATAGTGAACGAGACGCACGAACCTGCCGATAAGGGACGCTAGAAGCAGATTTACTGGACTCCCGCGTGCATGGACAAAGGCAGGAAGAAATGGGGTCGCCAATGATTATCGGAGCCGCAATCGCAGGATTGTTGATCGTTTCTTTGTTTTTCGAGATGATTTCGTCATCTCCCAAACATGGTGACGAGCAACCCGCCCGAATCAAAACCGTGAAGTAATGTCACAGTAACTGTGTCAAAATGGCGGCATGCGCGCCGCCCTGGTACTTCTCGCTCTTCCGCTCTACGCTCAAATTAAGTACGATCTGGTGATCGCCGACGGTCGGATTGTCGATGGTTCCGGCGATCCCTGGTTCTATGCCGATGTCGCTATCAAAGGCGACTCCATTGCCGCGATCGGCAAGTTCGACCGAGCTTCGGCGACCCGCTGGTTGGACGCCAAAGGCCAGGTGGTCGCTCCTGGATTCATCGACATCCATACCCACGCCAGGCGGGGCATCTTCCTTGACCCGGCGGCCATGAACTACATACATCAGGGCGTCACGACGATCATGGAAGGACCCGACGGCAGTTCGCCACTTCCTATCGCGCCGTTTCTGGAAAAGGTAGGCGCCCTCAAGCTTGCTCCCAATTTTGGAACTTTCGCCGGGCAGGGAAGTATCCGGGATGCCGTCATGGGCCTCGTCAACCGCCCGGCAACTGCCGAAGAAATCGACAAAATGCGTCAGATTACCCGTCAAGCCATGCTGGATGGAGCCTTCGGCGTCACCACCGGACTGTTTTACGTCCCTGGAAACTTCAGTTCGACGGAAGAAGTGATCGAGCTCGAAAAAGTCGTGGGCGCGATGGGCGGGATGCACCATTCGCATATGCGCGACGAAGCGGCTCACGTCCTGGACAGCGTCCGCGAGACCATCCGGATCGGCGAAGAAGGCGGCCTGCCGACGCAGGTGACGCATCACAAGATCATCGGGAAGGGGAACTGGGGGAGGAGCGTCGACACCATTCGCCTGGTGGAGGAAGCTCGCGCCCGCGGCGTGGATGTGACCATCGATCAATATCCGTACACCGCATCCAGCACCGGAACGGCGAGTTTGATTCCGCAGTGGGCGCAGGAGGGCGGCCAAAAATCGCTGGTCGAGCGCCTGGATGCTCCGGCGCAACGGACCAGGATCAAGGCCGCGGTGATCGAGAACATCAAGTTCGATCGCGGCGGTGGCGACCCGGCCAACGTCGTTATGGCGAATTGCAACTGGGACAAATCGCTCGCGGGGAAGAATCTGGCGCAGATCACCAAGGCTCGCGGCCGGGACGTGACGGTCGAAAACGCCGCCGAAACACTGCTCGAAATTCAGCACTCGGGCGGATGCTCCGCGGTGTTCCACGCTATCGCCGAGGAAGACGTCGAGCGCATCATGAAATATCCGTTCACCATGATCGCGAGCGATGGCGAAGTTCCGCAATTCAACGTCGCGGCTCCGCACCCGCGCAGCTACGGAACGTTCACGCGGGTTCTGGCTCGCTACGTCCGCGAACGGCACACCATCACGTTAGAAGATGCCGTTCACAAGATGTCGGGGCTGCCGGCACAGCGGCTGAAACTCTACGATCGCGGCTTGATCCGCCCCGGCATGAAGGCCGATCTCGCTGTTTTCGATCCTGCGACCGTCGAAGACAGAGCCACGTTCGAGAAGCCGCATCAGTACGCCGTCGGATACAAGTACGTGCTGGTGAATGGCCGGGTGGTGGTCGAGAATGACAAGCTGACTGCGGAGCGTCCCGGCCAAGTGTTGTACGGTCCGGCGAAAAACTAGCGAATAGTCCCGGTGATTCGGACAGCGATTTTGCCAAGAATCCGTTTGCCGGGGCCTGGGACGCTCGCAGACGCGATTTACGAGATTTCCGCACCCTTGGTATGGCGAGTGCCTGTGGAGCCCGTCGATTTTGGTCTATCGAAGTCGCAAGAAGCTGATTCCGCGAACCTTGCCGAAAACCGGCGCGATTCGCAAGCGACCCCGGATCCGCTGTCGCCACTAGAGCACCTGTAGAGCGGTCGATGTTGACGGTCCACGCCACGACGGCTAAAGCCGTCGCTGCAAGCTAACGAGGGCTGCGGAAAAACTCAATTCCTGTAAATTTTCGAAGCTTGGGGGGCGGACCCCCTGGTCCGCGGCCGATCCCCCGATCGGCCTCTGCGCGTGTCCGTCGGGCGGATTTTATTGGCGAGACAGCGCGATCAGGGGATCGCGCGCGGACCAGGGGGTCCGCCCCCCATTTGCCGCGAGAGTGTACGCGATTTGAGTTTTTCCGCAATCTCTAAAGCTCGCTCCACGATTGGTCTAAGGTGCGAAGCTGGACCGTCCCTGCACGCCCCAATGGCCGTTCTTCAACGTGACGATGTACAGTGACGGGAATTTTCCAATCTCTTTCCCGCTGGCATCGTAGCGAACGAAGGTCACCGCAAAATGCACTTTGTCGGGTCCGCTCTGGATCACCGTCATGGATTCCCATCGGCTGTGGTGCCAGGGCGCGAGTCTCTTCGGATAGTCGGTGTTCTCTCGCGCGAAATCGTCGGCGTTCTGGTACACGCGAACTTCATTGCTGGCGAAGCGGACGTGCGGATAGTTGAGCGTCGCCGCCCAGGCTTGGGAATCACGCGCGTTAAACGCGGTCATGAACTCGTCCATGGCTTTACGGGCGTGTGTCTCGGCCTGTCGATCTTGCGCGGAAAGCGCGATCGCGGCGAAGAGCAACAACGAGAATCCTTGAGTCATGGGTTTTGTGATTATACGCCAAAGTAGCGGTTACACCGAGGGCCCTGTGGAAAACCTGTGGAACGAGAGTGGAATTCGTACCCCCCGTTTACCCTACGCCCTTGACACAAAATCTTATGCTATGCTTTACAGTTTCGGGTCAAATCTATGGACCAATTGAAGTTCGTCTTTGCTTTCGTCGTAGTGGGCCTGAGCGGCTTTGCGGGCTCCAGTGCACCCACTGTTCCTCAGTGTTTCAAAGTTCACTCCTTGATCCGAATGGATGAGGACCACTATTGGGCCAACTGGACGAACGCCTGTCCTTATACGATCGACTCTGTGTATGTCCTGGTTAAGTTCAGCGGCCGGTCTGTCTCAGGCCCGGCGAACGGAGTGTGGGCGCTCCATTTTGTCACTCCAGGCACGCATCAGGTCACTCGATTCACGGCACCAGTGAATGTGGCGGATTTCGATTCTGTCCACGTCGCCAAGATTACGACCGACGCAGACGAAGCGCTGCATCAGGAGGGGAGCGCCGAATATCGGGCTTCCAGAAACATCCCGGGGGCGGTCGTCGATCCCGGGCCCAGTGTCCAGCCAGTCCGGGAATTTAGCCCACCGGCGGAATTGCTATCCGCCCGGGAACATCATGACCGCGGACGCGAGCTGCTGAATAAAGGCAAGTACCTCGAAGCCATCGGACAGCTATCGGAAGCGATCCAGCAGCAACCCGATTTCGGACTGGCATACAACGCGCGCGGTTTTGCGTACTTTATGCTGGGCCAATATCCCCGCGCACTGGCGGATCTGGACGAAGCGATCCGCCTGAATCCGCAGTATCAGAACGCCTACCAGAATCGCAGCCACGCGCGGAAGGCGGCGGGTGACTCTGCTGGCAGTTCCGCGGACGCGAAGAAGGCGATGGCGCTGGCGGGGCCCTCCCAGAACTAAGCTCTCGTTCCGATCGGCGCGCGAGCTGCCAGGAAAAGCGATAGAATGACCGGCGGCACGATTCGTTTAGCCGCAGGAGGCTACCTATGGCACAGGAGATCACCCGTCGAGAGACCTTACGCAAGGGATTGGCTGCAACCAGCTTGCTCGCCCTAATCCCGGATTGGGCAACGCCGGCTCTGGCGCAAGAGGAAACCGAAGTTCCCTTTACGGACATTCCCAAAACTTTCAATCCCAACAATCCAAATTCGCCGACGCGGATGCTGGATATCCGTAAGATCGACGGTCCACTGACTCCGAAGGATCAGTTCTTCGCAGTGAATCACTTCAGCCGGCCCGCGGTGGATCCCACGACCTTTCGTTTGAAATTCACGGGAATGGTGAACAAGCCGGCCGAGTTCTCCATCGCAGAGCTGCGAGCGATGAAATCGACCGAGCTGATTTGTGGATTCGAGTGCTCGGGCAATAGCCCTCGTTCGATGCAGGGCCTTTCTTCCTGTGCGCGATTCCAGGGCGTGCGTTTGGAGGCGGTGCTGAAGCAGCTTGGAGTGCAGCCTCGCGCTCGGGAGGTGGTTTTTTTCGGCGCCGATCGAGGCCCGCAGGACGTCGTATTCCGCCAGCAGACTTTCAAACTGGAGCAGCAGTTCGGGCGCAGCATGACGCTCGAAAACGCGATGAAGCCGGAACCGCTGCTGGCGTATGCGCTGAACGGCGATCCGTTGACGCGCGAACAGGGATTCCCGTTGCGGCTCGTCGTTCCCGGCTGGTATGGCGTCGCCAACGTGAAGTGGCTATCGGAAGTGCATCTGCAAGAGGACCGCTATTTGGGCAACTATCAGTCACGCTGGTATCGCACGCTGCGAGGCGTGGGTGGCACCGGGGAAGAGACCGATCCGGGCACGCAATGGGTGGAAACCGAAGTCACGCGCATGCAGCTTAAGTCGGTGATCGCTCGCGTGAGCAAGGCCGGCGGGGCGCATCAGATCCTCGGATTCGTGCTGAATGATGGGACGCCGTTGAAATCGGTAGAAGTTCAGGTCGACGGCGGCTCCTGGCAGAAAGCGAAGCTCGATTCGACGAATGCGCAGTATGCATGGAAGCTGTTCACGTACCGCTGGGAAGGCGCCACACCCGGCGAACACACCATCGTTTCGCGGGTTACGGACATGAAGGGCGAAGTGCAGCCGGAGTCAGCCGGTCTGAGCAGGAAGAAGACATTTCTTGAGGACAATGCTCAGTTCCCGCGCAAAGTCATGATCGGGTGAGGAGCGCGATCAGGGGATCGCGCGCGGACCGTGGGCTCCGCCCCCCAAGTCCGCTCAGTGAGAGTTATTGAGCAGTCCCTTGAGGAGCTTTCTCCCAGGTATACGGGCGATTCATCGCGTACTTTTCGAACCAGTCCAGCTCGACATTCATCTTGAACAGCACATGCCGCAATTCGGCCCATCCGTGCGGCTCGCGCGGAGCGATGTACAGATGCGTGGGGACGCCGTTACTCTTCAGCGCGCGATACATTTCCACCGATTGCGGCGACGGAACGCGGACGTCGTTTTGACCGACCAGGAAAATCGTCGGAGTGGTCACCTTCGATACATCCTTCAGCGGTGAGTTGTCCCAATACACGTTAATAGGAGCGTCTTTCTGCCAGGGCGTCCCGCCGAACCAGGGAGTTCGGAACGTGCGTATATCGCTTTGCGCGTACATCGAGACCCAGTCCGCTGCACCCGCTCCGGCCGATGCGGCCTTGAATCGTCCGGTGAATGTGATGATCTTGTTGGTCATGTGGCCGCCGCCGCTCCAGCCCATTTTGATCATGTGATCCGGATCGGCGATGCCCGATTTGATCAGCGAATCCACGCCGGCAAGAACGTCCAGATGCGCGTTCTGGAAGTAGTGGCCCACCATGTCGCGCAGGAAATCGTCGCCATAGCCGGTGCTTCCGCGATAATTCGGCTGCAACACAGCGTAACCCTTGGCGGCTAGCACGGCGACGTAATTCTGTCCGCCGCCGAAGCCGAATTTATCGGAAGCCTGCGGGCCGCCGTGAGTCTGCACGGCTAACGGATAGCGCTTGCCTTCCTGATAATCGAGCGGATAATACAGCAGCCCCTCGACGGTCACACCGTCGGCGCCTTTCCATTCGACTTTTTCCTGGCGGGGAAGCTTGAACTGCTTGGGCAAGTCATCGAAGATCGCCGTCACTTTTTTAGGAGCCGATCCACCCGCGGCGATCACCCACACTTCCCCGGGACTGGTCATCTCGCTCGAAGTGAAGACTTGCGCGTTCGCCTGGTTCGACATGGTCCACGCGTTGATGGTGTGCTTTCCACTGGTGAGCTGCTCTGGCTTTCCGGATTGCGCCCCGACCTTGAACAACTCCGTATGAACGCCCATATTGGCCAGGAAAAAAATGGATTTTCCGTCCTTGGACCACTGGGCGCGCTCGACTTCATACGGCAGATCGGGCATCAACACCCGCGCATCGCCGCCGCCGGTGGGCGCGATGAAGACTTTGCGGTTGTAGTAGGTATCGAACTTCTGATTCGCCTGCGACAGGAAGATCACTTGCGATCCATCCGGTGAGATGGTCGCATCGGACTCCGCGACCTTGTTGTGCGTGATCTGCCGGGGATTGGCGCCGCCGGCATCCATCACCCACACCTCGCTCCGATCGGAGTCTTCGAGTAGCGGCGATGGAGCGCGATGCAATGCGATCTTTTTTCCGTCGTCCGAGAGCTCGTAGGAGAGCACTGAATAATCACCCTGCGTGATGCGATGTTCGGCCTTGTTGACGACTGAAACGGTCCACAGGTGCTGCTGCTGATAGTCTTCGTCGTACATGAAGACGTCGTCTTTCAACTTTTCTCGGCCCTTCTGTTCTTCCGATTTCGCGTCGGGAGCGCGGAAATAGAGCATCGATCCATCCGGCGACCACTTGATGTTCGATACGGCGGTCGCATGGGTCGTCACGGCGCGCGCTTCACCTCCGGCCGTCGAAAGGAGGAAGATCTGGCTCACGGCTTCGGGCTCCGTTCCACGCTTGGCAATGAAAGCCACGCTCTTGCCGTCGGGCGACCAGTGAGGGCTATTCTCGCCATCCGTGCCGCTGGTCATTTGCATCGCACCGGAGCCGTCGACGTTGATTTTCCAGATGTGGCCGATGCGGCGATTCGCCTTCCAGTTCGCTTCCGATTCTACGAACAGAACCTGCTTGCCATCGGGTGCGATCTGGGGATCGGAAACCTGGGGAACATTCATCACATCGACCAGCGTCATCGGTCGCTGGCCATAGAGGCCTAGAGCAAGAACCAGCAGTATCGTCAATTTATGCATACATTGATCTCCCGAATTCAATGCCAACGAGGCGGTTGTCCTGGCGATTCCGTGGCATGACAACCATCGAAGTGATCTTACCGAATGCAGAGGCTGCGCGTGGCGTCACTTCTCCAGGAGTAGCTCCAAACCGATCAGGTCCTCTTGAATCTCGATGCGCCGGAAGTCGGTCTGCGCCAGGAGCTGATCGAAGTCGTTACGTGTGTAAGCTCGCTTGAGCAGCATGAATCGAAACGTAAGCTTGGTGATGATCGAGTTGGATACGCCCAGGCCCATGCCGTCCACAGCCTGGTTGATCGATTCCGGAGAGGCGTCCCGACAGAGATCGATGATCAAAGCGTGACCGCCGCTGCGAAGAACACGGCACATCTCTTGCAGCGCGTGAACTGGCTTCGCGAAATTCTTGAACGCGGCACGGCACAGGAGAAAATCGAATGAGTCATCCTCAAACGGCATGCTGGCGGCGTTGCCTTGGCGGAACTCGACATCGACGTGCGCGGCCGCGGCGTTTCTCTGAGCGATGTCGACAAAGGTCCGGCTGATGTCGAGTCCAGTAACTTTATAGTCGCCGAGTTTTGCCAGTTCGATCGCGAAGTATCCCGGCCCAGGAGCCACCTCGAGCACCCGGCTTCCTGCAGGAACCTGGCCGGCCACACGGCGGGCCAGCACCTTGAAGTCTTCGAGCGACTTGCGCGTCACCGAGGCATACCACTTGGCGGTGAAGCCCTCCATACCTAAACCCTTGTATGCTTTTTCTTGATCCATGGGGACCTTCCTTTCGTCATGGATCATAACCGTGAGTCGCGCGGCGTCTCTCCACGATTCGGCGAGCGGCGCACAGGTACCGGCGAACCGCGCCCTTATTGCGGCAACGAAAACGCCAGATACTCGCCCGAATAGCTGCCGCCGCTGATGGCGACGACCAGGAATTGTTTCCCGTTCACGCTGTAGGTCATCGGCGAGCCGGTTTGCGGAGCCGGCATCCAGACTGCGCCGAGCTCCTTGCCGGTCGCCTTGTCGTAAGCTCGCAACATGGAGCCGCGCGGATGCGCCGCCGTAGTGGTGAACTGAGGATCGCCCTGAATCACCAGCGTCTTGGTGACCAGCGTCCCCGTATCATAACCGGCTTGCCCGGTGTTGGGGATCGTGAGGCCCTTCAGCGCCGGGTTGTCGCGAATGAAATCGGGTGTCTCGCCGTTGGGCACCTGCCAGACGATTTCGCCCTTATCCATATTGATCGCCGAGATGTGCCCGTACGGCGGCTTCAGCAGCGGCAATCCACGAACGTTGAACCCGCCACCCCCGCCACCTCCCCCACGTCCTGCAGCCGGAATCGGAGGCGGCGCGACATCGGCCCCCGAGCCTTCGCTCGGCGCTCGTCCGCCTGCGCGAAATGTCTGTCCCGCTCGACCCATGATGAAGTCCATGTCGGAGAACTCCGTGTTGGGTGGACGAACCAGACCCAGCGGTGTGATGGTCTCTTGCGCGTAGGCGTAAGCGATGTGCGTCTCGGGATCGTAGGCCGCACCTGGCCAATTCGTCCCACCGGCAGGCGACGGCAACACCAGCGTCGCGAGCGGACCGCCCGCCTTGCTTTCGGCCGGAGGCGTGTACATCGGACCCAGCCTGTATTGCGCGGCTACCTTCGCGGCTTCCGCATGAAGGTCCGGCGTAAAGTCGATCAGATCCTCGAGCGACACGCCTTGACGCGAATAGGCAGGAGGCCTGGTGGGGAATGGCTGTGTCGGCGAAGTCTGCTCGCCAGGCACGTCCGATTGCGGCACCGCGCGCTCCTCGATCGGCCAGACTGGCTGGCCGGTCACTCGATCGAACACGAATAGCCAGCATTGTTTGGTGGGCTGAATCACCGCCTTGATCGCGCGGCCGTTCACCGTCAGGTCCGCCAGGATCGGCGCCGACGAAATATCGTAATCCCAGATGGGATGATGCACTAACTGGAAATGCCACTTGCGTTGGCCGGTCTTCAGATCCACGCAAACCAGCGTCTCGGCGAAAAGATTGTTCCCGGGACGCTGGCCGCCGTAGTAATCAGAGGTCGGCGTCTCGACCGGCAGATAGACCAAACCGAGTTGCTCATCGACGGCGATCTGGGTCCACACGCCAGTGTTGCCGTTGGTGGCCCACGATTCTTTTTGCCAAGTGTCGTTGCCAATTTCGCCGGGCCGGGGAATCGTATTGAATTGCCACAGCTTTTTTCCGGTGCGCACGTCGAAGGCAAGGACCAGTCCCTTGGTATTGTTGTGCGTCTTGGGCGCGTTCCCCTCCCGGAACGAGGAGCCCACGATGACCACGCCACTACGTGTGACCGCCGGCGTCGAATGGAGTCCGATCTCGCCTTGCACCAAGTCGATTGGCTGACCGGTTCCGTAGACCGCGAAGGTTTTCATGTCCACCAGACCGCCGGCCCCGAACGATTTGATCGGCACGCCGGTCTTCGCGTCGAGGCACACCAAGCGGTATCCCGGCGTGACGTACAAGATGCGGTCGTCGCCTTTTCCGTCGGTCCAGTAGGACAAACCCCGGCCTGAGAGTTGACGTGCGGCGGCAGCGCCTCGCGGACCTTCGTGCTCGCCGTGGACCCATAACAACTCGCCTGTCGCGGCATCTAGCGCAACCACCGATCGGCGAGTACCGGCGGTGGCATACAGCACGCCCTTGACCATGATTGGGGTGCCTTCCAGCTTGTATTCGGGCCGGGTGCCGAGGTTGTCGGTCTTGAAACGCCACGCCACTTCCAGCTTGCTGAAATTCTCCGCACGGATCTGATCGAGCGGCGAGTAGCGATAGTTGTTCAGATCGCCTGCATAGGAGGGCCACTCGCCGTTGTTGGTCCCCTGCGCGGACGCCGCTATTGTGATCCATGCAAGCGATATCGCCACCCAAAGGAACCGCCTCGCTCTATGCGACATGGCACTCTCCTTCCCGACCGGTCGGAACGCACTGACTTAGTACAGTGTGTTGGCAACTGCGGAGCCTGTCAACCCGCGCTGGCGCGGAGACATGTTGGACTCGACCACTGGTTACAATTCTTCAGAGGACCCATGTCGAAATCGCGCAGAAATTTCATCGCCGGTACATCCCTTACTCTGTTGGGCGCAGCCGCCGCATGCAGCAACAAGAAAGCAGTGCCCGGTGAACTCCCCGCGGGCGCTCCGCCGGCTTTCGGCACCGCGCCTCCCGTGGGACCCGAGGTCTCGGCATCCACTTTCGCCGAGGCGGAAAAGCTGATGCAGGTGAAGCTACGCCCTTCCGATCGCGCGCTCGCGGCGGGCAACTGGCGCGTTTCGATGGCCGCGCTTTACGAACGCAGGACAGGTCCGCGCAAAGTAGCGTTGGAACCGGCCGCGGCGCCCTGGTCGCGGTGGAACGCGGTTCTTCCAGGGCAGACCGCAGGTCCCGAGCGCGACCGCTTCATCCGCAGCAAAATAGACCCCGGGCCGCTGCCCCAAAATGACCAGGACATTGCTTTCGCCCCGGTGACGCGGCTGTCGCGCTGGATCGAGCAGCGCAAACTCACGTCTCAGCGGCTCACTCAAATCTATCTGGAACGGCTGCAACGGTTCGATCCAAGATTGCGCTGCGTGATCACGCTCACGCGCGACCTGGCGCTGCAGCAAGCTCGCCAGGCCGATGCAGAAATCGCCGCCGGTAAATACCGTGGACCGCTGCATGGAATCCCCTGGGGCGCTAAGGATCTTCTCGATACTGCCGGCATCCCCACGACGTGGGGCGCCGAGCCTTATCGGAATCGCGTCCCTAATGAGGACGCTGCGGTGGTGAAGCGTCTTCACGACGCGGGTGCTGTGCTGATCGCCAAGCTCAGTCTGGGTGCTTTGGCGCTGAACGATATCTGGTTTGGCGGCCAGACCATGAACCCGTGGGTGATTGAAGAAGGAGCATCGGGATCGAGCGCTGGCCCGGGCGCTGCGACGGCCGCGGGATTGGTCGCGTTCGCGATCGGCAGCGAAACCGGCGGCAGCATTATCGCTCCCAGCATGCGCTGCGGAGTCACCGGACTGCGTCCGACTTATGGACGCGTGGCGCGCACGGGAGCCATGACGCTGTGCTGGTCGCTCGATAAGCTCGGCCCGATGACCCGCAGTGTCGAGGACGCCATGCTGGTGCTGCAAGCCATCTCCGGACCGGATCCCGGCGATCTATCAAGCGTGCCCAGCCACCTGGACTTCGATGCGGGCGCGAACGTCCACGGTCTGCGCGTCGGCTACTTTCCCGGCTGGATGAAAGAGAATCCTGCGACCGACGTGGACCGAGCCGCCCTGGAGACGGTGAAAAAGCTCGGCATGACCGCAGTCGAGGTGACGCTTCCCGACTGGCCGTACGATTCCCTGAACGTGATCCTCTTCGCGGAAGCCGCGGCGGCTTTCGAAGAGTTGACGCTGAGCGGCGGCTTGGATCAACTGAAAGTTCAAGTGCCCGACGCCTGGCCCAACTCTTTTCGACAGGCGCGATTTCTTTCCGCCGTCGACTTCGTTCAAGCCGACCGTTTTCGCCGCAAAGTCGCTCAGGAAATGGTGCGCATTTTCTCGCAAGTGGATCTTCTTCTGGTCCCTTCCTTGCGCGACGAAATGCTGGTCATCACCAACGCGACGGGTCATCCTTCGCTCACGCTGCGCGCGGGATTTGTCAACGTATCGGACGCTCGGAGCGACTGGGCGCCGGACCCTCAGAACCCGCTTCCGAGGTTCGTCCCGCCGCGACGCGTCCCGCATGGTGTGACGTTGATCGGGAAGCTCTTCGAAGAAGGAGTTCTGGCAAGCGCCGGACTTGCGCTGGAGCGGAGTCTCAACGTCGTCAATGAGCGGCCACCAGGATATTAAAAGAGGATGCAGAAGAATTCGACCAAAAGGGGGGCGGACCCCCGGTCCGCGCGCGATCCCCTGATCGCGCTTCTCGTCAATAAAATTGAGCCTATGAAAACACGACGACGCCGATCGGGGGATCGGCTGCGGACCGGGGGGTCCGCCCCCCAAGCGATGGCAAGAGTCTGCGTATCTGCAGTCAAAGCTTGACACTCCCTCGCCCTCATGCGAGAAACGTTTATGCGCTTTCGCTCGACTCTTTTGTGGACCGCCGCTCTCATCCCCGTCATGGGACAGTCGCCGTTTGACGCCAAGACCGTGGAGCGCGGACGCGCGAAATTCAAGTCCAGTTGCGGTTTCTGCCATGGCGAGGACGCGACTGGGAATCGGGGACCGGACCTGATTCGTTCCGCCGCGTTGAGCCACGATGTAAACGGCGATCTACTTGCGCCAGTGATTCGAAATGGGCGGCCCGACAAAGGAATGCCGGGGTTCGGCACGCTGACCGCATCAGAAATCGCGGACATGGTGGCGTTTCTGCATCAACAGGCGTATGACGCTTTGCATAGCAATCGAGTGCCGAACGACTATCCGCTGGCGAAGCTGCTCACCGGAAATGCCAACGCAGGCAAAGCCTATTTTGAGGGATCGGGCGGATGCTCGGGATGCCATTCGGTGACCGGCGATCTCCGTAACGTTGCTGCGAAATACAGCCCGCTCGAGTTGCAGCAACGTTTTCTGTATCCGGCCAAAGGATCGGTTCGAACGGCCACGGTAAAGACCGCGGACGGCAAGACCGTGGAAGGCAAGCTGGCGCACGCCGACGAGTTTGAAATTGCGATTACAGACAAAGACGGCTGGTATCGATCATGGAAGCGCGGTCAGGTACAAGTGGAGATTCACGATCCTCTGGCCGCTCACAAAGCGCTGATGCCGAAATATACCGATGCTGACATTCATAATCTGTTCGCGTACCTGGAGACGTTGAAATGATCAAGCGATGTGTCGCGCTGCTGTCCTTTTCGCTGACGTGTCTTGCGGCCGATGGACTGGATCCCGCGGCACTCCTGAAACCGCCGGCGGATACCTGGCCCACCTACAACGGCGACTACAGCGGTCGGCGTTACAGCACCTTGTCGCAAATCAATCAGTCCAACGTGGGACGGTTGACGTTGGCGTGGGCAGCGCAGATGCGCTCGGTCGCCATCAAATCGACGCCGCTGCTGGTCAACGGAATTCTGTATCTGACCACGCCCGATAATGTGTGGGCACTCGACGCCCGCTCGGGCCGCATCATCTGGCATTATTTCCGTGAGTCGCAAGGAGACAAGATCGGCCATCGCGGAGTCGCGATGTACAAGGATTGGCTATATTTCACCACGCCGGATTGTCATCTGGTCTCGCTCAACGCGAAAGACGGAAAGGTGCGCTGGGATATCGAAATCGCCGACCCGAAGGACGGATATTTTGCGACCATGGCGCCGCTGGTGATTCGCGACCACGTCCTGATCGGCGTTTCGGGCGACACCACCGATCTTCCTGGATTCTTGGACGGGCGCGATCCGCAGACCGGCAAGCTTCAGTGGCGCTGGTACACCGAACCGAAACCGGGCGAGCCGGGCGCTGAATCCTGGCCGCAAGGCACCGACGCTCGGGAGCACGGCGGAGGCATGACGTGGATGACCGGAACCTACGATCCCGTCCTGAACCTCACCTATTGGGGCATCGGCAATCCGCAGCCAGTGCTTAACGGCGACACGCGCGCCGGTGACAATTTATATACCTGCTCGATCGTGGCGCTCGATCCCGATACTGGAAAGTTGAAGTGGCACTTCCAGCCCTCGCCCCACGACACACACGACTGGGATGCCGTGCAGACGCCGGTGCTGTTCGACGACACGTATCGTGGAGTACGCCGCAAACTGCTCGCGCAGGGGAATCGCAATGGATATTTCTTTGTCCTCGACCGGTCCACTGGAGAGCACGTCCTGACTAAGCCGTTTATCGAAACCAACTGGTCGTCGGGAATCGATTCGCACGGCCAGCCGCGGCCTTTGAAAGAAAAAGAACCGAAGCCCGACGGCACGCTGGTTTCGCCAGGCTCCGACGGCGCGACCAATTGGATGGCTCCGAGTTACGATCCCGATTTCGGCATGTTCTATCTGAGCGCGCGCCGCTTGTGGAGCGTTTTCTATATGACGGCGGAAGGCAAGCCGGAAGGCTGGGCTGGCCGCGATCGCAACTTGTGGGCAACCTCCGTGCTCGAAGCGATCGACACCAAGACCGGAGACATCCGCTGGAAACATGAATTGGGCGACGGCGAAGACACGGCGGGAATTCTGACCACTGGCGGCAAGTTATTGTTCACCGCCGACAATTCCCAAAATCTCATCGCGCTGGATGCAGGTACCGGCAAGACACTATGGCACGTACCGGCGGGCGGGCAAATGGTCGCATCTCCGATGACGTATCAGATCGATGGCCGCCAATACATTCTGACTGCAGTGCAAAATGTGATCCTCGTTTGGGCGCTGCCGGAATCGGCGCGATAGCGCGACTATCCGCAGCTCACCGCCGCCCCGCCTTCTTGATCTCTTCGGCGGCGTGAGGATCTATATCCAATCGATTCCTTGAAGCTCTGTATAAATAGAGAACGCACCCGACGAGTATCGCGGCAACGAGGATCATCCAGAGCAGTTTCGATTTCAGCATCAAGCCTGGGTCTTGTGGAACACGTAGAAGAACACGGTGACGGCCAGGGCCGCAAACGAATGGATCAAGGACGACAACATCGTCGTCAGCGGAATCAAACCCTGCGCCAGGTTGAGCGTGGCCGTTATCAAGCCGACCACGAGGAGAATCGTGAGCACCAGCATCCCGATCAATGCGAGGAGTGCTGCATTCTTGAGCGTCATGCAGGAAGTATGAACGGTCCAAGTGCCGGTCGCAAGCATCGGATTGGCGCGCCGGGCGCATGGCGCGACCACAATGCACTTGACTACATATGTATTATAAGACATACTATTTGTACGTGCTTCGACGCCGATGAAAACGGTTGAAGAAAAACTAAAGAAGTTCCCTCCTGCCAGACGGAAGAAGATCGCGGCGCGGGCAGCGGAGCTGGTAGCCGAAGAAATGACCATGCGCGATCTGCGGAAGGCGCACAAATTGACGCAGGCTTCCATCGCGAACACCTTGAAGATGACCCAAGACGGCGTCTCGCGTCTCGAAAAGCGCAGCGATACTTTGATATCGACTCTGAGTCGCTACGTTAAGGCGGTCGGTGGGAATTTGACGCTCGTGGCCGAGTTTCCGAACCGCAGACCGGTTGTAATTTCGGGTATCGGCGACATCGAGGAAGCGCATAGGGGAAACAAGAATCGTCACGTTCGGAGTGTGGTTCGCTAGAACTGGAAAGCCGCTCTCCGATTTTCTGGGTTTTCGGCGCGACTTTGCCCGCCGTTGACGACGCTGAATCTACTGTCCCACTCAAGTTCCGCTTTAGCCTCCTAGTCCGGGCTGCCATGAGGACCGCGCATCGCGAATCCCGGCGGGCTAAGGCGCCACAGAAAGAGAGAGCTCAACGGCTCTGCGCGCGCTCGGAAGAAGAAAAGTTTCAGTAGGGCAGAACCTTCATTTGGATATAAACTGTTCGCGCAGTCTATTGGCGAGGTCGACGACAGCCTACCCCTTCCTTTTGCTCAACGGGACATTAAAGGTATTCTGTTCTTTAATGAACGAGGACGCGCGACTCTTACAGACTGAGAAAAACGCGGTGTTGAGGCTAGTTCAGCAGTCCCATATCGACCCCTTAGATTTTGAGTGGCAAACTTCGGTAGTCTCCTACGGCGGTATTCGGTACAACGTGTCTGTTCTGGATCACGTCCCCAGTGACTTCTACTTCACGTTCGGGAAGTTTAGCAAGACCTTTTCTCCTGGCCGCTTAGAGCGGATCGAACATAAAGATCACCCCGCGGCCGATCCGATTGCGGCCGAAATTGTCCGAGTTTGGCTTGCGCGGTTAAGGGATGAAATCACCGCTCCTGACCTCTGGGAAGAAGTGCGCAGGGAGAAGCGCCTGTTTGAAATAACGTCAGACCCACAACTCACCAACGAGCCATTCACACAAGGCGAAAAGGCCCTATTGTTTGAAAGGTTGGAAGCGCTTAGGTTGGAAATCGTAGCCAATCGTGGGCTGGAGGTCCGGCATGCCGAAATACTTGCACAAGGCATAGACGAGATAAAGCACGCTACCGACCGCTTAGGCAGAAAGGACTGGCTTAATAATTCCATTGGCGCACTGATTGGGTATGCCGCGGCCGCCGCGCTTCCTCCTGATCAGGTTAGATCTCTGTTACATGGATTTGTGGCTGCTATCCGACCGGTGTACGACGCCGTTCTTAGGTTGATTTCGGGCTCGGGTGATTGACAAAAGTATCACCCGTAGTATCACCCAGCCGATTCCACGCAAACGTATAACTGCTTTATTTTCAGTGGTGAGCGCGGAAGGAATCGAACCTTCAACCTACTGATTAAGAGTCAGTTGCTCTGCCAGTTGAGCTACGCGCCCTAAGGAGGTCAATCGGCACAGGGGAGAATTGCTGCCGACCGATCCATTATACCCAGATTTTATTTCGTCGCGTAGTCGAATGGAGGTTTCGAGTCCGGGGCGATGCGCGTGGTCCACTTGCGGCCGGCCAGCCGCGTTTCGAAGGCGTCGCGAGCGGTTTTCAGTTCGTCGGGATTTTCGAACAGCTCGATTGCGCCTAGCGACAGAGTTCGCGCGGCGACCACCATGCCTTTGCGGCCGATGCTCGATCCGGCGCATGCCGCCGCTTGCCAGGTGTGCGCGCCGACGCCGGGCACGAAGGTCGCCGTGGTGAACTGAGCCGTCGGGACCACCCAGCTCACGTCGCCTGCATCGGTGGACGCGGAACCGAAGCCTTCCGATTTGTCGGCTTGCACTTTCTCCGGACCCGGCGAGCGCACCGGGGCTCCCAGGCTTTTCTGCAATTCTTCGGTGAACTTTTTTTCTTCCGGCGTCACTTGGTAGCCGCCCGCGTTGCGCATCGCACGGCCCAATACGTCGTTCAATGTGTCGTTCGGAAGCACGTTCGAATAGTTGGTGCCTTGTTCGAACTCCATGCGCGTTCCGGATGCCAGAGCGCCGGCGCGGGCGCAATCCATGATCCGTTCCCAAATCCCGTTGAGCACCTGGGCGTCGGGATTTCTGGCGACCAGGCTCGCTTCGGCGAAGGCCGGCACGATGTTGGGCGCGCTTCCGCCGTTGGTGATGATGTAGTGAATGCGCGTCTCCTGCGGAACGTGTTCGCGGAGAAACTCGATTGCGTTGAGCATGATCATGACGCCGTCGAGCGCGGAGCGGCCTCGCTCTGGCCCCGCGGCCGCGTGCGAAGCGACGCCGTAGAATTTGAACCGGCCTCCATTGTTGGCGAGCATGGAGCCGAGGCTCACGCGATTCGCATCGCCGGGATGCCATGCGAGCACGGCGTCCACATCCTTGAACAGACCAGTGTGGAGCATATAAATTTTCCCGCCGCCGCCTTCTTCGGCAGGAGTGCCGTAATACCGGATGGTCCCTTTCAATCCGCGCGCCTGCATTTCTTCCTTGATGGCGACCGCGGCCAGCGCCGACGCCGATCCCAGAAGATTGTGGCCGCAGCCGTGGCCTGGCGCGCCGGATTGCACGGGATCAATCACCGGCGATTCCTTTTGCGAAAGTCCGGGCAACGCGTCGAACTCGCCTATCAGAGCGATCACCGGCTTGCCGCTGCCGAAGGACGCGGTGAATGCGGTGGGCATGCCTGCCACTCCCGCACGCACGTCGAATCCGTTGGCTTTGAGTTCCTGCTGCAGCAGTGGAGAGCTCTTGTTCTCATGAAAACCGAGCTCGGGATTCTCCCAGATCTGCCGGGAGACTACTCCGAAGCGATCGGCGTGCGCAGAGACGCGATCGAGCACTCCATCGGCGGCATTCAATCCAGCCGCGGCAACCAGGGCGAGCAGAATACGATTCGACATAATCCCCTAGTGTAGTGAATCGCCAATCAATACAGCTGGTCACACCAGCATGGTGGCGACTTCGACCGCGGAACGATGGCCTTCGATCACCACGATTCCGCTATCGGTGACGTGGTATAGCTCGCGGTCGCGCTCCAGATCGTAGCCGATGGTGCCATCCTCGGGGATCTTTACGTTCTTATCCAGGATGGCCCGGCGCACGCGGGCGCGGCGTCCGATGTCGACGTTGTCGAACAGGATCGAATCCTCCACCAGCGCTCCGGAATGGACGCGCACGCCGCGGCCCAGGACCGAGTTGCGCACCATCCCGCCGGAAAGAATCGTACCGCCGGCGACAATCGAATCGATCGCCTGTCCGCGCCGGCCTTGTTGATCGAAGATGAACTTCGCAGGTGCATCGGAATATCCGGCGGTGCGCAGCGGCCACTGGCGATTGTACAGATTCAGCGCCGGAGTCACCGCGCGCAGGTCCATATTCGCGTCGTAATACGCGTCGATGGTTCCCACGTCGCGCCAGTACGGATCCTGAGCCGGGGGATCGCCGGGGATTCGATTAGTTTGAAAATCGTAGGCGAACATTTCCGTGCGTCCCACCAGCGACGGCAGGATGTCGCGGCCAAAGTCATGCGAGCTGGTGTCGCTCTGCGCGTCAGCGTACAGCTCGCGCAGCAGCAGGTTGGTCGAAAAAACATAGTTGCCCATGGACGCGTACACGCGCTCCGTATCGCCGGGCATAGTGGGGGCATCGGGACGTTTTTCGTGGAACCCGACCACGTAGCCGTCGGCCGAGGTTTCGAGCACGCCGAATTCAGCCGCAAGCTCGCGGCGCACCGGGATTGAGGCGACGGTCACCTGCGCACGCTTGTGCATGTGGAACTCGATCATCTCCCGGATGTTCATGCGGTAGATGTGATCGGCCCCGAAAATCACGACGAAGTGCGGATCGGCTTGTTCGATCAGGTTGATGTTCTGATAAATGGCGTCGGCGGTGCCGCGATACCAGTCCTCGCCCGCCGAGCGCATCTGGGCGGGAACGGGAATAATGAAATGCTGCTTCAGCAGGCTGGCGGCTTCCCAGCCGTCGCGAAGGTGCTGCAGCAGGCTTTGGCTCTTGAACTGGATCAGAACGTAGGTCGAATAAATTCCGGAGTTGATCAGGTTGCTGAGAACGAAATCGATAATGCGATAGCGTCCGCCAAACGGGACTGCGGGCTTGGCCCGTTCCTTGGTCAGCGGGTAGAGCCGGGTGCCTTTTCCTCCGGCGAGCACAAAGGCAAGTATGCGCACTTGCATCCGCCCTATTGTTGCAAGTGATTGAGGGTAAGAGCAATAGCGAACAGAAGAAACCGTTACCGCACGCGCTCGTCGATAATGGAAAGACGCGTGGAACGGGACGAGATACTGGCGCGGCTGCGCGAAAGGATTTTCCGCTTCGCGGCATCCAGATTATCGAGGGACGCGGCCGAGGATCTGACCCAGGAGGTCCTGGTGGTCTTGCACGAAAAGTACGCCGCGCTGGACCGCGTTGAGGATCTGCTGCCCGTTTCGCTCGAGATCGCGCGGTTCAAAATCATGGGGACGCGGCGCAAGATCGTGCGCCGGGGCGAGCACACCCAAGTCTCGGTAGACGATTTGCCACTCGCGGGCGGCGGCGAGGATCCTTTCGAGCAGGCTGCGCGGCGTGAACAGATGGAACGGCTCGAAACCGCACTGGCCGGTCTGGGAGAGCGATGCCGCGACTTGTTTCGCTTGAAATTGGAAGGCCACACGTTTCCGGAGATCCAGAAAAAGCTGGGCGTCGCCACGCTGAACACGCTGTACACTTGGGATTTCCGGTGCAGAAAGCAGTTGATGGAACGGCTGGGCGGTAGTTGGGAGACGAATAAGTGACCCGCGACGATATTCGCAAACTGATGGGCGGATATGCTACGGGCTCGCTTACAGAAGCCGAGCGGAAGCTGCTGTTCGAGGCGGCTTTGGACGATCAGGAGCTGTTCGACGAGTTGGCTCGCGAACAAGCGCTCAAGGAAATTCTCGACGCGCCCGGAGCCAAGCAGAGGCTGATCGCCGTACTCGGAAAACCGCAGCGCGTTTGGTGGCAGAGGCCGCTGGTGTGGTCTGCTGCGGCGACATTTGCGGTCGCCATCGCGGCGGTGAGCTGGATTGTATTCCGGCCAGTGCCTCCGGTCGAGGTTGCGCAGGTGACCGTGGAGAAACCCGCGGCGCCGGTCGCGAGGGAGCCGGAAGTCGCGACAAGTAAGCCGGACAACGCGCCGAAATCGCCGAATCCAGCGGCCGCCAAGAGATCAGCCGTGGGGGGGCCAGCGGAAGAGAAAAAAGCCGTGCCATTGGCTGATGCCCCGGTCGAGCTGAAAGAGAAAGACGAGAAGCGCGCGGATGCGTTGGACAAAGTCCAGGCCTCGACTCCACCTCCCCCGCCGCCAGCTCAGCGAGCCCAGCAGCTGGAATCCCGGCAGCAGGCCGCACAATCTGCCAACCAGGTACAGGTGCAAGCGGCTCCGTTTGTGGATTCGGGCCAGCGGGCCCAATCGGCGCAGGGAGCCATCGCGCCTGCCGCTCCCTCGTCCCGCCCTTTTGCGGCCAAAACGGCGCCGAGGTTCGCGTTGGACTATACGGTGGCTCCCGCGGTCAACCCTCAGGAATTGATTCTGACCTTTGCAGCGGACGGCTATCTGTCGATCCATTTCTCGCCAGGGTTGGATACGATCGTCGAGTCGCGCGTCACGGCTGGATCTACGCGTCGCGAGCGCATTCCCAACAACGCGACCGAAGCCGCTATCGTTTTTTCGGCGAATCCTCAAACCACCAGCGGCGGCGTTTCGTTGACTCAAGACACCAGGACCGGAACGGTGGTGGATCCGGCGGGTGTGCGGATCGAGTTACTGGTGCGCTTTTATTAATCTCGCCAAAGCCAGGTCGGCGACCTGACCCACTTTCAGCAGCTATTGAACTTTTCCGGTGGCCAACGCTTCGACGAATCCACGCTCCAGGGGCCACATTCCCGTCACCAGCTTTTCCTGCTGCGTGAACGTGCCGGCCACCAGCACTCCACTCAGGTCGCGCGAGCTGGGTGTCATTTTCTCGCGATCCAGCATTTTCTTCAGAAGATCCGTTTTGGACGTCAAAACTTTGGCGAGCGCCGCCGCGGACTCTGGAGATGCGCACTCAACTTCCAGCCGGATGTGTAGCCGCTGGCCGTCCGGCCCGACCGCGAACACCACCTGCTGCGCCTGCGCCAGCGGACTGAGGAAGGACTGCGCGCCTGCCGGCAAATCCTTAGGATCGCTGAACACGAACGACGGCGCGGAAATCCATACCGGCTCAGCGGGCAATTGCGGAGGCTTCTTCCACTGATTGGGCCCGATCATGGATACGCCCCTTTCTTCAGTAGTCACCGCCAGCGCGAGGACGTCCGACTTGAGGGGATAAAACGAAATATGGCGCGTGGGCTCGCTTCCCGGCATGGTGCACACGGCATTGCGGCAGTCGCCGCCTTCCGCGCGCGCATAGGAATTCAGCTTTCTCCAATCGAACCGGCCGCGAACCGCGAAGTAGGACCCGCCATGGAAGAACGCCGCCGCCACGGCGTCCATATCGGTGCGGTAATCGAAGCCGGTCTGTTCGACGAAGTGGCGGTAATCGGGTTCCTCGGAGGCCTTCGATCCAGCCAGGAGATCCAGAAGTCCAGTATCGCGGAGCGCCGCGAAATCCATGTAAACGTGGGTGGCCTGATCCGGCGGAAGCGTCTGGAGCAAGGCAGCCGCGTCAAAGCGCCGTGTCGTGCGCCAGTGCGCCAACGCGACTGCTCCGGCGCAAAGAATCACAACTGCAACCGCGAGCTGCCAGGGATGGAACCGGTATCGCATCCAACGCAAGGGTACACCGCCGCGACCACGCCTGTCACGCTGCTGTATTCTGAAAGGTTTCCTATGGATATTGTCACCGGTCATATCGGCTGGATCGAAATCGTGTGCGGACCCATGTTTTCGGGGAAGAGCGAGGAGCTGATCCGGCGCTTGCGGCGCGCCCGCATTGCCCGAAAAAGAGTGCAGGTGTTCAAACCCTCCATTGACGACCGCTATGCGCTCGACGAAATCGTTTCCCATGGCGAGCAGCGCATGAAGTCGGAAGTGGTGGCCAACGACCAGGAGATTCTGACCAAGCTCGACTGGCGGACCCAGGTGGTGGGCGTCGACGAGTCGAATTTCTTCGGTATCGGCTTGGTCGACGTGGCGCAACAGCTTGCCGACACCGGCAAGCAGGTGATCATCGCGGGGCTCGACACGGACTATCTGGGACGGCCATTTACCCCCATGCCCGAGCTGCTATGCCTGGCCGAATCGATCACCAAGATGCTGGCGATCTGCATGCGCTGCGGGAATCCGGCCAAGCATACCCAGCGGCTGGTGGAGTCCAGCGATTTGATCGTAGTGGGGGCGGCCGGGATGTATGAAGCGCGCTGCCGCCGTTGTTTCGAACCGGGCGTCCCCAAACAGGAGGTCCTGGAGTTCGCGCAACCCAAAGCGCCAAAGTAACCTATAGAAGACCGGAAGGCTGGCCGAAATATGTTCAACATGGACTGCTTTTGTTCACGTACCGGCTCCAAAGTTCTTGTAACCAGTAGGTAGGCCGTCTACATCCCTAAGAGTAAGTGCTAAAATACGCAAGGAAGAGGTCTCGTTAAAATGTTGTTTCCACAGGAGAAAAGAAACGTGAGCGATGCCCCCGCCAGTCCTCAGGCGCCTCCGCCTCAGCAATCGCAGCCCATTTACGTGAACACAAGCTCCGGCTCAGGAGTGAAGATCGCGATCCTTTTCGGCGCGGTCATTGCCCTGATCGGGGCGTGCGTTTATCTTTTCTACCAGCTCAATCAAGTACGGGCGGACCTGGTGGAAACCCGCGACTCGCTGTCGGCGCAGATTTCGAAGATGAATGAAGCCTCCAGCGTGACCACCCAAACCAGTCGCCGCAACATGGACAGCCTGAAGGTGGATGTGGACAAGGCTCGTAAACAGGCGGCTCAACTGAGCGGCCAGGCCAAGGCTGAAGCGACCGCCCACGCGGATGAGCTCGCGGCTCGCCTCCAGAAGATGCAAGAGGAGCAGGGCAAGAAGATCGAGGGCGTTTCCACCGAAGTGAGTGCAGTAAAGAGCGAGACGACGGCCGCCAACGCCAAGATCGGCGAAGTTTCTACCGAAGTGGGCAGCGTGAAGACCGACGTCGCCAAGACCAAGTCCGATCTGGAAAAGACCATCGCCGACCTGAGAAGCACTCGCGGCGATCTGGGCGTGCAGAGCGGGCTGATCGCCACCAATGGGAAAGAACTGGCGGCATTGAAGGCGCTGGGCGAGCGGAATTACACCGATTTCAAGATCGGCAAGAGCAAAGCTCCGCAAAAAGTGGGCGATCTACAAGTGCTGCTCAAGAGCGCCGATCCCAAGAAGAACAAATACACCATCGAAGTGATCGCGGATGACAAGCGGGTGGAGAAGAAAGATAAATCGGTGAACGAGCCGGTCCAGTTCCTGCTGTCCCGCGCATCGCAGCCTTATGAGCTGGTGGTCAACGATGTCAAGAAAGACATGATCGTCGGCTACGTGTCCGCTCCGAAGGTGCAGCAGCCAAGAGGGCAGTAAGATTTCACTGTTGTCTCTGTTTTAGCATCCACGCCACCAGGTCGGCGCGGTCGTAGGCCTGAATCCAGGCGTTGTGACCGACCCCCGGAAGCTCGGTGTACTGCACATTTGCACCGATGGCTTTCAATGCCGCGAACATGTGCCTCGATTCCTCCACCGATACCGACTGGTCCGCGTCGCCGTGGAAGATCCAGATAGGCAGCCGCGCTACGACCTTAGCCACTGCCGCGCATGGATCCGCAGCGGATGCCGGCGCGATGGGTGGATATGCAACGCCGCTGGTCTTCCCACGGAACTCGGAGATGAACCCGCACACAACCACCAGGGCCGCAAACCGTTCCGGGTGGCGATAGGCCAGATACCAGCTTCCGTTTCCCCCGGCGGAAAGACCAGTGAGATATACCCGCGAACTGTCGCCATTGAATTCGGCGATGGTCTTGTCGACGGCCGCCAGGGCGGCCTCCCCGCCTTTCGTCTGCCAGCCTGGTGTGCCATCGGCGTGGCTCTGTGGGAAGACCACCAGGGCAGGGAAGCGGTCGACATGCTGGCGGATTGCGCCGGCGAAACCGCCGTCGGTCTGACTCAGTCCATCGTCGCCATAACTGCCCCCGCCGTGCAGAGCCAGGATGACGGGCCACGCCGTGGACCGCCGAAAATCACGCGGGACGTAAACCTGGTATCGATATTCGACCCCGCCTAATACGACGGTGCGATTAAGGAACCCCGTCTCGATGTTTTGAGCCGAGGCGATGGACGCGCCCGCCAATCCAATCGCAACGGCCAACAAAACCGGGGTCTTATGTACTGTCGAGTTCACGCTGAGATCATACCATTGGGCGCTAATTTTCCATCATTGCGGCCCTCTTTAGTGTTGTTAGACCGGTTGTCCATATCGATCAAACCCGCTCGGTTACTATGCAGTTGTATGCTTCGACTAAAAGGTACGGCCGGTAGCGGGGAACCGTGGTCGACGAAGTGACGAGTTGAAGAATCGGTTGAAAAAAGAGACTAATGAGATGATGGTGATCGGCAGAATTGGAGTAGGCCGTCCCATGCCCCGATACCCGAGGTTAGGTGTCTTGTCCCGCATTGTTTCCGTCATCAGCGATTCGGGTTCCCCGCCGGAGCGCAACGATGACATGTTGAGAGAATTGGGATTTAAGGTTTAGGGGTAGCAGAAAATGGGTCACTACGAAGAACACGTTAAAGACAGATCGGCCGAACAAATCCTGCAAACTGCTGGTGGCGGAAGTGGCGGTGCTGTGCTGGGTGCCGATGGTGACTACCTACGGGTCGCTGCCCAGGTCCGCTCAACGCAAGAACTAATCGAAGAACTGAAGAAGGCATCGGCATCCAACACTGTTTTCTCAACGCGGGTATTCTGGCTCACGGTTGCTCTCGTCGCCGTAGGAGGGGTTCAAGCTCTCGCTACCCGCGTGGCCGTATTTGATGTGGTGGCTCAAGCACCTATTCTAAAGCCGGACACTCGTCGCCCGTCGAGCTAGGCGCCTTATAGCACTCGTGCGCGATTGTTTCGGTTCGTCGCAAGAGTTCGCCTCGGGATGCTATGCTTCCAGTGCAGGCGCTAAATTAAAAGCCATGGAGATTCAATTCACCACGCGCATTTTCAAGGAGGGTCGCACCTTCGTGGCGCACGCCCTGGAACTGGACGTTTCCTCGTGCGGCGGCAGCAAAGAGAAAGCCCTAAAGAACCTCAAAGAGGCCGTGCGCCTGTTCCTGGAAGAGGCCGGGAAGATGGGAACTCTCGAGCAGATTCTTGAAGAGGCATGGTGAACCCGCACTCGGCAACCACCTGTTCGAAGGAAACGCCCTGCCCGCCCTCGCGGAAGTACTCGCGCGATGAGGCGATGGCCCGAAGGTCTTCGGCGCTCAATTCCTCGTCATCCAGCATCGCTTTGAGCAATCCCTCGACGGCCCCGAGTTGCGCTTGCGGCGGGCGGTCGAGCATTTCGTGAAGGTGCTGGCGTGTGTCGCTCATCGTGTGCTCTCCGTCACCTTCAGTCTATTACACCGTCCCATTGAATCGCCGGTCGGGCCGCAATTCTACCCACCGCGAATCAGGCGCATGGCTTCCCCGATAGCTGCAGCTTCCTTGGCCTCGCCACGGGCTCCGTTGTCAGTGACAGCGTCGCCTTCGCCGGGGGCCAGGAACATGTTGGACTCGACGCCGTGCTGCCGCGTGTAGAGATCCCAATAGCGACCGTTCAGAGCATAGAGCGACTCATGAGTTCCTCGCTCGACTACACGGCCGGCTTCGACCACCAGGATCTGATCGGCGCGGCGGATGGTGGAAAGACGATGCGCGATGACGAAGGTGGTCCGGCCGCGCATCAGGTATTTCAAGCCTTCCTGGATCATCGCTTCGGATTCGGAGTCGAGGCTCGACGTGGCCTCGTCCAGAATCAAAATACGCGGGTCGGCCAGAATCGCACGCGCGATGGAGACACGCTGGCGTTGTCCGCCGGATAACTTGACGCCGCGTTCGCCGACAATCGTGTCGTATTTCTTTTCGAATTTCTCGGCGAACTCGTCCACACGCGCGATGCGGCAGGCTTCCATGATCTGTTCTTTGGTCGCGCCGGGACGAGCGAAGGCGATGTTCTCTTCAATCGAGCCGTCGAACAGGAAAGAATCCTGAAGAACTACGCCAAGCTGCGTCCGGTAGCTATCCAGGCGGACCGTCGAAAGATCGATTCCATCGACGGTGATTTTTCCTTGATTGGGGGAATGGAAAGCGGCCACCAGGCTGATGATGGTTGACTTGCCAGAACCCGAAGATCCTACCAGCGCGGTCACGGTACCGGGTTCGGAGCGGAAGCTGACGTCGAACAGAACCGGCTTGCCTTCTTCGTAGGCGAATCCGACTTGATTGAATTCCACTTCGCCGCGAATGAGTCCGATGCTCACAGTGCGATTCGGGTCGCGGTCTTCGGGGCGTTCTTTCAGGACTTCGCGGGTTCGATCGAGGCCGGCCAACGCCTCGGTTAACTGCGTGCCGATGGCGACGACTTGAATCACGGGCGCGATCAGGAACGCCAGAAATGCCACGAAGGTCATCAGGTCGCCGAGCTTCATCGATCCGGAAAGAATTTCGCGCGTCCCCACGTACCACACGATGGCGCCGACGATTCCCATCATCACGGTGGCCGAGAGGCTCATCAGCGACGTCGCCGTGAGCGACTTGAGCACGTTGTCGAGCAGCCGCTGCACGCCGCCGCCGAAAACTTCCGCTTCGCGCGCTTCGGCGTGGTAACCCTTTACAACGCGGACGCCTCCCAGCGATTCGGTGAGCCGTCCGGTGACGTCAGCGTTGATTTTGCCGCGCTCGCGGAAGATCGGACGGATCTTCGTAAACGCCTGCTTCATCACGAACGAAAACGAGACTACGAACACGCCCGTAAGGGCGGTCATCAGCGGGCTGATCCGCAGCAGGAATACCAACGCGATGATCGCGGTCATGACGCCGCCCGCGAATTCCACCAAACCGGTGCCGATCAGGTTGCGGACGCCTTCGACGTCGGACATAATGCGCGCGACCAGGACGCCGCTCTTGTTCGCGTCGTAGTACGTGACCGGAAGCAGGCCGACGTGGCGCTGAACCTTTCTGCGCAGCTCGGCGATCAGACGTTGTCCGGTTTTCGAAAGGAGCTGCGTGAGCGAGAAAGACGTGAGTCCTTGAATCAGGGTCGCGCCGAGGATCCCGAGCACCAGCGGCAGCAGCATGCCAGTTTGCTTCTTGCCGATGACGTCGTCAATAAAGAATCGGGTTGAATACGGCAGAACCAAACCGCTCAGCCGGTTGACGATCATCAGAACGAAACTGAGCGCCAGCAATCCGCGGCGCGGCAGGATCATTTCCCGCAGATCGGGCCACAGCTCGCGCAGCCGTTCAGACTGCGACTTTTTGGGCTTGGTTGGGATTTCGGCCACTAACTCTAGTCTGGTGCCCGGAGCCGGTCCAACGCAACTGGCCGTTCTTCCGGGTTTCTTTTTTGCGACCGGCGAACGCGCTCCATCACTGTCGCGCCTCAAAGTCCGGCGAACGCGCCGCACAACTGTCGCATTTCCAGGCGGTCAGTTGAGGCGCGACAGTGATGGAGCGCGTTCGCTCGGCATCAGGGACGCCGATGGGCTGTTTGATATCCTACAGACAGAAGTGTTCCCCAAAATCATTTCGATCGGGACGTTTTACCTTCCGACCTATGGTGTCCTGGTGGCGCTGGGATTCCTGGCGGGGTTGTGGGTCACGGTAAAACTCGCGCGGCGGAGCGGGTTGAACGCCGAACTGATCACGAATCTCGCCGTGTATAGCGCGCTCGCGGGGCTGCTGGGCGCGAAAATCCTGATGCTCATTTTCGATTGGGGGGCGCCGGATAAGCCGCCCATATTTTCGTTGTCGACACTGCAGGCGGCGGGAGTCTGGCAGGGCGGATTTATCCTCGCCGTACTGGTCGCGTTCCTGTACATGCGACAGAACAAGCTGCCTTTGCTCACGACGTTCGACGTATTCGCTCCGGGCGTGGCGTTAGGGCACGCGATCGGACGCGTCGGATGTTTCGCGGCCGGCTGCTGCTGGGGAAATGAATGCACCCTGCCCTGGGCCGTGACGTTTCACAATCCCGAAGCGGCCGAATTGACGGGCGTACCGCTCGGAAGGCCGCTGCATCCGTCGCAGCTTTATGAAGTGCTGTCGGAACTGGCGGTTTTCGCGTTCCTGTACTGGTGGTTCCAGAAACCGCACGCACCGGGGAAAATCATCGGCGGGTACCTGCTGCTGAGCTCGATCACGAGGTTCTGCATCGAGTTCACGCGGTTCCACGAACAGGGGCTGCACTACGGACTCTCCTGGACTCAATGGATCTCCGTCGCGCTGGCGGTGGCGGGGATGCTGCTGCTGGCGAGGAGTTCGGTGCCTTCGGCCAAAGTAAGTCCTCCTGTAGTGGCTTAGTTCAGAAGCCATCCTCCGGCGATCGCTGCGACGATCAGTCTCGCCAGCCATCCGAGCGCATGCGCCACCGCGACCAGCGGATGCAGCTTGATGTACAGCGCATTCATGATGGTGAATGGCAGAGGCGCCATGATCCAACAGATCGCGGCGAATACTAACGCTCGCGAATAGCCGTGGATTTCGAAAATGACGCATGCAGTCATGAAAGACGCGGCGGTAACAAATCCCAGCAGCGTCGCCCATGCGATGGTCGATCCTTCGCTGGTTCGTTTCCGCCAGACTTCGGGGTAAGCGACGTACTTATCGTGAAACAGGATACCCGTGAAAAACCAGTCGGTGAAGGAGCTGGCGATTCCGGCAGAGAGCGTGGCGAGCGCGAAATGCGTCCAGTTCATCGAGTGCTCTGATACTGGTGCGCTCCACTTGACGATTGCTCGGGCCACTGCACGATTTCGATCAGATAGAGCACGTTCCCGTCCGGGTCTTCGAAACATGCGAATTTTCCGGCGTTGGGATCCTGGGCGATCGGTCCTCGAAACTTGACGCCTTTTTGCCGCAGCGTGCTGACCGCGTCCTCAATACTGGTGGAAAGCGCGAATCCCACCGTAATCGATCCATCGCGTCCCGCCGGGTTTTGGGCGGATGCCGGATGCAGCCCGATGGTCAGCCGTCCGGCTTCCACTTGCGCCCAATGATTGCCGAACCGCTGTGTTAGGCGCAGGCCGAGCACGTCAGTGTAGAAACGCACGGACCGATCCATGTCGGTGACGAAGATGGTGGCGATTCCGGTTGAAAGCATGGAATACATCGTATGCACCTCGGTTACGATTGTAAAGAGCCATTTTGAAGAAGCCTGCGAAAGTGCCGCGTGTCGATATACGGCTGGACTCTGGAGCCGCGTCGCCGCTCCAGCAACAGCTCTATGAGGGGCTGCGGGAGACCATCGTGCTGGGCCGATTGCCGCGCGGCATGCGGTTGCCGCCATCGCGAGCGCTGGCACGTCGGCTCGGGATTTCTCGCAACACAGTTCTGTTCGCCTACGAAGAACTAGCCGCTGATCAATGGTTGAGCGGACGAACAGGTTCCGGAACCTGTGTCGCTCGAAGCGCGCAGGCGGTGCGGCTTATCGATCCGGATGGGCTCACCTTCGACTGCCTCGGCCTTGTGTAAAGTTTCACGTGTTTTCTGCCGTTATGAAAGAGTAGAGTGCCCCGGTCACGACAGCGCGGATTTGTCCTCATTGCGATGTCGATCAGCATGCTGCTGTTGCTGGCGGTGATCGGACTCGCGTTCGACCTGGGGCGAGTGTACATCGCCAGAAATGAAGCGCAGGTTTTCACCGACGCTGCGGCGATGACCGCAGCCCAGAAAATGGACGGTACCGAGGCTGGACTCGATCGTGCACGCGAAGCCGTGGCGCGCGTCCCCATGCGCTGGAGTCTGGGGACCAAGGAATTCACGGGTGTTATCGTCGAATTCTCCAGCGACGGCGCGAAGTGGGAAAAGTCGCCTAAGGACGCCACATCGATGACCATGGCTCGCGTCACTGCGCCGGAGAATAGCGTCGAAATTATGTTTCTGAGAGCCGTAGGCGGACCGGCGGCATTCACGGTGCCGGCTCACGCGGTAGCAGCGTCGAATCCGGTGAGGTTGGTTGAATGAAACGCGGCGAAAAGGGGCACGCCATGATTGAGCTGGCGTTTTCCGCGATGGTCATGGTCACATGTCTTGCCGGGACATTCCAGTTCGGCTATACCTTCTACGTCTACAACCAACTGGTGACCGCCGTGGGCAACGGTGGACGTTATGCCGCGACTCGAACCGTTCGAGCCGAAGTCGACAAGGCCGAAAAAGCGATCCGCAACATGGTGGTCTACGGTGACGCGCAACCGTCCGCGGATGCTCAGCCCGCCGTGGCGGGACTGACGCCCGATCAGGTCGAGGTGCACTGGGTGAAGGATCAGTCGGGCGCGCCGGCGGCGGTCGGTGTTTCGATTCGCGAATTCACGGTGAACGCGGTTTTCAGAACATTCGCGTTTACCGGACGCCCAGGCGTGGAATTTCCCTACGTCGGCAGATATGCTCCTACGGAGCATGAACAATGAAAAAAGGTCAGAGCCTTGTAGAGGCGACGCTGGTGCTGATCGTGTTTTTCGCGCTGCTGCTGGGCGTGGTTGACTGCGGGCAAGTGCTGTACTCGCATCAAGCCCTAGTGGAGCGCGCGCGTGAGTCCGTCCGCTGGGGATCGGTGCATCCTTACGATGGCACCGGGAACCAGGTCGCCAATCTGGTCCTTTATCATCAGGCGGACGAACCGCGCACCGCTCCGCCTACATTTCTCGGACTCACGCGCGCCAACGTCCAGGTTCGGTATCAAAGTCCAACACCGGAGCGGCCTGACGATGCAACCATTAGCGTGGCGATCGTGAACTATGAATCGCATTTCTTTTCACCGTGGATCGCGAAGACCATTGTGAGCCCGCGGCCGGTGCTGGTGAGCGCGCCGGTTACTCGTAACGCAACGCAATCATCGGATCGACCTTAATCGCGCGCCAGGCGGGGATAGCGCTGGCCAGTAGGGCAACCAACGCGAGCAGCCCCGATAGCCCCAGGAACGTCAACGGGTCGAACATCCTGACTCCATACAGAAAATCCGGACTACTGGCAAAGAGAAGCGTCGCTCGCAACAGGCTGGTGATGGCGACCGCGCCCGCAAGGCCGAAAACAGAGCCGATGAATACGGGGCGCAGGCCTTGCAGGATCACGGAACGCAGGACGTCCCGGCCAGTCGCACCGAGCGCCATCAGGATCCCGATTTCACGGGTTTGTTGGCTGACCAGATAAGACATGACGCCATAAATTCCCACCGTGGCCAGAGCAAGAGCTAGCACCGCGAGCGACATCGCCGACATCGCCCAGATTCTCGCCTGCACTTTTTCGAAATGCAAAGGCCCTTGTTCCAGGCTGATCAATTGGAGACTCGGCGGGATGTTTCTGTCGATGGATTCGAGCGTCGAACGAACCGCTGCTAACGCTATTTTCGGATCGCCTTCGGTACGCATCAGAATATTTTCCAGGGACGCGGGCCGGATGGGGAGATACAGCATCATCGGGTCGAGACGCGACAAGTTGGCGGTGCGTACGCTCTTGGCAATGCCGATCACGTCGTACTGCACCCAGGGACCCGTCGTTCTTCCGACGCGGTCTTGCAGCTTGAAATGGCGGCCGAGGGGATTTTCGTCGGGCCACATTTGCCGCGCTGTCAGTTCGCTGATGATGGCGACGGGCGCACCCCGATCCATCTCCTGCGGCGTAAAATTACGGCCGTTCAGCAAAGGAATCCCGAGCGTCTCGAAATATTGAGGTGCAACTCGCGCCAGCAGCGTGTCGCTGGAAAAACTCTTGGATCGCGTATCGTCGCTTTGGACTTCCTGGCTGGTGGTTCCGGCCATGGGGATGCCGCCGGTAAGAGTAACCGAGCGAACCTGCGGAAGCTCGCGGAGGCGGTCGATCGCGCGGCGCTGAATCGCCAGGGCTTTGGCCGCATCGCTTCCATAGTTGAACGACACCAGATAAACGGAACGTGTTTCGTATCCCGGATCCACCGCTTGCGATCGGACCAGCCCCCGAACCAGAAGACCAGCGGTGATCAGCAGCATGAGCGACGTCGCGATCTGGCCGGCGATCAGAAAACTTCGCAGCCGCGAACGGTCGAGCCGCTGACCGAAGGCGGTGGCTTCGTCTTTGAGGCCGCTGGTGAGGTCGACCCGCGAAAATCGCAGCGCGGGTGACAGGCCGAAGAGGACTCCGGTTGCAATCGAGATGAGCAGCGTATAGGTGAACACACGAGCGTCCGGACTCAAGCTGACCAGGAAGGCTGCGCCCGGTCCGAAAGGCCCCTGAAGCCACTGCTGAATGGCGAGCCACAGAACTTTGCTCGCCCAGATGGAGAGAAAAAGCCCGGAAATGCCTCCCAGGACCGCGATCAGCGTGCTTTCCGTAAGCAGTTGACGGATGAGACGCGAGCGGCCGGCGCCGAGCGCAAGTCTGACTGTCAGTTCCTTGCGACGCGCCGCGGATCGAGCCATCAGCATGTTCGCAAGATTCGCGCAGGCGATGAACAACACCATCCCGACAACGATCATCATCAGGCCGACGATCACCTGAAAGCGCGGGTCGTTGGTGTTCGGAAGATAGTGCGCCAGCTCCAGCGTGACGGTGAGCGTGCGACTACGGCTCGGATGAAGCTGCATAAAACGCTGCTGGAGACCCGCGATTTCAGCCTGAGCCTGCTTGACGGAAATGCCCGGCTTAGGACGGGCGAGAATCTGGAATCTCTGGTCGAGCGGATTGTCCAGCCAGTTTTGCCCAGGAGTCAGTTGAGCCTGCATCATGATGGGGGTCCAGAAATCCGGAACAATGGAAGGAATTCCGGTGCCGATGAATTCTTCTGGAGCGACTCCCACAATGGTGAACGAGGTGTCGTTCACCTTGATGATCTGCCCGAGCGCGTTCGGATCGCTGTGGAAACGATCGCGCCAGAGTGCGTAACTCAACATCATGACCGGGTGTGCGCCGGGGATCTGATCCTCTTCGGGAAGGAAAGTTCGACCGAGAAAGGCCGTGACCCCAAGATCGGGGAAGTAGCTGGCGGAAACCAACCGCGCATGCAACGTCTCGGTGCTTCCGCTGGCGAGCGCCGCAAGAACAGGTTCGGGCCAACTGACGGCGGTGAGGCTGGAAAACGCCTGGTTCTGCTGATTGAAATGCACGTATTCGGGATACGAGAAGGCGTATTGGACGTCGCCATGATTTCCGTTTTCGAACCAGCGTTCGAGGCGGACGACGTTGTAGGGGTCCCTTACCGGCAGCGGCTTCAGCGCGACGGCGTTGAACGCGGTGAATAGCGTCGTGTTCACGCCAATACCGAGAGCCAGCGTGATCACGGCGACCAGCGTAAATCCGGGATTCTTAAGCAGCATCCGGACGGCGTAGCGCAGATCCTTGAAGAATGCTTCGATCACAGTGAAGCTGCGGCCTTCGCGGCGCTCTTCTTTGACGCGCGTCACTCCGCCGATCGCCAGGATCGCCGCACGGCGCGCTTCGTCAGGCGAGAGCCCGCGACGGAGGTTCTCATCGGTGAGCATCGCGATATGCGCTTCGAGTTCGGTCTCGAAGTCATCGTCGAGCCGTTGTCTCATAAAGACGGCGCGGATTTTCGAGAGGAGTGTACGCATACGTCACTTGGGGCTCGCGAGCAGCCGTCCGATCACGCCGGAGATCTTTTGCCAGCTCTCGGCCTCGCGCACCAGTTGTTTCTGTCCGGCTCGCGTGAGCGAGTAAAACTTCGCCTTGCGGTTGTTTTCCGAAACTCCCCACTTCGAGGAAATCCATCCCTTTTGTTCCAGGCGGAGAAGCGACGGATAAATCGTGCCCTGGTTGAGTTGAATGCAGTCTTCACTGACCTGCTCGATGCGGCGGGCGATCCCGTAACCGTGGAGCGTGCCCATCGTATCGAGCGTCTTCAGGACCATCAGGTCGAGCGTGCCTTGCAGAACTTCCGACATGTAGAAACTCTACACGAAAGTCCTGTAGAATGTCAACAGGTATAAAACCGCTCCCTATGGTCACGGCTCTGTGTCGGCGATGTATAGAATCAGCCGCTCGCCGAGCCGTGACCAAAGGGAGCGGTTCCACGCCAACGGCTATTCCCGCTTGGCCTTCTTGAACACCTTGTTGAGCACCGTGATCCCGCGATCCACGTCCTGTTCGGTCAAAATATACGGCGGCAGCATTCGTAAGACGGTGTCGTGCGTGCAATTGATCAGGATGCCTTCCTCCATCGCATCCAGCACGATCTGTTTGCCGGGCATGTCCAGATCGACTCCGATCATCAGGCCGAAGCCGCGGATTTCCTTGATGAACGAATAGTGCTTGGCGAGTTCCGTCAGGCGCATCCGGAAATAGCTGCCGACTTCGGAAATCTGGGGCAGAAGCGGATCCAGAATATCGAAGAATTCGAGCGCCACGCGGCAGGCCAGCGGTCCGCCTCCATACGTCGATCCGTGCATTCCGCTTCCGATGGATGCCGCGGCGCGCTCGCTCGCCGCGATGAATCCCAGCGGCAGGCCGCAGGCAATCGGCTTCGCCGCAATCATGACATCCGGGAGAATCGCGGGTTCGAACATCTGATAGGCGAAGTGCGTTCCAGGGCGGCCCACGCCGCATTGGATCTCGTCGAAGATCAACAATGCGTTGTAGCGATCGGCCAGCTCGCGCGCCTTGCGCACGTATTCTGACGTGAGCGGAAAGATGCCGCCCTCCCCCTGCACCAGTTCGAACACGATGGCTGCAGTGCGATCGCAGGCGACTTGCTCCAGGCCGGCGATGTCGTTGCGATGCACGAAGTGGACGCCGGTCATCAACGGCTCGAAATCGCGGCGGTATTTCTCCTGTCCGGTAATGGAGAGCGCCCCAAACGTGCGGCCGTGGAACGAATTTTCGAGCGCGATCACTTCAATCTTTTGCGAATCGACCTTGCGTCCGTGCGAGCGTGCCATTTTTAGCGCGCCTTCCATCGCCTCCGTGCCGGAGTTGCAGAAGAATACCCGATCGAGTCCACTGGCGCGCGCGATCCGGGCCGCCAGCGGTCCCTGATATTCGTGATAGTAGAGATTGGAAGTGTGCAGCAGCAAGCCGGCTTGTTCGCGAATCACCTTGGTGATGCGCGGATGCGCATACCCCAGCGCGTTGACGCCAATCCCGGCGATCAGATCCAGGTAGCGTTTCCCGGATGTGTCATATACGTAGCAGCCGCGGCCGCGATGCAGCACCAGCGGATAGCGCGCGTAATTCTGAAGAAGGTACTGCTGTTCTAAGTCGATCACCGAAGCGGACGCGGACGTGGCCATGTATTCATCATAATAGGACCGTGTTCGTCACAGATTTGAAGTGCTTCGGGTGCGGCGCAGTCTATCCGATGGATCCTCGCGCGTACCTGTGTGGGCGGTGTGGAGCGAACGAAGAAGATCCCGGCATCCTCGATGTCCACTACGACTATGGAGCAGCGCGGGGACGGCTGGAGCCGCGTCACGACGTGTTCCGGTATCTTCCGCTGTTGCCGGTTCGCGCGCCGGGCGAAGTCCTCGATGCGGGCGGAACGCCGGTGGTCGCCGCGCCCAGGCTTGCGGCGCGATTCGGGCTTCGCGCGCTGTATCTCAAAGATGAAACGCGCAATCCGACGCGATGCCTGAAGGATCGTGCCACCGCCGTCGCGATGACGCTGGCGCTGGAGTTGGGTGTGCGCGACGTGTACTGCGCGTCGGCTGGCAATGCCGCGATTTCACTGGCGGGATTCGCGGCGAATGCCGGGGTGCGCTGCCACGTCTTCGTCCCGAGCTATGCGTCGGCAGTGCGGCTGGACTGGTTGCGCCGCTTTGGAGCCGACGTGAACGTTTCGCGCGGCGACTACGATCAGGCGTTCGCGGAAGCGGAGGAGGCCGGCGGGAAACACGGATGGTATAGCCGCAACTGCGCATTCAATCCGTTCCTGGTGGAAGGCAAGAAAACCTGCGGCCTGGAGATTGCGGAGCAGATCGCGGCGGATTTCGTAATCGCGCCGGTCGGCGACGGATGCACCCTGGGTGCGATCGGCAAAGGCTTGCGGGAGGCTCGCGAGCTGGAAATCGTCGATCGATTGCCGCGGTTGATCGGCGTGCAGGCCGACGGAGTCCAGCCGATGGTGGCGCGGCTTCATGGAACCGTTCCGGTTGAAGGCGAGACCGCGGCGTCATCCATCGCGGTACGAAGGCCGCGCAACGCCTTGCGCCTCCTGCACGAACTTCGGGAGTGCGATGGAGAGATGGTCGCGGTCCCTGATTCCGCGATCGCCGAAGCTCAGCGGCGCTTGGCGGAGGATGCGGGAATCATCGCTGAGTTGACCAGCGCAGCCACGCTCGCCGCAGTGGAAGAGATGGCTTCGCGAGCATCGATTGCAGGCCAGATTGGCGTCCTGGTCATCACCGGCGGAAGGGTCGATTAAGCCCTATGTTAAGATGACCTTCGACACGCTAACGGTGGACTCCCAGACATCCAATTTGCCGATTGCCCGCATAATCGATCATACGCTGCTGCGCCCGGAGGCGACTGCCGGCGAGATTCGTAAAGTGTGCCAGGAAGCCCGTTTATATGGATTCGCCAGCGTGTGTGTGAATCCGCACTGGGTTCGTTTGGTCGCACAGGAATTGGCAGGATCGGCGGTGAAAGTGTGCTCGGTCATCGGATTTCCGCTGGGTGCAAACATGATGGCGATCAAAGTTTCGGAAACGGAAGCCGCGCTTCAAGCGGGCGCGCAGGAAATCGACATGGTGTTGAATATCGGCGAACTACGGGCGGGAAATCATGACACTGTTGGCGACGAGATTCGCGCGGTGGTGAACGCGGCGCACGCCGGCGGAGCGATCGTCAAAGTGATCCTGGAAACAGCACTGCTCGACGACCATCAAAAGGTCGCTGCGTGCAAACTCGCCAAGACAGCCGGCGCGGATTTCGTGAAAACGTCCACTGGATTCGGACCAGGCGGGGCGACCGTGCACGACGTCGAACTGATGCGGAAAACCGTGGGTCCTGAAATGGGCGTGAAGGCGTCGGGCGGCATCCGGACGCTTGAAGACTTGAAGAAGATGGTCGCAGCGGGTGCGACCCGGATCGGCGCGAGCGCCAGCGTAAAGATCGTGGAAGAGGCCGCGGGTGCATCTTCCGCTCCAGCGGCGGGCGCGTCGCGATACTGATGGGCACGCCGCGTAAATCCACTGTCTTCCGGGAACGCGCCGAACTGCTCGACTTCCTGCTGGAGGTCTCGCGCGTGACCGCGGAGACGCTGGATCTCGACAAGCTGCTTGAAAATGTCGCGTCCATCGTGAAGACCGTGGTGCCTTACGATCTGTTCGCGATCCTTCTCTACAGCGAGCCAGCGCAAGGATTGAGAATCCGGTATTCGATCGGGCATCGCGATGAACTGGTTCGCAGCCTGGTCATTCCGCTCAACGAAGGCGTGACAGGCGCCGCGGCGGCTACCGGAATGCCGGTCCTGGTGGACGATGTGCGGGCGGACTCGCGCTACCTAAACGCGCTGGACGCCGTGCGCAGCGAATTGGCCGTGCCCATGACCGTGCGCGGAAAACTGGTGGGCGTGCTGGACGTGCAGTCGACGCGCGTGAAGGCCTATTCGGAGCAGGATCGCGCATTGCTGCGGCTGATCGCCACGCGTGTGGCCGTGTCCATCGAAAACGCGCGGCTGTATCGCAGAGTGGACCGGCAGAACCGGACTTTGCGGACGCTGGCGCATCTGTCGCAGGAATTCAGCTCGATTCTGGATCTGGACGAATTGCTGGGAAAGATCGCCGCCACCATTCGCGCGCTGATCAATTACGACGCTTTCAGTATTTTTCTTCTCGATGGCGAAAAGCGCGTACTGCGGCACCGTTTCAGCGTCCGCTACGACCAGCGCGTGGATCTGGACAACATTCCACTGGGGAAGGGAATCACGGGAACGGCGGCGGAATCGCGCGAAGTGGTTCGTGTTCTAAACACCATGGAGGATCCGCGCTACATCGCGTCGCATCCCGACATTCGTTCCGAGCTGGCCGTTCCGCTGATCGCGCAGGATCGCGTGGTGGGCGTGCTGGACGTGGAAAGCGACCGCATCGCGTACTTTACGGAGGATCATCAGCGCACGCTTTCATTGCTCGCGCCGCAAATCGCCAGTTCGGTGGAAAATGCGCGTCTGTATGAAGAACTCGCCCAGCGCGAAAAGCGCATGGACCAGGATCTGACCGCGGCGCGCAAGCTGCAGCACGTCCTCCAGCCGCGGGAAGCTCCGGAACTTCGCGGTCTGGAACTGGCGCTGCGGGCTCGGCCGGCGCGCGAAATCTCCGGCGACGTGTACGATTTCTTCGACCACGGAGACGAATACGCGGTGATCGTCTTCGGCGACGTGAGCGGCAAAGGAGCGGCAGCGGCGTTGTACGGAGCGCTAGTGAGCGGACTGCTCAGAATCCTGGCGCCGCGGCGCCGCAGCCCGGCGGTCCTGATGCAGTCGCTGAACGAAACCCTGCTCGAACGCAAAGTCGACGCGCAGTACGCAACCCTCCTGGTCGCGCTGTGGGAGCATCGCGCGCGACGGCTGACGCTGTGCAACGCCGGCGCGGAACCCCCGATGATTTTTCGCGGAGGCGAGGTCATAAAGCCCAAGGTGGAAGGCGTCCCAATCGGATTGCTGGAAGGCCGGGAGTACGAAGAAGTCGCAGTTGAAACGCAGATCGGCGATACGATTCTGTTCTATTCCGACGGCGTAGAGGATCAGCTCAACGCCAAGAACGAGGATTACACTCGGGGCCGCGTGCAGCGTCTGCTCAAAAAACATGGCGCGGAATCGACCAAGGCCATCGCTGATGCGATCTTCGCGGATCTCGACGCGTTCCGCGACGACGCGCCGATTACCGACGATCAATCCGTGGTCGTTATGCGGGTGTGCTAGAGGAAGCCTGCTGATGGAATATCGCGATCACACGCTGCACATCGAGGGCGTCGCGCTGGCAGAAGTCGCCGCGCGCGTGGGGACGCCTTGTTACGTCTATTCTTCGCAGGAAATCCTTGACAATTATCACGCTTACGACCACGCCTTCGGCGATCTTCCGCACTCTGTGTGCTATGCGGTGAAGGCCAATGGAAACCTCGCCGTATTGCAGTTGCTGGCGAAGGCCGGGGCGGGATTCGATATTGTTTCCGGCGGCGAGCTGTATCGCGTGTTGAAGGCCGGTGGTGATCCGAAAAAAGCCGTCTTTTCTGGAGTCGGAAAGACCGCCGCGGAGATCGACCAGGGGCTCGAAGCCGGAATCTTCGTGTTCAATTGCGAATCGGAACCGGAGCTGGCTCTAATCGACGCGCTGTCGCATCGGCGAGGCGTGCGGGCTCGCGTTGCGGTCCGCGTGAATCCCGATGTGGACGCCGCGACCCACGCCTACATATCGACCGGACGCCTGGCGCACAAATTCGGCATCGACATCGCCGACGCGGAATGCGTCTATGAACGGGCCCGGCAACACAAGAATTTGCTGATCGAAGGCGTGAGCTGCCACATCGGATCGCAGCTCATGGATCCGGCGCCGGTGATGGAGGCGGTGGATCGCGTGCTGGCGCTGATCGAACGGCTGCGGGCCCAGGGTTTCGATATCCGGCACGTGGACCTCGGCGGCGGACTCGGGATCGGGTATAAGCCCGACGAGGTCACACCTCAGATTACGAGGTTCGCCGCGGAACTGCGCGCGCGCGTCGCGGGACGTGGATTGCACGCGTTTGTCGAGCCAGGACGGTCCATCGTCGGCAACGCCGGCATCCTGCTCACCCGCGTGTTATACCGGAAAAAAACCGGCGAAAAAGATTTCGTGATCGTCGACGGCGCCATGAACGACCTGATTCGCCCCGCGTTGTATGGCGCCTATCACGAGATCGTACCGGTACGCCACAGCGATCGCCCGAAGACTCGCGTCGATGTCGTAGGACCTGTTTGCGAGACCGGCGATTTCCTGGCGCGCGATCGTGAAATAGCGGATGTTTTTCCCGGTGACCTGCTGGCAGTGTGCTCCGCCGGCGCCTATGGGTTCGCACAATCGTCGAACTATAATGCCCGGCCGCGTGCGGCGGAAGTACTAGTAGAAGGGGACCTATGGCGAATCGTTCGCACCAGAGAAAGCTTTGAGGACTTAGTGCGAAACGAATCGGGTCCGGATAGTGTCTAACACAGGCAGTGTAGCGATTGGGCAACGGGGGAATGCCATGAATGGACGCAATTTCGCTGTGCTTACAATGTCTTTGCTCACCGCCGGTTTTGCCGGCGCGGGCCCATTTTCCTTTACAACGGGAGCGCCGGATGGCTTGCTGGGGGCTGGATCGCGACCAACTGGGTCCAGCGTTGAGATTGAAGCCGCTGACGATTTTCTGCTGACCAGTCCAACGCTGATAACGTCGGCAACGTTCACAGGCCTTCTGCCCACCGGGGCGTCGCTTTCAAGCATCATGGGCGTGACGATAGAAATCTATCGTGTATTTCCGAACGATTCGACCAACCCTCCTTCGGGGAATGTTCCGACGCGAGTCAATTCGCCGTCGGACGTCGAGTTCGATGACCGGTCCAGCGGCGCCGCGAATATGACATTTGGGGCGAGCTTGCTTAATTCAACCTTTACCACTGCTAATTCAGTGCTGAACGGAATCAACAAGATTCCGAACCAGTTCACGGGAGGAGAGGGGGCCGTGAGGGGAGAAGAGGTCCAATTCAATGTGACCTTCACGACGCCGTTCAACCTTCCGGCTAACCACTATTTCTTTGTGCCTCAGGTGCAGCTGTCGAATGGGAACTTTTATTGGCTTTCAGCGCCCGACCCGAATACGGTAAACCCATTTTCACCCGATCTGCAAGCGTGGATTCGGAACGGAAATCTCGCTCCGGACTGGCTCCGCATCGGGACTGACATCACCCATCAAGGTCCCTTCAATATGAGCTTTTCATTATCCGGAACGACGCTGCCAGAGCCGTCGACATTCGTCATGCTGGGCCTGGCGCTGTCGGCCATGGGATTGCTGCGTCGCTTCCGTAGCTGAGCTCGAACGGCAGTCGCAAATTCAGCTCCGCCGCGCGATCGCGATCACGGATAGTCCCCGCCATGGCATCAGCCCGTCGATCCGCCGCCAGATCCACACTGTCTTATCGAACAGCTTCAGCGCCGCTTTGGCGATCTTCTTCCGGCCCAGTAGCTTGCCATAAACGAACCACGAAACGGCTCCGACTTTATTGAGCTGATGCACGCGCTCTAGTTGGAATCCGGAGCTGGCCAGGATTTCCGACACTTCTTTCACCGAGAAACGATGATGGTGGCCCATCGCTTGATCGAGCGATCCGTATAATCCTTTGCCCTGCGGCACCAACACGATTACGTTGCCGCCGGGCTTAAGGCAATCGTGAACGGAACGGAGCACCGCTGCCGGATCTTCCACCGATTCGAGAACGTTGACGCACAGCGCCGTATCGAACTGCCCCGACCACCGCGAATAATCCGCCGGATTTTCGGGATCGAGCTGGCACACGGTGACGTTGGGCGTCCTCAAAAAGCGATTCCGCAGGGCGTGCAGGTACAGCGGGTCTTTTTCGGCCGCCACGTAATTCAACTTACGCGCCATCAAACGGCCGGTGAGATTGCCGAGCCCGGCGCCGATTTCGAGCACCGTGTCACCCAGGCTCGGACGCAGGACGCGCGTGATCCAGCTTAGATATTGCGGCGTGCCCGTCAGGCTGTTCAGCAGGCCGCGGCCGTAGCTGGCAACATACAAGTCGTCGACCAGCCAAAAATATAAAATCACGCCGAGCGCCTTGATCCCGTCCTTCCAGCCGATTTTTTTTCCTTCTTCGTAAGTGCGCCCGTGATAGCTGATGGGAACTTCATACACGCGCAGCTTGCGCTTGGACGTCTTCATGGTGATCTCCGGCTCGAAGCCGAAGCGATCCGACCGGATCGGGATGCTCTTCAGCAGATCCGTGCGGAACACCTTGTAGCACGTCTCCATATCGGTCACGTTCAGGTTGCTGAACATGTTGGAGACCAGCGTCAGGTACTTGTTGATCATCGAGTGCCAGAAGGGCAGCACACGGGACTGTTCGCCGGCAAGGTAGCGCGATCCGAAAACTGCGTCCGCGTGCCCATCCAGCAGTGGGCGCAGCAGCTTCACATATTCCGATGGATCGTATTCGAGATCGGCATCCTGCACCAGGCAGAAATCGCCGGTGGCTTTGTCGATGGCAGTCCGCACCGCCGCGCCCTTGCCCTGATTTACGGGATGCCGGTAGAGCTGAATGCGCGAGTCGGAATCCGCCAGCCGCTTGAGAATTTCCGAGGTTCCATCGGTAGAGCAATCGTCCACAATCACGAGCTCTCGCTCCATATTTTCGGGCAAAGGCGCAGCCAGGACTAGAGCCAGACTGCGCTCCACTACTGTTCGCTCGTTGTAAACAGGGATCAGGATCGAAAGAAGCAACCCTTCAGTATAATTGGGTTTGGCTCCTCAACCAGAAATGACCATGACCAAGGTTGTTCTTGAAACCAGTGTGCCCGGGCTGAAGCTGCTCGCCCGCGGGAAAGTGCGCGATATCTATGAGGATGGCGACCGGTTGCTGTTCGTCGCCACCGACCGCATCTCCGCGTTCGATTACATTCTGGCCACCGGCATTCCCGACAAAGGCCGCGTGTTGACGCAGATGACGCTGTTCTGGCTCGACTTTCTGCGCGACACCGTGCCGAATCATTTCCTCAGCTCGGACGTGCCCGCCGGAATGGAAGGCCGCGCGATGTGGGTGAAACGCGCGGAGATGATCCAGGTGGAATGCGTCGCGCGCGGATACATCTCGGGCTCGGGATGGAAAGATTACCAGCGTACCGGCGCGATCTGCGGCATCACGCTGCCCCCAGGCTTGCGCGAAAGCGATGCACTGCCGGAGCCGATTTTCACGCCGGCGACAAAGGCGCAGACCGGGCACGATGAAAACATTTCCTTTGAAACGATGGTGTCGCTGATCGGCGCCGATCTCTCCACGCGCCTGCGGGACCTTACGCTCGGCATTTACAAGAAAGCCGCAGATTACGCACGATCGCGCGGGATCATCATCGCCGACACCAAGTTCGAATTCGGCCTGATCAACGGACAGATCACGCTGGCGGACGAAGTCCTAACCCCAGATTCATCGCGCTTCTGGCCGCTCGATTCCTACCAGCCCGGCGGCGCACAGCCTTCTTATGACAAGCAGTACGTCCGCGATTACCTGGAGTCGATTCACTGGAACAAGCAGCCTCCCGCGCCGGCGCTCCCCGACGACGTTGCGCAGCGGACCAGCGGGAAGTATAAAGAAGCCTACCGGGCGCTAACCGGAAAATCGTTGTGAATCTGCTCGACCTGTTGCTGGTGGTCATCGTCGGCGCGTCCATCGCCGCGGGATGGATGGCTGGATTCGCACGGGTCGGCATCGGATTCATCTCAACGGTGACCGGGATACTATTCGGATTCTGGTTTTATGGAATCCCTGCTGAATGGTTTCACCGCTACATCCATTCGACGGCAGCATCGAACGTCCTCGGGTTCTTTGCCGTCTTAATAGCGTTCAACATTGCGGGGGGGCTGGTGGGAATGCTCCTGTCGAAGCTGTTCAAATGGACCGGACTCTCGTGGCTCGACCGTTTGATGGGCGGCGCATTCGGTTTGGTTCGCGGCGGCTTAATGGTGGTGGCCTTCGTGGCCGTGTTGATGGCCTTCACGCCTCGTCCGCTGCCGAAATGGATGATCGATTCGGCCGTGCTGCCCTACGCCATCGACGCTTCGAACATTTGCGCCGCGCTGGCGCCGAAGCAGATCAAGGAATCGTTTCGCGAGGCATTGAACGACATTCGAAAAGCCTGGGATGAACAGTTGAAGAAGAAAAAGAAGAAGCCGGATTTGAAGCCGGTCGACAGCTAGTTATGCTATTATGCCATTGAGGTTATGCCTGAGCGTACCACCGTCGTACTACCGCCTGGCCTGAAGCGCGAAGCCGTTGCTCGGGCGCGCCGCGAGGGAATTTCATTCGGCGAATTTGTTCGTCAGTCGCTGAGGCGGTCGCTTTCCGAGGCGCATAGGAAAACTTCCCGCAAGAAGGACCCGTTCTGGTCCGACGTCGCCGTTTACGACGGACCGGTACCGGCGGACATCTCCGTGAATCACGATAAGTATCTCTACGACGAAGATCAGTAATGGTTTTTGTTGACACCGGCCCATTCGTCGCCCGCTATCTTCCGAATGATCCGTTCCGCGAGCGCGCACTGAGAGTCTGGAAACGCTTGGAGAACTCGGAATTATACACGAGTAACCACATTCTGGACGAGACCTTTACGCTGATGGCGCGGCGCGCGGGATACCCCTTCGCGGCGGAACGCGCCCAGCGCTTCTACTCTTCGGATGCATTCGAAATAATTTCCAGCACCCGTGAAGACGAGGTTGAAGCGGTTCGCTTTTTCCAGAAATTCGGCGATCAGGCCATCAGCTTTACTGACTCCGTCTCCTTCGCGATCATGCGCCGATACGGGATCTCGACCGCGTTTACCTTCGACCGGCATTTCGTTCAAGCGGGATTCGATGTCATCGGATTTCAATGAGCGGCGATCTTCTCATCTTCGATCTCGACGGCACGCTCATCGATTCCAAGCGCGATCTGACCGATTCGGTCAACGCCACGCGAGCCTGGCACGGCCTCGCTCCACTGCCCGACGACATCGTTTCTTCGTATGTGGGAAATGGAGCGCCGCTTCTCATCCGTCGTTCTTTTCCGCATGCGACTCAAGAGGAATTGTCGCACCTGCTGCGCTATTTTCTGGACTACTATCGTGAGCACATGCTGGATGCGACGACGCTATATCCAAGCGTTCGCGAGGCGCTCGATCAATTGCACGAAGCCGACGTTCCGCTGGCGGTGCTCACCAACAAGCCGGTGCGTTTTTCGATTCGCCTGATCGAAGGTCTTGGCCTCGAAACACACTTTTTTCGTGTCTACGGCGGTAATAGCTTCGAGGAGAAAAAGCCGCATCCGATCGGGATCCAGATGCTCATGGCGGAATCCGGTGCGGCGTCGGATCGCACCGTGATGGTCGGCGATAGCGCCGTTGACGTGCGCACTGCCCGCAACGCTGGAGTTCAAGCCTGCGGCGTAAGTTGGGGATTCCAGCCGGAGACCTTCGCCCAGGCGCCGCCGGATTTCGTCATCGACGACATGCGCGATCTTTGTGCGCGCTTGCTGAGCCGTCAGGATTGACCGCTCCCTATGGTCGCGGCTCATTGCCGGCGTTATCCGATCTCAGCCAGACCCTGAGCCGCGACCAGAGGAAGCGGTCGATGCCGACGTGTCACGACGACGACTAGAGCCGTCGCGGCAAACTCCACGTGACTCAAATTTTAACCCACGCCTGTTTCTGCGAGCTCTCCTGCACTCTTTCCAGCAACTCCATCCCCCACGCGCCATCCTCGAACGTCGGATATTCCACCGGAGCCGACGCGTCCGCCACGCGCGCATAAAATCGCCGGAACATCTGTTTGAACGTATCGTCGTAGCCTTCGCTGTGGCCGCCTGGCAGATCGGCGAACGTCGCCGCGCGCGCATCGAACAGCGAAGCATCCTTGATGACGATCTGGTTGGGCGAGTTGCGATGTCCGATCCACAATTCGTCCGGGCGCTCCTGGTTCCAGGTCACGCCGGATTTGGTGCCGTAAATCTCGAATTGAAATCGATTCTTTCGTCCAGCCGAAACCTGGCTCACTGCGAAAGATCCGCGTGCGCGATCGCCCATGCGAACCAGTACCGCCCCGAAATCGTCCGTGGTCACCGCGACCGATTCGTAGTCCGATGGATTCAATTTCTTCCCGGCAAACGTCTCCACCGATCCCTTGGGACGTTTCCGCGTCTTGTGAAATGCCGTCAGATCCGCGCACAGAGCGGTAATCTTCAAGCCGGTCAGGTGCTGGATCATGTCCATCCAATGCGAGCCGATATCGCCCATGGCGCGCAGTTCGCCACCCGCTTCGGCGGTCGCGCGCCAGTTCCAATCCGTATCGTAGAGCAGCCAATCCTGGAAATAAGTTCCATTCACCACCAGGACTTCACCCAGCTCGCCCGCCGCGATCATGCTGCGCACCTGCTGGACCACTGGATAAAACCGCAGGTTATGATTGACGCAGTTCGCCACCTTTTTGCGGGCTGCACTCGCCACCAGATCGCGAGCCTCAGCCGCAGTCATAGTGAGCGGCTTCTCACACAGGATGTGTTTCCCGGCGTCGATCGCCGCTTGCACCATCGGGTAATGGAGCACGTTGGGAGTACACACGTGCACCGCGTCGATGTGCGGATCGTCCACCAGCGCTCGCCAATCGCCGCTGGCCTTCGGAACATAATACGACGCCGCGAATTTTTCAGCGACAGCCTGAGACGAACCCGCGACCGCGGCGACCTCGACATTGCCCAGCCTGCGCAGAGCTTCGGTGTGGACCTTTCCCATGAAGCCGGTCCCCAGCATTCCTACCTTGATGGTTTTCATTGGCTATAACTTGTAGATGGTCATTCCGCTCAGCAATTTCGGATAGAAGTCGGTGGATTTCTGCGGCATCACTCCGCCCGCGAACGCGATTCGCGCCATGTCGTCGATGGGCGTCGGCTCCAGCAGAAAGGCCACCTGCGCGCCGTTGTGCACTTCGGCGGCGGCAACGTCTATTCCCCGAACGTACTTGATGTATTTCTCATCGCGCACGGCTTCTTCCGTGACGCCGAGCAGCTCGCCCAAAACATCCTGATGCAGGATCGGTACGTCCAGCCGGTCGTCCTTGCGCAAACGTTGCATCAGCCGGATTTCGCCCGCCGCCACTACGCCGATCTGCACTCGCTTCGGATCCGCCTGCATCATCCTGTGTTTCAGTGAATCCAGGGACTCGGATGCCGCCACGGACCAGCCTGCCTTCACGGCCTTCTCGAAAAAACGCACGGCGTCGAAATCCGGCAAGCTTCGCAACACGCGATGTGTTGCCAGAATCTTGAGCCCGCTCGAATGCATGTTGACGCAAGTCATCATGACGTACTGCGCAGCGGCGTCTCCTGGGTTCTCATTTCGATACGCGAGCGCGGTTTCGTAGCGATGATGACCGTCGGCGATCAGCAGCTTTTTCGCAGCCATTAGCGTTTGGATGCGGCCGATGTGCGATGAATCGGTGATCGGCCAGAGCCTATGTCTTGCGCCATCGTCATCCGGAACATCGACCACGGGAGGACCCGATGCCGCTTCGTCCAGAACATGATCGATCTCGCCGGCCGGATCGGGATACAGCATAAAAATCTGGCCGAAGTGCGCGCGCGTATGCCGCAGCAATTCCAGGCGATCCTTCTTTGGGCCGCTCAGCGTCTGCTCGTGCCGAAACACTATGTTCGCGGAGTAATCCTCGATTTTGCCGACCCCAATGAATCCTTTTCGCGTCAGCTGTTCTCCAGAGTCGGGAACCTGAAATTCCTGGAAATACGCATACAGGCCGGGCGCGGGGTCCTGCGCCAGGATGCCTTGGCGAATCCAGTCCTCCAAGTGTCCCGCCGCGCGCGTGTAGACGTTGTCGGAATCGTTGTCGGACGCTTTGCGTTCGCCCAGGATCACGCGCACCAGGTTGTAAGGACTGGAGGCGAGATAGCGCGCCTGCATTTCCGGGCTGATTTTATCGTACGGCTGTGTCAGCAGCTTTGCAGGATCGCCCGCCTTGGAGCTGTATCGATAGGCTGGAAACGGTTTTAGGGTGGCCAAGAATTTAGCATAACCAAACCCTACCGGATCTCGCCGAGCGACTCCCGCAGCGCCGCCTCGATCCGCTCGCTCGCATGCCCGTCCCCGTAAGGATTGTGGATGTGCGACCGGCGCTGGTACTCGGCAGAATCGTCGAGCAGTATACGCGCTTCCGAAACAATTCGCGCGACATCGGTCCCCACCAGCTTCACCGTACCTGCAGTAACCGCCTCGGGGCGTTCGGTTTTTTCGCGCAAAACCAGAATCGGTTTGCCCAGCGACGGCCCTTCTTCCTGAACCCCGCCCGAATCGGTGACGATAAGGAACGCCCGGCGCATCAGGTCGACGAAAGGCACATATTCCAGAGGTTCGATCAACGTGATATTCGAGTGCGAGCGGAGATGGCGATTTACGACGGAGAGAACGTTCGGATTTGGGTGCACCGGATAGACCAAATGCACATCGCCGCGATCGGCGAGTATGGAAAGCGCCTGGCAGATTCGCTCGAATCCTTCTCCAAAACTTTCGCGCCGGTGCGCGGTTACCAGGATTAGCCGCTTGCCTGGAAAATCGAACTGGCTGTTCACTATCAGATCGCCGCGCTGGATCCGGTCACGCACATAGAGCACCGCATCGATGCCAGTATTTCCGGTGATCCAGACGCGCCCGGGGACGTTCTCGCGGGCGAGGTTTCCAGCGGCGCCGGAAGTCGGCGCGAAATGAAGCGCGGCGATTCGCGAGACCAGCACGCGATTCAGTTCCTCCGGATACGGTTGGTATAAATCGCCGGTGCGCAATCCGGCTTCGACGTGGGCCACTGGCACCCGCGCATAAAACGCAGCCAGCGCGCCGCAAAATGCCGTGGTCGTATCGCCCTGCACCACGGCGACGTCGGGTTTAGCCTGCGCAAAAATGCGCTCCAGGCCCCCGATGATCCGCGATGTGGATTCGAATAGTGTCTGCCCGGGCGTCATCAGGTCCAGATCGAAATCCGGCGTAATCTCGAAAGCGGAAAGCACCTGGTCGAGCAGTCCACGATGCTGCGCGGTGACGCACACCTGGACCGAATATCGCTCCGGAAATCGCTGGAGATGGAGCACCAGCGGAGCCAGTTTGATGGCTTCCGGCCGCGTTCCGAAAATGAAAAGGACTCGCAAATGCAGCGCTCATGGTACCCCAGCGGGTAAAAACAAGGCAAGCTGGCTTTGCATGCCAGGGGGTTCGGGTTAGAAGATTGGCCTTCAAAGAACAAAAAGCCAAGGGTCCAGGAGGGGGTCCATAATCGCGCCAGTCCGCGCAAAATGTTCGGGGAAAGTGCCTGCCCACACCGCCCAAGTTAATCAACGAGCGGAAGGACAAAGTTCCGAATCTCCCCCTCTGGGACGACCCCCGTCTCCTTGAGAAACCGGTTTTGATTTTTTCGGGTTTCTCATAAAAGGATCAGGCGCTGAATTTTAAAAAGACCATCATCCCCAAACGACCGCAGTTAGTGGCGGTCTCGAAGTGTGGTTGTCTCTCATAAGTCACTCATTCTCAAATGACTTCTACTCAGCCTGCCGCAAGCTAGAAGCCACATCCAGGACCTTTACCCACTGCCAAAGTGACCTCCGCGCGTTCCCCTCATATATCGCGGACGTGGCATCGTCAAGTCAACGAAAATATCAAGGCTTTCTTGGGAATCCCGGGCGAACATATGAAGCCAGTCGTGGAAAAGAATAAGGTAGAATAAGGTAAGAATAGGATCAAAAACTTCCTAACGAAGGGATGTTATGTTTCCCCTAGCCGTCCTTGGCACACACGTGACCAGGCCTTTGGTTGACGTGTGCCCGCTAAGGCAATCCTGACGCCTAAAGGTAAGCCGAGGCGTTGCGTCGAGGAACAAGCCGAAATGGACGATGTTCCAAGAGATGTTGCCGAAAGACTTAAGCTCCTTGTTGAGAGGCTTGGCAAAGCTTCTGCAAAGGAACGAGAGGCGGTGTATGAACGTCTCGCTAAGCATTATGGGCGACTTACTAGCGAACAGCTAATGGCGATCGATCTAAGCGAATACGATCAACTCCGTACCTATCCTGGCGAAGCCACGGATTGGCAATTAATGCGCGATCAAGTGTTGTTTCTTCAGACCGCTGTCCGAGTTGGCATTCCGTGGCACGAGGTCGCGAGAAGGACCATCCCGCACTTCGGTGCGATTCTAAAACCGCCATTTCAGGCTGTGAGTCAACGGTTGGAGCCATCGCCTTACCAGCCCCCGATCTATGACCACTCCCGTCATACTCCTGCGGAGTGGGCGCTTGAGGCTGATACAGGATGGCGAAAGTACCGAGACGAATTGCTATTCCCGATCAAAGCTGAGTTCGAACAGCTTGTTGCCTCTGGAGAATTGAAGGTTTTCAATCGTCCGCGCGTGACCAGGGAATCAACTCCGAAAGCCGCGATTCTCGATGAACGGACCGCCTTCGAAATGGCCGTGAAGAGATTCTTCATTGGGACCAAATGGGCAGGTTTGGCCGATGAGCACCCGCCGCACGGCGGGTACCGTGGCAACGCCGCCGAAAAAGTCCGCCTGAAGAAGAAACGGGCTAATCAAATCCGGATGCGCATCCAGGCGATTCTTAAGCACGTCCGTTTACCGGACGATTACATGCGCAAATAGGCTTTTTCGCTTATCTGCGCCAAAATCATCCGCACGGATATTTTAGTTTTCTCATTTCTCGGCTATAAGAGAGTCAGCCGAGCTTCGAGACTGCGTCGAACGAACCGCTCAAACAGATTGGAGCTCGGTGGGAGGTTCAACGATGTCGGGTGGCCGTCGTGCTGGTGCGGGCCGAAAACCGGTCTCGATCGATTTTGTGGAACTTCAGAAACTCTGCACCTTGCAATGCACCCAGGAAGAAATCGCGGCCTGGTTCAACTGCTCGGTGCGCACGATCGAGAAGTACTCAAGAAGGCCGGAATTTGCTGAGGTGATGACACGCGGACGGGCCAAAGGGCGAATCTCGGTCCGGCGAGCGCAAATGAAGTTGCTGGAGTCGGGCAACGCCACCATGGGCGTCTGGTTAGGGAAGCAACTGTTGGGTCAACGCGACGTCACGCCCATCGAGCTAAGCGGCCGAGAAGGTAAACCCGTAGAACTAACACTGGAGGTCATCGATGCGATCCTCGCGCATGCAAAGAAGACTGGAAGACGTTAGAAATGCTCTTGGAGACCCCGTCCTGTTCGCTCTGATGATGCTGAACGTGCACCTCTGGGCCAAGCAACAGGAAATTCTGAAATCCGTTGCGAATCATTTGCGCACAGCTGTGAAGGCGTGTCACGCGAGTGGCAAGACCTTCCTCGCAGCTGCAGTTGTTCTGTGGTGGATCACAACTCATCGCGAAGCCGTAGCCGTGACTACCGCGCCTACGTGGACTCAGGTTGAGCGGCTTCTATGGGGTGAGATTCACGCCATGATCTCACAAGCCTTGATCAAATATCCGAAGCCGACGGCCACGTCGCTCCAACTCGGCCCCGGGCGTTACGCTATCGGACTTTCGACCAATGAAGGCGTAAGGTTCCAAGGGTTTCACGGCAACGTTCTCATCGTCCTCGACGAGGCTCCCGGCGTCTTACCGGAAATATACGAAGCCGTCGAGGGGATACGGGCAGGCGGGGATGTACGGGTGCTGGCCTTGGGGAATCCGATCATCTCAAGCGGGCCATTTTTCGAGGCCTTTTCCTCGAACCGAGAAGGCTGGAATCTGATCACCATTTCTGGGTTTGACACGCCCAACCTCGAGGGTGTCACTCTCGAGAGACTTCTTCAGATGTCGGAACGGGAGCTGGATGAAAACCCCTGGCCATGTCTGACCACGCGGCGCTGGATCAAAGAAAAGTACATCGAATGGGGCCTAGGTCATCCCCTCTGGGAGTCGCGAGTGTTGGGTAATTTCCCCATGCAATCGGAAGACGCCCTTCTTTCGCTGACTTGGCTGGAGCAGGCGAAACTGCGAACCGAGGGCGAGGGTGAAATATCGGCCGGCTTGGACGTGGCAGGGCCGGGGGAAGATGAAACGGTTCTGTGCGTACGCCAAGGGCCACGAATCATTCTGCTGCGGTGGTGGGCTGGGCGCGATACTCGAGGAGACGTTGCCGCCGCACTGTTACCTTTCAAATCCCGCTTGAAGAACGTGAGCGTCGACACGGTCGGGATTGGTCACTACTTTGCTATGCAAATGCAGGACAACGGCTTCCCCGTGACCGAAGTCAACGTCGGGGAAGCGCCGCGGGACAAGGAAAAGTACTTCAATCTCAAGGCTGAGGTCTACTGGCAATTCCGCCAACGAGCCTCCTCGGGCGACCTTGCGGGTTTGACGGATGAACGTACCATCGCGCAACTAGCCGGGATTCGCTACAGCCACAACAGCCGCGGTCAGATTGTCATTGAGTCGAAGGAAGACGCTCGCAAACGCGGTGTGAAGTCTCCCGATCGCGCGGAGGCTGTGATCTTAGCCTTCAGCGATCTAGGTCTGAAATGCGGCGTGTTGGAATACTATCGCCAAGAGGCGGAAAAGGTCTGGGCGAAAAACGGCGCTGGCAATCGCGCGAGTTTTTGTCCGAGATGTGGAAGCGACTCGGTTGCGAGGTTTGGGGCCTTTTGGAAATGCCGCCAATGCTGTGGAGTCGGCGCCGTTGGCACAAACACATGATCCCTGTCCGAACTGCGGATTCACAGCTTTGGGGCGAGTTGGTGCCGAGTTGCGATGCCAGCGATGCGGAACGCAATTCGGCGGAGAGTCACGTTAGGTTTGGCTGGCCAACGCGGAGAAAACTCGTCATATGACTACGCGTGAGATAAAGTGCGCATCGGTTGGATGCGAACATCAGAGGTATCAAAATATGGAAGTGACATCGTGGCCGCTGGAAAAGATCGTCCCGTACGCCCGCAACGCCCGCCAGATTCCTACCCGCGCTATCGACAAAGTTGCGGCATCGATTCAGGAATTTGGGTGGCGCCAGCCGATCGTTGTGGACAAAGACGGAGTCATCATCGTTGGGCATGTGCGCTTGTTAGCTGCACACAAGCTCGGATTGAAGGAAGCGCCTGTGCACGTTGCCCACAACCTGACAGCCGCACAAGTACGCGCATACCGTCTGCTTGATAACCGAAGTCATGAGGAGACCGCTTGGGATGACGATCTGCTCGGTCTTGAGTTGTTGGACTTGCAAGCGATGGGCTTGGATTTGGACCTCACGGGATTTGAGATGGAGGAGATTGACGATCTGTTGGCGCGGGCGGAAATAAGCAGCGGACTGACCGATCCGGACGCGGTCCCGGAGATCCCAGAGCATCCGGTAAGCACGCTGGGAGACTTGTGGGTGCTCGGCCATCACCGGCTGCTGTGCGGAGATGCGACGACACTGAATGATGTCGAGCGCGTCCTGGCTAACGGTCTGGCGGGCATGGTGTTCACGGACCCGCCCTATAACGTAAATTACAGCCAGCCTTCGGCGACCCGCGAACGGGCCGGACGCAAGATCGCCAACGACAATCTGGGCTTGGCATTTGAGCCATTTCTTTCTCAGGCGTGCCGCAATCTCATGAAGATGACGCAAGGTGCGATCTACATTTCGATGTCCTCCTCTGAGATCGACACCCTCAAGCGAGCATTCGTCGAGGCCGGTGGGCATTGGTCCACATTTCTGATCTGGGCAAAGAATACGTTTACGCTGGGACGCTCCGACTATCAGCGCCAGTACGAGCCGATTCTTTATGGCTGGCGCGAAGGTGGCAGCCACTACTGGTGCGGTGCTCGCGATCAAGGAGACCTGTGGCTTATGAACAAACCCGTAGCGAACGATCTCCACCCGACACAAAAACCGGTTGAATTGATTGAGAGGGCGATTTCCAACAGCAGCAAGCCCAGCGATATCGTACTGGACCCATTCGCCGGCTCCGGTTCGACCCTGATCTCGTGCGAACACACCGGTCGCCAGGCCAGACTCATCGAAATCGATCCCAAATACGTTGATACCGCGGTCATGCGATGGCAGGAATTTACAGGCCGCACCGCCATCCTGGACGGCGATGGCCAGACATTTGCGGAAATTGGCCAGCACCGAAACCGTGCCCCGTCTGCCGAGATGCCGACGACCATGAACTCCGTGGCGAAAGCACCTGTGGCTGGCAACTCTTAGCCAACGTCACTTAACCAGTCGCGAATGAGGAATCTTTCTGGGGTAGCGTGGAGGGGCTGCACACTTAAGGATAAGCTAAGCTTGACTTTTCTAGCGCCGCAAATGCTTGCCCCGAACGACGAGCTACGTCTGCCCAACCCGACAAACCCGACAAATGGGCACGCGCTAGGTTTGTTGTTTGCCGTCAGGCCTATTTGAGCTGTGACTATCACTCCCCCCGGCGAGCAGCTCACGCCAAAAAACAGGAGGCGTCCTTTCAAATGGAGGCTTGTCGCGGACGGTCTCCGATGCCGATAGCTTGAAATTTACAACGACGTTTCGGTACAGGAACAAACCTCGCACTGCGAATGGATCATGCGGCAGTCCAGCGCTACCGCTGATCGACGCCCGGACTCAAATCCTGGAGGTCGAGAGTGGAGCCGGCTGGCTCACGATCCTTTCAAACTGCGCGGGTAGAAATTGCAGAGCTGGAAATCAGCCCGCAGTTGATCGAGTTCGCCGAGCAACGGGCGCGAAATACGGAATCGGATCCCGCAATTGAACTAGGGAATCTGGACGATAACGACATCGGCCGAGACAAGTACGACATCATCATCTGGTCGAAGGATTTCGCGCACGGGGAGCACTCCGTGAGGGTGTCCGCAACGTTCACGGCACTCTGAAATCGGGCGGTGCGAAAACTCTTCGAATCCAACAAATGCAGGTTCAGTTCGGGAGAGTATGACTTCCCTCTGATGGGTGGCCGCTGAACTGGCTCGATACCGGCTCCAGATCGCGCGCGAAGGCCGAGACATCATGAAGCGGGGCATCGATTTCCAGTAAATTCGCCCCTTCCGGGCTGCGCCGCGAGTTGAAGCGAGCTGGCTTTTCACCCATCCTGGAACGGGTTGGAACGGCGAACGAAACCTGCGTCAGCGCGGAGTGGAAAAACCCCGGCCCGTGTCTCGAAGAAGGTCAGCCAAGACGGTTGCGCTGATGTTTTCGTATGTTACACGCTTCATCTCCGTGAAATGAATTCACCGCTCAATCGCTGAAACGAAAGCGCAGCAGCGTCCACACGGCGATAAAGCCGTCTGACGCTTTGATCTTTTTGCCCTCCTCGCGCGAGCGCGGAAGGTAGGCGATGGGCGTTTCTCGGATCCGCAGACCGCGGCGAATCAGCTTTGCCGTAATCTCATGATCGGTTTCAAACCCCCTGGTGCGTAGCGGCATGTTCTTCAAGGCGGCAGCCGGATACAGCTTATATGCCGTGAGCGTATCGGTGATCCAGCGGCCGTAAAGCAGCAGCGTCCAGAATGTTAGTAGGATGCCGGCGACCCATGCTCCGAGGCCCTGATCGGGATGCTTGCCGGGCAGCAATCTCGATCCGGTCTTGGCGCGATACTGACCCATCGTGCGACTGCCGTAAATGACGTCCGCTGTTTTCAGGCCTTCGAGTAACGTTAAATAATCGTTGGGGTCGTATTCGAGATCAGCGTCCTGGATCAGAATATAGTCCCCGCTAGATTCACAAATGCCACGCTGCACGGCCTTACCCTTGCCTTGATTCGGAACTTGAGTGAAGACGTGGATGGGCGCCAGCGTGCATGATTCCGCGAACCGACGGGCCATCTCTTCAGTGTTATCTGTTGAACCGTCGTCCACGACGACGATTTCCTTTTGGAATCCCAGCTGCTCCACCGGCACGGCGACAATGCGCTGCAATAGTGTGTGGATAAACGCGCTTTCGTTATAAGCGGGAATAACTATGGACAGAACCGGCATACGTGTTTCGCTCCGAACCGCGCCATTGCTACCCGAACCGCGGGTGCCTCTTCGTGGGAGCGGGTCAGCGATCCTTTCCCCTCGTTCCGTTATCGACCTTGGAGACAAAAAGCGTCTGCCCCATGTTGTACGATAGCGGCAATCTATCCACTCGGAAAAAACGGGCGAGCGCGGGTAGCGGTGCGAGCAATTTGGAATAGGGCGCGGCCCGCTCGCGCACATACCCCAACGGCAGAGTCATCCAGAACGCCTGACGCCACAGCGGCGAAAAGCCGGCGCGTTCAAGCTGCCGTGACATGGTCGCAGGAGTATAGTACAGCAGATGGACGCTCAGCCAAAAAGGCCAGCGGCTGCCCAGAGCTCGCGCCGCTATGCTGGCGATGTCGGGATAATTCACCAGGAGCAGACCATCCGGTTTGAGTAATCCGCGGATCAACGTCAGTGTCTCGTGCGGATTGGGGAGATGTTCGATGACATCCCACAGCGTCACGACATCGAAGCTTTGCTCGGGAAACATTCCCGCTTCAAGAATGCCGTCTCGAATGTCGAGGTCGTAGGTGCGGCGCCCGAACGCGGCCATCCAGCGGCTGGGCTCGACGCCGTGGGGATCGAACCCGACTTCACGGGCCGCCACCAGAAAGGCGCCGCCGGCACAACCCACGTCCAAAACGCTTTTTCCACGCGGCTCGATGCCCGACCGGCGCACCACACCGCGCAGGGTTCGCCGGAATGCCGCTACGCGACTATCGTTTTGCGCCGCGAACACCGGATCTACCGCGTCCGAGTATCCGCTCAGGATCAAGTCCCGGCGGATGCGAGGATTTATGTAAACCATGGTGCAGGAGCGGCAGCGGACCACTTGATCGAGCAGCACATGATCGCTGGATGCGCGAAACATCTTCTTGACCTCATCTGCGCCGATTTCCGGAGGATACTTGGATCGCAACTTGACGTCGCTGTCGTTCGATCCACACACAGGGCAGCAGATCGCTTCAAACAGCGTATCCGGCGCTGCACGCACACCAGACATGTTTAGGCGGCCTCATTTCCCGTTGCGGGTTGAGAACTCAGCCGATAACGAACGAGTGCAAGCAGGGCCTTCAATCCATCCGAAGAGCGGATTTTCTTACCGGAAGCGCGGGTCCGGGGCTTATATTCCACCGGCATTTCAAACATATATTCCCTCCGGCGCGACAGTTTGGCGACAATCTCGGTTTCCAGGTCGAGGCCCTCCGATTCGAGCTGAAGTGAACGCAACAGTTGCATGTCGTAACCCTTAAGGCTGCTCAACACGTCCGTGACGTAGCGGTTGTACAGCAGCAGCGTCGTCACGCTCAGCAGCATCCCGCCGTACTTGCTGGTCAAGTAGAGCTTTCGATTGTTTCCGTAGATGGCTTTCAGTTGATTGGAAAGATCGGTACACTTCGTCGCCCGCGTTCCGAAGACGGCTCGAAACCCGGAGTTCATCAAGGTGCGAACGACGCCCTTCACATCTTCGGGGCGGTACTCGTCGTCACCGGGAAAAAACACGACCAGATTTCCGCGCGCTTTTTCAACCCCCAGCCGCATCGCTGCGCCGCGTCCGTGGCGGGCTAGGAGACTGAATACGCGAACGCTGCGCACTCCCTTGGCGAGCTCCAGCGTATGATCGGTCGAGCCGCCGTCTACCAGCAGCACTTCCTTGCTGAGTCCCATATCCTGAAAATCGAGGGCTGTAACGGCTTTCAGGACCTGTTCGACCGTGGCCTCCTCGTTGAGCACCGGCACCACGATGGAGACCATGTGATGCGCCTGCGCCAGCTCGATGTCGATTCGGGACTGGACAATCTGGCGCAACTCGTCCAGCACATAGCCCCCCGAATGACGGCCTTCCTGCGCCTCCCAATCACGTACACGAACCGTTTCCAGCGGAAAATTGAACCGGGTCTCGTCGAAAGGAACGTACTTGGCCGGATTGCGCGTCTTCTCATCGACGCCGTGAACAAAAAAGTGCGAGACCACGTCGAGCCAACCGACGGATGCCTGTCCTTTACGATTCATCGCATACAGAAGTTTCCGCGCCAAGTCGCTGGCATCGTCCGCTTGAATATCGAAATCGCGATGGATGTTGCCAATGAAGACTTTGTCGGCCCTGGGATTGGCGGCGATCGATTCCGCGACCCCCTCGGTCAGATACGAGGGCAGCAACGAGGAATGTTGCGTGCCGGGCCCGTAGATGATCACGTCGGCGGCTGCAATCGCAGCAGCGGCGCGCGGATTCATGCGCGGCACATGATGCGTCGCGCGCAGCAGGGGACCCCATCCGTCCGCAGGCTCCTGTGCGTTTTCGATCCGCCGCAGATAGGTTTCTTCGTCGATGAGAAACAGCTCCTCGATTTTGGCGCCGTCCTGCAACGTCACGATATCGGCCTCGTTGAGCAGCACGGAGCCACTTTCCTTTTCGGCAACCAGAAACAGATTCTCGCCCAAGGTGATGTTGAGCAGCACGCCGCGCGGGACTTCGTAGAACTCGCTGAAAGCGTCGATGGTGCGATTAAAATCGCGGTTCTGCTCGAGGTAGCATCCCGCAAACAGCAGGTTTCCCAAGGCGCAGTCGGTGAAATCGAATGTCCGCCCCAGCTTTTCCTGTTCGTCGAAGTACGCGCGGAAGGTCACCAGATACGATTTCAGTTGCGCGGCTTGCCAACAGGCCAGCTTGGGGAACGCGTCCGCGAGCTTCGGCGGCAATTGTGAAACGTCGCCTTCAGTGACTCCGTCGATCAGGGCGAGCGCGGTCTCCCGGGAGATCCCGGCCGCCAATCGATAATCGGAGATCGTTTGCAGGCTTTTTTCGCTGCGCTCGGAAACGTTCATCAGCCGATTGATGTTCTTGCGAACGTCGGAAGGACCGAGCATCCCCGGAATGAAGCGGCGCAGACGTCCCGTGGAGTGTCCATCGTCGTAAGCGTTAATCAGGATCCGCAAAGAGATCTGCGGGTGTTGCCGCAGGGTTTCGGTGATGCTTTGCGTCCCGCGGCCGCCCGAAAACAGGACTACCTCGATTTTCTTGCGAGGTTCGCTCGCCGGCGACGCTCTGTCCGGTCCTGCAACGCCAGCCGCGCCGATGACCAGTTCAGTGTCCGGTGGCATGCGATCTCCGCAGGAATTCTTCAATCGTGCCCGCGTCTTGAGGTGAATTGATTCCAACCGTTTCTTCCACGCGCATACAACGCGGCGTGAGCACGCTACCTTGGCGCGCGCCCATCGGAATCACGGGAAGAAGATTGAGTTCATTCGTCCCTCGCCCGGTTGCGTCAGGAGAATTGCGGACTTCCCGCAGCCAGCCTCGCAGCGCATCCGTACGGAAGCAGAAAAATCCCGTATCGCTTTCCCCTTCTGCTGGCATCGTGTCGCCCTCCCGCGCTTGCAAAAGTCTGGTGATCGCCCCGGTAGCGTCGCGTTCGAAATGAATGTAGGGGGCGGTCCGCATCACAGTCGGAACGGTTGCGTCAGGTTGCAGTGGTCCCTGGTGCAGGCGCATACATGCTTGTACCGATTCTAATCGGAGCGCGACCTGATCGCCCCACACCACGGCAGTGTGCGGCGTCGAAACCCGATGGAGGCCCAGAGCTACGGCGTCGCCCATTCCGGTGGGCGTCTCTTGCACCACAATCTCGTAGCGCCCGGGAATACGCCGGTCCAGTTCAGAGGCGACGTCGGCCACTCCATTTGGCGACAGAACGAATACCAATGAGCCGCAATTGGGACGCAGGAGGTCCAGCAGCCAGTCCAGAATCGGACGGCCAGCCACGGGATAAAGAATCTTAGCGCGGTGGAATCCGAGGCGCGATCCGCGTCCGGCGGCGGGGATCAAGGCGGTCCACAAGGATGGGTCGATTTGGGGTGGTCCTTCCTCGAAAAGAAAACCTGGCAACTCGCAGGGACTGGCGATGACCTGTGCCGCGCCCGCCTCCAGAAGTTTACGGATTACGGCGCCGTCGGGCGCAATACCCACCGCTACAGCTCCCGCGGCGCGAGCAGCTTCGACGCCGGCGACGCTATCTTCGATCACCAAGCATTCCGCGGGCGAAACCCCGAGATGCTCCGCCGAACGCCGGTAAATCTCGGGATCCGGCTTGGCTCGCACTACGTCGGAGCCGCTCAGAATGCTTCGAAATAAGGAGGCTGAGCCGGTGACCTTCAGGAATGCGTCGATGCTGAGCCTCGATCCTGAACTTGCCAGCGCCAGCGGATACCCTGTCGCGAGTGTGGCCAGCGTCCGCTCAGCTCCGGGCACGACGGCCTTGGCGCGATCGAGCATCTCGTGTGCGAGTTCGCTTTTGTCGCGCGCGGCTTGCACGATCTTCTGAGGATCGATGGCCTGCCCGTGCCGTCGCAGAACGTTCTCGACCACCTCGGCCGTCCGCCATCCTGCGTACGGGGCGTACTCGAAGTCATGGATGTCGAATCGCTCCAATACCTTACAGAATGCGGCGTGATGGCAGTCCGCTGAATGGATCAGGACGCCGTCCAAATCGAAGATGATGCCGCGGATACTCCGAAGATTTAGCATCGCGTTGGGTGTAGCGTAGAGAGCGATCCTTTCGTCAGTTTAACAATGGATACATCGGCAGTTTCGGCCTGAAAGTAAAGGAGCAGATGCTAGACTAACTGTTTTTGGGTACATCCGTCTCTTGGTATTCACAGCTCCCAAACCCGCGCTCGAATTGGGCCGCTTCTGGACGCCTCGGATTTGCCAGGATGCTCTGCCGAAATGCTGGATCACATCACCCACAGCGATTTCGCCCGCCTGGAACTGCTGGTTTTCACCACCGGCTCCCAGCCTTCGGCCGAACCAACCGCAAGCGTCCAGGCGAGTGGCTCGAGACGTCGCCAAACCGGGACCGGCGCTGCTTGATCGCCCATCGAGATTCGACCAGGTCGAGTCGTTTTCGATACAGCCGATCACCAAGCGCTTCGCGTAGCGGTTCCCGCCCGAGCGATCGAGCGCATCTGCGGAATGCAACTGGATGTTTTGATCCGTTTCGGCCCTCAATATTCCGCGCCACGAAATTCTCAACAGGAGCAGATAGAGAATCCAATCGTACGATCATGACCGAGCGCCTACACATTTTGGGTTATAGCCGAACTGCTAAAGAAAAGACGAGCGGAATTCTTAGTAGGCGAGTATACGGATTCTCTGCCTCAGCGTCGTAGTGAAAGCTCCGAAGCCAATCAGAGGGCAGGTGTTCACAACGTCCTTGGGCGGTTGCGCTTCGGCCTTTCGCGCCGAGTGTGGCGGCGGGACTCTTGTCTCTGACGTACCAGGTCGTCCACCAGGGCGAGTGCGGCGGAAAGCAAATGATGGGCTTGACCGGAGCGAGTCTCAAGTAGGGGTCCGATTTCTTTCGGTGGGGCGGCATCATGCCTAGGCCAGCAGTCTTGGACAACACTAAGGTCTGCTGGGGTTTCGAATACGGCAGAGTGCTAGCTCGATATTTCGAGGTACGGCTCGCAAGCGCTCGCTTAACGAATGCGACTTGGGCTTCGGCCCGACCCCGCGCCAAAATTGGTTGGTCACCTTGATGGCAGGTTTTGCCGACGGAACTCGCCGCCCACCAACGCCCGTTGGAGCGCACAGGAAATTCGTTGCCGGAATGAGCCGTTGAACCCAAGTTCGCGATTCATGACAATAATTCGCTGGCCCTCAGATGCAGTACCTGTTTGGGACGATTCTCCAATGTGCGGCGTACCTGCAGCATCTGGCGGCCGGCGTCGACGCTAGCCAAGAAGCCGCGTTCTCGAAGGCGATGGCGAAGCGTTTGCTCGCTGACCGCGAGGCGTTCCGCCCCTGCTATCTGCTGAACTACCTGGTAGCTCACCGCAGGATCCAGGAAGAGATCGCTTCCGTTTACCCAACCAATGCGCGTACCCTGCGGAACCCAACCTCGTCCGCTTTGCTTGCGCCGCCAGCCCCACAGTCCAGGTGATTCCGGCGCCTTGCCGAAACGATCCGCCGCATGGGCCCGGCCGACCGACAGTGCTGCTTGCAACAAAGACATAAAACGCAAGGCCGGATCGCTGGCTTGATGATATCCAGCTTGGAGGGTTCTCAGTTCGATCAGAGCTGTAGCGTTCCTTTGTTCCAGGTCCGCGTGCTCTGTCGAGCTGATCGCCCCGATTTCGAACGCGAATTGGAGCCAGAGTTCAAATCCGCTCTGCAGCTCCGCGACGGCCGCGGGCAAACGAGCATGCACAGCATTGGGGTGATGGTTGCGCAGCTCCCGCGCCCGCGTCTCCAGGCGTGGCCGGAGTTGTTCGTAGCGGCCCGCGATCCAAGCAAGGAACGCTCCCATCGCAGTCGACAAGTGCCCTTGCTGTCCAGCGCGCTGACACTCGCTCAGCGTAGCTCGATCCACATCTCCCAGCGCCACCTCCACGATCAACAGGCGGGCGCGAAGACTCTGCCCGCGGGGAACCTCCTCTCCTGTCGCCAGCACCAGGGCGCGTGGCGGCTGGGACGCGCGCAGACGCCCGTTTCCGCCCATACGGTTGCGCCCTTGGCGGTTTCCTGCGGCTCGGAACAGACGCTCGGCTACACCTTGGAGCACGTTGTTCCCCGACCCTCCGATCGGGACAAAGTCGTCCACCACCAACAGCGCGTCCTTGGCCGTGAAGGCAAGGCCTTCTAGTGCATTCGCCGTCGAGGCGAAATTTGCAGGCAAACGGCCGGCGTCCATCTCGGCTCCGAAGTGTTGTTGGCACACAGCGGCCAAGGCCGTTTTGAAAGTGCCGGTTTGACCCGTGAGAAAGACGCTGAAATCCACCTTTCCGAATGCGGCTCGGTAGACTGCCGCCAGCAGCGGGAAGGTGATCCGATCCGGTGCTAGCGACAGCAAGCGCAAACTTGCGCGTACAACGCCGATTCGCTCGACAGTTTCGGTTGGCGGTCGAAAGTGGTAGTGTTTGAGGCTGGCGGGTAGTTGCACATTTGTGTCGCATCGAAGTCCATCCACCCCCAATGCACCTGCGGCGTTGATGTACACCCAATCGGAACCCTGAGTGGTCCAGCCCAGGTGAGTGAAGATGTGTTCTTGCAGGATCGGGCCCGATAGCCACTGAATGGCGGCGCGCACATGCTGCTGTTGGCCTGGGCAGATGATCGCCCTCGGTCCGAGGTGTCGCAACACCCAACCCATCCGGGCGAACTCTGCGGCGGACACAACAAAGGCAACTTTGTGTCCTTCCAACTCAGCTTCCAGACTGAACTCGCGGTGTGGTTCGGCGTCATCGTCCAGAATCAAATCACGCACGATGCGGGCACGGAAGTTTGCGAGAGTCGCGACTCTTACACGGCCATTCTCCAGGTAGACTCGGCGGACCATCTCCGCCCCTCGTTGTTCATAAATCGATCTTCGTGAAGAGCACGAAATCGCGCCGGTGATCTCTCGTGCCGTGGACTGCGCGTTGGGGTCGTCGTCAGGCCCCATCCAAACCAATCGGAATTTCATACTAAGACCAGATAGAGTTCACGGCAGTGAAAGGGGCGTCCCGCCGGGACTTCTCACGCGGAGTCTCGGACTGCACGGCTCCCCTTAACAGATTCTGGAGGCTTGCGCTCTTCAGCAGACTCCGCCGCATCGGCAGTCTCCACCAAATCGCAGTGGAAGTGGCAGTCTTCGCGGTCCATCCGATCATGAACATCATCGTAGAAGCACTCGCACACGGGTTCTTCCTCCGGCAATCGGAAACTGTAGCTCATGCGCAAACCTTCATGAGGCCGCCTCGATGTTCAGCCGGTCTTGGGTGCACAATCGGACCATCTTGCGGATTGCCGGCACGATCCCTTCTCTTGTTGGTCCCAGCGAATATTGGTGGCCTTCGAGATAACCGACAAAGGCGCCCGCTTCGACGCGGATGACGGGCTTTGTGCTCAATCTCCGGACAATCGCGGGAATGTCGAGTCGATGAAGCTGCGCGAACCTGCGAGGGCCGAGCCTATGGTAACTATCGTTTCCGGTCCGGTGGTGCTTAGAGCACAAGGGAATCGCCGATGTATCCGATGACTTCTGTCCCAGGCCATGGGGACCCATGTGCGACGCCTCAATTCCTCTCCGCGTCCCACAGACCACGCAAGGCTGGCTGCGGATAAAGGCGAGGTACCGTGGATCGCGCGTCGGCTTCATGTCTCCGGGACCTCTCCACCCCATTCCTCTTCGCAGTGCCGCCAAAATGAACAATTGCGCCGCGAGCACATCAGCGACAGCCGGTTTGGCATGTACAGCTTCGAGCGCATGATGCGTTGCGCCAACGGATACAGCGCGCGTGTCGATTGAAGGTCCTGCTCGGTGATCGTGAAACTCTGGATCACCAGACCGGGACGCTTCGTCTTGACGAGAGTGTCGACGCGCGCCTCGCCGCTTGCACCTGGTGTCAGTTGCACATAAGTCGCGATCTGAAAGATGTACTCCGAGTCGACGCAACTTGGTTTGCGCGCGGACGTCTTGATGTCGATGATCCGGCCGTTCACATCGAGCAGATCGATCCATCCCTGGACCCTGACGCCGGCGATCTCACCCTCAACATGGATCTCAACGGCGGCCGGCTCAATCCTGGGAGCTACTTCGTCGAGGTACTTCGCGAGCAGCATTTCGGCACAGGTGGCGAGCTCTGCCGGGTCTTCATCATCCCGAAACTCGGTCTGCTCGCACTCGATGGTCCACGCTTGGCGGAACAGCGCGAGAACGCCCGAAATCGGCAGGTCCTCGTAGCTTTCCATCTTCTGTGTGAAGTTCTGTGCGAGGGAAGCGTGGACCGCCCTTCCAAGCGCGATTTTCCCGGTGGGTGGGTCCGGATATCGGAGGCCGTGCTTAAACCACCAGCGCGCCTGGCAATCCATAAAACAGCGCACCTGGCTAGGCGAGAGCACTGCAGCTAACTCGGCTGATGCTGAAACGCAATTCATCGCGCGACTCTCTCGCTCATATTGATCAGCACCGTGATTGCCATGGCCTTGATGGCATCGGCATCGAATCGAACCACGTAGCCGAGTTCGGATCCGAACTTCTCGGCATTGTGGGCGGCCGAGATTGCGGTTTTCAGTGCCTGTTCAAGCTTTGTCGTCGGTGCGGACGGCCCATTCGTCTGCGCGCTGTTGTCGCCGTTGTTGCCGTTGTTGCCCAGGTGCGGCTCGTCTAGAGGCGCGAACGGTGGAATCTCTTCCACGTGTGTACAAGGTGCTGGCTCAGGCCTAAGACCTGCTTTATTGGCGGTCGCCATTTCGGCGGACACGCGTAAGTCGTGTTCCAGCGGAGACTCTGGTGCGTCGGGCGCCATGCCGTTCGCAACGCCCTCCCGAGCCTGGCCGGGATCGATTCGTTCGAGCAGCCATTCAACGGAGCCCTTCTTACCTGTCTTAACCGCCGCTTTACACAGGTCGAATCGTTCGCCAGGGAGGATACCCTCCGCCTTGATTTTGGTGGCCACGATCGGGGGAACATACATCACGCGGCCGTCCGCCAGGCTGAACATCATGCGCGTCCCGTAGCGGCCCTCAATCGCTACCCCCTCGGCGGATTGAAGGGCCACTTCCATCGGCACATTCATATCGAATCGAAGTATGTTCACACGTTCTCCTTTTCGTTCCGATGAGATGAATTCCTAGCGACTCGATAAACGCGTTCTCCGCCGCGCTTGAACGATTTGATGCGAAACCCCATACGCTTTGATCGCTGCGCGCTGATAAACCCGCGTACACTATGGGGCTGCCAGCCGGTTTCCGCCATAATGTCCTTGAGCGTTGCGCCCGAGGGCCGTTTGAGCAGAGCGATGATGCGCTCCGTTTTCGTTCCCTTGCGCTCCTCGGCAGGATCGGCTTTGGCGCGCGATCCGCGGGCGGGTGCGATCGGGTTAGTCGGGCCGGTCCGCGAGGGCGTCAGCTTTTGAAGGGTCCTCCAGATTCTGAGGACGGCTGTTCTGCGGTCGGTGAACCGTCGCACCGCTTTCGCGTTCGGAAGCTTGTTCCAGATCTCAACGAGGCGCTGGCCCGGCCAATTGGCGGTGAGTCTCGATAGCTCCTCCAAAGTCGCGAACCTGTGGCCGCTTCTTGGAACGTCGACGTACCCGATGGCGGCAAGCGCCGTCACTTTGTTGTCAGCGGTGATTACGAAAATATACATAAGTCCACGATCAGCGTCCGGCCTCGGCGATCACAACCCGGGTCGCTTCGGTTGTGTCCATTCATCCCTCCGTCTGCCCAATGAGTCAAGCAGAATCTTGCGAAAACCTGAGGATATTTGCAAGTTGGCCGGATTGAGAATTGGCGAGTTTGCCAGAAAGTCCGAGGTCTGAATCGGGCGTCCACGGAGGCCACAGACAGGAGAAATGTAGAGTGCCCTGGGGAGGAACAGATGAGGCTAGAGGATAGCAAGGAGCTTGTCTTGGATCACTGCGAGGCTTTATTTGGTCCGGCAGGGCGCCGAAGCTGTGAGGAAGCAACTGGCGGTGGATTTGGACCCCAGAGGCGCGCGGTCGCCACGCCGGCCAGGGAAGCTCGAGGAGAAACTTGCGCGCGTTGCTGGTGTCGCCCGCGAGACGCGTCGGCAGTCCGGAAGCGCCGCCATAGGCTACAGTCCGTGCGGTTGAGGGGACCCAGATTTGACAGCCTGTTGGACGGCTGAGGAAACGCCACGAGGTTCTGTGTTGCCGAGCCTAGTCCCAGGTTCATTTCGCGCCGGACCCGAAGTCGACCATCGGAGAGATTGTTCGCTGGCGTGAGGAACGTAAGTAACAGTCACTCGCGCCCACTGGATCGAGCCCTGCTGAAGCGTTCCAGAATCGTCCACCTGCCACAACGACGTTCCGGCGGTCCCTTAAAGTTCATAAAGTTCCCCCTTGGCGATGTGTAAGTGAAAAGCGAACGCGAAAGCATATTAGAGCCGTTCGCGCTTTGCCCTGAAAGCAGAAGATCCGCGCGGATCAAAAACGAAATCGTTGCGCCAAACAGTGCCCGTGGCAATCTGATAAGCCGTGCCCTGAAACGAGAGCCCAACGCCGCCGGCGTGAGCGCGCGGCAAGGAGTCTCATACTGAAAAATGCCGCTTGCGCCGCAGTAGGCGCTATGTAAGAATGCTCGTAGGTTTTGGAGGAGAATACGTCATGACTCGCGCAACGCCGCTGCTTTTTGGTGCGCTGGGCATACTTCTCCTTCTATTCGCCTGGAGGTTGCGTTTCAAAGAACCACGTCCAGTCCCATTATGCCCGCAGTGCGGTCAGAAGATGCGCGAGATCGGCAAGACTGGATTCTTCGATTGCCCAAAATGCTGGTATTCGGAAGAAATGTCTAGGGCGCAATACGAAGAGGACAACTAGTGCGTGACGAGCTTGCCGTTGGCTGATTCACCGGACAGAGCACCCAATAGTGTACTGCGTCTTCGTGGTGACAGGTTCACACTTCGCGCCCTGCTATATTCACAGCATTCCAACCTTGAGCGCGCTCGCCTCCATGACCGTCTTCCGGGCCGCAAAAAATCGGCTAGTTCCACGCTGCTCCGGTTTTTTTTGAGAATTTTCTCAGCGCACGCCACTATATTCTTGTCCATTCCAAGACGAAGGGGCGCTGCTACGGCTTATGCTCACAAACATCAGCCAGCGCCCCGAAGAATTTATGATCGTCTCCATTCTCCTAGCGGCGTTCCTAACCGCTCGCTATGCCTCGGTACGTTATTTGCTCTCACCCCCACGCCCTCAGAATGGCCACGACCGCGCCGCACGCCGTGAGAGGGATTGGTACCCCACGGCCGGGGAGTGTTCTCGCCGGGCCTGCAATTCGGCATCACGCGAAAACACTCTGTAAGATGCCCCAATACGGCAGCAAAACCCGACACGATCACCACCGACGGATCACCGAAATCGTCGCAAAGTACGCCAGGCAGTCTAGGCCCGTATCGTTTGCTGCGTGGCCGTTAAAGAGAAACCTACGCGAGATTTGCACGGAGCTCGATGAGCTTCAGATACCGATTCCAAGAAACTGGAAAGAGGGCCGAACGGAATCGCTACGACGCCTTGGCCTCCATCTCAATGGATGGTCCGACGCTTTGGACCTCGGCTACAAACACTTGGTGATCCGGCAGATCCGCTATAGCATTGCGCGCGAGCAACTGATCGACTCAGGGGAGATGTCCTTGTCGTCCTCAGCCTGATCCTCGCTCCGTGCCTTGCACATCTCGGGAGGCGATCGAGGCTGACACGACGCCAAAAGCGCACCGTATTGGCCGATGATCTGGTGCCCCTCTGCGCTGCCTGGTCTTGTTGAAGGCAGTCCCGGACAGTGACCGAATCACTCCTGCAGGTTGAGGGAAGATAGTCGAGGAATCCATGACAGAACAAGAACGTGACCTGTGGGGGCGCTGTTTCGAACTGGTCTGGAACCAAGGGCGGCGTGAAGCGATCGCTGAATTGCTCGCACCTGAAGCCGTGATTTATGACGGGCCGCACCGATTCGGTCGGTCCCCAAGCCTTTTATCCATTCATTGACCGGCGGCGTTCTCCGACCTTCACGTGAACGTCGAGGACAGCTTCGGGGCTGGATATATCTCAAAGCCGCCGGAGTCGCGCCACCGGGCGGACGGGGCCGCCGACCGCGAGCAAAACCGGCCATAGAGGTAACCACCGACTCTGTCGCGGCGTCCAGCGGCGGAGCGCTAGAGCCCAAGTCATCGCCCGGCCCTCCGGCCAGCGCCTGCGAGCCGATACTGAAGGCCCAACCCCACGATCTCGCATACCATCTCCCGGTTTCTCCGCTCTGACAGGTCGCCTTTGTTGACGGCCCCGTCCAACAAGGTCAGTTAAAGTTGCAGGTTTTCCAACTCGAGCTTCGTTATGACTCGCAAAACCTTTTACGTGACTGCTTAAATGAGGCCGCCCCCGATTAGGGGCGGAAATGGTTCGTGGCCCGGGAGCCACTCGGCCTTCCTTTCGTACTTTAATGAGGCCGCCCTGATGACTGGCGGAAACAAACTGTATTACGTCTGCACGTGTTCAAGCTGGGCGTGCTTCAATGAGGCCGCCCCTGGTCTGGGACGGAAATTCACCTGTGTCAACGAGGGAACTGCAGGTACAGGAGCGCTTCAATGAGGCCGCCCCCGATTAGGGGCGGAAATGGTTCGTGGCCCGGGAGCCACTCGGCCTTCCTTTCGTACTTTAATGAGGCCGCCCCTGATGACTGGCGGAAACAAACTGTATTACGTCTGCACGTGTTCAAGCTGGGCGTGCTTCAATGAGGCCGCCCCTGGTCTGGGACGGAAATTCACCTGTGTCAACGAGGGAACTGCAGGTACAGGAGCGCTTCAATGAGGCCGCCCCTGGTCTGAGGCGGAAACAGCGTAGCGCATAACCTATTCCGTTTTCAACGATCAATTTGCCGCATTACGAGTAATCCGACGTCGTCGCGGTGACGAGTCATCAAGCAAATTCTTCGAACTACAATTTATCAATCTCTAATAACTTACACCGCGCGAGGGGGCCAGGCAAGCTCTGCTTCGCACAGCGACTGCACCGCCTGCGTCGAATCTGAATGTTACCGAGCAAATTCACCTGACAGATCTCGCCGCTCCGAAGGTATTGCACTGAAGGTCCGCCCTCCTGCACGGTCTTCGCCCTTTTCCTCCATTGCAGTACCTCATCGGATCTGCCCGTCCTGAACCCTACGTCCTTAAGATGCAGATGACTCAGATTCGTCGGGCGGTGTTGTCAACTTGCAGGATCCCCGTCTGAATTCCTTACCCGCGGGAGACCTCCGGGCGGTGTGAACTGCACTCGTACCCGGAGTACTGCAAATGAACGCCGTCATGCCTTCAACACGGCGGGTCGGAAGCTGGTCAGGTATTTATTCGGCTTGAATACTGCACTTGCGTACATCGCGCAAAGTCCCCGTCCGACCTTCTCATCTGCCTCGATTCCCGGCGTTTGCGCTAGCAGGACACGCACAGCCGCCAATGACAGCGGTGCCTCCCAGATGGCCCAGTGGAAACTCTTCCTACGCCCTGTCCTCACAAATCCGCAGGTCGCCAAGCCGTCCTCGAAAAAACACGGGAAAAACGGCAAGCTCTCCATGGCAAGCCAAACTGCCGCTCGGACGCCAGCTTTCTTCATCGGCGAGGGGTCATGAGGTGTGAATGCGCCCTTTAAGATCGTCGTCGGGTCCCAGCCGCGCGAATGCTGATTGTCCGCGTATTTCCACGGACCGAACAGCGCCTCTCGGAACGACTCGGTGTTTACGGCGTCTCCATGCTTCTTATCGGGTTGCCCCAGATTGTTCGTCAGCCCGTCGGCATCGGCCAGAAACAGCTGACGCGCAACTGTCATATCGAACGGAGTCGATTCTAATACGCCCTCCTTGTGAGCAAGTTCACTCGCGAATGACTGGAACCAATCAGCCAATCGATGATCGTCAGCATTCGCCACTTCGAGCGCGCACTGGGCCTCGCGGCGCAATTCCACGGCTTGGGCGCTCTTCACGGCGTTGGACCAGGTGAACTGGGGCCTGCTCCCCATACCCTTCACGCGATCGACGAATAACTGCACCAATCCTTCCTCACTGACTGCATTTGAAGTCTCTAGTGCCGCGCACCACTGCCCGCCATGCGGCGTCCAGACGAGCTTTACGACGCCCAGTTCCGGCGTCGCGTTGGCATGACGAAAGGCCCCCAGTGCCGCCATAAATCCGATCGGCACACTCGATTTAAGCGGTGTGAGTCTTAGTTGGGGCAATCTGCTCCTCCTTTCGCGACTGCATGCAGTCGGCCCTTCGCAGAATCGCCTCGAGGTATGCAAGGCCCCAGTAGCCGTACCGTCGGTTGAGAAGTGAGAACCGGTCCACCCATCCTGAATCGATACGTGCCAACTCCTTGCCGCTCGATGTTTCGAAGGACCTCCCCTCGGCCTCCACCAGAACTGTGAATCCGGGCTGATCGTCCCACACGGGAAAAAATGGCCTGCCAAAACCGTGATGCGTGCCGATCAGGTGCAACACCAGATCCCGATCGTGCGCTTTGCTTAACAATCCGGAAGCGCACGCCGCCATCACAGACGCGGCTTCGTGCCGGGCGTTGTTCGGATAACCAGCCGCAGCTCGCAACGTCGCGTCATCCGCCTTCGACCGGTTGTCGCCCGATTTCGCCAAGTGCTTACCGCCGCAAAAGGGCTTTCCTGCTAGCCAGCTCTGAAAGCGCTCATCGCACTTGCCCCAGTCGTGCAATCGGGCCGCGAGACAGATGTCGCGCGACAACTCAGCCGCGATCCCGCACCCGGAAGCATACTTCTTTGCGTGCTCCACAACGCCAGCCGTATGCGAGGCAAGCGATTCCCACGTGGTCAACGAACTATCGTCGGTCTCGTCCTTCTCTTCGCTCAGCGGCTCGATTGATTGGTTCGGCGGCTTGAGCGGGCACCTGACGATACGGCCGGTCGAATCCACTTTCGACCCCTTCGTTGGCAGTCCAAGCCGCTCGAGAATGGCGGCCTCGACGAGCTGATCGCGTTCAGTGCGAAACTGCGCAACTAACGCCGCCAGTTCGCTATCGGTCTTAATTGCAACATCCAGGCGAATGCACCGCCGGCGCAAGCCTTTTTCTGCCTCGTCGGCGTTCACCGCGTCGGCGACGTCGGTCGTGAAGCTCTCCCTTGGATTCCAACCGAACTGATCCGCCCCTCCATAGAATGAAGGCACGACGATTGAATCTCCCGGACGAAGATTATTTGCGTTGGCCGTCTTCGCTTCCCCGGAACGCCACAAGACGACCATCTTCAGCGCTTCGCGCTTCTCGTCCTTTGGCGCGGCAAGATCGAGACCCTCAACATCCGCGATGTCCTGCTCTTGTTCCTTCAGCCACCGTCGCACAGAGCCAAGCGGCATGGCCAGAGCTTCGCGCTGAACAGGTGGCATCAGTTCAACCAGGTCCCCCCACTCGCGTTTGTTGTCTGGCAACAAATCCTCGCGCCAAACGATCTGCACGTCTGCAGCATCCGTCGCGTTTGGACCATGCAGAAACGGAGCGACATCCGGACTCGGGTCCGGCGCCGGGCTCGTCTGCGCCCACCATTCCAGATGCGCGGGAAACAACAGCGGGGCTTCCGATGCTTTTGATTTCAGCGGTTGAACATTCACGTCCTCCAGCAAGACGTTCATCGCCATCACACCGAAATCGACAGGCTTGCGTGCATTCAGAAAGCCCCATGCCAGATTCGTCGCCTCGCCATAAACAAGATCGGCTTTGCGCCGAATGACGATAATCGCCTTCGCCTCTCCGTCCCGCCCCAGCCGGTTCAGACGTCCAAAACGCTGTCGCAGCGAATCCAGGGGTGCGGCTTCGCTAACCAATGCATCGAAATCGAGGTTCGCGCCAACTTCAACTGTTTGAGTTGCCACCACATGCAACAATCCCGTGCGCTCACGTTCCGGCCGCGCAGCAATCCTATCCTTGTATTCGCGCCATAGCTGTTCAGTACACCAGGGACGATTGCGGCCGATCAACAGCACCTTCTCGCCATTGAGCTTGTTGAATATCTCGCGCGCGGAGCCCACCGTATTCGCGATGACTCCCACCACTCCCGCCTTGATTTCCGACGCCAGCTCCATTGCCGCCGTTGCCATCTCGTGTTCGAAGTTTCTTTTGGCATCGCGCAGTTCGGCTGGCTTCGAAGCACGGAGACGTGCGCCCAGCACCTCCGCGTCACGCTCGATCCATTCCTCCTTCAGGCCGAAAACAGCCTCACCGATCGTCGTGCCAGACATCTTCACAACCGTGGGAGGTCGCGCGGGTATGTTTTCCGCCCATCGCGAGTATTTGGCGGTCACGGACTGCAGGGTCTGGTGGAAAGCGTTCGAAAGATGCGCTTCATCTAGGATCAGCAGCGAATCATTGCCTATCAAGCCGGCGTGCACTGACCGCGAACGTTCGCCAACCTGATATCCGCGAAACAAAAGGCGCGACCCAACCTGATCCACCGTCGAAAGGCATACGGTGGGTTGATTCGGTTCATCCACCCAGGCGTTGTCCCGAAGCATGCCGCCACGCATTTTGCTCACCTGAAGCGGCAACTTGCCGCCAAAGACGTTCAGCTGGTCTGCAACTTCCTTAACTGCGCCATCAGTTGCGTCGCGCAATCTGTTCGCAATCTTCTCTGCGTGGTCGAAGGCTTCATCCACAACAACGCGGCGGTCCACGATGAAGAACGTACGCAAAGAAGATCGCCGCTCTAATGCGCCCTTCCCGGCCTCAAGTGCGAGATGAAAAACAGCCACATCAATCGCCGATGTCTTACCCGAACTGGTAGGCACCGCGATTGTGACAGGCCAACCCTCTGCGACAACTTTCTTCAATAGCTCCTGCTGCCACACAAAGGGTCGGTGGCCGTGAATGGCGCTGTAGAAGGACGAGAAGGAGTCAGTCGTCAACCTGATCCTCTTCTTGCGATGTCCAGGGCATTAAAAACCCCAGGCCGAAAAAGCGCCCTGCACCCAGCAGAATCGGGCCGCGGACCGGTTCTTCAAACTGGATCTTCGCGTGCACGCCCCAGCGGGGCTTCTCGTCTTTGCTCCGCACCAATCGGAACTCAGTCACTGGTGATACACCGCGAATCCCAGAAAATGGACCGTGGACAATCTCGACCGGCCGTGGAAGTCCGACGCGTTCGCATGCGACAGCAAGAATCGCGTCTACCGGTAAGTGTTTTTTCGGAAAACGATCCAGAAGGATTGGGGTCACTGAGGCCCAGGTCGCCGAGGGACCGCGCCAGACCTCGGGTCGAAGCGAGCGCTGCGGAGTATCGTGCCCGCACAACTCGACTTCCCAGAACGCGGTTTCATCTTTCACATTGAGTTTCTCAATCGATGCGCACGCCCGCAGAATCTTGCGCCGCTGTGCCGTACCGATCGTTCGCGGCAACACCACGGCCACTCCAAGCAGATGGCCATCCGAATACCCATGTCCCAGGAATGGCAAGGCCGCAAAAGCGCAATGGGTCCCAGCACTATGCCCGCTAAAAAACGCGCACAAATCCGGATCGTGCTCAGACAACTTCATTAGGGCCGTCCGTAGAGTTGAAGTCAGGCTCAGTGCGGCCTCAATTGAAAGGCCCCGCCCTCCTAAGCGACGCATCACGATCATCTCTCCAAAGCAGCTCTCTGGCACCGACGTTTCCATGCGAAGTTTGCCGTAACGCGTCTGGGGTCCCAGCGATGGCCGTTGTCCCAGTTTGTACAGAGTCTCGAGTTCGTCGAGTCGGCCTTCGCCAAAAACTCGCAGCACGTCGTCGCCTTCCGGATCAGGCACCCAGGCGGGACGATCCGTAGGCTCACTCAGCCTCATCCGCACCAGAGAACACGCGCGCCCCAGAGAAGGCACGCGCGCCAGCAGGCTTCCAAGCTTATCGCGGGTCGCCTCGTCGGCGTCGGCTTCCGGCCACACAAAATGCACCACCGGCGAAGACGGCGATTGCACTTGAAACGTCCTTGGCTGCCTCCCTCTCTGATCCGGATGCGGGCTCCCCGTCTTTCCGTCATAGTTAGTGGGAACGAAGTTCACTACCGAAGGGCCATGTCCCATCTCGCCAGCGACGATTTGTGGAGCGCCCAGCGCCTCCAGCCATCGCATTACGGAATTCTCGCCGTCTTCTGAGAAGGTATCGTGGTGCGCCGCGACCAATGCCTCGAACAGCCGGTCCGGATGCGGAGGCCACTCGGGCGCCGTGTCGTCGCGGAAATCGGTCGCATACGAACGCCCCATCAAGTACTCCACTTCAACTGCGAGCATAGGGCTCTACTCCTCGACGCTCGTGGACTGGTCGCTCATCTGAACCAGCTTCACCAACTTCTCTTCGGGCGTAAGAGTAATCGGCTCTTCGCGCCAGTCGAGGCCTTCATTCTTCGCTTTCTGATAAAGAGCGATAAATGCTTCCCTCGCTGTCTTGGTGTCGATGTGAGATTTAATCTTGTCCGAAGCGATGGTACCCAGCCACTCAAATTCCGGCTTCGTAGCTGGAATCAGGTGGCATCGCGAGCGTAATTGGTAGCCTTCTTCCACTTGCAACGCAAGTGCCAGAACACCTAGCGCCGCGACCACGGCGCGGCCGACTGCATTCACCTCGGGCGATTCTTTAGCCTTCACGGGGAGCCGAAGTTTTCGGATCTGGGCGAACGACAATACGGCTGTCTGCCGCGCTTCGCCGAACGTTACGCCGCCATCGGATATAGTCGGCGGGATATTGCCGTGGTTAATTTCGGCCGGTGTTCCCTTCGACTTAAAGAGCTGAGGCTTCTCCTTTAATTTCACAGCTTTTGATGCGTCGAGTGTCCACTGTTCCGTTTTGCTTTCATAAATCGTGCCGGGCATTGCCTTGATGCCCAACGGATCGATGCGCGAGGACGTCCGTTTCCCCAGCACCGCATCGAAGCCAATGATTTCTGAGACCAGAGCTCGCGCGAACTTGGCACTATTGACTCCTGCGCCGCTCTGCGAATCCCACGTACCAAACAGCAGAGCAGTGGGACACAGCCGGAACATACCCGTCGCATTCCAGGCGCGCGCCTCAACCATCTCTTTGCCAATCTCCGAATCCCGAAAACGCGTGCCCTCATATTGGCAATCCCGGAATATCGCATCGTGAACTCGATGCGGCGCACTCAGGGAAGTGATTGTCTTGTGTCCAGAAATGTCCATTTGAAGAAGAGGAATCCGGATGTCTCCGGCCCGCACAGCCGCAAGTAGCGCATCTTCAAGTCTATTGGCCTGCGATTGAACGGAATCGAGGAGGACGGTCCTCACGTCTCTACGCCCATCCACGACTCGTTCTTCAAACGCATACTTCCCGCCCTCATGGGTCGGAGGCGAAATCTTGTCCCCATCCCCACCCGCCGGCACCAGCTTCACAATCATTCGGAGCGCGGACATCCCTCCTGTGCAAGAACTCAACAATTTTTCGCAAAGTTCATACGTATTCATGCAATTCTTCTCCTGCGGCGCACTGTCACGCCGTTCGTCCAAGGCAGTGGAAGACCCGCGAGCAATAATCCGGCAGTTACTTCCCGTGTCGAGTGATTTTACACCAAATCAACTGAAGCTAGCCGCGATCATGTGACCGATGAAGATTACGCCTTCCCCAAGGAACGCAAGGAACCCATCCATGACGCTGCCCACGCGCGCCAGTCTTGCTCGTTCAGCTCTACTCTGTTTTGTCGAAGCGGACTTGATGCGTTTCAAGACGGCGTCGCGTTTGGAGTCGGTCACGCCTTTTGCCTGCTTTCGGAGCCACGATGACCGACCGACGATCAGGACGTGTTCATGCCGGAGTATGGTTCGTTCGATAATCCACGGACCCGTAAGGAGATCTATCCTGGTCTGGAACTGGGCAGGTAACTCGGTTAGGCGGCTTTGTGGGTGGGGACCCCTATCCCATTGCTAATGATTATTTTCGGTACGTAGTCCACAAGAATCCACATTGGCCCGGGGTAGGTTCGTCCGGGACGAGAGGACATACTGTGTGTCCGGCGCGCCGCTTGCGGTGAAAATAAGCTCACGCCGCGAGAGGAGCCAAATTGCCACTGGAGCGTCGCCCCGATGTGGCTGCCAGGCTGGCAGCCTAGGTCGATGACTTAGTTGCGACACGTGGCTCACTTCCGACTGCCTTTGTGGGGAACTTGAAGGGAAGCCGCCAGAGGAGCTTCGATCTCCGTCGGGCATCCGTTCGGACAGATCAGCCAGTTCTGCCCGTCCCGACCTTCGACATGCATCCGGTCCATACAGAAAGGACACTCGGCACGCGCGGCAACAAGACGCGGAGTACCTGGCTCCGACGACAAACGATCGAGGTTGTGACTGAACTGAAGCATCTGCTGGGTACTTTCAACGCCGAAACGTCTGCATCAGCCAAGACCGCAACGTTTTGGATACATAGAAGTCAAGGATACAAAGGTGCAAGAGACCGGAACCATCGCCTGAAAGTACTGGATTCGAGCCGACGCGGACTACGGATCGGGTTCGTCCATATAGTACCCTCGACGAGGATTGGGGGTGTTGATCCTGTTATGGGACATCGCCGGTCTACGGCTGCGCACCAACTTATCTCTCTACGTAGCGCCCCGGGTTTAGCAGGCAGGGGCGGGCTCCGAGTCTTTCTTTGAACGGATAACCGCCAACACTACCGCTCCGGTCTCGGCCTGATGACGCCTGTGGTTCAGTAATAGTCAAGCCGCCCATATATCCTGGCACCTCGCCAGGTCGTCCGCGATGTCTACTTGAGGCTCGTTCGATCGCTCGGATCAGGGCCGAACGTGACGCGAGCACGGCAGAAACGCAAGGTGGGCCCCAAAGGCAAGGCACCCCGCTACGCGACCCTTCGGTGGCCACGGCCCACTCAAGGCCCGCGACGTTTCACCCGAGGGGCTAAAGACCGTGTCCGCAAAGAGTTTTTGCACCTCTGCTGCCGACTACCTCGCCGCTGCACGAAAACCGCCTCGGTCGCGCTCGCGAAATGCTCTCGGCTGCGCTGGCCTGGTGGATGACTGAACCCTGAGTCCGATTCTTGTACAATAATTTCGGTCACCAATGTATTGCTCAGATCGGGAGCACTTGATTGTACGGTACGAGACCGCGTCTCGCCAGCATGCGCGCGCCGTGCTGTCTCTCTCTGAAAAGCGCACACTAGAATTTGAAATAGCCTACCTGGACACGGAGCGCCTGCGAGTCGTGCGAAGACTCCAGGGTCACATTGGACCGGCATAGCCTAGAACATGGGTGCGGAAAATCAGCACCCTTAACCATCACAGTTTAGGACAAGTCGCGCCTCGCGCGCTGCGTGTGTTAGTCGAAGTCGTTAAAATCCAAAGAACAGGTTTTCGAGCGCCTTGCTGCTGAACTGCCAGAGTCGGATTGGGTCGCCCAAACCGGCGATTTCTATCAGACATTCACCCTCTGCGTTCAGTGTTGGTTTGGCCGAAAACATGGTTTTCTCGGTGCGGGCATCTCGCACTCGAATCTCGTTTGGGAGAAGATCGAATACGACAGCTTCGTTTTCAAAAGTCCCCCCCATGTCGCGCCGGCGTGACACGACTATCTTGTTGGTCGCATGGGTGTCGAGCACAAACTCGACTCCTCGGCGTTTCAATTGATTGACGCTTTCTACGTCGCTATCGAGAAGCTCTTTCAGACTGACGTTGAATATGGCTTCGAGCGAACATTCCGAGCGTCTTTTTGCCCAATCCACATTCGTCATTTTGCTCTCTTCTTTCCCGATCTCGCCTCGGCACAACGGTCATTTTACCATCCGCAGCCATTGGGACTCCATTACATGTGGTACATCTCGGGGCGTCCATCAGAGCCCCAAGATGACGCCTGCAATGAAAGCGAGGATCGCGGCGCGGCCTGGACAGTCGAAAAAATCTTGGTTTTGACACGGGCAGGGTCGGATCCAAGTGACCCACTGCCGATCCGTACTGGGATCGGTGCGGATCTCTAGTTCTGAAGGGAGTAGAATACTGTAGAATCGTTTTTTACCTCCGAATTGAAGAACTCATGCGCTCGCTACTCGCGATCACGCTCGGACTAATGCTCGGGAACGCCCTCGCTGCGTCTAAGCACGAATTTCAAACGGGCAAGTTGCTGGACATCGGGACCAGCGAAAGAACAGTCGATGGGACTGTCTGCAAATCGGCGCTATTCACCACACAGCAAGGATATCTCGTTTACACCGCGCGCCCGGCGCAAGGATCATGCGGTGGACGAAGGATGTAGGACAGGGGATGATCGTCGGTGATCCGATTCAAGTCTCAGTCAGCGGCGATGCGCTGATATTGCTCAAGCCAGATGGCAAGGAACTGAAAATGACTAGCGTCAAAAGGACTCGTGTTCAGTCATGAATATAGCCTATACGCAAGCCCCACCGCCCGACTTCGACGCTTTGATCGCCGCCGCCATGTTCCCGATCCCATGCGCGCGCTGTGGTGGCGAGTTCACGCAGACCATCGCATGGCTTCAGGCTAATTACCACGTCCGATGCCCCAACTGCAAAGAAACAATCACATTCGATTCGAATGTACTGTGGGACGGAGTTGCCAGAATCGCTGATGTGCTTGAGCGCTTCTGGAGAAGCGTAGGCTACATTCTTTAGTAACTCCAAGCATTCGTTGTTCTCGGGCCTTTCCACAATCAAAGTCAGCATCTGCTTGTTAACTTTTTCTTTTTCTCTATATTTTAGATTACAAGGCACGTTATGATCCAAAGTCCGATGCGGAATTTTAAAACTGACCCACTACCCACTGGCCGGTTGAAACAAACGCCAAGGAGAACAAAAGCTTTCGGTCTCCTCCGATCTCTGGGAGTACATCGGAAATCGGACGCGAAGCACAACGGAAACTTGCGTCCGACGCCTTATCCCCCCGGAGCGCCTGGGACGCTGCGATTCGCAGCGGCCTATGCTGATTTGCAGGCGCGCTCGGCTCGCTGAAATTTCGGAAGGTGCGCAGTATCCAAATTGCGGGAGCGAACAAGTCCCCGCCGCAGGGATGAGCACCACGTTTGTGTTCAATGTGGCGCGCCAACCCACGTCGCACGGCTGCGCTCGTGGCGTGACCTGAGGTGAGCGTAACGCGGGACTAAAAGCCATCATACGATGGGCCGAACGTCGCGGTCTGAATAGGTCGATGACCTGAGCGGCCGTCAAGGCCACGCCCTACAGGGCGCCTGCGGGGCTTTGACTGTCGCTCCAGTCTGATGGCTCACTCGAAGAGCGAGTGAAGGAGAGAACCAAGGGCTTAAATCTGGACCGGAATATTGTTGATCGCCTGGGTCGAGTTTAGGGTGCAGGTGAGTGGGGCGTGTATGTCACGACGACCACAGCACTCGCGTGGTTCCCATCGGCATCATAAGCCGTCACCGTGATCCGATTGGGGCTGCTTCGCAAGGCTATACCAGTCACAATCCAGTTCGTAGTTCCGGACGCCGTTCCGCTGGTTCCGCTAGCACCACCAGGTCCGTAGTCGGTAGCCCAAGTCACTTGAGTGACTCCCACGATGTCTGAAGCGGTTCCGCCGATATCGATCGAGCTATTTGATGTTGTGAATGTCGATGCGGACGGTGAAGTTATACTGATGAGCGGCGGAGCTGTGTAGGTCACCACGACCACAGCACTCGCGTGATTCCCAGCGGCATCATAAGCCGTCACGGTAATCCGATTGGCGCCGCTCTGCAACGCTATACCGGTCACTGTCCAGTTCGTAGTACCGGACGCCATTCTAGTTCCGTAGGCGGTAGACCAAGTGACGTGAGTGACTCCCGCTTTGTCGGAAGCTGTTCCGCTGACATCGATCGAGCTCTTTGAGGTTGTGAAGGTCGAAGTGGACGGCGAAGTGATAGTGATTACAGGCGGAGCTGTATAGGTCACCACGACCACAGCACTCGCGTGGTTCCCAGCGGCATCGTAAGCCGTCACGGTGATCCGATTGGTGCCGCTCTGCAACGCTATACCGGTCACTGTCCAGTTCGTAGTACCGGACGCCATTCTAGTTCCGTAGGCGGTGGACCAAGTCACGTAAGTGACTCCCACCTTGTCGGAAGCTGTTCCGCTGACATCGATCGAGCTTTTTGAGGTTGTGAAGGTCGAAGTGGACGGCGAAGTGATAGTGATTACAGGCGGAGCTGTATAGGTCACCACAACCACAGCACTCGCCTGGTTCCCCGCGGCATTATAAGCCGTCGCGGTGATCCGATTGGCGCCGGTCTGCAATGGTATACCAGTCACCGTCCAGTTCGTGGTTCCGGAGGCCGTTCCGTTGGCTCCGCGGTCGGTAGCCCACGTCACCTGAGTGACCCCCACGCTGTCGGAAGCAGTTCCGCTGAAATTGATCGAACTGTTTGAGGTTGTGAAGGTCGAGGTGGACGGCGAAGTGATAGTGACTACAGGCGGAGATGTGTAGGTCACCACGACCACAGCACTCGCGTGGTTCCCAGCGGCATCATAAGCCGTCACGGTGATCCGATTGGCGCCACTCTGCAATGGTATGCCAGTCACCATCCAGTTCGTGGTTCCGGACGCCGATCCGCTAGCTCCGTTAGCTCCAGCAGCGCCGCGGTCGGTGGCCCAAGTCACCTGAGTGACTCCCACGTTGTCGGAAGCTGTTCCGCTAACAGTAATCGAGCTGATTGAGGTGGTGAATGTCGATGTGGACGGTGAAGTGATAGTGACTACAGGCAGAGCTATATAGGTCACGACGACCACAGCACTGGCCTGATTTCCAGCGGCATCATAAGCAGTCACGGTGATCCGATTGGCGCCGCTCTGCAATGGTATACCAGTGACCGTCCAGCTCGTGGTTCCAGCCGCAATTCCGCCAGTTCCGTGGTCGGTGGCCCAAGTCACGTGAGTGACTCCCACGTTGTCGGAGGCTGTTCCGGCGACATTGATCGAGCTGTTGGAGGTTGTGAAGGTCGAGGTGGATGGCGAGGTTATAGCGATGGCGGGTCCAAGCGACCCCTGAACGACGCTGAATCCGCTGACGGCATAATTGTATCCTAAGGTATTCTCCAAACTGTACATGAGGTCGCTGCAGCAAGCGTTCGCCGTGCCTGGCAGCCCTCCGATATTGCGTACATTGAAGTCTAGATTCCCGTCGCTCACGACTGCGGTGAAACTCTGGTCGAAGGCCTTGATCGACGCCCCTGCAACAATAAATGGATCGAATCTAGGAATCTGAGCGACTCCCTGGGAGTCTATGGAGGCTTGCTGT